>MKWU01003217.1_pt1 | contig 22143 bp, 16 predicted proteins | sample 809101 | NCBI WGS metagenome assembly MKWU01 (sample SAMN05860141, study PRJNA318959) | sponge metagenome | host: Aplysina aerophoba | place: Slovenia: Piran, Adriatic Sea, Gulf of Piran | collected 2013-05-07 | reverse complement strand
CGAGGTCGCTTCGCAGGGCGTGCGAGCAGGTCGATGCGAGCCGGGCGGGCGATCCGGCCAAGAAGCTGGTGATCACGGGAGAGGGATACGGCTACGAGCGCCCCGACGGCGTGTCGGTGCTGCCCGTAACGGCCCTGGGTCCCTGAGTCCCCCGAACGAGCGTCCTCGCCGGCCGCGGTGCGGCGCGCGCATCGGACCGGTCGGAAACAGCCGTCGGCGGCCCTCGCAGACATCGAGCAACCCGCACGCGCGCTTCACCCCGACACTCAAGACGGCTGAGGCGCAAGAAGCTGGCCCAGCGGAGGCAGCACCCCGTCGCCGACCCGGCCGCTGCCCCGGGCTACGGCTCCCGGCACCCCGACGCCGTGTCGGCCGAGTTCGCAGCGGTGGTGTGGCTCGATGCAGTCTCGTCGAACTCATCGAGCGGGACGGCAACCGGAGGGTCGTCCAGGACTGACTCGATACGGGCCAGCAGATCGGGGTCGCGCCAGACGGCTTGCTCGGCTTCGCTCAGGTCGCCCGACACTGTCGTCTCAGCGCTGCCGATCCCGCGGGCGGGGCGATCGGAGCCTATGGATTCGCTCCGGCCGCCTATACCGTCTCCCGGCGCTCATGCGCCAGCATCCAGGTGCGGTTCCAGCAACAGCAGGAGCGCGCCAGTGTCAGGCTGAGCAGGCCAGGGTGACAATGAAACTCCAGTTATTCTCCTCAGGCTGCAAGTATTGGACTTAGGATGTCTGCATGGGTCCGAACATCGAGCCGGGCGGTTTGTCGGCGAGGAGTCGGCGCGATCTTGCCACGTTGTTCGGGGCGGGGCAGCGGACGGTCACGGTGGATGCTGCGGCCGCGGCGTTGGGGATCGGTCGCGAGTCTGCGGCGCGTCGGTTGTCGGCGTGGGCATCGCGGGGGTGGCTGCGGCGTGTCCGGCGGGGTTTGTACATCGCAGTGCCGGTGGATGCGCGGGATCCGGCGACTTGGAACGAGGACCCTTGGTATCTGGCGGACTTGGTGTGGGATCCGTGCTACATCGCCGGATGGTCGGCTGCGAATCACTGGGCTCTCACCGACCAGGCCTTTCGCTCCACGGTCGTCGCTACCGCACAGCGAGTGCGCCGGGTTGATCAGAAGCTCGCCGACGCCAGCTACGTGGTCCATCACGTCGGAGCCGACCGCCTTGAGTGGGGACTCGTGGGGGAGTGGCGGGGCGACCGGAAGGTCAAAGTGTCCGGTCGGGAGCGCACCGTCGCCGACATGCTGTCGGACCCAACGCTGGGTGGAGGCATCCGCCACACAATGGAGGTCCTCGACACGCTGCTGTCAGCTGCGAGGCTCGAAGATCTGGTCGAGGCGCTCGAACGGCTGGACAACGGCGCGGCGATCAAGCGGCTCGGATACCTCCTGGAAGTGCTGGGCTACGACACCGCGGCGATCGTAGGACGGCGAACTTTGACCTCAGGGGTTCCGCTGCTGGACCCGTCGCTGCCGTCGGGAGGCAAGCGGTCGCCTCGGTGGGGCCTGCGGATCAACGCAGACGTGTCGGCGTGATCACCAGCTGCCAGAGCTTCTCGGAGAGAAGATCAGAGCACTCGCTGAGCGGTGCCGGCCCCGCGACCTCTACGACGTCGTCCACACCCATCGCCATCCAGACCTGATCGGCCGCGCCGACGACGTAGCTCAGGTCCTAGCGGCGAAGTGTGCCCACGCACGCATCGACACGCCGACCCTCGCCACGATCCGCTCTACCCCGTTCCGAGACGAGATCGAGACCGAGTGGTCGAACATGCTCGTCCACCAACTGCCCCACCTGCCCAGCTTCGACGACTTCTGGTCCCAACTCGACGACGTGTTCGCCTGGCTGGACGGAAGTCGACCGCTGCCCCAGCTGACAGAGATCCAACCGACTGAGGAGATCACTGACTGGCGGCCAGCCCGGCACATGACCTCCTGGCAACACCGCTCGCCCATCGAGCTCATACGATTCGCCGGCGCCAACCGTCTCAAGGTCACCATCGACTATCACGCCATGCAGGGCCGAATCGGACCACGCACGGTCGAGCCCTACTCGCTGCGCCGCTCGCAGCAAGGGAACCTGCTGGTCTTCGTCGTGAACGACAGAGGACAGATACGCAGCTACCGCGCCGACCGCATTCGCGCAGTCAGCGTCGAGCCCGAGAGCTTCACCCCCCGCTACCTCGTCGAGTTCTAATTCGCTGCTCGTGGGGCGAAGCTCAGCGGCACGAACGGGCAGCCCTCCTGACGTGATCTTGTCGAAGTCGTCAGGTTGCCAGCCGAAGTGGTGAATCATCGGTGCGACCGTGGTGCCGGTGTCGGTCACTCGCTCGGTCACCACCGATGGGTTTCGGGTCATCGTGCTGCTGATGCGTGAAGTGCTATCCCAGCAACAGCATCGATGTCACGCAGCAGTGCCGAGGCCTAGTTCTCGGGCGATCACCAGGCGTTGGATCTCGCTGGTGCCCTCGCCGATCTCGAGGATCTTTGCGTCGCGGTAGAAGCGGGCTACGGGGGTCTCGTCGATGAAGCCGTAGCCGCCGAAGATCTGGGTGGCTTCTCTGGTGGCTGCCACGGCCGCCTCGGTGGCGTAGAGCTTGGCTATGGCGGCCTGCTTCTTGAATGGTTGGCCGGCGTCTTTGAGGGCGGCGGCGGTGTAGGTCATCTGGCGGGCGGTTTCGGCGGCCACGGCCATGTCGGCGCACTTGAAGCCCACGGCTTGGTAGCTGCCGATGCTCTTGCCGAAGGCCTGGCGCACTTTGGCGTAGGCGGTGCATTCGTCGAGGCACGCCTGGATCAGTCCGACTGCCAGCGCGGCGATGGCTATGCGGCCGTCGTCGAGGGTGGCTAGGAACTGCCGGAAGCCTTGTCCGGCGCGTCCAAGGAGGTTCGACTCGGGCACCCGGCAGTCGTCGAAGACCAGGCCGTGGGTGTCGGAGGCGTGCCAGCCCATCTTGCGGTACGGCGGCTCAACGATGAACCCCGCAGTACCGGACGGCACGATGATCGACGACACGCCCGCATCGGTAAGGGCAGTGACCGTGACGAGGCTGGTGATGTCGGTTCCGGAGTTGGTGATGAACGTCTTGGCCCCGTCGATCACCCACTGCGGAGCGGCGCCCGAGCAGTCCAAAGCAGCTCGTGTCTTGGTGGCGCCGGCATCGGAGCCGCCGTCGGGCTCGGTGAGGCCGAACCCTGCCAGGGACCGGCCCGCGACGAGGTCGGGCAGGTAGGTGTCCTTCTGGTCCTGCGAGCCGAACTCCGCGATCGGTTTGGCTCCCAAGCAGACCCCGGCTTCCAGGGTGATACCCATGGACTGGTCGGCGCGGCCGATCTCCTCGATGGCGACGCACAGCGTGGTGAAGTCAGCTCCGGCGCCGCCGTACTCCTCGGAGAACACCAGCCCGAACAGGCCCAGGTCGCCCATTGCTTTGACCGTCTCGGTGGGGAAGATGTGGTCGCGGTCCCAGGCTTCGGCGTGGGGGGCTATCTCCGCGCTCGCGAAATCGCGCAACACGGCGCGGAAGTCGAGTTGTTCTTGAGTGAGGCTCATGCTGCTAGGCGCTGCGCACTTCGGTTGCGTCCTCGAGGCCCAACTCGGCTATCGAAGTCTCGCGCATCTTGAACTTCTGGATCTTGCCGGTGATGGTCATCGGGAACGAGTCGGTGAACTTGATGTAGCGGGGCACCTTGTAGTGGGCGATGGTTCCCCGGCAGAAGTCCTTGACGTCCGCGGCGGTGGTCCCGGCTCCGTCCCGCAACTGGATCCAGGCCATGATCTCCTCTCCGTAGCGCACGTCGGGCACGCCGATCACCTGGACTTCCACAACGTCGGGGTGGGTGTAGAGGAACTCCTCGACCTCGCGGGGATAGACGTTCTCTCCGCCGCGGATGATCATGTCCTTGATCCGGCCGACGATGTTCACATAGCCCTCGTCGTCCATGACCGCGAGGTCGCCGGTGTGCATCCAGCCGTCAGCGTCGATGGCTTCTGCGGTGCGCTCGGGGTCGTTCCAGTAGCCCAGCATCACCGAATAGCCCCGTGTTTGGAACTCGCCGCTGGTGCCGCGGGGCACGGTCTCACCGGTCTCGGGGTCCACGATGCGGACTTCCACGTGGGGATGCACCCGCCCGACCGTGGTGACCCGCTTCGCCAGGGGATCGTCGGCCGATGTTTGCGTCGACACCGGCGAGGTCTCGGTCATGCCGTAGGCGATGGTGACCTCGCTCATGTTCATGCGTTCGACCACCTGACGCATGACCTCGATGGGACACGGCGAGCCGGCCATGATCCCGGTGCGCAGCGATGACAGGTCATAGGTGGTCAGATCCGGTTCGCCGAGCTCGGCGATGAACATCGTCGGCACCCCGTAGAGGCTTGTGCACCGCTCGCGGGCGCACGCGTGCAGCGTGGCCGCGGCGTCGAATCCGGCCGCAGGGATCACCATCGCGGCACCGTGGGTGGTGCAGGCCAGGTTGCCCAGTACCATCCCGAAGCAGTGATAGAACGGCACCGGGATGCACACCCGGTCCGCCGCGGTGTACTTGCAGGCCTCCCCGATGAAGTATCCGTTGTTCAAGATGTTGCGATGGCTCAGGGTGGCGCCCTTGGGGAAGCCGGTGGTGCCGCTGGTGTACTGGATGTTGATCGCATCGTCAGGCTCTAGCAGGGCGGTGCGCTCGTCCAACTGCTGAGATGACACCGCCTCGGCGGCTTCCAGCAAGTGATCCCAGTCCGATGTGTGGATGTAGATGACCCGCTCAGTGGGCACCCGATCCCACACCTCTTCGATCATCGAGCGGTAGTCGCTGATCAGGAACGACTCCACCGCCACCAGCACCGAGACCTGAGACTGTTTGAGCACGTACTCCAGTTCCGAGGACCGGTACGCGGGATTGATCGTCACCAGGATCGCGCCGATGCGGGCCGTCGCGTACTGCACCAGCACCCACTCCGCGTAGTTGGGGCTCCAGATCCCCACCCGGTCGCCTTTGCCCACCCCGATGCCCATCAGCCCTCGGGCTACGTGATCAACCTCGTCGGAGAACTCCGCGTAGGTGAAGCGCAGCCCTTGCTCCACAGAAACCAACGCATCACGCTCGGCGTGCTCTGCGACTGTTCGGGCCAGGTTCCCAGGGATCGTCTCCTCCAGCAGCGGCACCGCGGTTGGCCCCGAGTCCGATGACGGCTTCATGGTGTGCTCCTTCACTTGTGCTGTTCTCCACCTGTGTCGTTCTGTGGTCTGCGAGGGTCGGGGTTGCCGACGCGGGTCAGGCCGGCTGGGTCTGGTCGGACTACAGCGCCAAGTACTTCCGCTGGAGGGCGCGATCGCCGCGTAGTTCCGCGGTCGCCACTTCGGCGATGATCTCGCCCTTCTCCAAGATGAGGGAGCGTCGGGCGATGCGGGCCGCGAAGTCGAGGTTCTGTTCCACAGCGAGCACTGCGATGCCCCGTTCGGCGTTGATCCGGCCGATCACCTCGGCGATCTCGTCAAGGACCGAGGGCTGGATGCCTTCTGACGGCTCGTCCAGCAGGAGCAGGCGGGGAGCGGTCACCAGCGCTCTGGCCAGCGCCAAGAGTTGCTGTTGGCCCCCTGAGAGGCTCCCACCGCGGGCGCGCCTGCGTTGCGCGAGCATCGGGAACTCCTCGAGGATCCTGTCGACGGCGTCGCTCCTGCGGTCTCGGCGGGCCGCTGTCCCCACCCGGAGGTTCTCCAGCACTGTCAGCTTTCCGAAGATGTCGCGTCCCTGGGGTACGTGGGAGATCCCGAGCCGGGCCCGTTCGTGCGCCTTCAGCGGACCCAGCTCGATCCCGTCGAACTGGATCGAGCCTTCGGTGATGGAGACGGCTCCAGTGATGGCGCGCATCAGGGTTGTCTTGCCGACCCCGTTGCGGCCCAGCACCGCCGCGCACTCCGAAGGACCCAGCTTGAGATCAATGCCGTGCAGCACCGGCGTGGCGCTGTAGCCGGCTCGTAGACCGCTAAGCGTCAGCATCGGCCGACCCTCCGCTGGTGCTGGCGCCGTCCGCTGCGTCGCTGTCGGCGTCTGCGGGCCCGCCGTTGCCGTGGTGAGCGCCCAGATAGATGTCGATCACGCGATCGTCTCCGGAGAGCTCCTCGAAGGTTCCCTGCACGAACATCGAGCCCATGTGCAACACGGTGATCGGAGCGTCCAGTTGGCGCACGAAGTCCATGTCGTGCTCAACGACGATCACCGACGCCGTCTCGCCGAGTTCCCTGACGAGGTTGGCGGTGCGCGCCGTCTCCTCGCGGGTCATGCCCGCGGTGGGTTCGTCCAGCAGCACGACCGAGGGATCGGTGGACACGACCATGCCGATCTCGAGCCACTGCTTCTTGCCGTGCGAGAGGGTCCCGGCGGGCCGCTCCGCTTCGTCTCGCAGGTCCAGCCAATCCAGTAGGCCTGCGACGCGCCGATCGGCCTCCTCGGTGTCGCGCGGCATGGCGTAGCAGGCCAGCCACAGGTTCTCCCTGACCGTGAGCGACTCGTAGATCGAGGCGACTTGCAGCTTTGTGCCCACACCTCCACGAGCGCGAAGGAACGGCTCGCGCCTGGTGAGGTCCTGACCGTCGAGCGTCACCGCTCCCGCGGTGGGTCGCTGGCGGCCTGACAGCAAGTCGAGCAGTGTGCTCTTTCCCGCGCCGTTGGGGCCGATCAGGCACGAGACCCCGCGCGGGAACTCCAGAGTCACGGCGTCCACGGCGGCCAGCCCGCCGTATCGCTTCGTCACCGCTTCGGTAGCGATCAGCCTGGCCGTCCGCGGCGCGTCTTGTGGGATCGGGGCGGCTCGGTACGACTCAGGCCTGTGATCGACGGTCTCAGCGTCTGCACCGAGCGTGTCGGCGCTTGGCGAGATGCGGCTCTGAGCCCACTGCCTCAGCCTTGAGAGGTTGGTGACGATCCCTCCGGGCAGCAGCAGCACGATCAACACGAGGATCAGTCCCAGCACGATGGGTTCGTGGTCGCCGCTGGCGCCCCCGAACCAGGAGGAGAATCCCTTGACGACCAGTACACCGACGAAGGCCCCAGAGACGCTGCTGCGGCCGCCGACCAGCACCCAGATCACCACCAGCGCTGCGGGCGTGAGCGAGAAGACCGGTGGGCTCATGAACCGCCCCCACGCCGCGAAGAGTGCACCCGCGAACGCGGCGATGGCGCCGCCGAGTGTGAACACCGCCAGCTTGTGCCATCTCACGTCGTAGCCCAGCAGCCCGGTCCGCAACTCGTTGTGCTGTAGCGCCACCGCGATCCGGCCGAAGGGGCGACGCGACAGAACGCGTATGAGCACCGCTATCAGCAGGCCCGCGGCCACGCAGAACAACAGGAACTGGGTTCTGGTCAGTTCGTGGCTCTCACCTCCGGGCAGGCGCCAGGTGAGCCGGGGAATGCGGGGCATGCCGTTGTAGCCACCGAAGGGCGCGTCGCCGATGCGATAGGCACGGCCGGAGGTCGAGTTCACGAAGGCGAACAGCACCAGGCTGGTGGCCAGCGTGATGATGGCCACGTACACGTCGGTGACGTTCCCGTAGAACATGAAGTAGCCCAGCAGGGCCGCAAGCACTGCGCCCACGACCACCGCGGCCAGTACCGCAGTGAGTGACTCGCCGGTGTTGTCGGCCAGGTTGATGGCCCAGAAGCCGTAGGTGTAGCCGCCGATGCCGTATATGGCGGCCTGGCCGAGGCTGAAGATCCCTCCGTAGCCCCACACCAGCGTCAGTGACAGGGCGAGGATGGCCTGCACTGCCCACAGCGACCACTCGAAGGTGGTGAACTCCTCTACCCAGTTGCCCACAACGGCGGCGGCCGCGAATGCCAGCACGGCGCCGCCCAGGTCCCGTTGCACGCTGCCGGTGGCAGGCTGTGCGCCGGAGCCGGAGACTCGAGAGAGCATCTCCTTCATCGCCGGAGCCGGGTCCCGGTGAGACCCTGCGGCAAGAACCGCAGGATCACGATGGCGGCCATGAGCAGCATCGCCTGGCCTATGACGGGCGTGAACCAGTTGGTGCCCACGTTCTCGATGAAGCCCAGCAGCCCGCTGGCCGACACGGTCCCAGCCACGAACGACGGCCCGCCCACAATGACGGTCATGAACGCCCGGGCCACGAAGGTCTGGCCCATGGTGGGAATCACCCCCACAACGGGAGCGAGCAGCGCGCCAGCCGCGCCGGTCAGAGCGGAGCCGAGCCCAAAGGTCCACATGTTCACACCGGAGGTGTTCACCCCGAGCCCCTCGGCCATCGTTTCGGACTGGGTCGCGGCCCTCGCCAGCAGGCCGTAGCGGGTGCGGCGCATGATCGTGTAGGTCGCCAGCACACCGACGGCGGCCGCTGATATGAGCACGAAGTTGTATTTCGACATCGAGAATTCGCCGACGGTGAAGTTCCCGACCGGTACCGGGATGCCCTCGGTGACCGACCCGTAGCGGTTCTGTACCGCCTGGACCATGATCAACGACAGGCCCCAGGTGGCCAGCATGGTGTCGGCGAGGCGCCCGTAGAGATGCCGGATGATCAGCCGCTCCACGACGATCCCGAACACGCCCACGACCGCCGCAGCCGCTGCCATCGCCAACCAGGTGTTGAGGCCGCTGCGCACCCCGGTGAGCGTCGCGAACGCGCCCAGCATGATGAACTCGCCGTGCGCGAGGTTGATCACGCCGCGCATCCCGAAGATCACCGCGAGCCCCAAAGACACCAGAGCCAGGATCGAGATCGTGGAAGCGAGGTCGAATCCCAGGTTGAAGAGTCGGTCGGGAGCCATCGGGCTCTCCCTTGCTAGCCCGCACAAGATGCGGATCGGGTGACTGGTTGCGGGAGGGCGTCGCTGCTGTCTGACGCCCTCCCGCAACCTCATGCGTTGCTAGCCGTGGGGGTCGGCTAGCGGGGAGACCGGACCGTTACACGGTCACCTCCCTGGTTGACGGCCGGTACATGTCGTTATGGAGTGAACTGCTCGTTGGTGCCGGGGTTGGCGATCAGGTCACAGCTCTGCTGCTCGAACGACGGCGGGATGCTCTCGAACGTCTCGAACACGTCGAAGCCGTTGCTGTCGTTGGCCCGGGCCAGGCTCACCGGCTGCACCAGATGGTGCGAAGGCCCATCAAGGGTGACCGGTCCCTTGGGGCTGTCGAAGCCGACGGTGCCGGTCTCGAGTTCGGCGATCACCGCCTCACGGTCGAGGGTGCCGGCACGGTTGACCGCGTCGGCCCACAGGTGCCAGCCCTCCCACACGTACACGGCCAGGTCGGTGATGTACGGGTAGTCGCCGCCGAAGGCTTCGTGCCAGGCTGCGGTGAACTCGGCGTTGGTCGGGTTGTCGAGCTCCTGGAAGTACGGGTAGGCCACGATGATGCCCTCTGAGGAGGCCGCATCCAGGGCCACCTGCTCGCTCCCCAGTCCGAACGATGTCGACACCACCGGGATCCCGGCTCCGGTGGCCGCGTACTGGCTGTAGAAGGACATGTGGGCGCCTCCCACCAGCACCGACACCACCACGTCGGGATCGGCGCTCTGGACCTCGGAGATGGTCGTGCCGAACTCGGCCACGTCGAGCGGGAAGAAGTCCTCACCGACAACCTCGCCGCCGGACTCGGCCGCGTAGTGGCGCACCCAGTCCGCGGAGATCTGCCCGTAGTTGTAGTCGGCGGCCAGCACGTACAGCCGCGGCCCGTAGTTCTCGACGGCCCACGGGATCAGCACCTGCAGCTGCTGGGTGGGCACCACGCCGGTCACGAAGGTGTTGCGGTCGCAGACGCCGCCCTCGTAGAGGACGTTGTAGAAGTAGAGCAGATCTGCCTCACCGAACGTCGGCCGGATGGCCTCGCGTGATGCGCTGGTGATCCCGGCGTGGACCACGGCGAGGTCCTCGGCCACCAGCTGGTCGGCGCCGGCGATGTACTCGTTCTGGTCCGACTTCGAGTCGAGCGCCACCAGCTCCAGCTGGCGCCCGAGCACGCCTCCGGATGCGTTGATGTCCGCGATGGCTAGCCGGGTGGCGTCGGCCATCGGCGTGCCGTAGATGTTGAGCGGGCCGGTCTCGTCGAGGAGGCTGCCTACCCGGATCGGTTCGCTGGTCTCCGGCGCCGCTTCGGTCGGCTCAGGCGCCTCTTCGGGCTCGTCGCTGGTGTCGGCAGCGGTGGTTGCCGGCGCCTCGTCGGGCTCTTCGGTGGGTGTGGCGTCGGTGTCGGGCGTGCTGTCGGGCTCCGCCGGAGCGCTGTCCTGCTCGGTGGTTGCAGCAGGTGCCGGCTCGTCGGTGTCGTCGTCGCCGCAGCCCGCGGCGAGCAGCGCAACCGCCATGGTCGCCGCGGCGAGCCCCGTCCAGGTCGGGCGAACTCGGCGAAGAATGGAAGTCCTCGGTGGACTCATGGGTGTATCCCCCTTCGTTGGACCCTCGGGCGCCGGCTCTCGACGCCGCGGGCGGCGGCTCCGCAGTTCATTGAGAAACCGCGGAGTCGCCTGTGCCTGGACTAGTGGTGGCCCGAGCGGGCGTACACACGCGAATGCAGGGTCAGCCCCGAAGTACACGCGAATGCAGGTCCGCGTCAGGCGTTCTTCGACCGGCCCCGGCCAGCAGGGGAGAGGGCCCGGTCCTTTGGGTTACAGCAGTCTCAGATCGCGCGCCCTGGCCAAGGCCTCGATGCGGTTGCGGGCGTGCAGCTTGGTCAGCAGCGACTGGGTGTAGCTGCGCACGGTGTTCTCGGCCAGGAAGAGCTCCGCCGCGATTTCCTTGCTGGTGCGCCCGAGCGCCAGCACGCACAGCACCTCGTATTCCCTCTGTGTGAGCGACTCGTACATGCCGCCGTCCTCGCCCAGACGCAGGGCGCGGGCCCTCGGATCCTCCACCAGGGAGAGGTCCACGTACAGTTCGCCGGCCAACACCCTCCTCAGTGCCTCTACCAGGTTGCTGGCGTCCTTCAACACGATGCCCACCGCGCCCGCGTTCAGGCAGGCGCGCAGCGGCTCCCGATCGTCGAACGCGGTGTGGATCACGACCCGGGAGCTTCCGGATGCATCCTGTAGCGACCGGCACAGATGCGGCGCGAAGTTGTCGCCGAGCTTGAGGTCGAGCACCACCACGTCCGGCGCCAGGCGCCTGGCCAGGTCGATCCCCTCTTCTCCGGTGGTGGCCTCTCCTACGAGATTGAAGTCCGGCTCAACTGCCAGCAGCTGGCGCACCCCGTCGATCACCACCGGATGGTCGTCGATCACCAGGACCGACGCCGCGGTGTCATGACCTTGTTCAGCTGTGGCTTTGTGCATCGGGGGGTCTGCTCATGGTGTTGCCTAGCCGGCGGCTCTGGCGCTCATTCGGCTTCGCCAATGGGCAGGGTGATGCGAACCGTCGTGCCCCCGTCCTCGCCGGGCCTCACCTCTAGAACTCCTCCCTGGCGCTGGGCCTGGCGCAGTATTGACGCCAGACCCCAGTGCCGGTCGCCGCGGGGCACCGCGGCCAGCTCGAACTCGTCGGGCAGCCCGCAGCCGTCGTCCTGGATCACAAGCGACACCTCTGATGCGCCGAAGTGCAGGGTCGCCACCACCAGCGACGCATCGGCATGCCGCTCGATGTTGAACAGCGCCTGGCGCGCCGCCCCCAGCAGCGCCGCCTCCGCGCGTTGCGGCAGTGAACGGGCGACGCCGCGCACAACGAAGTGGGTTGCGACGTCCGAGCGGGTGGTCAGGTCGTCGATCTCTCGCTGCAACGCGGTGGCCGCGGCCTCGTCGGACGATACGGGCCCCAGCACCTTGAACGCTTGACGCATCCGCTGTGCGGCCTCCTGCGCTTGGTGTTCGATGCGCTCCGCGACCGCCACCAGGCTCTGGTCCCCGCCGTCGCGCAGACGCTGCGCCGCGCAACTGATCGAGAACAGCAGCTGCCCCACATCGTCGTGCAGGTCGCTCGCGATGCGCTGGCGCTCGGCGTCGACACGGTGCCGGATGGTGGCCGAGGCGCGGATCGACGCGGCCATCATCGGGGCCACATCCCGGGCGGCCCTCTCAAGCACGAGCTTGGCCCTGTCGCCGATCGAGCCGATGGAGCGCAACCCGCCGTAGAGCAGTCCCACCATCTCCTTGTCGTGCTCTACGGGCACTGCCACCATCCCGCCGAGGCCCTCGGCGCTGACCACGTCGATGAAGTGGTTGGTGATGCGCGGGTCGTCGAGGTAGCTCTGGACCTCGACCGGCCGGCGCTCCACCATCACCCGGCCGCCCAATCCCTTGCCGGTGGACACCTGCACCTGGCGGAATCGCTCGGTGCGGGCCCCGTGCACGCCTCTCATGGCGAAGTTCGAGGAGCCCTCTCGGACCGCCACCGACACCAGGGGGATTCCCAGCATGCGGTACAGGTCCAGCGCAGTGCGCTGTGCGAGCGCGGCGGGGTCCAAGAACCCGACCAGGGTCTGGCTCAGGTCAGCAAGCCGCTCCAGGTCGTCGGTATCGACGAGTTCGATGACGCTCTCGAAGCGGCGACCTACTTCTGGGTCGGCCATGGCCCGACCACCTTCCGAGATCGACGGCCCCGCCGGTAGTCAAGCACGGATCTGTGTGACGGTTCCGGCCGCAGGCCTAACCGTCGACCCTCGCCTCGGCCATGGGGGATAGGGCGAACCCTCCGACGAGCTTCTCATAGGCCCGGCCCACCCGCAGGACGGTGGGCTCGTCCCACTGCCGCCCGACGATGCTCATTCCCACGGGCATGCCCTCCCCGCCGTCCACCGGGATCGTCAGGTCGGGATTGCCGGTCACGTTGGAGACCGCGGTGTTGGGAATCATCTCCAGAGCACGGGCCACGTACTCGTCGACGGTGGCGTCCGAGGACGGGATCTCCTTGGCCGGGAATGGCAGGGTCGGGTAGCACAGCACGTCGTAGTCGGCCAGGGCTGCGTCCACGGCGGCGTTGATCACGGGCCGCACATTCGAGGCCCGGGCGTATGTCGCGCCACCGGCGTAGCCGAAGGCGTGCTCCGCGCAGAGCATCACGAACTTCAGTGTCTGAGAGGTCAGATGGGCATTGGTACGCCAGCCCCGCATGGTCTGTTCCATGAGTTCGGGGTCGAAGAGGCCCCGGTAGTTCATGCCGTAGCCGTTGCCTCGGATCATCTGCCACATGGCGCCGTCGGTGGCGATCACGTTCCAGACGTGCAGAGCGTCGCCGTGCTCAGGGATCGAGATCGTCTCCACCACCGCCCCGGCGTCGCCCAGGCGGTTGGCGGCCGCCTCGACCAGGGCATCGGAGTCCGGATCGCTCAAGCCTTCGAATCCGAACCCTTCAGCGACAACGCCAACCCTGAGACCCTCGATGCCGTCGTCGAGTCCTGCGGTGTAATCGATCCCGGAGGGGGCGTGGGACTGGCGTGGGTCGTTGCCGTCGGGGCCGGCGATCACGGTGAGGAACGTCGCCAGATCGGTCATGTTGCGGGCCATCGGGCCGAGATGGTCGATGGTCCACTCGATCGGGTAGGCGCCGGTGTAGGGCACCAGCCCGAAGGTCGCCTTCAACCCGGCGTTGCCGCACCAGGCCGAGGGCATACGGATCGACCCGCCCTGATCGCCGGCTATGGCCATGTCCACCTCACCGGCCGCCACCAGCGCCCCGCTGCCGCCCGAGGAGCCGCCCGCGGTTCGGCTGGTGTCCCACGGGTTGCGGATCGGACCGGTGGCGCAGGTATGGCTCGCGCCGGAGAAGCACAAGTCCTCACACGCCGACTTGCCCAGGATCCTGCCGCCAGCTTCGAGGATTCGTGTCACCACGGTGGCGTCGCGCAAGGGCACATAGCCCTCAACGATGCGGGACCCGTTCATCATGGGAACCCCGGCCACCGTGGCGTTGTCCTTGATGGCGAACGTCTTGCCGGCCAACGGGCCCGAGTCGGACTCCTGGATGTCGCAGCGGTAGTACCAGGCTCCCAGCTCGTTGTCGGCGTCGTCGGGCCGGTAGCTCGACCGCTCGGGCATCGACGGCTTGGAGGCGTCGTACATGGATTCCACATGCTGGTAGGACCCCAGCGCGCCCTCGATCAACAGTTGGAAGATCGCCAGGTCGCCGTCGCCGATCCCCAGGCCCCACCTCTGCGATATGGCCCTCAGTTCGTCCAGTTCAGGTGCAGGAATCGGCATCGTCTTCCCCTTCGTTGCTGGCTGAGGCGACTGACACCGCGCCGGCTCACGCCGCCGTGAGCGACCCTAGATTGCGGCCTCGGAGTCTTTGACCTGCAAATGCAGGTATCTACCCTGCGACTCCTCCCGCCGGAATCGAGCGTTCTTGGCGATGGCCGGTCTAGGGCTCGCTGCCGACGAGAGCTGGTTCGGCTGGCGGGACTCCTGCCGGACGCGATCGATGTGGCAAGCGACGGGCCTGGCATGAAAGGAAAGGGACCCCGTGAGTTCCGGGGTCCCGAACACCTGGGGCATACGGTTGCATTCGGCCGAGGCCTACTAACCGGAACCGTCAGGTGGCTTCGAGGGTAGGTGTTTGCCACCGCGGTTGCCAACACCAAACCCTGACTAGAAGACGACGATTCGGTTGATCCAGCGGCGTTTGGTGTGGGTGCGGAGCCCAGCGAGCGCGGCGGGATACAGGCCGGCGAAGTCGTTGTCGAGGGTTTGCATGTGGGCGTCTCCTTCGAGGGCTCGACGCCGGGTTCCTGAGATGAGGTCTGCGATCTGGATGGCCTGCGAGGTGGTGGAGTCGGCGTAGTAGACGGTTGGGTGCAGTGGGAGCCGCCGGGGGGTGACGTAGCTCGCGACGCTGTGGCTTGCGTGGGAGTCGAGGTTGTGGCTTGACCGGTCCACGACGACGAGCCCGACCTCGCCGCGGTGCCTGCACTCCACGGAGAAGTGCTGGACTAGGGCTTGGAGCTGTAGCGGCATCGTGGTCTTCTGGGTCATCAGGTGGTGCATGTTGGCCTTGTTGATGCTGGCTGTGTAGACGGTGCAGTCGAGGCCGTCGAGGATTCCGATGACGCTGGAGACGAGGGAGCGGTTCCTCTGGCGCTTCCAGGCGTTCGGTCTGATCGTGTCGGTGGCTTTGATCTCCCATTGCGCGGGGTGGCGACGGTTGGGGAAGTGGCGGGCCTTGACTCCGGCGATTCTGCGGCTGAGGGCTCGGACGCTGGTTGACGCGATGGCGATGCCTCCGATGACGACTGCTTTGGAGGCGTGGTTGGGCGCGGGGTGGCCCGAGTCGTCAAGGAACAGCATTCGGGTGCCTCTCGGGGTATGTGTAGGGATGTTCATTGGGTGGTCCCAAAGCCGGGGATGAGCCGTCTACGCGTATCACAGGAATCTCGGATCATCGGAGAAACCTACGGCTCCAGGCGCTTGAGAGGCGTTGCGGGGGATTGCCTGGCTGGCTTCGTGAGTTCGTGAGGCTTTGGCGGCGGCCGAATCGCCGCTCGGGGGCAGCGTTCAGGCTCCGAGCGTGTGGGCGCCCTTCGCTGCGCAGGCGGGCAGGCGCAGCGTTGTACTGCGCGGGTCGGGTGCTCAAAGCCGCGACGCTTGCGTGGAAAAGGCTTACTCCGGCCTGCGAGCCTTCCACGGTTCCGTGGATCTCCCACCACAGGGCGGGTCCGGCTGATGCACCGCCGTCGCCGGCGGCGCGGCTGGAGCCCTGCGGTCCGCGGTGCCACAGTAGCGCCAGGTTAGGCCTCGCATCAAGATCGCTATAGCGATTCTCCAATGGAAGAACCCGAGAGCGCTTTCCGCCGCTAGCTGAGAATTCGCTGCCTTCGGCTCGCTACGCCCAACACGACCAACACCAGCGTGGCGAGGAGCATGGTCAGCAGCCTCTTCTCGTTGAGGCCGGCGGGACGACGTGTAGCAGTGCGGTCGTGAGGTCTCGGCCCATCGAGGTGCTCGCCAGCCGGCGCAGAAGCGAGTGCGCTTGCCGGGTTAGCAGTTGGGTCGTCGAATCAAGCTCCGCTGAAGACGAATCCTGCCCAGCAGGACGGGTCCGCGTGCGGTGGGGACCCATCCGAAGCAGCGGCCGAGCGGCACGCACCGCGCATTGCCCGCAGCGGAGCCCGACTGGATACGTAGGCATCGATTGCATCGTCAGACGCGGCCCGCATCCAGAGCTGCGCGTCGCGAAGGGCTTCTGCCGGGGGCTTGTTGGCTACGAATATCCCTTCGTAGAGCTTGGAGACGATGAGGGCTGCCACGAAATCGTCCACCTCCCAGAGCGTGGACACAACGCCGGCTGCGCCAGCTGCGATGAAGGCTGACGCGAGGCCGAGTGACTCATCGATGGCGTCATAGCCTTGAAGCACTCCGGTCTCGCATGCGGACGCGACGACGAGTCGGGCGGGAATCTCAAGGCGGGCGATCTCAAGGGCGGAGAGTTCCTCCCCGTCAGAGAGCGAGATAGCAGCGGAGAGCTGGGGATCGAAGAATCGAGCGTGGGCGTGGCAGGCAAAGTGGACATGCGTGGCTGACGGAAGGGCCTCCATCACCCGCTGCTTCGTTGCCTCGTCTCCCTTCAGCGTTAGGCATTCGCCAGTCGATACGAGGCCCTTGACGAGTTCGATCTCGAGTTCAGCGCCCGGCAGTGGGTTGGGGTGTGGTAGGGGGTTGGCGACCCCAACGAGACGAACCAAGTCATCAGCTCGTTGGGATGCGCGTTGCCTGCAGGCAACCTGAAGTTGAGCCGAGGGAGCAAGCGTCACTGCGAAGTCGTCGACCAAGCAGCGACGATTCCCCGATGCGTCGTTCCAGGCGATGGCATGCATTGGCATGAGGCCGAGGAGTCCAGCGGGCACCAGCGTGATGCCAGCCGAGCCTCGACTAGCAAGCAGGTCGCCTAGAGGGCTAAGCAGGTGCTCGCCGATGAGGGGTGACAGCGCTGCCAGGGACGCGTCTAGGTGTTCTGGAGCGTTCATCTGCGCGAGCAGGTAGGCATTCTCGCCGCCTTCAAACTCTCGTGTGTCTGGGCTGATCCCGATCATTGCCAGCTCAACGATGGCGGTGGAAGTGCAGTCCGGTGCGTGAATCGCGTCGAGTTCGACGCGCCCGTTGCTGTGTCTGTCAACGATGATCGCGAAGGAGCCTAAAGGTGCCGAACCCAAGTAGACGAGAGGGCACCGCGGTTGCGCAGCCTGGCTGATCTGGCCCAGAGTCGCGGGGTCAAGAGACGTCTCAAAGGTCGGGGTCTCTTGAACGGCGGAGCGGATCCGCTCGTACTCATCCGCACGATCCGACGCCCAATGCTCCTCCAAGCCGAGAATGTCCGCTCGGAATGAAGCGCCTATCTCCTCGATTCTCGTGCGTAGGGCCGGATCAAGGTGAGACAGCGCATCGAGATCGAGATGTTCGGTCAGCGTTGGCAGGCTGAGTTCTCTGGCTCGACCGCGCTCAAGCGAAACCACAGCGTCTTCAAGCCTCTGTGCCCGCACCAGCGCATGCGCTGCGAAGCGGAAGTCGGTGCTGGTGCTCGCGCGGTGCCGAGAAAAGGACCGGCTACCCGCACTGGCGTGTGCCGATTGGACCGATGCCGCAGCCTCAACGAGTTGTTCCGCAGCATCTGCTGCCAGGTCTATGTCATCGTGCTCTTGTGCGACCTCCATGAGGAACCGACTGGCGTCGCGTGCGTCGGCCGGCACGGTTTCGACTGGCAAGGAAGTCAGCGCCGTCCTCGCAGCTTCAATCGCCCCGGCCCTGTTCCCGCGTGCCGAACGGGCCTTGCTGATGAGGAGCCACGCTCGACCGTGTTGATGCTGGGACCCAGCGGCGGCGCTGAGCCCTACAGCCTCGGTCGCGCTTGCTTCGGCGCGCTGAAGAAGCCTCGATTGGCTCCTCAGTCCGAGGCCTCCCATCTGGAAGAGCTCGAACTGTTCGGATGCGAGATTGTGTTCGGCCTGGGCAAGGAGTCGTATGTCACTGGTGGAGCGGGCGGCATTGCGGGCTTTGGTGGAGTGACGGATGGCTCTTCGAAGATTCGCTCGCCGGTCTCCTGACTCGCAGTGCGATAGCGCAACGGCCAGATTCAACTGGGTGTACGCCCAGTCGCGGGGATTTCGCTTACGAGACCGATGCGTAAGCGCCAACTTGAGATGCTCGCGAGCCCGGTCATGGTCCCCCGCCTGACCACGATCGACCAGCAGAAGGGCGAGGTTGGTCTGAGCGAGGGCCCAGTTGTCGCGGTCGAGGTCTCGCGGGAACTGATCGAGTGCGTCTGTCAAGTAGCTGATGCCCTGTGCGAGATTCAAGGTCGGATCGCCACGCGAACGCATCCGCAACGCCCCGCTCAAGTTCGTAGCTACCTGGAGACGGCCTTGCGGGTGATCGAGTTCGGGGTGCGCCTCCATGATCGAGAAGGCTCGCTGACCTAACTCAATGGCGTACTCGACCGGCTCGCCGCGGTTGACCCCCTCGCCCTCAAGGAGAGCCACCATGGTGGTGACCGCTGCGTCGATCTCCAACTCCGGGTGAGCCTCAGGCGGCAAGACGGCAAGAAGATCTTTGCCCGCCTGAGCCAATTGCTGCGGCGTTGCGTCGCGCTTCGCCTCCTCAAACGTGCTCATCCGCGGTAGGACCGTGTCCTCCCAGACGCTTTTGATGAACAATTCGCGAACAGACCACGCGCCACGAGAGTCTCCTCGGCGACAGAGCTGCACCACTTGGAGCATCGAGCTTGCAAACCTCCGACCCTCCTCCGTTGGGGCAACTACAAGACGTCGCTCGACGAACTGTTCCGCCTCATCGGAGGTGACCTCCGGAAACCGCTCAACCACACAGCGGAGATGCGCCTCGCTACGAACGAGCGCCAACTGCTCAAGCGCGATCTCAAGTCGTTGCTGAGTCTGGACGGCCTCGATCTTGTCCAACAATCTCACATAGTCCGGTTCGCAGCCGCCCATGCCCCCTTCGGATGCTCTCACATCGGTGTCGATGTCCGCCCGCACGCCCGCCTCAAGCTCATCGAAAGTGACGATGACGACAGGACCCGGCACATCCCGAAGCGAATCCCCCAGTTCGCGCAGCGCGGTAGCGACAACCTCACCAAGACTCTCAAGCGGATCGGGTTCATCGTCACTCGCGCACGCCACGATCACCGGCGCAGCTCTCGCCAAGCGCAGCACCAATAGCGGATGCAGACGCCGAACCGGTCGACAGCAGCTCGGGCACTCAAGTTCGAGAAGATCCGACAACTGCGCCACCAGGTCCGGACGCTCAACAGCATCAACCGCAAGCCACATCACCGCAGGAGTCACTACGCCGCAGCCAGTGCAGTTCCATTCCGCCATGCGGGCTTGGGAGATCGCCATCTCCTGAGTTCTACAAGCAAACGGCGGAGTCTCGTTCTCCGCGGAAACCTGAAGGGGGACGGACCCACCGCAGCATTCCTGTTGGTGGCAGGAACCACACCAACTCGACCTGCCGCCCGAACGCCGGCAGGTCCACCAGCACCACCAGCCGCTCACCGTCAGACCACAACCGCCCACCGCAGCCCCCACAGGCCGGTCTCGGCGCCCGACAGCGGATGTGCACCCCCAACGGCGCGCCCACGTCGTCGTCGACGCCGAGCACCTCCACATCACCCAATCCCACCAACAGCTCACACACGCGCGTAGGGTTCGTCTCCACAGGGATCCTCCAGGTTCTCGGCTGGCTTACAGCGCCGATTCTGGGGGATCCCTCGCGTTCAACCGCGGACCCCCACCTCGCTGACTCCGACCTCATTCGATGCTCCTATGTTTGTCAAGTCGTGATTTCGGCGAGGTGTTGTTGGTAGCGTTCGGCCAGGTCGCGGTTGTGTATCACGCCTCGTTCGAGGGCTGAGATGCGTGCGGGCCAAGTGTCGAGGGCGCGGGCTGCGGCGTCGAGGGTCGCGCCTTGGAGCTGGCGTTGTTGGCGCAGGTCGGCTCCGTCGGGGACCGGGGGAGGGTTGGTGAGCAGCCGGTAGACCTCGCGTGCGATGTAGCGCTTGAGGCAGCGGATAATCTCTCGGTCGTTCTTGCCCTCGGCGCGGCGTCGGGCGGCGTAGGCCTTGGTGCGGTCGTCGCAGCGGAGCCTGACTGTGGCGATGCGCCACAGGGCGTTGTTGGCCTGGCGGTCGCCGCCGCGGTTGAGTCGGTGGCGCACGGTGCGCCCCGAGGACGCCTCGATGGGCCCGGCGCCGCAGAGCGCGGCGAAGGACGCTTCGCTGCGCAGGCGTGCGGGGTTGTCCCCGGCGGCGACGAGCAGCGCGGCGGCGGTGTCGGCGCCGACGCCGCAGGCGGCCATCAAGGCGGGGTTCGCGTCAGCGCACAGGCGGGCGGTCTCGGCTTCGAGCTGTTCGATCTCTGCGCTCAGCGCCTGGTGCCGGCGCGCCAGACAGCGCAGGGACCGCTTCGCGGCGGCGACGGCCTCGCCTGCGCCGGTGTCGGGTCGCAAGCGGCTACAGGCGCGCACCAGCGCGGCGGTCCCCAGAGCCCGCAGAGGGGCCGCGACCTGCTCGGGGGCGGTCACCAGCAGCGCCTTGAGCTGATTGATCGCAACAGTGCGGGCCTTGACCGCGGACCGGCGAGTGGCGCGCAACATCCGGATCGCCTCCACCGGCCCGTCCGCGGACTTCGGGCGGCCCGACGCCTCGCCCGACAGCACCGCCCGAGCAGCCGCCTCGGCGTCCGCGGGATCGGACTTGTGGCCGCGGCGCGCCCGCCGCCTCGGGCGGATCACCTCCACAGTCCCCACGCCCTCGCCGGCAAGAAAGCGAGCCAGGCCCGCGCCGTAGCTGCCGGTGCCCTCCACCCCCACACAGCCCAACTCGCCCCAGCCGTGAAGCCACCCCACAAGCTGCCGGTAGCCGGCGGCCGTCGCCGGGAACGACTCCACCCCCAACAGCCGCCCGGCCGTGTCGACGGCCGCGGCCACATGGGCGTCGCGGTGAGTGTCCACCCCGCCAATGACACCCGGTCGATCATCTGACATAATCAATCTGCCCTCCTTGGGAACTCCGACGGATCGGGCACCACCGGCCCGACGGCGGACAGTGCACTCAGGGTGCTTGGATCAACGCTCCTATCAGGTCACATCCTCCGACCGGCTGGTGCGCGCCCCCGACGAGTCACGAGCCGACAGATCGTTTGCAAGGCACTCAGCCAGCGAAGAGCCGAGTCAGGCCCGTACCCGTCGAGGACACCACCAACACTATGAGTGCGAAGCGGCAGGAATCCGCGGCCAGCAACCACGGGCCATTTGGTTCGCGACTGGACGCCGCTGGCGGGACTTTCTTGCACCGCGAGCGATATTCTCCGTTCGTACGGTGCCCGTGAACCTAAAGGACGATTCGTTACTCAGGCTTCGCTGTCTGCGTTCCCCATCTGCTTCTCGAAAGCTTGGCGGACGAGCCCGATCACGTACCGCAGTTCCCCCGGGTCGCTTAGCCGTATCTCCGCGTCGCCGTTTCCCCAGCGTCCGAGGTTGGTGACGTCTGTAGCGAAGCCTCTCGGATCATGCAGCTCGTGAAACCGGAGGTTGAGCGAAAGGCGAAGCTGGGAAGCCTGCGGGATGACGTCAACGAAGTTGGTCTCCGCCTTGTAGGCGACATAGAGCTTGAGGAACTCCTCGGTGACGACGGGACTGAGATCGAGCACTTCTTTCCGGAGGGCTTCGAACAGCGGCCGGACGGCGCTCTCCTCAGCGAGGTATGGGTGGTCCTCGATCGTGTAGGTCACCGTCGCTAGCCGCCGACGCTCCGGTTGCTTTCGGTATTGGGCAAGTTTCTCCGCAGGCAGATGCACATCGCTCCACACGCTCGCGGCGATGCCCGCTAAGCGAGTGGCACGGACCTGGATCGCTTGTTCATCCCAGCGATCAAGCGATCCGATGCCCTCGTTAAGCTTGAGCGGGCTCATCTTGAATCCTCCCTCCATGTCACGCTTCTCGGCGAAGGGACGGTCGCTGTACTCCGAGTTGTAGCCCGTTAGCGTCAGATTGCCGAGTGTGTGGAGCCGCGTCTCGTGTACCCGTTCCCACTCTGGTCCGAGGTCATTCTTCCACTCCGTTGAGAGGTCCTCGTTTTGTGGCATGATGTGCTCGATCGTGTACTCGTCGACGGGCGCGCGCTCTTTGCGCCCATGGTTCTCCAGTCGGCGAAGCCAGTAGCTGCGCCTTGGGAAGTTGTAGAGGTCCCGCACTT
>MKWU01003216.1_pt1 | contig 22149 bp, 17 predicted proteins | sample 809101 | NCBI WGS metagenome assembly MKWU01 (sample SAMN05860141, study PRJNA318959) | sponge metagenome | host: Aplysina aerophoba | place: Slovenia: Piran, Adriatic Sea, Gulf of Piran | collected 2013-05-07 | reverse complement strand
CGAACTTCACCGCCTCGGTGGCGGTCATGGGCCGCAACTCCTCATCCACGGCAATCATGTCGAGGTTCTCCAGCACGGGATCTTCTGCTACCGCGATCACCAGCACCTTGTAGTCAGTGAGGAAACCACCCTCCACGGCCTCGCCGAAGCCCATGCGGTAGAACACCGGGCCGTAGGTGTCCTCGTCGTCCATGGAGTAGACATCGAAGTCCGTCGCGTGTTCGCTGGCCTTGGTCTTGACCTGGTTCGTGTAGAGGCGCGGGGTCGCGGTCATGTACAGCCTTTTGTCCGCTAGTACTCGGTGCTCGTCATGGATCAACGTGAAGGCACTGCCCTTGGCTGATTCTTGGATGCCGGTCGTGCGGTGGGCCTCGTCGCACAGCGCCAGATCGAATGCCGGCGCACCCTTCGCCTGGGCATCGGCGACCAGTTGCAGTGACTGATACGTGCAGAACACCACCGTCATCGACTCGGGGTGGACTTCTTTGAGTTTGCCGGCGATCTGTTCGGGATCAGTGGTGACCGGCATGGCCAACTCAGCCATGTCGGCATCCTCGTCGTTGCGGCCCGCACGAGTGTCGGAGCAGATGCCGATGTAACGGTGCGGGACATTCGGGTCGCGCTGAGTTGCCCACTCCCGCATCGTCTGCCCCATCAGCGCGATCGAGGGCACGAGATACAAGGCCCGGCCACCGCACCCGGCGGTCTGCTCGGCGATCCACAGCGACACCACCGACTTTCCGGTACCGCAGGGCAGGATCAGCTTGCCGCGGTCGTGGCCCTCGTCGAACCCGGCAACCACCTCACCCACTGCCTGGGTCTGGAACGGATGCGGGTTGAAACGCACCGGACGAAACTCAAGCCGCTCAGGCGCGTCGAGGAACTCCGACCAGTCGACCGGCCACGACTCGATCTCAGCGCGTGACACAACCTCGCAGCGAGGCGAGGTCTTCGAGACCATCGTTGAGGCATGAACGCTCAACGGCGACGTGACGACCAGAATCCGGCTCGTGAAAATCTCAGCGCTCGAAGCCGACAGGAACGTGTCGACGTCGCCTTTGGAGATGCGGTGGTGCTCATCGAAGAACTTGGTCTGGACAGCGCACAGTCCACCGCCCCAAGCCTCTGTCTGCTCAGCCACAAGGTCGATTCCCACATCGCCGAGGTAGCCGTGCGCCTCGCGGTCCGGCCAGTCCATCCAGCGCCACACGTTGCGGAAGCGCGCCGGGCCGTAGACATCGGGATGCCGCTCGAAGGCGTAACCCATCAACCGTTCGAACACCGCCCCCCGAGCCTGTGATGTCGCATAGCGGTCACGAAGCAGCGAGAACAGGCCCGCCCCGTGAAACTCGCCTACATCAAGATGATCAGGATCTTCGCGCGGGGGGGGGGTCATCGCCGCGACACTAGTGGATTCGCGGATGGAATTGCAGTTCACTCAAGTTCGGTTGCGGAACTGCGCGATGTGCGGCTGATGCGGCGCTCAGGGGGAGTAGGGGAACGAGACTATGAAACGGGCGCCGCCCAGCGGGGAGTCCTCAACGTTGACACGACCGCCGAGGTCGGTGACTAGGGCTTTCACCACCGCCAAACCCAGGCCGGCACCCCCACCGTCGCGGCTGCGGGGACCATCGCGACGACAGACACATATCACGTCCGCCGGCACCCCCACCGTCGCGGCTGCGGGCCTCGGACAGACGGGTGAAGCGCTCGAATATCCGCTCCCGGTCGGCCGGGTCGACACCGGGGCCGTCATCGTCGACGGTCAGCACAGTTTCCGGGCCCGAGGATGAAGCCGGGCCTGAGGATGAAGCCGGGCCTGAAGATGAACGAGCAGTGCGAGCGGCCCACCGAGTTCAGAATCGCTGAGGAACCCGAAACGGAGATGGTCAGCATCTCCAGAGCGGAACTGGAAGCAGGGGAGGTCGGCACAGACTGAACAAATAACAACCTGCAACCATGCCGGTGTGACGCGACGGTCAGCTTCTAGGTCAGGGTCCGTAAGCCACGGCCCTGGCCTAGAAGCCGCGCAGGGGCATGTCGGGGCCTCGTTGGAGCCAGTTGTCGGGGAGGTAGTCGGCTTGGGCGTCGATCAGGTGCAGGGTGTAGGCGTGACGGCTGACAGGCGAGGTGTTCGGTGCGCTCCAGTGGGGGAGGGTGCCGTGCAGAACGATCAGCGTGCCCCGGTCGACCGGCATCGGCACGAGATCATCGGTGGGCCAAGGCTCGGGATCGAGCACGTCGGTGGTCGTGCCGCGAGCACCGGGGGCAGTGAGCCGAAACCTGGTGCGCGCCGGCGTGCGGTGGTGACCGGGGGCGAGCCACAGGCAGCCGTTCTGCAGCGTGGCGTCCTCGATGGCGAACCAGAAGCCGACCACCGACTGGGGCTCGGTCCACAAGAACGTGTGATCGCAGTGGCAGGTGACCTCACCACCGATACCAGGCTGCTTGAAGATGTACATCGACTGGAGCAGGCGCGGTTGCACGAACCCCAGATCGGCGGCCAGCGCAGCCAGTTCGGGTGTCCTGGAGAAACGATCGAAGTGCGGGTCGAGATCGTGCATGGCATGACCCAGCTTGTTGACGGCCAACTCGAGCGTCCGGGTCAGTTCGCCGTCGACCACCGCGCCGTCCTCAAGGAACCAGCGGACAGTGTCGCCGCTGGTCAGAAAGTACTCATCCTGGGCGTGGCTCTGAGCGTTCGTGTCGAACACGGTGAGTCCACCGTCCTGCATCTCAGAGTCGCGCAGCAGACCCATGACGTGCTCGCGGAGCGCGTCGCAGTCGCTCGGGTCGACAAAATCGGGGAGCACGAGGTACCCGTCGCGGTCCCAATCAGACAGCTGAGCGTCGCTGAGCATCGCCATCTCGCCCCGGCTACCTAAGTTTTGCCGCGGCGGTACGGCTGCCCGTCGGCCGCGGGCATACGCAATCGCTGCGAGAAGAACGTCAAGACCAGCAGCACGATCAGTTGCGGAAGAATGTTGATGAACCAACTGGGCACCGTCTCAGACCCGCCGAACCAGACCAGGGCCAGCACTGCGATCAGTCCGCCCAGCATTGCGTCGGTACGGTTGCCGCGTCGGAAGTTGTTGATCGAGACCACAGCCAGCACCCCGCCTGCCACCAGCAGCAGCGCATGCGTGTTGCTGCCGTCGATGTCCCTGAGCCCGAGAGCGAAGGGGTAGCCGAAGAGCATGGCCCCGGCCATCACTCCGGCGGGTCGCCAGTTGCCGATTATCAGGGCGGCCAGGCCAATGAACCCCCGCTGGTTGACCGAGCCCTCCTGGTAGATGCCGTTGAGCTCCGGGGTGGCGATGAAGGCCCCGGCGAACCCGGCGAGCACTCCGCTGAGCAGCACCCCGATGTACTTGTAGAGGTAGATGTTGATGCCCTGCGACTCCCCGGCGGTGGGGTGCTCGCCACAGATCCGCAGCCGAAGGCCGAAGCGGGTGCGCCACAGGACCCAGGCCGACAGCGGCACCAGAGAGAAGGCGATGATCGTGAAGATGCTGAGGTTGAACACGAGACCGCGGGCGAACCCGGCCAGGTCGGAGATGTACCACCATTCCTTGTCTGTGAACCACCCGAGAATGTCGGGACTTCGCCAGTCGCCGATCCGTCCTCCCGCAAGGAACGGCAAGGTGAACTTTCCGGCACCCGACAGGCGGGGCGACTGGGTGATCGAACCTCCGTCATGGTTGGCCAGAATCTCCAGGGAAAGGAAGCGGGCGATCCCCGGCGCGGCGATCAGGATCGCCACGCCGGAGATGATGTGGTCGACCCCGAACGTCACAGTCGCGATCGCATGGATCAAACCGCCGAGCGCCCCGCCCAGCAGGCCGATCAGCAGACCGGCCCAAGGCCCGTAGTTGATGGTTCCCCAAGCCCCGAACCACATTCCGAGCACCATGATCCCGTCCAGGGCGATGTTGACCACGCCGGCTCGTTCGGAGAACATGCCGCCGAGTCCGGCGAGCATCACCGGCACGGTCCAGCGCAGCATCGCACCAGAGGTGGAGGTGGTAGTGAGCTTCGAAGCGTCGGTGAACGACTGCACGATCACCAGCAGGAGTATCCCCAGCGCTGCGTAGATCATCCAGCGAATCGGCGTGGAGAGCTTGGTGACTCGGCGCAGCAGGTTCATGGCGTCGCCTCCGCGAGCCGGGCTGCGGTACGGGCCGACTCGGTGCGTTCACGCACTCGCCTGACCACCTCGTAGCCGATCACGACAGTCAAAAGGATCACGCCGCGCATGATGTCGATGATCTCCTTGGGCGCAGTCTGGGTGACTTGCAGGATGTCTGAAGTGGCGTCGAGGAAGGCCCACAGCAGCGCACCGACGGCGATGCCGGCCGGGTTGTTGCGTCCCAGCAGTGCCACCGCGATGCCGTTGAATCCGAGGAACCCCACGAAGTTCGGGTCGTATCTGGCCTTGTCGAAGATCTCGGCCATACCGACGAGTCCACCCACCGCCCCTGACATCAGCATCGCGGCCAGAGCCATCTTGCGGGGCGGCACGCCTCCCGCACGCGCCGCCAACGGATTGAGCCCGCTGGCCCGCAGGTCGTATCCGAAGACCGTGCGGTTCAACAGCAGGTAGTACACGACCCCGACAACGATGGCGACCACCAGCATGCCGGTGAGCTCCTCATTGGCCCGGAGGTCGCCGAAGAGTTCGGGGATGAAGTTGAGGTTGGGCAGAAGACCCGACTCGTCGATGGGCTCTGTGCCCACGCCGACCTCGACGATGTTGCCCTCGGCCTGCCAACGTCGGACGAGCCAGGCGATCACACCTAAGGCGACGCCGTTCAACATGATCGTGCCGATCACCTCGTTGACCCCACGGTGGGTGTAGAGCACTCCGGCGAGGCCGCCCCAGAGCCCGCCCACGACCATCGCAGTGACCAGGATGAGTGCGACGTGCAGCACCGACGGCAACGCCACCGCGCCCCCCACGAACGCCGCGAATATCGCCGCCATCCGGTACTGGCCCTCGACCCCGATATTGAACAGGTTCATCTTGAAGCCGATCGCGGCCGCAACTCCAGAGATGTAGAGGGGAGTGGCCCGATTGATCATCGAGACCTGCACCTCGAGCTTGCTGGCGTGGTCGAGCATGTCTCGGGCGGCTTCGATGGGGTTGCTGCCCGCGGCGATCAAGACGACGGCACTGGCGATGAGCGAGAAGACGAAGGCCCCCAGCGGAGCGGCCATCGACAGCAGGATCTGCCGCAGCCGCGAGTCGGTCGCTGCTTTCGGCACTCTGGCCTTGGGTTCCTCCTCGGCTTCGTCGGTAACCGTCGTGTCCATCATCGCGACTCTCCCGGATCACCGGCTGCAGGGTCTCCCGGGCCTTCGGGGGCGGCGGCGGTTTCGGGGGCGGCGGCGGTTTCGGGGCTGGCAGCAGTCTCAGCGTCGTTTTGGCCGGAACCGGTCATATAGCTGCCGAGCTGGCGTGCAGTGATGGTGGCGGGGTCGAGGGTTGCTGTCAGTTCTCCCTTGTGGATCACGACAATGGTGTCTGACAGACCGATGAGCTCCTCAAGGTCGGCGGATATCAGAAGGGTTCCCATGCCATCCGCGCGTGCCGCGCGGATGTCGTCCCACACGGCGGCTTGAGCCCCGATGTCGATTCCCCGGGTGGGATGGGCAGCGATCAACACTTTCGGCTCGGCGGCCATCTCCCTGCCAACGATCAGCTTCTGCTGGTTGCCTCCCGACAGCGAGTTGGCGGTGACTTCGATATCGGGTGTGCGCACATCGAACCAACTGCGGATCGCTTCGGTCCGCTCACGCGCCCCGAACCGGTCGAACCAGCGGCCGTTGGCGAACGGCTTTCTGGTCTGATGGCCGAGCGCGGCGTTCTCCCAAAGCGGAGCGAACAGCAACAGCCCCTCTTCCTGACGGTCCTGGGGGACGTAACCGATCCCCAGATTGCGTCGCTGTCTCACGGTGCTGTGAGCTATCTCCTCGCCGAGCAGTCGGATCGAACCGGCCGCGACCTCCTCGGTCCCGATAATGGCACCCACGAACTCGGCTTGGCCGTTGCCTTCGACCCCGGCGAGCCCCACTACTTCGCCTCTATGCACCTCGAGGCTGACATCGTTGAGCGCTGGCCGGTCATCCTCGTCGAGCACAGTCAAGCCCCTGACTGAGAGTGCGGTCTTGTCGGTGACGGTGGACCTCGAGGTCTGCGGCGTCGGCAACTCGGAACCGACCATCATTTCGGCAAGGTCGCCGGTGCTGACGTCGGCGGGCTTGACGGTTGCCACCGTGCGTCCCTGGCGCAGCACGGTGATGGTGTCGGCGATCTGCAGAACCTCTTCAAGCTTGTGGTCGATGAACAGGATCGTCTCCCCAGCGGCCTTGAGCTCGCGCATGTTGCGGAACAGTTCGTCCACCTCATGGGGGACGAGCACCGCGGTGGGCTCGTCGAGAATCAGGATCTGGGCACCGCGGTAGAGCACCTTGATGATCTCCACCCGTTGACGCTCACCGACCTCGAGAGTCTCGATCAGGTCGTGGGGATCGACGTCGAGTCCGTAGGCCTCACCCACCTCGAGCAGATGGGCCTCCGCGGCCTTGAAGTCGATTCGCCCCAGTGAGGCGACCGGTTCGGTGCCGAGGATCACGTTCTCGAGCACGGTGAGCTGGCCGGCGAGCATGAAGTGCTGGTGGACCATGCCGATGCCCCGCTCGATCGCGTCGGCGGGCGAGGAGAACCGGACCTCTTCACCATGGACGCGCATGGTCCCCCCGTCGGGGCTCTGCATGCCGAAGAGGATCTTCATCAGGGTCGACTTGCCGGCCCCGTTCTCCCCGCACACCGCGTGGATCTCGCCTGCTTCGACTGAGAGGTCGACTTTGTCGTTGGCCACGACACCTGGGAACCGTTTGGTGATGCCAGTTAGCTCAATCGCGGGCGTCAAATTGCGTCCCCTCGGTTCGATTGCGCCAGGAAGTCCTGGTACGGGAAGAAAAAGTGAGCAGGGCCGGGAGTATATCCCAGCCCTGCTCCCGAGTCAGGTGTCGGAGTTCCCGTTGTTCAGCGGGAAACCCGGTGGATTGCTCAGGCGCCGACCTCGGTCGGGTCGGTCGGAACCACGATGCTGCCGTCGATGATCTGCGCCTTGAAGTCCTCGAGTTGGTCGACGATGTCGTCGCTCAGGAAGCCGCCCGAAGTCGAGTAGCCGACGCCGTCGACGGAGAGGTCATAGCGGGTCTCGCCAGGACCGAAGGTCCCCTCAAGGTGGGCTTTGATGATCTCGAAGACCGCGGCGTCCACCCGCTTGAGCATCGAAGTGAGGACGTACTCTTGGACATCTGCGTCGACGGTGTGGTACTGGTCTGAGTCGACCCCGATGCCCCAGACCTTCGAGCCTGTGGTCTCGCTGTGCTCCTTGGCAGCGGCGAACAGCCCGGCGCCGGTGCCGCCGGCTGCGTGGTAGATCACGTCAGCGCCCTCCTCGAAGATGGCCAGCGCGGTCTCGCGGCCCCGGTCGGGGGCGTTGAACCCGTCGAAGTCGGGGAACTCGGTGATGTAGTTCGAGATGATGTCGATTTCCGGATTGATATGGAGGGCACCGGCACGGAATCCCGCCTCGAACTTCTCGATGAGGCCGAAGCAGCAGACCCCACCGATGAAGCCGATCGTTCCGGTCTCGCTGCTCAGCGCCGCAGCGGCACCGACGAGGAACGAGCCCTGCTCCTCGGAGAACACCAAGCCAGCGATGTTCTGGCCGCGAGGCGCTGGCGGGTCTTGGTCGAAGTCAGTCATCGAGTCGTCGACGACGGCGAAGTTGGTGTCTGGGTTCCCGCCGCCGACCGCGGCGGCATCGTCGGCGAACAGGAAACCTATCGCCAGCACAAGGTCGCTGTTGTCTGCCTGGAGTTGGAGCAGTTCGGCGCGGTTGCTGCCGTCGTCGTTGGGCGAGACCTTGGTTGTGGTGATGTCGAAGGTCTCTTCTGCTCGGGCCAGTCCCGCGGCGGCCGAATCGTTGAAGGACTGGTCGCCCTCACCTCCGATGTCGAACACGAGACCGACATGGAGCGGTGTTTCCTCGTCGTCGCCGCATGACGCGGCGATGAGCGTGAACGACAAGAAGATGCTCAACAGGAGCAGTGGTCTGCGCATTGTCCCCTCCAGGGTCTGTGTAGAAACCAGATGTTCTGTCGGTGAGGGTATCGCGAACCTGTGACAGGCGCTAGACAGGTGAGTGGTCGTTGGAGTCTCTGCTGCGCTGAACCGGCGATCAGGTGCCTCGGGCGGACCTCCAGCGGGCGTGTCGCACTATTTGGTCGAGGGACCGGATCGCTCTGCCCGCCGAGGCATGACACATCATCCCGGCCGCTCTCATCGTCGCTGGGCCCGGCGTTTCAGGGCTGGTGTCGGCCAATTCGGTCGCTACCAGCACAGGTGTTCCCGTTCGTGCGGCGACCTCGGCGGCAGCCCGTGCGTAGCGGGCATCCTGGCGTTCGCGGAAGTTGACGATGCGCTCCAGACCGTGGTCGGGATAGAACTGCCCGCGCCTCATCATTGCTGCGGTGTTGGAGAGGATTCCCATTCCCAGGAGCAGCACCGCATCGACTTGGCGATGGCCGGCCACTAACTCGAGGATTCTAGGGATGGTGTCGCGCGTCTCGGCCCCGACCGTGTCGATCGGGTTGCTCCTGCTCCAGCGTGGCGGCAGCAGTTCGTCGATCGCCGCTTCGAGGTTGCCGGGCAGCGGTATCGGGTCGAGCACGGTTCGGGCCATTGCGTCGACAGCAGCGACCCCCCAGCCTCCCGCGGAAGTCACCACGACGACCCGATTGCCCCTGGGCAGAGGTTGTGTCGCCAGGGTCGCTGCGGTCTCGAACGCCTGCTCGGGGTCGGGCGCACGAATCACCCCGGCTTGGCGACACATGCCGTCGAAGATGGCGTCGTTGCTGGCGAGAGCGCCGGTGTGGCTGGCCGCGGCCCGCGCACCTGCGGCCGATGCGCCGCCCTTCACGACCACGATCGGCTTGCGCGTGGAGATCGCGCGGAGCCGCTCGAAGGCGGCGCGTCCGTCTTGGACCGTCTCGATGTAGGCGAGGCTCACCTTGGTCTGAGGGTCATCAGCGAACCATTCGAGATAGTCGATGACTCCCAGTTGTGCGGCGTTGCCTGCCGATACAGAGCGGGCGACACCGACCCCGGTGTGGTTGGACAGGTTCAGCCAGGCAGAGGCGATGTTGCCGGACTGGCTGACCAGCGACAGGTTTCCCCGGGGTGCGTGCGGCGCCACGATCTGGGCGCACATGGCAGACGGAGTTGAGATCACTCCCTGGCCGTTGGGCCCCGCCAACAGGATTCCAAGCTCCTCAGCGGTGGCGAGCAGGCTCTGCTCGGCCGCGGCGCCGTACGTGCCTGCCTCGCGGTAACCGCCAGCGGCGACGAAAGCTGCCCGCACCCCCTTGGCTGCCGCCGCGCGCAGCAGCTGTTCGTTGACCGCGGCGGGGGTGCAGATGAACAGCAGGTCTGCGGCACCCTCCGGTATGTCGTCGATCGTGCCGAAGACCGGTCTGCCAAGCACTTCGCCCGCTTCGCGGCCGACAGCGAAGATCTCGCCGCGGTAACCGGCGGTGAGCAGATTGTGCAGTGCCACGAAACCGAACTTTCCCGGGTGGCTCGACACGCCGGTGACGATGATTCCCCGAGGATCGAACAACGCCGTGAGATCACGAGTCATTGCGTGACCTCCGCCAGGGCGTCGACGGCCAGGGGTCGGCCGTCGACCAGGATCAACGGGTTCAAGTCGACCGCTACGACCTCACGATGGGCCGCACCGACCTCGCAGAGAGCCAGCAGCAGGTCGATGAGCGCTTGCCGGTGCAAGGCGGGTTCGCCGCGGAACTCACCGAGCAGGGCCTGGGCCGACAGGTCGCCGATCATCTCTTCGGCGTCGGTCTCAGTGATCGGCGCGAGCCGGAAGGTCACGTCTCCGAACGCCTCGGCGAGCACGCCGCCGACACCGAGCATCACCAAGAGCCCGAACTGCGGATCGTTGTGAAGTCCGGCGATGAGCTCCCGGCTGCCTCGGGCCATCGACGTGACGAGCAGTTTCACGTCGCCGTCTGCGGGTTCGGCAGCGGCCAGCAGCTCGTCGCAGTGGGTTCGCAGGCTCTGCTGGTCGTTGATGCCGAGTCGGACCAGTCCCCGTTCGCTCTTGTGGGCGATCCGGCGCCCGCACAACTTGGCTACGACCGGGTAGTACAGCGATTCGTCGGCGTTCATCGCGGCAAGGATCGCTGAGGTGGAATCGCCGGTGACGAAGGGGGAGACGGCGACTCCGTGCTCGGCGACGAGCCGCCGCGACTCAGCTTCTGAGAGTGTCACGCTCACGGCGTCGGTATAGCACGCGTGTGCCATCGACTCGCTCTTGCTTTCCGTACGAGGCCGACCAGTCACGCTCACGGCGTCGGTATAGCACGCCTGCGCCTGTCGGGTGCGACCGGGGCTGGTCTTGCCTGGACCCGGGTTTGCCGGGCGTGTGCGGCGCATTGTTCGGGGTGGACCCGGGTTTGCCGGGCGTGAACGGCGCATTGTTCGGGGTGGACCCGGGTTTGCCGGGCGTGAACGGCGCTTGCTGGTGGTCGGCGGGTTCCAGAATCAGCGCGGCGATTGAACGCGGCTGTTCAGCGTCTCACTTCGCAGGCGTCTGTGGCGCCGGGCAGCCTGTGGCGGTTTCGGGCGACCAGGGCGTACACCGGTTCGGCCAGCCAAGAGACCGGGGGGTTCACCAGCAGTGCGCCCATGAGTCTCCAGGCACCGCCTGCGGCTATCAGGGCGTGCCCGATCGCCAGGTGCCCGCGGTGGCGTTCGCCGGATTCATCAATCCACCAAGCCGCTTCGTCGACCTCGGAGACGGTCAGGGGGAACTCGTCGAGTTCGAGCGTCTGTGAGGCCGCTACGGGCGCGCCACGCTCTTCGATCCACCGAGCCGAGGCTTTGCAGAACCCGCAATCACCGTCGAAGATGAGCACATCGCCAGCATAGGTTCAAACGGCTGGCAGGCTGGCACGAGCGCTCGCACCTGCCTCGACCCCGCCGACACAACCGCCGAGGATGGTGGAACCTGCGTCTCCAAGCGCCGTCCGTCGGCCTGCGCGGCCGGGGTGCGTCTTCCGGCCGGGGAAAAACTGGGCCGCTGGGCTGGACCGAAGGCGGGACGAAAGGCGGGATAAAACCTGGGTCGTTCGAAGGGCCGAAGCTCTGGTCGGGATCAGTTGCGGCCGCAGTTGGGCTTGCGACCGTGGTTGGCCTTGGCGCGACGGGCTTTGGCTTTCCGCTTCTGGGTTCGCTTGGACATGGCCCTGAGGCTATCGGCGATATTCCGGCGTGACTCGGCGACTCAGGCGGCGTGGCTTGCGGTCCAGGCGAGCAGGGCGTTTCGTGACCGCGGTGCCCGCAAGGGCCAGTCGACTCAGGCGGCGTGGCTTGCGGTCCAGGCGAGCAGGTCCTCGTGGTGCCAGGTGTTGATGATGTTGGTGACGGGCACACCGCAGCGAACTGCCTTGTCGGCCCCGTAGGGCTGCCATTCGAGTTGTCCGGTTGCATGGGCGTCGGAATCGATGGCGATTTTGCACCCCCACCGCACGGCGATCTCGAGCAGTTCCTCGGGCGGATCCTGGCGCTCGGGGCGGCAGTTGATCTCAACGGCAGTGTCGAATCGTGCACAGGCCGCGAAGACGATCTCCGGGTCGAAGTCGCTGGGTGGACGGCCCGTGCCCACCAGCTTGCGGTTGGTGAGATGGCCGAGGACGTCAGTGTGAGGATTGGCGACGGCGGTGACCATGCGCCGGGTCATCACGTCTGCGGGGAGCCGCATCTTCGAGTGAACGCTGGCGACGACCAGATCGAGGCGTGCAAGCATCTCGTCTGACAGGTCGAGTGTTCCGTCCTCGAAGATGTCGACCTCCATCCCGGTCAGGATCCGGAACGGCGCAAGTTCGGAATTGAGCGTTTCGATCTCGTCGAGTTGGCTGGCCAGGCGTTCCTCATCGAGGCCGTGGGCGATGGTGAGTCGTGCGCTGTGATCGGTGACGACCATCCACTCGTGCCCCAAGGCTATCGCCGTTTCGGCCATGTCGCGAACGGGTGCGCTCCCGTCTGAGGCGGTGCTGTGGGTGTGGCAGTCGCCGCGGATCGCCTGCATCACCGGGCCGCCGACCCCCGTCGGGACCCGGGTCCGTTCGTCGAGTCGGGCCAGGTAACCGTCGGTCTCCCCGTCGAGGGCTTCGGCGATCACCGCGGCCGTCGAGCGGCCGATGCCGTTCAGTTCCGTGAGCGTTCCGGCGGCTGCCCGCTGCACAGTCTCAGCTTCCCCGATCTGTTGCACCACCTCGACCGCCCTCTGGAAGGCACGGATCTTCTGAGCCAGCGCCAACTCCCGGTCGAGGTAGTGAATCGCCTGCCGCAACGCTCGAACCGGCTCCATGTTCCCAACAATACCCGGGCAGGCAACAACCGTGGTCCAGAGCTTGACTCTCCATTGTGGACGCCCATTGAGCCTGCGCGCAACTAGCCACGGACCATCACGGCCGATCCGTCACAACCACCGATAGAGCTTGCCGTCGTTCCTGCCCATCGCCCCAGCTCGATGCGCTGGCACGACCAGGGGAATTAAATTGGATTGAATCCAAGTTTGGAATTGATCTAAACAATTGCTACGGTGCTCCCATGCCTTCGGGAGACTCGACCTTGATCGCTGAACAGTTGCGGGAGCGTGGTGTTCAGGTCACTGTGCAGCGTCTGGCGGTCATGCGCGCGGTGGCGTCGTGTCCTCACGGCACCGCCGACGATGTGGCCGAGGTCGTCCATGGCGATATCGGCGCCATCTCTCGCCAAGCGGTCTACGACTCGCTGGCGATGCTGTCGGAGAAGGGACTGATCCGGAGGATCCAACCGGCGGGGTCGTCGGCCCGGTACGAAGACCGGGTGGGGGACAACCACCACCACCTGATTTGTCGAACATGCAACCGCATGGTCGATGTCGACTGTGCGGTGGGGTACACCCCCTGCCTCACCGCCAGCGACGACCGCGGGTACGAGATTGACGAGGCGGAAGTGATCTACTGGGGCCGATGCCCCAGTTGCAGCACCGCCGCGCTCGTGCCCGCGGTCCACTAACCTACCCAACCAACAACCAATAGTTCCCTAGGAGAAACCCATGTCTGAGAGTGCGAACCAGTGCCCCTTCTCGGGTGCCAACACTGTCAAGGGCACATCGGCCACCGAACAGTGGTGGCCCGAGCAACTGAACCTGAAGATCCTCCATCAACACTCGCCCGAAGCGGACCCGATGGGCGGCGACTTCGACTACGCCGCTGAGTTCGAGTCCCTCGACCTGGCCGCGGTGAAGCAGGACGTCGCCGATGTGCTGACCGACTCCAAGGCCTGGTGGCCCGCCGACTACGGACACTACGGCCCGTTCATGATCCGCCTCACCTGGCACGCCGCAGGCACCTATCGGATCGGCGACGGCCGCGGTGGCGGCGGTACCGGCAACCAGCGGTTCGCCCCGCTCAACAGCTGGCCCGACAACGCCAGCCTCGACAAGGCCCGTCGGCTGTTGTGGCCGGTCAAGCAGAAGTACGGCCGCAAGCTCTCCTGGGCCGACCTGCTGATCCTCGCTGGCAACGTGGCCCTGGAGTCGATGGGTTTCGAGACCTTCGGCTTCGGTGGCGGCCGCGTCGACATCTGGGCACCCGAGGAGGACACCTACTGGGGTTCAGAGGACGAATGGCTCGGCGACAAGCGCTACACCGGGGAACGTGAACTGGAGACCCCGCTGGGGGCGGTGCAGATGGGCCTCATCTACGTCAACCCCGAGGGTCCCAACGGCAACCCCGACCCGGTCGCGGCGGGAATCGACATCCGCGAGACGTTCGCCCGCATGGCCATGGACGACACCGAGACGGTCGCGCTGATCGCAGGCGGGCACACCTTCGGCAAGGCCCACGGAGCCGCGCCCGACAGCCATGTCGGTGCTGACCCCGAGGGCGCGAGCATCGAGGAGCAGGGCCTCGGCTGGAGCAGCACCTTCGGCTCCGGTGTCGGCGGCGATGCCATCACCAGCGGCCTCGAAGGCGCCTGGACCAACGATCCCGCAGTCTGGGACAACGGGTTCTTCGACAACCTGTTCGGCTACGAGTGGGAGTTGGCCGAGAGCCCGGCCGGCGCCCAACAGTGGCGCCCGACCGACCGCGCGGCCGACGACACCGTGCCCGACGCGCACAACCCCGGCAAGCGCCACGCGCCGATGATGCTGACCACCGACCTGGCCCTGCGCCACGACCCGATCTACGAGCCGATCTCAAGGCGTTTCCACGAGAACCCCGAAGAGCTCGCCGACGCATTCGCCCGGGCCTGGTTCAAACTCACCCACCGCGACATGGGCCCGGTGTCGCGCTACCTCGGGCCCGAAGTCCCCGACGAGCAGTTGATTTGGCAGGACCCGGTTCCCGCGCCGCCCGCGGAGACGGTCAGCGCAGACGACATTGCGGATCTCAAGGCCCGAGTCCTCGGTTCAGGCCTGTCGGTGTCGCAGCTGGTGTCGACCGCCTGGGCCTCGGCCTCCACGTTCAGGGGAACCGACATGCGAGGCGGTGCCAACGGTGCCCGCATTCGACTCGCTCCCCAAAACGGCTGGGAAGTCAACGTGGCGTCGGGCGTGGCGGAGGTATTGGCAGTGCTCGAGCAGGTCCAAGGCGAGTTCAATGCAATCGGCGGCACACAGGTCTCGCTGGCCGATCTCATCGTGCTGGGCGGCTGCGCGGCAGTCGAGAAGGCAGCTCAAGACGCCGGCCACGAGGTGGCAGTCGAGTTCTCGCCGGGACGCACCGACGCCAGCGCCGAGCAGACCGATGTTGAGAGCTTCGCGGTGCTGGAACCCACCGCCGACGGTTTCCGCAACCATCTGGCCGACTTCCACAAACGACCCGCCGAGGAACTGCTGGTGGAGAAGGCATTCCTGTTGAACCTCAGCGCACCGGAGATGACGGTGCTGGTCGGCGGGATGCGGGCGCTCGACGCCAACGCCGGCCAAGCCCAACACGGTGTTCTCACCGATCGGCCGGCCACCCTCAGCAACGACTTCTTCACCAATCTGTTGAGCATGGACACCACCTGGGCCGTCTCGACCGACGAGGCCGGTGTGTACGAGGGGCGCGACCGCGACAGCGGCGAACTGCGTTGGACCGCCACGGCCTCCGATCTGGTGTTCGGCTCGAATTCACAGCTCCGTGCCATCGCCGAGGTCTACGGCTGCGACGACGGCGAGCAGAAGCTCGTCAACGACTTCGCCGCCGCCTGGGCCAAGGTCATGAACCTCGACCGCTTCGACCTGACCTGACACCCACCACGGCCGAAGGCACAGAATCCGAGGTCGGCAGCCCGACCGGGGAAGCTGAGACCTTTCGGCTGTGGCTGGCAGACCATCACGACGAGTTGGCACACTTGCGGGTGCTTCACCTCGGCGCGGACGAGCGGGTGAAGGTTCTCAATCGGGCGGCTTCTTCGACGGTTATTTCGGCGACTCGCCCGGCTGGGCGCGTTCGGCCCGTGTGGCGTCACGCGTCAGACACCGTTGATGATGCGTGTCATGTTGTTTCAGGTTGTGTTGTGTAGCAGGGTGGTGTAGGTTTTTCTCCATGGAGACGGTGGCGGTCCCGGTTATTGACACACAGGTGCTGGTGATCCTCTGCGGGATTTTCGGGGCGATGTTCGCGACGCTCACCACGCTGATTTTCACCTTCATCCGGATCCACCACCGCGACAACATCGAAACCCGAGAACTCTTCACCGAGGCGATCGAGAAGCTGACAGGCGATTTCGACAAGCGCCTCGACAAGCAGGATGCAAAGTTCGACAAGCGTTTCGACAAGCAGGACGCCAAGTTCGACGCGGTGATAGCCAGCCTCAGCGACGCCCGTGAACGACTCGCGCGCATCGAAGGCCAACTCGGGTTCGACCCGCCCGCAGAGACGGACCCCGAGTCGAGCGGCGGTATCGGCGAAGCCGACGCCTCCGGCGAGGTCAGCGACGCCGCCTAGCTTGGGAAACCCCCACGACCGTCGGAATGCACGAACGCCGGACTCGTGTACCAGACTCCGTCTCGGGTGTTGTCAGTACCGGACATGGTCAGCACAGCAACATGGTCAGTACAGGAACATGGGCTTGCCGGCGACTTGGCGGAGCAGCGGGCGGTACTGCTCGACATCGTAGAGTTCGTCGACGTCGACACGCCTGGCACCCTCGCCGGTGACTGACACGTCAACATTGGTGTAGACCCCGTTCTGAAGGGCGACCATGCGTCCAGAGGCGCCCTCAAGCGCCAGGTTCGAGGCCATCACCGCGTAGTTGGACGCGACCATCAGGTCGAGACTGTCCGGGCGTCCCGAGCGCATCAGATAGGCGACCTCCTGGAGAATGATGCCCTCACCTGTGCGCTCTGTCAGCAGAGCGCCGGTCGTCGCGCCGATCCCTCCGAGTTTGCGATGCCCATAGGCGTCGGCCTCGCCCGACAGATGCACCTCACCGCCTTCGATGGAGGCGCCTTCAGAAATCGTGATCATCGCATAGTTCGAGGGATTCGCCGCCTTGTCCTTCATCACCAGTTCGGCAAGTCTGTCGATGTCGAATGGGACCTCTGAGATCAGCGCGCGGTCGACACCGGCGAGATAAGCGGTGATCAGAGAAGTCTCACCCGAGTAGCGACCAAAAAGCTCGACCAGAGCGATGCGTTCGTGGGAACCGGTGCTGGTTCGCAGATTGTGGATGAACTCGACACCTCGGCTGATCGCCGTGGAGAAACCAATGCAGTAGTCGGTTCCATGCACGTCGTTGTCCATCGTCTTGGGAATCGCGATGACCGGCACACCCTCGTTGTGCATCCTCAAGGCATACGACAAGGTGTCGTCTCCCCCGATAGCGATCAACGCGTCGACGCCGAGCGCATCGAGCACCGCAATAGCGTTCGGCGTCAGGTCGTGGGGCCCCTCGCCGCTGTATTCTGAGCGGAGGAACGGTGGAACGTCGGCGGTCGGGACACGTCCCGGGTTGCTGCGTGAAGTGTGCAGGAACGTGCCGCCGGTTCGATCAATCTTGCGGACCACTCCTGGTGTCAGGGTCACGGAGTTGGCGGCGAGCGACGCTGCGTCGTCGGGGTCTGCGTTGAGCAGGCCGCCCCAACCGCGGCGGATCCCGACCACGTCCGATCCGGCGTCACAGATCCGGTTGACCGCAGTCTTGAGGCAGGGATTCAACCCGGGGACATCACCTCCACCAGTCAATACAGCAATCTTCATCTGAAGTTCCCCCGAGCCGGAGCGTAGACGACAACGGGCACATGTTATCTTCGCCTGTGATGCCTCTGACCGACGGAACCGACTCGGACCCGAAAGGCCCAACTTCGAGCCGGTTGCTGGAGTCGGGCCGATGAGCGGGCTCGGTCGAGAGATTACCTCTGAGGATGCCTGGTTGTTCAACGAGGGAACCCACACCGCCGTCTATGAAGTGCTCGGCGCCCATCGCTCAGGCGACGCGGTCTCGTTTCGCGTCTGGGCGCCGGGTGCCCGGGCCGTACACGTCATCGGTGATTTCAACGACTGGCGAGCCGGCGGCGACTTCGCGCTCGACCCCGATCCCTCAGGTGTCTGGCGTGCCGCGTTCGCGGCGGAGCCCGCGCAGCGCTACAAGTACCGGATACAACCCGCAGAGGGCCCCGCCTTCGACAAGGCCGACCCGTACGGGTTCGCATTCGAGGAGCCTCCGCGCACCGCGTCGATCATCGCCGACCTCGACTACAAGTGGAGAGACGACGACTGGATGGCCGGGCGCGGGTCGCGGCTGGATCGCGAGGCGCCGGTCTCGGTCTACGAACTGCACCTCGGTTCCTGGCGCTACGAGCCCGGCGGCTACCGCGCCATCGCTGAGCAGTTGATCGACTACATCGCAGAGACCGGCTTCACCCATGTCGAACTGCTGCCGGTGACCGAGCACCCGTTCTACGGTTCGTGGGGATATCAGACGACGGGATACTTCGCGCCCACGGCCCGTTACGGCAACCCGGTCGATTTCATGGCCATGGTCGATCTGCTCCACCAGGCCGGAATCGGGGTGATCCTTGACTGGGTGCCGTCGCATTTCCCGACCGACGCCCACGGTCTGGGCACCTTCGACGGCACGCACCTGTATGAGCACGCAGACCCCCGTATGGGTTTCCACCCCGATTGGAACAGCTGCATCTTCAACTACGACCGCAACGAGGTCCGCAGTTTCCTGCTCTCGAGCGCCCACTTCTGGGTGAGGCAGTATCACATCGACGCGATCCGGGTCGACGCCGTCGCCTCCATGCTCTACCGCGACTATTCGCGCGCCGAGGGGGAGTGGATCCCCAACGAACATGGAGGCAACGAGAACCTCGGGGCGGTGAGCTTTCTGCAGGAACTAAACCGTTCGCTGTACCGGGAGCATCCCGGGATTCAGGTGATCGCTGAGGAGTCAACAGCATGGGGCGGGGTCACCGCCCCAGTCGACGCGGGCGGGCTCGGCTTCGGCTACAAGTGGGACATGGGCTGGATGCACGACACTCTCGAGTACTTCGGCCGCGAGCCGGTCCATCGTCGCTATCACCACGGTGAACTGACCTTCCGAACCGTGTACCAGTTCTCGGAGAACTTCCTGGTGCCGCTGTCCCACGACGAAGTCGTGCATGGCAAGGGGTCGTTGCTGGAAAGGATGCCGGGCGACGAATGGCGCAAGCGCGCCAACCTCAGGCTCCTGCTCGGCTATCAATGGACGGTTCCAGGAAAGAAGCTGCTGTTCATGGGGGCCGAGTTCGGAGTGGCGGGCGAGTGGGACCACGAGTCGGAACTCGATTGGGCGAGCCTCGCCGACCCCTCCAAAGCGCAACTGAAGGATTTCGTCGCGGACCTGAACCGGCTCTACCGCTCGCACCCGGCCCTGCACCGCGGTGACTGCCGAGACGACGGATTCGCCTGGATAATCGGCGACGACACTCACAACAGCGTCTACGCCTTCCTGCGCAGCGCCCCGGACGCTCCGCCTGCACTGGTGGTCGCCAACTTCACACCGGTTCCGCAGCACAACTACCGCGTCGGCGTGCCCCTCGCCGGTTCTTGGACCGCGGTGCTCGACTCCGACGCGGTCGCCTACGGCGGCAGCGGCGTCACCAACAGCGACCGCTTCAGCGAACCGGTCCCGAGCCACGGACAAGACCAGTCAGCCGTGTTGACCCTCGGCCCGCTCGCGGTCAGCGTCCTCGTCTTCAACCGTACAGACCCGAGAACCCAGGAGTAGCCCAGCGTGCTCGTCTGTGACCACTCAGAACTCCGAACCGAGGAGTAGATTCGTGCCCTTCCAAGATCGTCGCCCGAAGGTGTTGAGCATCATCCTGGCCGGTGGGGAGGGGAAGCGGCTGGCGCCTCTCACCAATGACCGGGCCAAACCGGCAGTGCCCTTCGGCGGGCACTATCGGTTGATCGACTTCCCGCTCTCGAACCTGGCCAACGGCGGATATCGCAAGATCGTCGTGCTGACCCAGTACAAGAGCCACAGCCTCGATGTCCACCTGTCGCTCACCTGGCGCCTGAGCGCTGTGCTGGGCAACTACGTGACCTCGGTGCCGGCACAGATGCGTCGGGGTCCGCGGTGGTTCCTGGGCTCAGCCGATGCCCTGTTCCAGAACCTGAACCTGATCGACGACGAGAAACCCGATTATGTCTTCGTGTTCGGGGCCGACCACATCTACCGGATCGATCCCGTGCAGATGCTCGACCACCACATCGACAGCGGTGCCGGTGTCACCGTCGCAGCGATCAGGGTTCCCCGCGGCCAGTCGGACCAGTTCGGTGTCATCGAGCCGGGTGAGGGGTCCGGCATCGCTGAGTTCCTCGAGAAGCCGCCGCGCGACGAGGTCCGGGGGCTCCAAGACGACCCCGAGGCCATCCTGGCTTCGATGGGCAACTATGTCTTCACCACCGACTCTCTCGTCGACCTGCTGCACGAGAACGAGAAGGCTGCATCGACGGGCCACGACGTGGGCGGAGACCTGATCCCGATGATGGTCGCCAAAGGGGAGGCATCGGTCTACGACTTCACGCAGAATCGAGTTCCTGGCCAGATAGGCCGCCCCCACTATTGGCGTGACGTGGGCACCATCGACAGCTACTACGAGGCGCACATGGACCTGGTCGGCCATGACCCCGCCTTCAATCTGTACAACAGCGATTGGCCCATCTACACCTCGGGTCGGACGCTCCCGCCCGCCAAGATCGACGACCACGGCGACCACGGTCCCTCAGACGTCAGACGCTCGATCATCTCCAACGGGGCGATTGTGGTGGGCGCTGAGGTCACCGACTCGGTCCTGTCACCCGACGTCTCCATTGCGCAGGGAGCTGTGGTCGAGCGCTCGGTGCTGTTCGACGGAGTCAGGATCGGCGCGGGAGCGCGGGTGAGGGGCGCGGTGCTCGACAAGTTCGTTGTCGTGCCGGCGGGAGCGACGCTCGGTTGGGACCATGAGCACGACCGTGACCACTACACCGTCTCTGAGGGTGGAGTTGTGGTGTTGGCCAAGGCGCAGCCCGCGGTCGCCCGGTTGTGACGACATCTCCTCAGGTGTTCTGGTTTGCGTCTGGCCGATTCCGGGTTGCGTCAGCAATGTCAGAAATGTGGCGCTTCGCGTCTTGGGTCGGAGTCAGGGTTTCGAGGAGGGTCCAGTTGGGTTTGCCGGCGTAGAGGAGTGCTCGGGTTCGGTAGCTGGCGAAGCTGGAAGCTCACCACGCTCACTCCGACCCCAAACGCGAAGAGCCACTAATCTGGGGCTTCGCGTTTTAGGTCGGAGTGAGGGTGTTGAGTGGCGCCAGTTGGCTTTCCCGGGATACAGGAGGGTGCGGTAGTTGTTGAGTTGGTGAACCCGAAGGCGGCACCGACCCGTTACACGAACCCGCAACGGCAACAAAACCAACGTGTGTGACAATTGGTCTGCGTTGGTTGATGCACCCCAGAGTCCACTTGGGACGACCTGACGACAGGTGGATGGTCTCCCACCGGCGCTCCCTCTAGGAGCCTGCTGATTATATCCCAAAATCGCGGAATCGCGGTTGCAAAACCCCAGGTCAGAGACTTGCGTGTCGAGGGAAAACGGCATTACTCAGCAGTCTCCTAGGAGGTGTCGATGCCGTCGACCGGTTCGTGGCTGCTGGTTCGGGCTGCGGGTTGTTGCTGTTCGACGTGCGAACTTGTCTGTTTCTTTCGCTGGGCACGCTCGCCGTGCGCGAGTCTGGGCGCGTTCTGGATAGTCGACTGGGTTGCGTTGCCGGTATCGGGTTGAGTCGAGCCCGCGCGGGTTCGAGCACGGTCTGGTCGACCCGACGACACAGTCGATACCTCATCTGACGAGTGCCTCGACGTGTCATCCGATTCGACGACCAGGCGCTCACCCGATTGGCGCGCCGCGGGCTCATCTGACGGGACAGTCGGGCACCCACCTGACGGGCCGCTCAAGGGTTTGCCCGTCGGGTTGGCGGGGTGTTCACTCGGTGGGCGGGTCGGCGACCTGTCTGTGGAGTTCGTCGCGGGTTTGTTCGACAGGTCGGCTGGGTGTTTGCCCGGCGAGATTCTTGGTGGTTGTTCTGGTGTGGCGAACGGTCGGTCGTTCGGTGGGCGGGTCGAGGGCTCTTCTGATGTGACAGTCGGGAACGCACCTGGTGGGCGGGTTGGGGGTTTGCCTGTCGTGGTGGCGGGGCGCTTACTCGGTGGGTGGGTCGGTGACCTGTCTGTGGAGTTCGTGGCGGGCTTGTTCGACGGGTCGGCTTGGTGCTTGCACGGCGAGTTTCTTGGTGGTTGTTCTGGTGTGGCGAGCGGTCGGTCGTTCGGTGGGCGGGTCGAGGGCTCTTCTGATGAGACGGTCGGGAACGCACCCGATGGGCGGGTTGGGGGTTTGCCTGTCGTGGTGGCGGGGTGTTCGCTCGGTGGGTGGGTCGGCGAGCTGTCTGTGGAGTTGGTCGGGGGTTTGTTCGACGGGTCGGCTGGGTGTTTTCCCGGCGAGTTTCTTGGTGGTTGTTCTGGTGTGGCGAGTGGTCGGTCGTTGGGTGGGC
>MKWU01003215.1_pt1 | contig 22151 bp, 10 predicted proteins | sample 809101 | NCBI WGS metagenome assembly MKWU01 (sample SAMN05860141, study PRJNA318959) | sponge metagenome | host: Aplysina aerophoba | place: Slovenia: Piran, Adriatic Sea, Gulf of Piran | collected 2013-05-07 | reverse complement strand
GAGATTGAGCTGACCCTTGGCAGACATCTCCAGCTCATGGGAGGGGCGGGCAATCAGGACCTGGCCTTGGCCATCTATACGAGGCTGCGCACTCAGGCGGCCGGCGGAAGGCCAGACACCCCCTGTAATGACAAGGAGGTTGAACTGGCCCTTGGCAGACATCTCCAGCTCATGGGGGGAGCTGCCAATATGGAAAAGGCCCTGGCTATCCTGACCCGACTGCGCACCCGGAGTGCAAAAGGATGGATGAACACCCCCTGTAATGACAAGGAGATTGAACTGGCCCTTGGCAGACATCTCCAGCTCATGGGGGGAGCTGCCAATATGGAAAAGGCCCTGGCTATCTTGATCCAACTGCGCACCCAGAGTGCAAAAGGATGGATGAACACCCCGTGTAATGACAAGGAGATTGAACTGGCCCTTGGCAGACATCTCCAGCTCATGGGGGGAGCTGCCAATATGGAAAAGGCCCTGGCCATCTATACGAGGCTGCGCGCCCGGGCGGCCGGCGGGCGGGACAACACGCCCTGTCCTGACGCGGAAATTGAGTTGTCCCTCGGGCGGCTTCTCGAGCAGCGGGGCGGAGCCGACAATCTGGAGCGGGCCTGGACGATTTTCACTCAGCTGCGCGCCCGTGCCGCCGGGGGGCAGGTCAATACGCCCTGTGATAACAAGGACATTGAGTTGTCCCTCGGGCGGCTTCTCCAGCTCAAGGGGGGCGGGCAGAATCTGGAACAGGCCCAGGCCATCTATACGAGACTGCGAGCACGAGCGGCCGGCGGGCGGGACAACACGCCCTGTCATGACAGGGATATTGAACTGACTTTGGCCTCCTTCTTCACCGAAAAGGGAAACTGGGCAGCATTTGATGAGCTGCGACTCGAAGCCCGCCACTTCCCTGGCATTGAACCGCATTTGTGTACGAGTGTCCGCTACTGGCATGAACTGCTGGAGACGCAGAGCCTTTCTCCCGTGCACTCAAAGCTTCTTGGCAAAGCGATCCATTCTGCCGTCCTTGCGACGGAGAAAAGCGGGTTCATGAATGCCGCCTGCATCAGTCAGCTGGCGCATTGCATGCGTTTGTTGTCGTACTGGCCGGACGTCCTGCTGCAACGCCTGGGTATTCAACACCAGAATGTAAGGAGATTGATTATCGCAACAAAATTTCTGTTTGCCAGGGCCCGTGAGATCGCCCCCTGCCGTCAGCTGATGGCCAAAGATCAGCGCTGGCGAACAAAGGAACAGGAACTGCTGGCCTTACTGTCACGACAGCACAAAACACATGCGCAGCAGTACCCGTTGACGCACTGACCTGTGTTGAGGCTTCATCTCCAGGAAAAGACTCGCTTCCAGGCTCTGCCTCTTTGGACAGGCTCTGCTGCGACAAGCCTCCATCATCTGTGACTCTGGCCGCCATGTCTGCTGTCCTGACAAACTTCTGAACAAACGCCTCTCTCTTGCCATCCAATGCGTTCATCTTTTTCGTCGTCTCTCAACGCCAGCTGCCGCCGGCACACAATCGCCAGCAAGGGGAGTCAACACTATGAATCCACCAGGATATTGTGGCAGAGGCAGGGGCAATGGCCGAGCCTCCTCTTTACGCAGCACACAGAGTCGGCCGGGGCACAGTGCCGCAGCTTCTGGCCAACGCCAGTCTTTCGTCCGGGGGGAGGATAGAGGCTATAGACAGCGACCGCTGAGCCAAAGGCGCCCTCATCACTACCCGGGGCAGCACAACCTGGGGCACGCGCACGCACCGGAACAAGACGGCATCAAAAAGGCCTTCAGCCTGCTGCGCACCCACCCCGGGCATGCTCTGGCTGCCGCTGAAGCTCTATTGAGTCAAAACAGTGCATATCCCTGCCCCCGTATCTCTGTGTTTCTTTTAAAAGCAAGAGCCTTGTTTCAACTGAACAAAATTGACGACTGTATTGCTTTCATCAATTCCCTGGAAACGCGCGTGCGCAATGACAAAGGCCTGGTGATGGCCAAAGCCCGCGCTTTACAAGCCAGGGGCCGTTTCCATGAAGCTTTGCCGCTATTCCAGCACCTTTATGTCAATCACCAGCTCAGTTACAAAGATCACAAGTCACACGGCCTGGCCCTTGGCCGACTTCTCCAGCTCATCGGAGGGACAGACAATCTGGAAAAAGCCCTGGCTATCTACACGAGGCTACGCACCCGGACGGCTGCCGAAAGGGTCAATACGCACTGTAATGACAAGGAGATTGAGCTGGCCCTTGCCCGGCTTCTCCAGCTCATGGGGGGAGAAGGCAATCTGGACAAGGCCCTGGCTATCTATACCAGACTGCGCACCCTGGCAGCCGGGGGGCTGACAGACACCCCCTGTAATGACAGGGAGATTGAGCTGGGCCTTGGCAGACATCGCCAAATCATGGGGGGAGAAGGCAATCTGGAAAAGGCCCTGGCTATCTTTACCCGGCTGCGTACCCGGGCTGCTGCCGGAAGGATGAACACCCCCTGTAATGACAAGGAGATTGAGCTGGCCCTTGGCAGACTTCTTGAGCTCATGGGGGGGACAGACAATCTGGAAAAATCTCTGGCTATCTACACGAGGCTGCGCACCCGGACGGCTGCCGGAAGGGTCAACACGCCCTGTAATGACAAGGATATTGAGCTGGCCTATGGCAGACATCTCCAGCTCATGGGAGGAGAAGACCGTCTGGAAAAGGCCCGGGCTATCTTTACCCAACTACGCACCAACCGTGCCGGTGGAAAGGTGAACGTCCCCTGTAATGACAAGGAGATTGAGCTGGCCCTTGGCAGAGCTCTCGAGCGCATGGGGGGCGCGGACAATCTGGAACAGGCCCTGGCTATCTTTACCCGGCTTCGCGCCCAGGCGGCCGGTGGGCAGAAAAATACGCCCTGTAATGACAAAGATATTGAGTTGACACTCGGGCGGCTGTTCGAACTGCAGGGAGGCGCCGACAATCTGGAGCGAGCCTTGACTATTTATACCCGACTGCGCAGCCGTGCCGCCGGGAGGATGAATACCCCCTGTAATGACAAGGACATTGAGTTGACCCTCGCGCGGCTTCTTGAGCTCAAGGGGGGTGAGCAGAATCTGGAGCAGGCCCAGGCCATCTATATGAGGCTGCGTGCCCGGGCGACCGGCGGGCGGGACAATACGCCCTGTCATGACGGGGACATTGAGCTGTCCCTCGGGCGGCTTCTCGTGCGCAAGGGGAGTGAGCAGAATCTGGAACAGGCCCAGGCCATCTATACGAGGCTGCGTGCCCGGGCGGCCGGCGGGCGGGACGACACGCCCTGTCATGACGAGGAGATTGAGTTGTCCCTCGGGCGGCTTCTCGAGCTGCGGGGCGGCGCCGACAATCTGGAGCAGGCCTGGACGATTTTCACCCGGCTACGCACCCGTGCCGCCGGGGGACTGGTCAATACGCCCTGTGGCAACAAGAACATTGAGTTGTCTCTCGGGCGGCTTCTCCAGCTCAAGGGGGGCGAGCAGAATCTGGAACAGGCTTTCGCCATCTACACGAGACTGCGGGCACGAACGGCCGGCGGGCGGGAAAACACGCCCTGTAATGACAGGGAGATTGAACTGACTTTGGCCTCCTTCTTCATCGAAAAAGGAAACTGGGCAGGGTTTGATGAGCTGCAACTCGAAGCGCGCCGCTTCCCTGGAATTGAACCGCATTTGTGTACGAGTGTCCGCTACTGGCGTGAACTTCTGGAGACCCGGAGCCTTTCTCCCGCGCACTCAAAGCTTCTTGGCAAAGCGATCCATTCTGCCGTCCTTGCGACGGAGAAAAGCGGGTTCATGAATGCCTCCTGCATCAGTCAGCTGGCGCATTGCGTTCGTTTGTTGTCGTACTGGCCGGACGTCCTGCTGCAACGCCTGGATATTCAACACCAGGATGTGAGGATATTGGGTATCGCAGCAAAATTTCTGTTTGCCAGGTCCCGTGAGATCGCCCCCTGCCGTCAGCGAATGGCCAAAGATCAGTGCTGGCGAGCAAGGGAACAGGAGCTGCTGGCCTTGTTGTCACGACAGCATAAAACACATGCGCAGCAGTACCCGTTGACGCACTGACCTGGGTTGAGGCTTTCCTCTGCAAGACAAGACTCGCTTCCAGGCTCTGCCTCTTTGGACAGGCTCTGCTGTGACAGACATCCTTCGTCTGTGACTGACCGCCATGTCTGCTGCCCTGACAGACTTCTGAACAAATGCCTCTCTCTTGCCATCCAAGGCAATCATCCTTTTCATCGTCTATCAACGCCGGCAAGGGGAATCAACACTGTGAATCCATCAGGATATTGTGGGAGAGGCAGGGGCTATGGCCGAGCCTCCTCTTCAGACAGCAAGCAGAATCGGCCGGAGCACTGTGCCGCAGCTTCTGGCCAGGGACACGCTTTCGCCCAGGGGAAAGAGAGAGGCTATAGACAGCGACCGTTGAGTCAAAGGTCCTGCCAACACGACCCAAGGCACTCGCGCACTGAGCGAGACGACCTTGACAAGGCTTTCATCTTGCTGCGTACCCATCCTGGACGTGCTCTGGATGCTGCTGAAGTTCTATGGGGTAGAAACCATGCACATCCCTCCCTGTGTGTACATGTGTCTCTATTAAAAGCCAGAGCCTTGTTCAAGCTGCACAAAATTGACGCCTGTATTGCTTTCATCAATTCCCTCGAGACGAGAGTACGCAATGACAAAAGCTTGTTGATGACCAGGGCCAGAGCTTTACAAGCCAAGGGCTGTTTCAGTGAAGCTTTACCGCTGTTCCAGCATCTTTATGTCAATCACCAGCGGGCCTACAAGGATCACAAGACACACGGCCTGGCCCTTGGCCGACAGCTCCATCTCATGGGGGGAGTCGACAATCTGGAAAAGGCCCTGGCTATCTACACCAGATTGCGCACCCGGACGGCTGCCGGAAGGGTCAACACCCCCTGTAATGACAAGGATATTGAGCTGACCCTTGGCAGACATCTCCAGCTCATGGGAGGGACAGACCATCTGCAAAAGGCCTTGGCTATCTTTACCCAGCTGCGTAGCTGGCATGCGGGTGGACGGATGAACACCCCCTGTCATGACAAGGAGATTGAGCTGGCCCTTGGTAGACATCTCCAGCTTATGGGGGGAGCTGCCAATCTGGAAAAGGCCCTGGCTGTCTTTACCCAGCTGCGCACCTGGCATGCGCCAGGACGGAGGAACACCCCCTGTGATGACAAGGAAGTAGAGCTGGCCCTTGGCAGGCATCTGGAGCTGATGGGAGGAGGCGACAATCTGGAAAAGGCCCGGGCTATCTACACCAGACAGCGCGCCCGGGCCGCCGGAAGGCTGGACACCCCCTGCGATGACAAGGATATTGAGCTGACCCTTGGGCGACACCTCCAGCTTCTGGGGGGAGAAGACAATCTGGGAAAGGCCCGGGCTATTTTTACCCGGCTGCGTACCAGGCATGCGGGCGGACGGATGAACACCCCCTGTAATGACAAGGCGATTGAGTTGGCCCTTGGTAGATGTTTTCAGCTCATGGGGGGAGAAAACAATCTGGCAAAGGCCTTGGCCATCTATACGAGGCTGCGTACCCAGGCGGCCGGCGGGCGGGAAAACACGCCCTGTCATGACCGGGATATTGAGTTGTCACTCGGGCTGATTTTTGAGCTGCAGGGAGGAGCCGATAATCTGGAGCGAGCCTTGACTATTTTTACCCGGCTGCGCACCCGTGCCGCCGGGGGACTGATCAATACGCCCTGTGATGACAAGGACATTGAGCTGGCCCTCGGGCGGTTTCATGAGCTCAAGGGGGATGCGCAGGATCTGGAACAGGCCTTGGCCATCTATACGAGACTACGCACCCGTGCTGCCGGGGGACTGATCAATACGCCCTGTGATGACAAGGACATTGAGTTGTCCTTCGGGCGGCTTCTCCAGCTCAAGGGGGGCGACCAGAATCTGGAACAGGCCCTGGCCATCTATACGAGACTGCGCGCCCGAACAACCGGCGGGCGGCACAACACGCCCTGTGATGACAGGGATATCGAACTGGCTTTGGCCTCCGTTTTCGTAGAACAGGGAAACTGGCCAGCGTTTGATGAGCTGCAACTGGCAGCCCGCCGCTTCCCTGGAATTGAACCGCATTTGTGTCAGAGTATCCGTTACTTGCGTGAGCTTCTGGAGACAGAGGGCGTTTCTCCCGCACACTCAAGGCTGCTGGGGAAAGCGATACTGTCTGCCGTCATTGCGATGGAGAAAAGCGGGTTCATGAATGCCTCCTGCATCAGTCAGCTGGCGCATTGTATTCGTTTGTTGCCATGCTGGCCGGAGGCCTTGTTGAAAAAATGCGGCATTCAACGCAAGGATGTCAGAAGGATGAGAACCGCAGCACTCTTTCTCTTTGATACGGCCAACAAGATGGCTCCCAGCCGTCAGTGGATGGAAAAAGATCAGCGCTGGCGCGCACAGGAGCAGGAACTGCTGACCAGACTGTCGCGCCAGCACAGGGCACGAGAGCGCAGTATGCCTTGACGCACTGACCTGTTGTTGTGGCTGTCACCTGCCGACCAGGCCTGGCACCCACTGCCTGGTACCCGGGACACACCCGGTAGCGAGAACAAGCATCCATCATCTGCGACTGACCGCTATGTCTGCTGCCCTGACAGACTTCTGAACAAACGCCTCTCTCGGCCATCCAATGCGCTCATCCTTTTCGTCTTCTCTCAACGCCAGCTACCGCCGGCACCCAATCGCCAGCAAAGGGGGCAACACTATGAACCCACCAGGATATTGTGGGAGAGGCAGGGGCTATGGCCGAGCCTCCTCTTTACGCAGCACACAGAGTCGGCCGGGGCACAGTGCCGCAGCTTCTGGCCAACGACACTCTTTCGCCCAGGGGCAGGATAGAGGCCATGAACAGCGACCGCTGAGCCAAAGGTCCTCCCGCCACTACCCAGGCCACTCGCGCACTGAACGAGACGACATCGACAAGGCTTTCCGCTTGCTGCGCACCAATCCAGGAGATGCTCTGGATGCCGCTGAAGTTCTATGGGCCAGACACCGTACACATCCCTCCTACTGTATACAGGTGTCTCTATTAAAAGCGCGGGCCTTGTTTCAACTGAAAAAAATTGACGACTGTATTGCTTTCATCAACTCCCTGGAAACGAGAGTACGCAATGACAAGGGCTTGTTGCTGGCCAAAGCCAGAGCTTTGCAAGCCAGGGGCTGTTGCAACGAAGCCTTGCCACTGTGCCAACATCTCTATGCCAGGCACCAGCTGGCCTACAAAGACCACAAGACACACGGCCTGGCCCTTGGCAGACTTCTTCAGGGCATGGGGGGAGAAGAGAATCTGGAAAAAGCCCGGGCTATCTTTACCCAGCTGCGCACCCGGGCGGCTGGAGGACAGATAAACACCCCCTGTGATGACAAGGATATTGAGCTGTCGCTTGGCAGACATCTCCAGCTCATGGGGGGAAAGGACAATCTGCAGCAGGCCCTGGCCATCTACACCAGACTGCGCACCCGGACCGCTGGAGGACGGATAAACACCCCCTGTGATGACAAGGAAATTGAGCTGACCCTTGGCAGACATTTCCAGATCATGGGGGGGCTGGACAACTTGAACAAGGCCCTGGCTATCTATACCAGACTGCGCACCCTGATGGCTGGCGGAAGGGAAGACACCCCCTGTAATGACAAGGAGGTTGAATTGACGCTCGGCAGACATTTCCAGCTCATGGGGGGCGCGGACAATCTGGAAAAGGCCCTGGCCATCTATACAAGGCTGCGTACCCGGAGTGCGGGAGGACGGATAAACACGCCCTGTAATGACAAGGAAATTGAGCTGACCCTTGGCAGCCATCTCCAGCTCATGGGGGGAACGGACAATATGGAAAAGGCCCTGGCTATCTACACACGGCTACGCACCCGCGTGGCCGCAGGACGGACAACCACCCCCGGTAACGACAAGGAGATTGAACTGACTCTTGGCAGACATCTCCAGCTTATGGGGGGAGCAGACAACCTGGAAAAGGCCCTGGCTATCTTTACCCAACTGCGCACCCGGCGTGCCGGCGGAAGGATGAACACCCCCTGTGATGACAAGGAAATTGAACTGACTCTTGGCCGACATCTCCAGATCATGGGGGGCGCTGACAATCTGGACAAGGCCCTGGCTATCTTTACCCGGCTTCGCACCCTGGCTGCCGGCGGGCGGGCCAACACCCCCTGTAATGACAAGACAATTGAATTGGCTCTCGGTATACATCTTCAGCTTATGGGGGGAGCCGACAATCTGCACAAGGCCCTGGCTATCTTTACCCGGCTGCGCGCCGGCAGCGCGGCCGGAAGGATGGACACTCCCTGTCATGACAGGGATATTGAGCTGGCCCTTGGCAGACTTCTCGAGCTCATGGGGGGGCCGGACAAAATGAAACAGGCTTTGGCCATCTACACGCGGCTGCGTGCCCGGACGGCCGGAGGGCGGACCAACAGCTCCTGTCATGACAAGGACATCGAACTGACCTTTGGCAGGCATTTGCAGCTGCTGGGAGGAGCCGACAATATGGACCAGGCCCTGGCTATCTTTACGAGGCTGCGTGCCCAGGCGGCCGGAGGCCAGGAAAACACGCCCTGTTATGACAGGGATATTGAGTTAACCCTTGGCAGACATCTTGAGCTCAGGGGGGGGGCAGACAATCTGAAACAGGCTCTGGCCATCTATACGAGGCTGCGCACCCAAGCCGCAGGCAAGGTCGATACGCCCTGTGATGACAAGGAAATTGAGCTGACCCTTGGCAGACATCTCCAGCTCATGGGGGGAGCGGACAATCTGGACCTGGCTCTGGCCATCTATACGAGGCTGCGTGCCCGTGCGGCCGGAGGGCAAGAAAATACGCCCTGTAATGACAAAGACATTGAGTTGTCCCTCGGCGCACACCTCGAGCGTCTGGGAGGAGCCGACAATCTGGAACGGGCCCTTGCTATCTACACGAGGCTGCGCACCCGGGCCGCTGCCGGCAAGGTCAACACGCCCTGTAATGACAAGGACATTGAGTTATGCCTGGGACGGCTTCTTCAGATCAAGGGAGGCGAACACTGTCTGACACAAGCCTGGGCCATCTACACGCGGCTGCGCTGCCGGGCAACCGGAGGCACGGCTGACACCCCCTGTAATGACAAGGAGATCGAACTGGCTTTGGCCTCCTTGGCCACAGTGAGAAGAAACTGGCCGGCGTTTGATGCGCTGCGCATTGAAACCCGCCAGTTTCCAGGATTTGAACCCCATTTGTCTCTGAGCGTTCGTTGCTTCGCAGAACTTTTTGGGACCCTGAACATTTCTGCCGGGCACTTGAGACTTCTGGCACAGGCGATAAAGTCTGCCGTCCTTGCCATAGAGGCCGGTGGGCTCATAAATGCTTCCTGCATCAGTCAGCTGGCACATTGTATTCGTTTGTTGTCATACTGGCCGGACGCCCAGTTGAAAAAACGCGGCATTCAACACGAGGATGTGAGGAGGTTGCGCACCGCAGCAAATTTTCTCTTTGCTACCGCCGATATCATTGCTCCCGGCCGTCTACGACTGGAAAAAGATCAGCACTGGCGCGCACAGGAGCAGGAACTGCTGGCCTTGCTGTCGCGCCAGCGCACTGCACGCGGGCAGCAGTATGCCTTCACGCACTGACCTGTTGTTGTGGGTGTCCTGCCGACCAGACATGACTTTCACGGCCTGGCTCCCGGGACGCATGCTGCTGTAACAAACATCCATCAGCTGTGACTCTGGCCGCCATGTCTGCTGCCCTGACAGATTTCTGAACAAACGCCGCTCTCTTGCCATCCAATGCATTCATCCTTTTCGTCGTCTTTCAACGCCAGCCAAGGGAAGTCAACACGATGAATCCATCAGGATATTGTGGGAGAGGCAGGGGCTATGGCCAAGCCTCCTCTTTACGCAGCACACAGCGTCGGCCGGGGCACAGTGCCGCAGCTTCTGGCCAAGGACGCTCTTTCGCCCAGCGGCAGGATAGAGGCTATGGACAACGACCGCTGAGCCAAAGGTCCTCCCGGCACAACCCAGGGCACGCGTGCACTGAACAAGACGACATCAACAAGACTTTTGGCTTGCTGCGCACCAATCCCCGGCATGCTCTGGATGCTGCTGAAGTTCTATGGGGTAGACACCGTGCACATCCCTGGCTCGGTATACAGGTGTCTCGATTAAAAGCCAGAGCCTTGTTTGCGCTGAACAAAATTGACGACTGTATTGCTTTCATCAACTCCCAGGAAACAAGAGTACGCAATGACAAAGGCTTGGTGATGGCCAAGGCCAGAGCTTTACAAGCCAGGGGCTGTTTCCATGAAGCTTTGCCGCTGTTCCAGCATCTTTATGTCAATCACCAGCTGGCCCACAAAGATCACAAGGCACACGGTCTGGCTCTTGGCAGACATCTCCAGCTCATGGGTGGGGTAGACAATCTGGCAAAGGCCTTGACTATCTTTACCCGGCTGCGCGCCCGGGCCGCAGGGGGACGAGTAGACACTCCCTGTGATGACAAGGAGATTGAACTGACCCTCGGCCGACTTCTCCAGGTCATGGGGGGAGCCGACAATCTGGAAAAGGCCCTGGCCATCTATACGAGGCTGCGCGCCCGGCATGCGGGGGGACGGCTGAACACGCCCTGTGATGACAAGGATATTGAGCTGACCCTTGGCAGGCACCTCCAGATCATGGGACTCCAGATCATGGGAAGGGCGCAACATCTGGAAAAAGCCCTGGTTATCTTTACCCGGCTGCGCACCCGGGCTGCTGCCGGAAAGACAGACACCCCCTGTAATGACAAGGATATTGAGCTGACCCTCGGCAGGCACCTTCAGGTAATGGGGAGAACGCAACATCTGGAAAAAGCCCTGGTTATCTTTACCCGACTGCGCACCCGGGCTGCTGCCGGAAGGCCAGACACTCCCTGTGGTGACAAGGAAATTGAGCTGGCCCTTGGCCGGCATCTCCAGCTCATGGGCGGCGCGGACAATCTGCAACAGGCCCTGACTATCTTTACCCAGCTGCGTAGCCACAGTGCCGCCGGAAGGGTAAACACCCCCTGTAATGACAAGGAGATTGAGCTGGCCCTTGGCCGACATCTCCAACTCATGGGGGGAGCGGACAATCTGCAACAGGCCCTGGCCATATATACCCGGCTGCGCACCCGGATGGCTGGCGGAAGGCTGGACACTCCCTGTAACGACAAGGAGATCGAACTGACTCTTGGTAAGCATTTCCAGCTCCTGGGAGGGACAGCCAATATGGAAAAGGCCCTGGTTATCTTTACCAGGCTGCGTACCCAGGCCGCTGCCGGAAGGGCAAACACCCCCTGTAACAACAAGGATGTTGAACTGGCTCTTGGCAGACATCTCCAGCTCATGGGGGGAGCAGACAATATGGAAAAGGCCCGGGCGGTCTTTACCCAACTGCGCACCAGCAGTGCAGGCGGAAGGGTGAACGTCCCCTGTAATGACAAGGAAATTGAGCTGGCCTTTGGCCGACATCTCCAGCTCCTGGGAGGACCTGGCAATATGGCAAAGGCCCTGGCTATTTTTACCCGTCTGCGAATCCTGGCGGCCGCCGGAAAGGCAAACACCCCCTGTAGTGACAAGGAAGTTGAGCTGGCCCTTGGCCGACATCTCCAGCTCATGGGGGGAGCGGACAATAGGGAAAAGGCTTTGACTATTTTTACTCAACTGCGCACCCGGATGGCCGGAGGGCGGGAAAACACGCCCTGTCATGACAAAGATATTGAGTTGACACTCGGGCGGCTTCTCGAGCTGCGGGGAGGAGCCGACAATCTGGAACGCGCCTTGACTATTTTTACCCGGCTGCGCACCCGTGCCGCCGGGGGACTGGTCAATACGCCCTGTAATGACAAGGACATTGAGTTATCCCTCGGACGGCACCTGATGCTTCAGGGAGGGGAGCATAATCAGGAACAGGCCTTGGCCATCTACACGAGACTGCGCGCCCGGATGGCCGGCGGGCGGGACAACACGCCCTGTGATGACAGGGATATTGAACTGACCCTGGCCTCCTTGTTCATAGAAAGGGGAAACTGGCCAGCGTTTGATGAGCTGCGACTCGAAGCCCGCCGCTTTTCTGGAATTGAACCGCATTTGTGTCTGAGTGTCCGCTACTGGCGCGAACTTCTGGAAACCCGGAGCCTTGCTCCCGCGCACTCCAGGCTTCTTGGCAAAGCAATCCATTCTGCCGTCCTTGCGCTGGAGAAAAGCGGACGCATGGATGCCGCCTGCATCAGTCAGCTGGCGCATTGTATCCGTTTGTTGTCATGCTGGCCGGACGCCTGGCTGAACGAACGCGGCATTCAATGCAAGGATGTAAGGCGATTGAACATCACAGCCCGATTTCTCTTTGATACGGCCAGCAAGATGGCTCCCAGCCGTCAGTGGATGGAAAAAGATCAGCACTGGCGTGCGCAGGAGCAAGAACTGCGGGCCCGGCTGTCGCGCCAGCAGGCGGCACGAGAACTGTAGTATGTCTTGACGCACTGACCTGTTGTTGCGGCTGTCACCTGCCGACAAGGCGTGGCTGCCACTGTCTGGCTCTCAGGACACACCCAGCAGCGACAACAAGCCTCCATCGTCTGTGACGCGGACTGCTATGTCTACTGCCCTGACAGACTTCTGAACAAACGCCTCTCTCTTTCCATCCAATGCATTCATCCTTTTCGTCCATCCTTTTCGTCGTCTCTTAACGCCAGCTGCCGCTGGCACACAGTCGTCAGCAAGGGGAGTCAACACCATGAATCCACCAGGCTATTGTGGGAGAGGCCGGGGCTATGGCCGAGCCTCCTCTTTACGCAGCACACAGAGTCGGCCGGGGCGCTGTGCCGCTGCTTCTGGCCAACGACACTCTTTCGCCCAAGGGGAGGATAGAGGCTATGGACAACGGCCGCTCAGCCAAAGGGACTCTCAACACTACCCGGGGCAACACTACCCGGGGCAACACTACCCAAGGCACAGGCGCACCCCGGAACAAGACGACATCAACAAGATTTTCCGCTTGCTGCGCACCAATCCAGGAGATGCTCTGGATGCCGCTGAAGTTCTATGGGGTAGACACCGTGCTCATCCTTCCCTCTGTATAAATGTGTCTCTATTAAAAGCCAGAGCCTTGTTTGCGCTGAACAAAATTGACGACTGTATTGCTTTCATCAACGCCCTGGAAACAAGAGTACGCAATGACAAAGGCTTGTTGATGGCCAAGGCCAGAGCTTTCCAGGCCAAGGGCCATTTCCATGAAGCTTTGCCGCTGTTCCAGCATCTTTATGTCAATCACCAGCTGAGCTACAAAGATCACAAGGCACACGGCCTGGCTCTTGGCCGGCTTCTCCAGCTCATGGGGGGGGCAGACAATCTGGAAAAAGCCCTGGCTATCTTTACCCGGCTGCGCACCCGGACGACTGACGGAAGGATCAACACGCCCTGTAATGACAAGCATATTGAGCTGGCCCTTGGCAGACATCTCCAGCTCATGGGGGGAGTGGACAATCTGGAAAAGTCCCTGGCCATCTATACGAGACTGCGTGGCCTGGCCGCAGGGGGACAAGACACCGCCTGTGATGACAAGGAGATTGAACTGGCCCTCGGCCGCCTTCTTCAGGTCATGGGGGGAGCCAATAATATGAAAAAGGCCCTGGCTATCTATACGAGGCTGCGCGCCCGGGCCGCAGGGGGACAAGACACCCCCTGTCATGACAAGGATATTGAACTGGCCTTCGGCCGACTTCTGCAGGTCATGGGGGGAGCCGACAATCTGGAAAAGGCCTTGGCCATCTATACCCGGCTGCGCGCCCAGGCCGCAGGGGGACGGGTGGACACGCCTTGTGATCACAAGGAAATTGAGCTGGCACTCGGCAAATGTCTCCAGATTCTGGGGGGGACAAAAAATCTGGCCAAGGCCTTGGGCATCTTTACCCGGCTGCGCACCCGGCATGCAGGAGGACGGATGAACACCCCTTGTAATGACAAGGTTATTGAGCTGACCCTTGGCAGGCATTTCCAGCTTATGGGGGGAGCAAACAATCTGGAAAAGGCCCTGGCTATCTTTACCCGGCTGCGCACCCGGACGGCTGGAGGACGCGTCGACACCCCCTGCAATGACAAGGATATTGAACTCAGCCTCGGCAGACATCTCGAGCGCATGGGGGGAACAGGCAACCTGCAAAAGGCCTTGGCCATCTTTACCCGGCTTCGCACCCAGGCAGCCGCCGGAAAGGCAGGCACTCCCTGTAATGACAAGGATATTGAACTCACCCTTTGCAGAAACCTCCAGCTCATGGGGGGAGAACACAATCTGGAAAAGGCCTTTGCGATCTTGATCCAACTGCGCACCCAGGCTGCCGGAGGGCGGGAAAATACGCCCTGTCATGATAAAGATATTGAGTTGGCACTCGGGCGATTTTTCGAGCTGCGGGGAGGAGCTGACAATCTGGAGCGGGCCCAGGCTATTTTTACCCAACTGCGCAGCCGTGCCGCCGGAAGGATGAATACCCCCTGTAATGACAAGGACATTGAGTTGGCCCTCGGGCGGCTTCTTGAGCTCAAGGGGGACGAGCAGAATCTGGAACAAGCCCAGGCCATCTATACGAGGCTGCGCGCCTGGGCGGCCGGCGGGCGGGACAACACGCCCTGTCATGACACGGAAATTGAGTTGTCCCTCGGGCGGCTTCTCGAGCTGCGGGGCTGCGCCGACAATCTGGAGCGGGCCTGGACGATTTTCACCCAGCTGCGCGCCCGTGCCGCCGGGGGACTGGTCAATACGCCCTGTGATAACAAGGACATTGAGTTATCCCTCGGGCGGCTTCTCCAGCACAAGGGGGGGGAGCAGAATCTGGAACAGGCCTTGGCCATCTATACGAGACTGCGCACCCGGGCGGCCGGCGGGCGGGAAGACACGCCCTGTGATGACAGGGATATTGAACTGACTTTGGCCTCCTTCTTCACTGAAAAGGGAAACTGGACAGCGTTTGATGCGCTGCGACTCGAAGCCCGCCGCTTCTCTGGAATTGAGCCGCATTTGTGTCTGAGTGTCCGCTACTGGCGTGAACTTCTGGATACCCGGAGCCTTGCTCCCGCGCACTCAAAACTTCTTGGCAAAGCTATCTGTTCTGGCGTCCTTGCGGTAGAGAAAAGCGGGTTCGTGAATGCCTCCTGCATCAGTCAGCTGGCACATTGTATTCGTTTGTTGTCATGCTGGCCGGACGCCCTGTTGAAAGAACGCGGCCTTCAACACAAAGATGTGAGGAGGTTGCGCACCGCAGCAAAATTCCTCTTTGATACCGCCGATATGCTTGCTCCCTGCCGTCAACGGATGGAAAAAGATCAGCACTGGCGAGCAAGGGAGCAAGAACTGCGGGCATTGCTGTCGCGCCAGCAGGCTGCACGAGGACTGTAGTATGTCTTGACGCACTGACCTGTTGTTGCGGCTGTCACCTGCCGACAGGGCGTAGCTTTCACTGTCTGGCTCCCGGGACGCCTGCTGCTGTAACAAGCCTGCATCGTCTGTGACTCTGGCCGCTATGTCTGCTGCCTGGACAGACTTCGGAACAAACGCCTCTCTCTTGCCATCCAATACATCCATCCATTTCGTTGCCTCTCAACGCCAGCTGCTGGCACACAATCACCAGCAAAGGGTCACAACACCATGAATCCACCAGGCTATTGTGGGAGAGGCCGGGGCTATGGCCGAGCCTCCTCTCTACGCAGCATGAGCCGGCCGGGGCACTGCGCCTCTGCTTCTGGCCAACGACACTCTTTCGCCCAGGGGCAGGATAGAGGCTATGGACAACGACCACTGAGCCAAAGGTCCTCCCGGCACCGGCATGCACAGGCTCCGGAACAAGACGACATCGACGAGGCTTTCCGCTTGCTGCGCACCAATCCAGGGCATGCTCTGGATACCGCTGAAGCTCTATTGGGTAAATACAGGGGACATCCCTCCCTCTGTATACGTGTGTCTCTATTAAAAGCCAGAGCCTTGTTTGCGCTGAAAAAAATTGACGACTGTATTGCTTTCATCAACTCCCTGGAAACGAGAGTACGCAATGACAGAGGTTTGTTGATGGCCAAAGCCAGAGCTTTACAAGCCAGGGGCTGTTTCCATGAAGCTTTGCCGCTGTTCCAGCATCTTTATGTCAATCACCAGCTGGCCTACAAAGACGACAAGACGCACGGCCTGGCCCTTGGCAGACTTCTGCAGCTCATGGAGGGAGAAGACAATCTGGGAAAGGCCCTGGCTATCTACACCAGATTGCGCACCCGGGCGGCTGCCGGAAGGCTGAACACGCCCTGTGATGACAAGGACATTGAGCTGGCCCTTGGCATACATCTCCAGCTCATGGGAGGGGCAGACAATCTGGAAAAGGCCCTGGCTGTCTTTACCCATTTGCGTACCCGGCATGCGGGGGGAAGGCCAAACACCCCCTGTGATGACAAGGATATTGAGCTGACCCTTGGCAGGCATCTCCAGTTCATGGGAGGAGAAGAGAATCTGGCAAAGTCCCTGGCTATTTTTACCCGGCTGCGCACCCGGCGTGCCGGCGGAAGAAGAAACAGCGCCTGTCATGACAAGGATATTGAGTTGGCCCTTGCCAGACTTCTCCAGGCCATGGGCGGAGAGGACAATATAGAGAAGGTCCTTGCTATCTATACGCAGCTGCGCACCAGGCATGCGGGAGGGAGGATGAACACCCCCTGTAATGACAAGGATATTGAACTGGGCCTTGGCAGACATCTCGAGGTCATGGGGGGAGCGGGCAATCTGAAAAAGGCCCTGGTTATCTATACGCAGCTGCGCACTCAGGCGGCCGCCGGAAGGCCAGATACCCCCTGTAATGACAAGGAGATTGAGCTGACCCTTGGCAGACATCTCCAGCTCCTGGGAGGAGCAAACAATCTGGAAAAGGCCTTGGCTATCTTTACCCGGTTGCGTGCCTGGCATGCGGGAGGGCGGATGAACACCCCCTGTAATGACAAGAATATTGAGCTGACCCTTGGCAGACATCTCCAGCTCATGGGAGGAGTAAACAATCTGGAAAAGGCCCTGGCTATCTTTACCCGGCTGCGCACCTGGAGTGCGAAAGGACGCGTCAACACGCCCTGTAATGACAAGGAAATTGAGCTGGCCCTTGGCACACTTTTGCAGAGCATAGGGGGCGTGAACAACCTGAATAAGGCCTTGGCTATCTTTACCCGGCTGCGCACCCAGGCAGCCGCCGGAAAGGCCAACACCCCCTGTAATGACAAGGATATTGAACTCCCCCTCGGCAGGCATCTCCAGCTCATGGGGGGAGTGAAGAATCTGGAGAAGGCCCAGGCTATCTATACGAGGCTGCGCACCTGGGCCACCGGAAAGATCAATACGCCCTGTAATGACAAGGATATTGAACTGGCTTTGGCCTCCGTGTTCATTGAGAGGGGAAACTGGCCAGCGTTTGACGAGCTGCGACTCGAAGCTCGCCACTTCCCCGGATTTGAACCGCATTTGTTTCGGAGTGTCCGTTATTGGCGAGAACTTCTGGAGACTCAGAGCCTGGCTTGCACACATTCAAGGCTGCAGCACTCAAGGCTGCGGCACTCAAGGCTGCGGCACTCAAGGCTGCGGCACTCAAGGCTGCGGCACTCAAGGCTGCGGCACTCAAGGCTGCGGCACTCAAGGCTTCTGGGAAAAGCAATGGGTTCTGCCGTCCTTGCGATGGAGAACAGCGGATGCATGAATGCCTCCTGCATCAGTCAGCTGGCGCATTGTATGCGTTTGTTGTCATGCTGGCCGGACGCCTGGCTGCACGAACGCGGCATTCACTGCAAGGATGTAAGGAGATTGAAAATCACAGCTGCATTTCTCTTTGATACGGCCAGCAAGATGGCTCCCAACCGTCAGTGGATGGAAAAAGATCAGCACTGGCGTGCGCAGGAGCAAGAACTGCGGGCCCTGCTGTCGCGCCAGCACACTGCACGAGGACTGTAGTATGCCTTGAGGCACTGGCCTGTTGTTGCGGCTGTCACCTGCCGACAGGGCGTAGCTTCCACTGCCTGGCTCCCGGGATACACCCAGCCGCGCTAAAAAGCCTGCATAGCCTGTGACGCTGACCGCTATGTCTGCTGCCTGGACAGACTTCTGAACAAAGCCTCTCTCCTGCCATCCAATACGATCATCCTTTTCATCATCTCTCAACGCCAGCTGCCGCTGGCACACAATCACCAGCAAGGGGGCAACACTATGAATCCATCAGGATATTGTGGGAGAGACAGGGACTATGGCCGATCGCCCTCTTTTCGTAGCAAACAACATCGGCCGGGGCACAGTGCCGCAGCTTCTGGCCAACGCCAGTCTTTCGCCCAGGGGGAGAACAGAGGCTATGGACAACGACCGCTGGGCCAAAGGTCCTCCCAGCACTACCCGGCGCACTCGCGCATATCGGAACGAGACGACATCGACAAGGCTTTCCGCTTGCTGCGCACCAATCCCGGGCGTGCTCTGGATGCCGCTGAAGTTCTATGGGGTAGACACCATGCACATCCCTCCCTCTGTATAAATGTGTCCCTGTTAAAAGCGAGGGCCTTGTTTCAGCTGAACAAAATTGACAACTGTATTGCTTTCATCAACTCCCTGGAAACGCGAGTACAAAATGACAAAGGCTTGTTGATGGCCAAGGCCAGAGCTTTACAAGCCAGGGGCTGCTTCCATGAAGCTTTACCGCTGTTCCAGCATCTTTATGTCAATCACCAGCTGGCCTACAAAGATCACAAGGCACACGGCCTGGGCCTCGGCCGACTTCTCCAGCTCCTGGGGGGAGAAGACAATCTGGAAAAGGCCCTGGCCATCTATACGAGGCTGCGCGCCCGCGCCGCAGGGGGACAAGACACCCCCTGTAATGACACGGATATTGAGCTGACCCTTGGCAGACATCTCCAGCTCCTGGGAGGGGCGGACAATCTGAAAAAGGCCCTGGCCATCTATACGCGGCTACGCGCCCGGGCCGCCGGGGGACGGACAGACACCCCCTGTGATGACAAAGGTATTGAGCTGACCCTTGGTATACATCTCCAGCTCATGGGGGGAGAAGACAATCTGGCACAGGCCCTGGCTATCTTTACCCGGCTGCGCACCTTGCGTGCAGGCGGAAGGGTGAACAGCCCCTGTAATGACAAGGATATTGAGCTGGCTCTTGGCAGACTTCTCCAGACCATGGGGGGAGAGGACAACATGAAGAAAGCCCTGGCCATCTATACGAGGCTGCGCGCCCGGGCCGCAGGGGGACAAGACACCCCCTGTGATGACAAGGAGATTGAACTGTCCCTCGGCAGACTGCTCCAGCTCATGGGAGGGGCACAGAATCTGGAAAAGGCCCGGTCGGTCTTTACCTGTTTGCGTACCCGGCATGCGGGAGGAAGGATAAACACCCCCTGTGATGACAAAGATATTGAGCTGGCCCTTGGCATGCACCTCCAGCTCATGGGGGGAGAAGCCAATCTGGAAAAGGCCCTGGCTATCTTTACCCGGCTGCACACCTGGCGTGCAGGTGGACGGGTGAACAGCGCCTGTAATGACAAGAAGATTGGGCTGGCCCTTGGCAGAGTTCTTGAGCTTATGGGGGGAGCGGACAATCAGAACAAGGCCCTGGCTATCTATACACGGCTGCGCACATGGCATGCCGGAGGACGGATGAACACCCCCTGTAATGACAAGGATATTGAACTGAGCCTTGGCAGACATTTCGAGATCATGGGGGGCGCGGACAATCAGAACAAGGCCCTGGCTATCTATACGAGGCTGCGCACTCAGGCGGCCGCCGGAAGGCCAGACACCCCCTGTGACAACACAGATATTGAACTCACCCTTGGCAGACATCTGCAGCACATGGGGGGGACAGACAATCTGGAAAAGGCCCTGGCCATTTATACGAGGCTGCGCGCCCGGGCCGCAGGGGGACGGGTGGACACTCCCTGTGATGACAAGGACATTGAGCTGGCCATCGGCACATGTCTTCAGATTCTGGGGGGGGCAAACAATCTGGAAAAAGCTTTGGCTATCTTTACCCGGCTGCGCACCCGGCGTGCAGGGGGACGGATGAACGCCCCCTGTGGTGACAAGGATATTGAGCTGGTCCTTGGCAGACATCTCCAGATCATGGGAGGGGCAGACAATCAGGACAAGGCGTTGACTATCTTTACCCAGCTGCGTACCTGGCATGCAGGGGGACGAATGAACACGCCCTGTAATGACAAGGAGATCGAGCTGGCCCTTGGCAGACATCTCCAGCTCATAGGGGGAGCGGACAATCAGGACAAGGCCCTGGCTATCTTTACCCAATTGCGCATCTGGCGCGCGCAGGGACGGATGAACACCCCCTGCGATGACAAGGAAATTGAGCTGGCCCTTGCCAGGCATCTGGAGCTTCGGGGAGGAGACGACAATCTGGAAAAGGCTCTGGCTATCTACACCAGACTGCGCGCCCGGGCCGTCGGCGGCAAAGCTTGCACCCCCTGCGATGACAAGGATATCGAGCTGACCCTTGGCCGGCATCTGGAGCTGATGGGAGGAGCTGACAATCTGGAAAAGGCTCTGGCTATCTACACCAGATTGCGCGCCCGGGCCGTCGGCGGCAAAGCCAACACCCCCTGCGATGACAAGGATATCGAGCTGACCCTTGGCAGATACTTCCAGCGCCTGGGGGGAGCAGACAATCTGGCAAAGGCCCTGGCTATCTTTACCCAGCTGCGCACCTGGCATGTGGGAGCACGGGTGAACAGCCCCTGTAATGACAAGGATATTGAGCTGACCCTTGGCAGACATCTCCAGCTCATGGGGGGAGAAAACAATCTGGAAAAGGCCCTGGCTATCTTTACCCGGCTACGCACCCAGGCGGCCGCCGGAAGGGCCAACACCCCCTGTAATGACAAGGAGATTGAGCTGGCCCTTGGCAGACACCTCCAGCTCATGGGGGGCACGGACAATCTGGACAAGGTCCTGGCTATCTTTACCCGACTTCGTACCCTGGCTGCTGGTGGGCGGGCCAACACCCCCTGCAATGACAAGGATATTGAACTCACCCTCGGCAGACACCTCCAGCTCATGGGGGGAGAAGACAATCTGGAGAAGGCCGAGGCTATCTATACGAGGCTGCGCATCTGGGCTGGAGGGCAAGCAAACACGCCCTGTAATGACAAGGATATTGAACTGGTTTTGGCCTCCTTGTTCATTGAGAGGGGCAACTGGCCAGCATTTGATGCGCTGCGACTCGAAGCCCGCCGCTTCTGCGGATGTGAACCGCATTTGTGTCTGAGTGTCCGTTACTGGCGTGAAATTCTGGAGACTCAGAACCTGTCTTGCGCACACTCAAGGCTGCGGCACTCAAGGCTGCGGCACTCAAGGCTGCGGCACTCAAGGCTTCTGGGGAAAGCGATGGGTTCTGCCGTCATTGCGGTGGAAAAAAGCGGAGGCATGAATGCCGCCTGCATCAGTCAGCTGGCGCATTGTATTCGTTTGTTGTCATGCTGGCCGGCTAGCTTGTTGAAAAAATGCGGCATTCAACGCAAGGACATAAGGCGGATGAACACCGCAGCAATAGTACTCTTTGAGACAGCCAACAAGATTGCTCCCGGCCGTCAGTGGATGGAAAAAGATCAGCTCTGGCGCACACAGGAGCAGGGACTGCGGGCCTTGCTGTCGCGCCAGTACAGTGCACAAGGGCTGCAGTACGCCTTGACGCACTGACCTCTTGTTGTGGCTGTCACCTGGACAAGACGTGGCTTGCACTGTTTGGTACCCGGGACACACCCAGCAGCGATAACAAGCCTCCATCGTCTGTGACTCTGACCGCTATGTCTGCTGCCTGGACAGACTTCTGAACAAACGCCTCTTTCTTGCCATCCAATGCCCTCATCCTGTGCATCGTCGCTCAGCGCCAGCTGCCGCTGGCACACAATCGTCAGAAGGGGGGCAACACAATGAATCCATCAGGATATTGTGGAAGAGGCAGGAACTATGGCCGATCCCCCTCTTTACGTAGCAAACAGCACCGGCCGGGGTACAGTGCCGCAGCTTCTGGCCAACGCCAGTCTTTCGCCCAGGGGGAGGACAGAGGCTATGGACAGCGAC
>MKWU01003214.1_pt1 | contig 22151 bp, 25 predicted proteins | sample 809101 | NCBI WGS metagenome assembly MKWU01 (sample SAMN05860141, study PRJNA318959) | sponge metagenome | host: Aplysina aerophoba | place: Slovenia: Piran, Adriatic Sea, Gulf of Piran | collected 2013-05-07 | reverse complement strand
GCCTCCTGCTCTGAACTCCCCGTCTGAAAACCGATCCCGATCGCTTCCCACGCAAGCAGCGGTCACGCTCGCCCGGATTCTGCCGAATCGGGCCACATCCGCCAGATCAGGCCCCGGATGCGCGGCCAGGGACGAAAAATCGACGCCAACCACCTCCATGAAGACCGGTCAGTGTGTCTCCCACCAGTCTGAGCCAGCAATTTTGCAAGAGGCTCTATTGTATGGAATATTAATGGAACAAACGCTGTTCAACCATCGGTACACTCCCCTTTTTTCCGAACCGCGTTGCGGACCTGCGACTTCATGGATGCTCGCCCGAACGCAGTTCCGGACCGGTCTGCCGGCCCCTCGGGAGCCGCAGCATGCCCGTTCCCCGTGCAGCGCGCGTGGCGATCGGATCCGGTGGCGCGGGATTCCGGTCACGCGCACCGGGGTCAACCTGCGCAGCTGCACACGCACATCAAGGTGGCCGCAACGGGCGCGACCGGGAACGGTGCGTCTGACCCGGCACAGCCCGCACCGGCGGCAATAGGCGCCGGCGTCCCTTTCGGGTCCGATGACGCCGTTGCCAGCCGGACAGGGGCCTTGCTGGCTTCGCAGCGCCGGTCGCGGGACAGGCCCGTGACCATCATGATGACCCTGCAGAGGTGCGGGGCACGGGGACTCCCGGCCTCGACTGGCGTCTGGCTGTCGGGCACGCGGTGCCCGGCTGCGTGCACCGTCAAACCGGGACACTGCCGGGTGGCGCAGTCATTTGATTTTGCCACGATGCAGGCGTAGTCTGCCGCGCCCGTCGGAACCGGGCGGACAGGCAGAAGCTGAATACAGGGCGGACAGTCCCGTGGCCGACATCTTCAGGGAAATCGACGAAGAACTTCGCCAGGATCGCGCCGCACGCCTGTGGAAGCAATACGGCTGGGTGGTGATTGCCGCCGGGGTCCTCGTGGTGGCCGCGGTCGGCGGCTGGCGCTACTGGCAGTATTATGACAGGACGGTCCGGGCCGAGGAGTCGGCCGCCTACGACGAGGGGCGCGGCCTTGCCGCCGCCGGCGAGACCGATGCGGCCCTGGCCGCGCTTGGCACGCTCGCGGTGGAAGGAAGCACGGGTTACGCGGTCCTCGCCCGGCTGCAGCAGGCGGCACTTGCCGCGCGCGCGGGTGACGTCGAGGGCGCGTTGATCGCGTGGACCGAGGTGATTGAGGACGAGGACGCACCGCTGGTGCTTCGCGACCTTGCCAGGCTCGGATCGGTCTCGGCCCGGCTCGAGACCGCGGCGCCCGACGAATTGCACCGCGACCTCGACAGGCTTGCCGCCGTCGGCAGCACGTGGCGCCCGATGGCGCTCGAACTGAAGGCGCTGCTGTGGCTGTCATCGGGTGAAACGGCGCGCGCAAGAGAGGTCCTCGAAACCCTGTCTGACGATTCCCGAACACCCCTGCGCATGCGCGCCCGGGTGACCGAGTTGCTGCATGCACTTCCTGCGTCCTGACGATACGGGCGCGACCCCGCACCGTCGTACGCACCGCATGCTGCGTCTCTCTCCACTTCTGCTTTCGGTACTGGTGCTTGCCGGCTGCGATCTCGGCTTCCTGGGCGAAACCGACAGTGCCGCGCCGCTCGAGGGCGAACGAATCGCGATCCTCAGTCTTGGCGAGAGCCTCGGCGTCGACCCGCTGGTCGCCTCGCTGCCGGTGACGCTTCCGCCCGCTGCCCGCAACCCGGACTGGCCGCAACCCGGTGGCAATGCTGCCAATGTCATGGGACACCTCGTCGGCCCGACCAGGCCCGAGAAAATCTGGGAAGTGGATATCGGCACCGGGTCGAGCACCGAGACCCAGATACTGGCCTCCCCGGTGGTCGCCGACGGTCGTATCTTCACCCTCGACCGCGACGGACTGCTCTCGGCCTTCAATGCCACGACCGGGCAGCGGTTGTGGGAACGGGAGACGGCAACGCCCGAAGAGGAAGAGGTGGCGTTTGCGGGCGGGATCACGACAGGGGGCGGACTGGTCTTCGTTGCCAACGGCGCCGGAACCATTCGCGCGATGTCACCGGAAAACGGGGAAGCGGTATGGACGGCGAACGCTCCCGGGCCGGTCAGGAGTGCCCCGACCTGGAGCGACGACCAGGTCTACGCGATCACCATCGACAATCAGGCGGTGGCTTTCTCCGCCAAGACCGGTGAACGGTTCTGGGTTCACTCCGGGATATCGGAAGTCACGGCACTTCTGGGCAACGCCAACCCGGCAGTCCGGGACGCCATCGTCGCGATCCCTTACTCCTCGGGCGAGATCTACGCCCTTGCCGCAGGCACCGGCCGGGTGTTCTGGATCGACAGCCTGCGCCGCGTGCGCCGATCAACCAGCGTAGCCAGTCTCGCCGACATCCGCGGCGACCCGGTCATCGACGATGACCGCGTGATCGCGGTCAGCCATTCGGGTCGTACCTCCGCACTCGACTTTCGAACCGGCACCCGTATCTGGGACAGCCCCATCGGCAGCACCCAGACCCCATGGGTTGCCGGCAACTTCGTGTTCCTGGTCTCCAACCAGGCCGAGGTCATCTGCCTCACCCGTGACCAGGGCAGGGTTCGCTGGATCACCCAGCTGCCGCGCTACCGCGACGAGGAGGATCGGGAAGATCCGATCACGCATGTCGGGCCGGTGCTGGTGAGCGGGTCGGTGCTGGTGGCAAGCTCCGAAGGCACACTCGCCGTGCTCTCGGCGGAGACCGGGGCGATCGCCGACACCGTCGACCTCGATGACGCCGTTCATGTGCCCCCGGTGGTTGCCGATGGAACACTCTACGTCCTGACAGACAACGGCCGGCTCACCGCCTACCGCTAGCAGCCGGGTGCGCCACCATGACCGTGACCATCGCCATCATCGGTCGTCCCAACGTCGGCAAGTCGACCCTGTTCAACCGGCTGGTCGGGCGTCGCGTCGCCCTGGTGGACGACACGCCGGGCGTGACCAGGGACCGGCGCGAGGGAACCGGCCGGATCGCCGATCTCGAGTTCCGCCTGTTCGATACGGCCGGACTCGATGATGCCGACGACGACGCCCTCGAGGGCCGCATGCAGCGCCAGACCGAGCAGGCGGTCGCCGATGCCGACATCGCCCTTTTGCTGATCGACGCACGAGCCGGAATCACGCCGCTGGACGCACATTTTGCACGCTGGTTGCGACGCGAGGGCGGCGAGGCGATCCTGGTTGCGAACAAGTGCGAGGGATCGGCCGGACAGGCCGGGTTGATGGACGCGTTTGTGCTGGGTCTCGGAGAACCGGTCCCGATTTCGGCCGAACACGGCGAAGGCATGGCCGACCTCTACCAGGCAATTCGCAATTGCACCGATCGCCACGATGCCACGTCGCCCGGGGAAGATGACGACGCCGAGACGGCAGGGGTCATACGACTTGCGGTGGTCGGGCGGCCCAATGTCGGCAAGTCGACACTGGTCAACGCCTTTCTCGGCGAGAACCGGGTACTGACCGGACCGGAAGCCGGCATCACCCGCGATTCCATCGAGGTGCGATGGCACTGGCGTGACCAGCCGATCATGCTGGTTGACACAGCCGGGGTGCGCCGGCGAAGCCGGATCACGCACCGTCTCGAAAGGGCGTCGGTCTCCGACACCATCCGGACAATCCGGTTTGCGCATGTGGTCATCCTGGTCACCGACGCGAACATGGTGCTGGAACGCCAGGACCTCGCCATCGCGCGCATGGTGGTCGAGGAAGGACGGGCGCTGGTGCTCGCCGTCAACAAGTGGGACACGGCATCGGACCGGCCCGCGGTGATCCGCGCGGTCCGCGAACGGCTCGCTGATTCGCTCCCCCAGGTCCGCGACCTGCCATGGGTAACGATCTCGGCGCTGCACCGGCGGGGACTGGACCGGGTGCTGGAGGAGGTGCGCAGCGTCTATCGCACCTGGAACCACCGGGTCCCCACGGCACAGCTGAACCGCTGGCTGAACTCGGCTCTCGAGCGCCACGCGCCGCCGATGTCACGTGGCCGGCGTATCCGCCTGCGCTACGTCACCCAGGTGCGGACCCGACCGCCGTCCTTTGCCTGTTTCTGCAGCCAGCCGGACATGCTGCCGGCCTCCTATGTCCGCTATCTGGTCAATGACCTGCGGGACAGCTTCGACTTGCCGGCGGTCCCGATACGGTTCGTGCTGCGTCGCGGCCGCAATCCCTACGACGCTCAGACAGACTGACCAGACCTACGCGTCGATCAGCTCGCCGTGCCGTGTCGAGGCCGTCGATGCGAGCTCGAGGAACAACGGAACCAGCGCTTCCGGCGTCTTCAGGCTCATCGGATCCTCGCCCGGAAACGCGGCAGCGCGCATTCCGGTCCTCGTCGCCCCCGGATTGACGATATTGATCCTGAGCGCCGAGCGCTCGTTCTCCGCCGCATAGACCCTGACCATGGCATCGAGAGCCGCCTTGGTGACTGCGTAGGCTCCCCAGTACGGTCGGCAGATTCGTGCCGCGCCCGAGGAAACGAAGATCGCGCGCGGCGCATCCGACATCCGCAGCAGCGGATCAAGCGAACGGATCAACCGCAGGTTGGCCGTGAGATTGACCGCGACCACCTCGTCCCACTCGGCCGGGTCCTGGTGTGGCAGCGGGGTAAGGGTTCCGAGGATGCCGGCGTTGGCGACCAGAATGTCGAGCCGGCTCCAGCGTTCGTGAATCCGGGCGCCAAGCCGGTCGATGGCAGGACCGTCGCGCAGGTCCATCTCGACCAGGCTGGCGGTTCCCCCGGCCGCACGGATGTCGTCGTCGACCTCCTCGAGTCCTCCCACGGTCCGCGCGGTCAGGATCACGTGGGCGCCGGCTGCGGCAAACGCCCGGGCAAGCGTTGCACCGATCCCGCGCGACGCTCCGGTAACCAGCGCGATGCGGCCGTCAAGATCGGTCATCCCCGCCTCCACCGTGTGCATGCCTTGGCGCGGTCACCCAAACTCGCTGAGCAGCGAGAGCTGCTTCGGCGCCACGCCCTCCTCCAGGTCCCGCAGCCGGATCGGGTAATCACCGGTGAAACAGGCATCGCAGAACCGCGGGAACCGGGGATCGCGCCCGGCCTCGCCCATTGCCCGGTAGAGACCGTCGATCGACACGAACGCAAGGCTGTCGACCCCGATCTCGCGGCCGATTTCCTCCACCGAGAACCGGGCGGCCAGCAGCTTGTCCCGCTCCGGCGTGTCCACTCCGTAAAAGCAGGAATGGGTGGTCGGCGGACTTGCAATTCTCATGTGCACCTCGCGGGCACCGGCCGCACGCACCATTTCGACGATCCTGGTCGAGGTGGTGCCGCGAACGATCGAGTCGTCCAGCAGCAGGACCCGTTTGCCGGCGATCACCGCCCTGTTGGCGCTGTGCTTGAGCCTGACACCAAGATGACGGTCTTGGTCGGATGGCTGGATGAACGTGCGCCCGACATAGTGGTTGCGAACGATGCCGAGTTCGAACCGGATCCCGGAACGTTCCGAATAGCCGATGGCCGCTGGAACCCCCGAATCGGGGATCGGCACCACGATGTCGACATCAACCGGACTTTCACGCGCGAGCTCGGACCCGATGGCCTTGCGCGCCTCGTAGACGCCCCGCCCCTCGACGATGCTGTCCGGGCGGGAGAAGTAGATATACTCGAAGATACAGAACCGGCCGGGCCTGGCGGGAAACGGGCTCAGCGACTCGACTCCGTCTTCCGACAGGATCACCATCTCCCCGGGTTTCAGTTCGCGGATGAACCGGGCGCCGAGGATGTCGAACGCACAGGTTTCCGACGCCAGCACCAGCGCATCGCCGAGCCGGCCCAGCACAAGCGGACGCACGCCGAGCGGATCGCGCACGCCGATCACCGAGTCCGGGGTCAGCAGCACCAGGGAATAGGCGCCCTCAACCTGGTGCAGTGCGTCGATGATCCGGTCCACCTGGGACCGGCCCGGACTGCGGGCGATCAGGTGGATGATGATCTCGGTGTCGGTGGTGGACTGAAACAGGCTACCGCGTCGCACCAGGCTGCGACGAAGGTCCTGGGCGTTGGTAAGGTTGCCGTTGTGGCTGAGCGCCAGACCGCCCAGCTCCGTCTCCGCGAACAGTGGCTGGACGTTGCGCAGGTTGCCGCCACCCGTGGTGGAATAGCGGTTGTGCCCGATGGCGGTGTGACCGGCCACCTGGTCAAGCACACCGGAAGCACCCGCTCCGAAGTTGTCGGCGACGTGGCCGAGTCCGCGGTGGCTGCGGAACTGCCGGCCATCCCAGCTCACGATGCCGGTCGCCTCCTGGCCCCGGTGCTGCAGCGCGTGCAGGCCGAGTGCGGTATTCGCTCCGGCATCGGGCGATCCGAAGATACCGAAGATCGCGCACTCTTCGCCCAGGTGATCATCGTCCCGTGTCCGGAAGCTGTCGCGCGGCCGGGTCATGGACATGTTCGGGCAAAAGACCTCGTTTCGAGTCTCATGTCCCCTCCTCCCGATGACGGCGCCGGCTCACTGCAACTGCCTCAGTGCCTCGGTCAAGGCATCGCGCTCGTTCTCAGTGTACCCTTTCTCCCGCCCGGCTTCAGCATTCCCGCCCGACGCGACCGGTGGATCCACCAGCCGCTCGTAGGTTCGCTGGCGTTCCCTGGCCGCCTCGGGGCCGACGCCCTGCACGGTGAGCAGGTGTTCGCGAAGGTGCGGCGGAACCAGATCGGCCAGCAGGCCGGCACCGGCTCGCATCATGGGATAGCTCCCGGCAGAACGCACCCAGTCGGGGTAGTCCCGCTCGCTGGGGACCAGCTGCTGGAGAACCAGGAAGCACGCCGACACCAGCACTGCGCCGCGAATCAGGCCGAACAGGAAACCGAGTGACCGGTCCACCGCCCCGACCCCGGCGCGTCGCAACAGGCGCACCAGCTGGGAGACCACCACCGAGAGCAACAGGAGCACGCCGATGCCACTGGCCACGCCGGCGATCCAGTTTGCCGCAGTGGCGCTCGTCACGTACTCGAGCACGAACGGCGCCAGTTGCGGGTACAGCTGGATTCCGGCGTAGATCGCCACGATCCATGCGACGATGTTGAGGGCTTCGCGGACAAAGCCGCGCCAGTAAGCGTGCAGTCCGGATACAAGGACGGTTGCGAAGACCGCAATGTCAAAAGCACTGTCGAGCAACTCGTCCATGGCCTCGCGTCCTTCAACCGGCGCACTTGTACGCTTCCGGGAACACGACAACAAGGTCGGGGACCTGTGTCGAATGGTGGACAGCACCGCGCTGTTTTCGTTCGATCGAATTGGCGGCTCCCGGGCCGCGCCACCCCGTCGTCTCCTGTCCCTGTCATCCTCCGAGGTTGCCCGGGCGTCGCGGTTGCCGGCACACTCGCCGCGTTCCGTACGGAACCGGACCACTGTAACCTCCCGGACTGGAGATCGAACGTGAGTACGGGCGAGAAATCTCTCTCCTGGGGGGAACTGCTGTCGCCGGAGTACCGGCGTTCCACGCTTGCGCTGGTCTTCGCCGTCGCGCTCCATGCCACGAACTTCTTCATCTTCGCCACCCTGGCGCCGAGCGTCGCGTTCGACATCGGAGGCCTGGACCTGATCAGCTGGGCGACAACGCTGTTTGTCGTCAGCAGCATCATCAGCTCGGCCTCGGGCGGCATGATCAGGGCCTGGTTCGGGATCCGGCGCTCGCTCACGCTCGCGGCGGCAGTGTTCGCCGCCGGCAGCCTGCTGGTGGCCCTGGCCTGGGACATGCCGGGCGTCCTTGCCGGTCGAACCATCCAGGGTCTCGGCGCCGGGCTGCTGATGGCCTATTCGCACGGGATGATCCGCGACCTGTTTCCCCCCGCGACCTGGGCACGCATGTTCGCGGTGGTCTCGGGCGGCTGGGGCGTGGCGGCACTGAGCGGCCCGCTGCTCGGCGGGATCTTCGCCGAGCTGGATGCCTGGCGGTCCGGCTTCCTGCTGATGGTGGCCGCGGCCGGGCTGTTCGTTGTGCTGGTCACACGCAGCCTTCCGCCAGATGGCCCGGACCGGGAACCGGGGTCGCTGGGACAGGTGCCGCGGCTGGCACTGCTCGGCGCGTCCGCACTTCTGCTCGGGTCGGTCGGAAGCACAGCCGCTGCGGGATTCGAACTGCCGCTCGCCGGCGCGAGCCTGCTGTGTTTCGCGGCCACTGTCGCGCTCGAGATCCGCAGCAGCGACCGGCTGTTTCCGCGCGACATGTTCCGCCCCGCCACTGTGCTCGGCAGCGGCGTCCTGTTCGTCTTCGGCATTACCTTCGCGACCGTGCTGACCTCCGTCTACGGCCCGTTGCTGTTCCGAATGATCCATTCGATCCCGGTGCTTGCCACCGGCTTTGTCGTCACCACCCAGTCAATGGCCTGGACCCTCGCGGCAATCGTCTTCTCCGGCCTCGCCCGAACCGGAAGCAGGGTCGCATCCGCCTCCGGACCGGTCATCACCATGAGCGGCGTCGTTCTGACCGGCATGTTCCTGCCCGCCGGCCCGCTGGCCGGTGCCGTCATCGGCATCGCGGTAACGGGTTTCGGGATCGGGCTGGCCTGGGGCCACATCGGCCGCTTCCTGTTCGAGGTCGTCGACGAGTCGGACCGCCACCGGGTGGGCTCGGTGATGCCGCTGACCCAGTCGATCGGCATCATGTTCGGCTCCAGCGCCGCCGGCGTCATCGCCAATGCCGCCGGTTTCTCCGACAGCCTCACGACCGAGGCGGCGGGCAAGGTCGCCGAATGGCTGTACCTGGGGGTCGGGCCGATGTGCATCCTTGCGGTGATCGGCGGGGTGCGGGTCGCGATCGGAACCGGGTCCCCGCCGGAACGCGTCAGCCGACCACCCCGTTGATGAACCGGTCCACCACCTCATTGCCGCTGGCCTCGATCCTCGATGTCGGACCCTGCCACAGCACCCGTCCCGCATGCAGCATCGCGATCCGGTCGGCGATGCGTCGCGCACTGTCCATGTCGTGGGTAATGGTGAGAGCCGTGGCCCCGCTTTCGCGCACACACTGGACGATCAGGGAGTCGATCAACGCTCCCATGATCGGATCGAGACCGGTGGTCGGTTCGTCGAACAGCAGGATGTCCGGGTCGGTGGCAATGGCCCGGGCAAGGGCAACCCGCTTGCGCATCCCGCCGGACAGGTCCTCCGGAAACAGGCTGGCGATCTCCGGACCGAGCCCGACCCGCGCCAGTGTGCGGAGTGCCTCCAGCCGCACCGCCGCGAGGGAATGAACGCGGCCGCGGGTGAGTGGAAACGCGACGTTCTCGAGCACCGAGAGCGAGTCGAACAGGGCGCCGTTCTGGAACAGCATGCCAAAGCGTCCGGACACAGACCGGCGCAGGGAGCTACCGGCAATCCGCGTCCCGTCGATTTCGATCGTGCCGCTGTCGGGCTCCAGCAAACCGATCAGGCACTTGATCAGGACAGACTTGCCAATGCCGGACGGACCGACGACGACCACGGATTCGCCGCGACCGATCTCGAGATCGACGCCGTCCAGAACCCGGTTGGTGCCGAAGCTCTTGCAGACCTGTGCGATCCGGATCCTGGGAACAGTCTCGCCCATGGCTCCTACCGGGCAAAGAACAGTTCGGTGACACCGTAGTTCGCCACCAGGATCAGGATCGAGGCCGAGACCACCGCATTCGTCGTTGCGGCGCCCACACCCCTGGCGCCGCGCCTGGAATGATAGCCGTGGTAGCACCCCATCACCGCAACCAGGAAGCCGAACACCGCCGCCTTCACCAAGCCCGAAATCACGTCGTAGGGCTCGAGGTAGTCGAATGTCCGCTGCAGGTACACCACCGGTTCGAACCCGAGCTTGTAGACCCCGACGATGTACCCGCCGAACACGCCGATCACGTCGCCGACCAGCACCAGGAACGGCAGGCTGATCACGCCGGCAAGGACTCTGGGGACGACCAGATACTTCACCGGGTGCGTCGACAGGGTCGTCAGCGCGTCAATCTGCTCGGTGACCCGCATGGTACCGATCTCGGCCGCCATCGACGCACCGATGCGACCGGCCACCATCAGCCCCGCAAGCACCGGCCCGAGTTCGCGGGTAATGGAGAGCACCACCACCGTGGCCACCGCGCCCTCCGCCGAGAACCGTGCGAAACTGGTATAGCTCTGCAGGGCGACGACCATACCGGAAAACAGCGTCGTCAGCCCCACGACCGGAAGCGAGTAGTAGCCGATCTCGATCACGTGCTGCAGCAGCAGCCGCGGATACCAGGGCGGGCGCACGCAGTGCGACACGGTGGCGGCCACGAACAGGCCGAGCCGGCCCGTCCCGGCGAGGAAGGCGAGGAACGCCCTTCCGATCGCGGCCAGCGGGTTCACATGCACCTCCGCCACATGTCCGGGCTATCCTGCTGCGGCATCCTCGAGGTACTCCCGGTGATAGCGCCGTCCGAGCGAAGTCAGGATCTCGTAGGAAATGGTGCCGGCGGCCGCGGCTGCATCGTCTATGGTGTTCCGCCCGCCCAGCAGTTCGACCAGGGCGCCGGGGAACACCGCGGCCTCGGGGGCCTCGGTCACGTCCACAGTGATCAGGTCCATCGAGACCCGTCCGACCACCGGCAGTGCGATGCGTCCGAGATGCACCCGGGCACAGCCGGCAGACGAGCGCAGGTACCCGTCGGCATAGCCGGCAGCCACGGTCGCAACACGGCCGGGTGAGCACGCCTGGTAGTCGCCGCCGTAGCCCACGCGCATTCCCGGTTCGATGTCGCGCACCTGCAGGATCCTGCCCAGCAGAGTGACCACCCGGTGCATCGGGTTTTTCCGGCCGGACTGCGGTCCGCCGCCGTAGAGCGCGATCCCCGGGCGAGCGAGGTCGAAATGCCAGTCGGGGCCCAGCAGGATGCCGGCCGAGTTTGCAAGGCTGACCGGCATCGCCGGCAGTCGGGCGCGCACGGCCCTGACCCGGTCGAGCTGGACCGTGTTTTCCGGATCGTCCGGATCGTCGGCGCAGGCGAGGTGCGAGACCAGGCATCGCCAGTTCACGCCTCCCAGCAGCTCAGGGTCCTCGGCTAGCCGGTTGGTCTCGCGCGGCGACAGGCCGAGCCGGTTCATGCCTGTGTCGACATGGAGCATGGCATCGAGCGGCACCCCGGCGCGTTCACCGGCGCGCCGCCAGCGGGCAATCTGGCCCGGGTCGTTGATGACGGGGATCAGCCGGTGTTCGGCAAGCACCGACTCGGTTCCCGGCAACGCCCCGCACAGGACGGCGATGTCGACGCCGGTATCGGCCACCTCGGCGCGTAGCGCCACGGCTTCATCCAGTGTCGCGACAAAGAAGACCCGGCACCCGGCACGGGCCAGGCGGCGGGCCACCCTGCACGCCCCGATACCGTAGGCATCGGCCTTGACCGCGGCCCCGCAGGCCGCGGTCGCGAGGCGACGGCTCAGCAACTGGTAGTTGGCAGCAACGGCGTCAAGATCGATGCGCAGCAGCGAAGCCGCCGCAGCGGCTTCAGTACTGGTCCGGCAACCGGTCATCATCGATCGCATCGGAGAACTTGGTGATCTCGCCGTTGAAATGCAGCCGCTCTATCCCGGTGGGGCCCTGGCGATGCTTGTCAATGATGATCTCGGCCACGCCGTGCGACCGTTCAAGCCTGGCCTTCCAGTTCTCGTGCCGCTTGTCGAACTGCTCGTCGCTCTCGGCAGCACGCTGCTTCGGTTCCGCCCGCTCCAGGTAGTACTGCTCGCGGAACACGAACATCACCACATCCGCATCCTGTTCGATCGAGCCAGAGTCCCTCAGGTCCGAGAGCATCGGACGCCTGTCCTCGCGCTGCTCGACCGAGCGCGACAGTTGCGAAAGCGCCAGCACCGGCACGTCGAGTTCCTTGGCGACCGCCTTGAGGTTCTGGGTCACGATCGAGACCTCCTGCACCCGGTTGTCCGGCCGCACTCCCGGCGGCGGGGTCATGAGCTGGAGGTAGTCGACCACGATCAGCGACAGGCCATGCCGGCGCTTCAGGCGCCGGGCCCTGGAGCGCAGGGCCGAGATCGCCAGTGCGGGGGTGTCGTCAATGAACAGCGGCGCGGTCTCGATCTCGCCTGTCGCCTCGACCAGGCTCTGGAAATCGGCTCTCGCGAGTTCTCCCCGGCGGATCCGCTCCGAACCGATTCCGGTGCGTTCCGCGAGGATCCGCGTCGCGAGCTGCTGGGATGACATCTCCAGCGAGAAGAAGGCCACGGGCTGGCGCCGTCCGTCTGGGTCCGGGTTGCGCGCCACCTGAAAGGCGATATTGGTGGCAAGCGCCGTCTTTCCCATCGAGGGACGTCCGGCGAGAATCACGAGGTCCGACCTGTGCAATCCGCCGAGCCGCCGGTCGAGATCGGCAAATCCGGTCGCCACTCCCGCAACCTGGCCATCGCGCTGGTAGGCAGCTTCCGCGGTCCGGACTGATTCATTCAACGCCTCGCGGAAATGGATGAATCCGCGGTCGACCTCCCCGGTCTCGGCCAGGGTGAACAGCCGGTTCTCGGCAATCTCGATCTGTTCGGTCGCAGTCAGGTCATGGTTGTGCGAAAGGGCGTCGCTCGCGGTCTGCTGGGAGAACGCGAGCAGTTCCCGTCTCAGGTGTGCATCACGGATCAGCGTGCCATAGTCGCCGGCGTTGACCACGGTGACGACAGAGGCGGCGAGATTGGCAAGGTAGGCCGAGCCGCCGTGCGCCTCCAGGCTCTCGTCCTGGTTGAACCGGGCCTGGAGTGTGACCGGGTTGGCCAGCTGGCCCCGCGATATCAGCCGGGCGCACTCGGCGTAGATGCGCCCGTGCGCCGGATCGGAGAACTGGTTCTCGGACAGGTAGTCGCTGACCAGCTCGTAGGCCCGGTTGTTGACCAGGATTGCGCCCAGCAGCCCCTGCTCGGCCTCAAACGTGTACGGCAGGTCTTCCGGACGCGCCTGCGCCTCGGAATCGCCGCGAACCGAAAGGGGATGGGTCACCATCGGTCAAGGGTAGCGAAGAGCCCTCGACGAAGCAAAGCCCGCGTCGGGTCTACGCCTCCTGCGGATCGGCCTCGCCGGACTGCCCGTCTTCGGCATCATCCGCGTCGAATCCGTCATCGACTGCCGTCTCGTCATCATCATCTTCATCGCCGGTGCCGACCGCGCGACCGAGTTGCAGCTGGCGTTCAGCCTCCTCGTCGGAGCGGGCGATATTGATGGTGACGAATTCGGATACCTCGGCATGAAGCTGGATCCGCACCTGTTCGAGACCGAGCGACTTGAGTGCCCGGTCGAGCGAGACCTGGCTGCGGGCAATGGTCACGCCTGCGGCGGTCACTGCGTCGGAGATGTCACGGGCGGTGACCGAACCGTACAACTGCCCGCTCTCGCCGGCCGCCCGGATGATCGGCACCGTGACACCCTCCAGTTCCACCGCAACCCGTTCGGCTTCCTCGCGGCGCGCCAGGTTCTCGGCCTCGAACTGGGCCTTGCGTTCCCCGAAGTAGCCCAGGTTTTCCCTGGTATTGCGCAACGCCTTGCGGCGAGGCAGCAGGAAATTTCGGGCGTAACCGGCCTTCACCGTCACGACGTCGCCCATCTGGCCCAGCTTTTCTATGCGTTCAAGAAGGATGACTTGCATTGTCTCCGCTCCAACTGGCACCGCGAACCGGGTACCGGGTGATCAGACCGACGGCGACTGCCCGCGCAGGCGTTTCTTCAATCCGGCAAAGTGGTCGATCAGGCCAATGGCGATCATGACCACGGCGCCCCACCGCGTGACGGCAAGCACCAGATACAGAAAGAACAGCAGGACCACGCGCAGCCCCGTCCGCGCGGCGAGCACATGCGCCACGCCAAGACCCGACAACAGCAGCGGGAAGGCGAGGATCACGGCGGCATTCACGCCGATGAACCCCAACGGGCCGTCGAGGGTCATGCCAAGCAGCACCGCCACCGCGAAGGCGACCACGAAGCGACGCGGCAACTCGATGTCGCCCATCCCCGGCGCGGGCCGGATGGCACTCCCCCTTCGCACCAGCAGGCTCTGCGCCATGACGCCGTTGATCGCGGTCAGCGACATCCACAGGCTGGCCAGAAGTCCGGGCGCGATCCGGGCAAACAGCGATTCGAGGAAAGCGAACTGTTCGGTGTCGGCCACGGGCGTGCCATCGCCCGCCTGGCCAAGGATCTCGCGGTACTGCGCCATCAGCGCACGGATCTCGTCGGCGATCAGCTGCTCGAGCGACCCTCCCGTGGCCGACACGTAGAGTGTGACCAGCAGGAACAGCACCAGCGGCATCAGTGCGAGCCAGACGCACAACCGGCCCGGCGGATACCAGTCGGTGCCGGGCCCGCCGGAGCCCGGATACCTGCGCTCGGCCAGTTCGCACAGGACCGCAACCGGAATGCCGCAGAAGCCCAGGTACATCAGCGCCGCCTGCGGTCCGGCGGCGCCCGCGACCAGCATGGCCGCAACCGCTCCGGCCAGTCCGCTCAGCCTTCCACCGAGCGAAAGTCCGAGCAGGAACAGCGGCAATGGCGTCAGATAGGTCAGCAGGAATGCCGCGACCGATCCGGCCACGGTGGCAAGGTAGAGTCCGGCACTGACCAGCACCGCACTTCCGAGCCAGAGCCATGTGCGCATCATCCGACATCGCCACGCGGGGTCTGCGTCAGCTCAACACATAGGGAAGCAGCCCCAGGAATCGTGCGCGCTTGATCGCCTTCGACAGCTCGCGCTGCTTCTTCGCCGAGACGGCGGTAATCCGCGACGGCACGATCTTGCCGCGCTCCGAGATGAACCGCTGCAGCAGCTTGGTATCCTTGTAGTCGATCGTCGGCGCGTTCTTTCCCGAAAACGGGCACGACTTGCGCCGGCGCATGAAGGGCCGGCGTACCGCCGGACGTGAAATGGACAGGGTACTCATGATCATGCTCTCCCGTCGTGCTCACCGGGCGCCGACGGGGGTGCCGCCGGACGCGCCCTGTCATCATCGCCCTGCCGGTCCCTGGGGGGCCGGGGGCCCCGGTCAAACCGGCGGCCGTCCCTCGGGCCCCGGTCGCCGCGGCGCCCGCCGCGTTCCGTACGGATCTGCATCATGATCGACGGTCCCTCGGGCAGCTCGTCGAGCCGCAGCGTCAGGTAGCGCAGCACGTCATCGCTGATGCGCATGTTGCGTTCGAGCTCCGCAACCGCGTCCGACGGCGCATCGAGATAGAACAGCGTGTAGTGCCCCTTGCGGTTCCGCTTGATCCGATAGGCAAGGTTCTTGAGGCCCCAGTATTCGCGGGTCTTGACGGTACCGCCGCTGGTCGTGACGATTTCCGCCATCCGGTCGGCAAGTTGCTCGGCCTGGGAGGCCGAAAGCTCCTGGCGGGCGATGAAGACGCACTCGTAGTAGGACATTCCTGCTCCTTGTGGCTGATCGGGACCCGGTTCGGGCCCCAAGCCGGCGAGAGCCGGCAAGGAGATATGGCATCGTCCGGCACCCGGGCCGGAAGGCCGGCACTATACAGCGAGCGGACGCGGGTTCAAGCCACACCTGCACGGCGCGCCGGTCCGGATGTCGGGTCTGCGTGCGCACCCGCATCACGACCGGAGCACCACGGCTGTTGACTTGGCGGGCCCGGTGTGAAACGTGGCCACGACGATCACGTGATGCGGGTTGCGGCGGACATGGGTGCGGACAGGCATCAACGGGCAATCGTCTTTCCCGGACAGGGATCCCAGGCGGTCGGGATGGGCAGGGAGCTGGCCGGTGCCGGTGCCGGCGATGTCTTTCGCCAGGTCGACGACGCGCTCGGCGAGCACCTGTCGCGCCTCATGTTCGAGGGACCGGTCGAGGAACTGATGCTGACCCGCAACGCCCAGCCCGCCCTGATGACGGTCGGCATTGCCGCCCTGCGCCTGCTCGAGACCCGGACCGGAACACCGATTGCCGGACTGGCCGGCGTGGTCGCAGGCCATTCGCTCGGCGAATATACGGCCCTTGCCGCCGCCGGCTCGATCGATATCGCGGATACGGCACGCCTGCTCCGCCTGCGCGGCGAAGCGATGCAGGAGGCGGTGCCGGTCGGCGAGGGTGCAATGGCAGCCCTGCTCGGCGCCGAGCTCGAGACCGCGCGCGACATCGCCGGCCAGGTGAGCGAGCGCGGAGTCTGCAACATCGCCAATGACAATGCGCCGGGTCAGGTGGTGATCAGCGGCGCGCGCGGGGCGATCGAGCTGGCACTCGATCTGGCCCGGGACAAGGGCGTCCGGCGCGCCATCATGCTGCCGGTGAGCGCCCCCTTTCATTGCAGTCTGATGCAGCCGGCAGCCGAGCGCATGGCCGAAGCGCTGGCCGGGATCACCATCAGGCCGCCCGAGTTACCCCTGGTCGCGAACGTGCTTGCCGCACCGGTCGAGCCGCATGCCGATGCCATCCGGGCCCGGCTGGTCGAACAGGTCACGCAGATGGTGCGCTGGCGCGAGTCGGTGCTCTGGATGTCCGGTCGGGGTGTTGCCGGGATCATCGAGCTCGGACCGGGCAACGTCCTGACCGGACTGCACCGGCGTATCGACCGGTCGCTCGCGGCCAGCAGTGCTGCCACGCCGGACGCGGTCGAGGAACTGGCAGCCGGCATCACGACACGGGAAGATCCATGATGTTCGACCTGAGCGGAACCTCGGCCCTCGTGACCGGAGCCAGCGGCGGCATCGGCGGCGCGATCGCGCGCGCCCTGCACGAGCGCGGAGCGGAGGTTGTGGTCTCCGGCACCCGGCGCGAGGTGCTCGCGAGCCTTGCCGCGGAGTTGGGAGACCGGGTCCATGTCATCACTGCCGACCTCGCCGACGCCGCGTCTGTCGACGGGCTTGCCAGGCAGGCCGAGGCCGCGGCCGACGGCGGGATCGACATCCTGGTCAACAACGCCGGGATCACCCGCGACGGGTTGCTGCTGCGCATGAAGGACGCCGACTGGGACCAGGTCCTCACCGTCAACCTCGGCTCCACCTTTCGGCTCTCGCGAGCGCTGCTGCGCGGAATGACCCGCCGGCGCTGGGGCAGGATCATCGGGATTTCCTCCGTGGTCGGCACAACCGGCAACCCCGGCCAGGTCAACTACGCCGCCTCGAAGGCCGGTATGGTCGGTTTTTCCAAGGCACTCGCCGCCGAGGTGGCCTCACGCGGCATTACCGTCAACGTGGTGGCACCGGGGTTCGTGCGGACCGCCATGACCGACGCGCTCACCGAGGCACAGCGCGCGCCGCTGCTGGCCACCACCCCGATAGGCCGGCTTGGCGAACCGTCTGATGTTGCCGCCGCCGTCACCTATCTCGCATCGCGCGAGGCCGGGTTCGTGACCGGCGCCACCGTGCACGTCAACGGCGGCCTGTCGATGATCTGACCGCGGTGCGACGCAGGGCCGCCGTGAGCACGGCAGCCGCGGCAGTATCGAAGGCGACCAGCACCACGCTCTCGATATCCTGGCAGCCGTCGAGAAACGTCGCGGTCTCCCGGGTCGCGATCTCCGCGGCCAGGTCCGCGGGAAACCCGTAGACGCCTGTCGAGATTGCCGGAAAGGCAACGGTGCTGCCCTCCTCATGGAAATACTCCGCCGTCGACGACGAAGACGTCAGACTGCGGACCTTCGCGACCATGGGCGACGATCATACGTATTTCATTCGACGCAGGCTCTACGTAAAGGGATTCCGGGCGCGGCCCTGATATCCGGACGTGACCTGCCAACGCGACATCAGGAACGATGTAGCAGAGGGGGCGGGACTTTGTGTCCGACCTAGTCTTCAATCCATGAGGAAGCCCGTGGCGGGCCATCACTGCCGACATTTGACTCGACGCAAAGTCACCCCAGCGAATTATTTTCGCCTGTAGCGCGAAATCCCTTGACACCCAATCCCCGCTCAGCCATGTTTGTCGGTAGCCGTCGGGTTGGGTCGATGTCCTCGAACACGACTGGAGTGCCCGGCACTCGCGGACGCTGTGCCGTCCAACCGTAACTAGCGCCCCTGGTGCGCATGGCATGCCCCGGATGCGCCAGGGCCGCGATCGGCGAGGACCACCGATCGCAGCCGCGTGGAGGAGAAACGAAAGCATAGCCGCGACCCCTTCTTTCTCTCGAGGACGCACGTCGAAAGGGAGCATCCTGCTTTCCTGTTGTGCGAGAAAGGAGGAGCAATGGACGATCGTCGAAAGACCATCACAATTCGCCTGACGGTACGGCTATGTGTTGTCTCTGGTCAGATGCAAGACTCTTGGCGATCGTCAAGAGAGTTCGTCGCAAAATGGATTCGTTGTCGAATCATGCGTGTCGTTCTCTTTTGTCTGACGCATCTGCTTAGTGACGACTAGTTTCTCCCCCAACTCTAAAGGTTTTCTTATGCTAGGCGAGGCGTTACGATTGGTAAGGGTTTTTCACGACTGCAAGCTGGGAGAGCTTGCAGGAGCCCTCGGCATGTCGCCAAGCTTTATTTCCGAGATTGAAAAGGGGAAAAAGACTCCATCCCTATCGACCCTTAATAAATACGCAGAGTTCTTCGATATCTCGGTTTCTTCTCTGCTATTTTTTTCCGAAGAATTGGATAACGAAGGCCAGGAATCGTTTCGCAAATCCACTCGTATAGCAATGCGGCGGCGGCTTATTCGCTTTTTGCAGATTGTCGAAGATGTCACAATATAAAACCTTGCATATAGAAAGGAGCGAATTTTATCGTTTGGGAACCAAGAAAGACTTGGCAAAATTGCTGGGATTCTCAATATCTCAATTGAAGAACCTCTCAAAAGATGACAATTACAGACCATGGACAAAGATTGGAAAAAACGGAAAATCAAGGATTATTGAAGAGCCATTGCCAGACTTGGCACGGCTCCAGCAGCGAGCGTACAAACTCCTTCGGAAGGTGGAAACGCCGATATGGTTGATGTCCGGGAAACGAGGGATCAAGCCTCAAGACAATGCGATAGCTCACGCAGACGGGGCTTACATCATCAATGTTGATATTCAGAGTTTTTTTCAAAGCACAAAGAGAGAATTCGTATATAGATGTTTCCAAAAGGATTTTGAGATTCGTGACGACGTTGCATCGGTAATGGCAGATTTGTTGACTTATGAGAGTCACATCCCAACGGGCACTGCTACCAGTCAACTGATGGCGTTTTGGGCGTATCGGCGGACCTTTGAGAGGATACATTCGCTTTGCAAGTCCCAAGGCATTGCGATGACCCTCTGGGTGGACGACATTACCTTTAGTCGTGAAAAACCCTTTCCCAGGGGATGGGTTCGGACGTTGTCGCGAATTTTTCGATCAGTGGACTTAAACTTGAAGAGTACCAAGACGAAGCGATATGGACCGAGACAGTTTAAGATCGTAACGGGATCGGCTATCACGCCGGCGGGTGAGTTGCGGGTCCGAAATGCAAAGCGTCGTGAAATATTGCTGATGCTTGGGTCGCGACGGGTTGAAGATTTATCTCTCGGGGAAACGCGAAGCGTTTTAGGAAGAATTACATCGCAACGCCAGAACGAACCAGAATTCTTCGATGATATGTTTCGGCGCTGTAGGGATCGTGTGAAGAAATTGTCGGGCTGAGGATAGAACGGGTTGCTGAGCCGAGGAGGCTGATCTATGGTAACCGCCCCTTCCTCGTAACGCGGGTGGACTGGAACGAAGAGCCGCGCCTATGGTGCCCAGCCCACATAAGTGGGGCGAAGTTCGACCTCGATGATTTCGAGCCCGACCTGCCCTTCGACAGGAAAGCCTCCGCCCGTCGCTCGTTCGGTGCGTTCCAAGAGACGCCGGTAAGGTGTCGCTGCGCTTCGACGTCCGGGTCGCCGCCTCCGGCACTGCCGCCTTTCTCTTCCACCCTGATCATCCGGCCCATGAGAACGACGACGGGACGGCAACGGTGTGCTTCGCGGCCGGCGGCCTCGACGAAATGTATTATCGCCTCGCCCCAAGGCGCCGGCTCGCGACGCTGTGAGAAAGGCTTGCGACACGTGGCGTAGGAACTGAAGTTTCCGCTGGTAAACATATGAGCCGGGAGCGTTCGGGGGTTGCTAGGTGCTCGTACAATGGTGCCATGCCCAGCCGTCAGGCGTGACTTACGCTTGTCGCTGCGGGATTGGGCTTCAGGTCGCCGGTCCGGGAGGCAGGCCCCGGAGGGAGCTACTCCAGTTCCACGTTCCCCCTGTTGAGGTGCCACCCGAGTTCCTCACGGCGTCCGCCCTGCTCCTCGTAATCTTCGAACAAGATGCCTTCATTCCCGGCAGCGAGGACGATCTCCAGGGAGCGGTGGCGATAGCCGCCCGGCTGGTACCGATTCTCTGCGATCATGGGGCGGATGCGCTTGCCGGCGAACTTGCGGGGCCGGCCCCGGCTGCTTCCGCCTGCGGGTTCCGGCTCGGCAATGGGACGCCACGCCCCTCCGTAGAGCGAGCTCAGGATGGCTGCGATCCTTTCAGCGTCGTGCTTCGGCAGGTGCAGCCTCTTGCGACGAGGGCTGCCTCCCCGGCCTGTCGTTTCGCTGACGACCGAGAGGCGCCATTTGCGGCCGCCGATCTCCACTTGCACGATGTAGCAACAAGGTTGGGGGCGGAGGTCGGGATCAATCTCCTCATGCCATTCCGGTCGGGCGTTCATGCAGTTTCACCCCCTCTCCAGCACACAGGTGCCGAACCGCCAACCGTCCAGCTTACCCCCGCCTGATCGTCATGCGGTGGAGTGCGTCATAGCCGTCGGTCCACAGGTGCCTGGCTGTGGCGGTGGTCAGCGACTAGCGACCAGCGACCAGCGACCAGCGACCAGCGACCAGCGACCATAAGAGTATCAGCCGACCGGTGTAATTGCATACCGGGTATTCCGCCGGAGTTACGGATTTCGGACCGTCGGCGGCGGTGAAAATTTTCGGGATGCGGCGCATGGCGGGACGGAAGGCGATTCGGATTTCCAGGAGGTCGGTGGAGCGGCTGACGGTCGAGCGCGGCGACGTGTTGTTCTAGGACCGCGACCTCCCTAGTTTCGGCGTAAGGGTGTATGCGACCGCGCGCAAGGTCTACGTGGTCCATGTGCGGGGACCGGTGGGCAACCCGAAGCGCGTCAGGATCGGCGTGCACGGCGAGATCGCGCCGGACGAGGCGCGCGGCCGGGCGGCGGCGGTCATCGACCGCATCCGGCGCGGCGAGGCCCCGTTCCCGCCCGAGCCGGCGCCGGAGCCGACCATGGCCGACCTGGCGGACCGCTACGTGACCGCCCACCTCGAAGTGAACTGCTGCCCGCGCACAATCGCGACCTTCCGGCGGGTGCTCGATCTCCACATCCTGCCGGAGCTGGGGCATCTGCCGGTGGCGTCGGTGGAGCGCTCCCACGTGTCCGATCTCCATTTCAGGATGCGGGACAAGCCCGCGCAGGCGAACCAGGCGGTGGAGATTCTCTTCAGGATGTTCGATTTGACGGAGATGCCTTCGGGCTTGGCTTCAGAAGCCTGATTTCTGCACGCTTCCGAACGATCAGTTTCTCCGAGCCATCGCGCCTGCACAGCTTATCGGAACGGTGACGATCGTACTGGAACTAGGCGGCTTCGGCGCCGGTCTCGCCCTCGCCCATCATGAGGGCCTCGATGCGATCCGCGATGCGCTGCGCGGGTTCGCGCAGCTGCCCGATGGTCCAGTCGGCGGCGTAGCTCTGGGTGATGTCCCGCGGCGGGGCGTGGTTGAGCAGCCGCTTGGTGAGCGACGGCGGCATCATCAGCTCGCGTTCCGCGACCGTGATGAAGGCATTGCGCAGGCCGTGATACCAGAAGCGCGTGCCGCAGGCCGCGCCGATCCGCTTGGGGTCGATGCGGCGCCCGTTAGCCCGAAGTTCCCTCTGATTCCAGCGGCCGGATCGCTCTAAACATATGATTTTGGCCGCAAAATGGCATGATGTCATCACATAAACGTTCCCATGTAATAATACATTTTTCTGTTGACAGAGCTTGCGTCATGCCCTATGCATGTTGCCATGTACATAGACATCGTCCCCAACCGGAACTCCCCGCCGGCCATCCTCCTGCGCGAGGGATGGCGCGAGAACGGAAAGATCAGGAAGCGGACCATCGCCAACCTCTCGTCCTGGCCCATGGAAAAGGTCCAGACCCTGCGGCGTCTGCTCAAGAACGAACCCCTCGTCGG
>MKWU01003213.1_pt1 | contig 22153 bp, 22 predicted proteins | sample 809101 | NCBI WGS metagenome assembly MKWU01 (sample SAMN05860141, study PRJNA318959) | sponge metagenome | host: Aplysina aerophoba | place: Slovenia: Piran, Adriatic Sea, Gulf of Piran | collected 2013-05-07 | reverse complement strand
CAAGAGCAGAGGTATCGGCAACGATATGTCGATTTAATCATGAATGAGGACTCGCGTGCAGTATTGAGAAAACGCACTGAAATCATTCAATGTCTGAGGAAGTTTCTACTTGCTCGCAGGTATGTTGAAGTAGAAACTCCAATGATGCAGTCCATTGCAGGAGGTGCAGCAGCGCGGCCTTTTGAAACGTATCATAATGCGCTGGGCAAATCTCTATACTTGCGTGTAGCGCCTGAATTATATTTGAAGCGTTTGGTAGTAGGGGGAATAGAGCGGGTATTTGAAATTAACCGAAATTTCCGCAATGAGGGATTGTCTCCACACCATAATCCGGAATTCACCATGCTGGAGTTTTACCAGGCTTATTCTGATTTCCATGACATGATGGACCTCACTGAAGAGATGATGCGTTGGGTATGCAATGAAGTTTTAGGTACCACATCGATTAAATATGGGAGTGAAATCAGCGACTTTGCCAAACCATTTACCCGCATGACGGTAAAGGAGTCAATTCTGCACTTTAATCCGGAACTTGTTGCTGAAGATCTGGATTCCCTCGAGAGTGCAAGGACTGTAGCGGGGGAACTGGGGGTACCTATAGAAGCGAGTCACAGACTTGGTAAAGTGCAAACTGAAATTTTTGAAAAAACCGTTGAAAAAAATCTCAGGGATCCCACTTTCATCACTGCATTCCCCGCTGATGTCTCTCCACTTGCACGGAAAAATGATGATGATCCGTTTGTGACAGATCGTTTTGAATTTTTTGTGGGTGGGAGAGAAATTGCCAACGGTTTTTCAGAGTTGAATGACCCTGAGGACCAGGCCGAGCGGTTTAGATTGCAGGCCATCGATAAACAAGGTGGTGACAAAGAAGCCATGAGCTATGATGCAGACTATATTCGTGCACTGGAATATGGTCTGCCTCCTACTGCGGGAGAGGGCATAGGTGTTGACCGCCTGGTAATGCTACTGACCGATTCTTACAATATCCGGGATGTCATACTTTTCCCACAAATGCGCCCGGAATCCAGTGATCAGGGCAGCTAAAACTCTAATGCTCACAGGAAAAGCTGGAATACTGTGGAGCTAACCTCCAGGATTATCCTCATCAGGCTGGATTAGGTTCTAGGGAATAGGGCAATGTCTGTATGGAAACTGGTGCTCCAGTTGTCGATTCGATATGTAAATTCCGGTCATTCTGTAGCTCAGTTCGCAATACGACTAATGCACAGGCATCGTCGTTTGATGCCATCTGGGACATCACGATCTTACCCACAGCCTGACTGCCTTTCTCCAGGGAGAAAATGTTGGTTCCGGGTTCAGGTGCATGATTCGTCTTTATGGTGGCCCGGTACATACGGCGGCTGGGTTTACCCAGATAGTGGGTGCGTGCTACGACTTCTTGGCCGGGGTAACAGCCTTTGGTGAAGCTTACTCCGTTGATGATTTCCAGATTGGTCATTTGCGGAGTAAATGTTTCAGTCGTATTGGCAGTAATCTGAGGGATTCCGCTGTATATGTCATGCATTTCCCACAATTTGGAAGTCATGACCGGCAGTTTTTCAGACAATTGCACCCAGAGAGAAACGGCTTTATCAGGAGTACTCATGAACAGTACTCTAGTGCCTTCCCCTGGTAGGCGAATCATTGTGAACTCATCCTCCTGTATGCACTCATTTTCATTTCGAGGGATTTCGATGTTCATGCACCGAAGGACAGTCTCTGTTTCAGGCCCAGCTACTCCGAGCAGAGCAAATTGCCCGGACTTGTCAAACAAATCAACCTTAGCTCTGAGCTTGAACAGGGTAAGTTTCCTTAATGTCATTTCCAGAACATCTCTCGGTAGAATCAAATAATAATCCTCATCCCGCTTGAAAAGCCTGAAAATTGACAACATTCTACCTTTGGGGTTGCAGTAACTGCTCAGTTGGCTGAGGTGGGTTGTAACCTGCTTCAGGTCATTGGTGAACTGACCATATAGAAAGCTCCCCGCCTCCTCGCCTGTTGCGTGAATCAGACCCAGAGAAGTGAGTTCACATACGCAAGTGTGGTTTGTCTCGCAAGACTCGGACTGTAAGCCTAAGGTAAGCACCCGATCATTTTCGAAGGTTGCACCTTGGTCACCCAGGAATTCAAGCCATTCGTTGCTCATACGAGTTTGTGTAAAAATCTAACAATCATTTGCTGTTAAGCTTACCTTTAGCTGATACGCACTTGAACATATCATATTTTTTAGTATCGATATGTGTTAACTGGTTGTTATCACTTGAGATTCTCTGGGAATATGTTCAATGACAGGTTAATCAGGTAGTATCTGATAGTAAGCATAAAACATTTGGATGACCCCTGTACATTGGTCGTATGTTTCTTAACATGTCTATTTGCATATTTTTAAGGAGTGCACAGTGAAACAAGGCAGGCCACTGTCACCACATTTGCAAATTTATCGATGGCCACTCGCGATGGTCATATCGATTCTTCATCGATTCACAGGGGTAGTTCTTGCTGTGGGTGCGCTGTTGCTGGTAATAGTACTGGTTTCGGTCGCAGCAGGCCCAGCAGCTTATGAAGTAGTTAGGATTCTTGTTTCAAGCCTTTTTGGTCAGATATTTTTGGTTTTGTGGACCGTGGCGCTGTTCATGCACCTGTTCAATGGGGTGCGTCACTTGGTTTTTGATGCAGGCTATGGATTTGGAATTGACGCTACTAGGAATTCGGGAATACTGGTTATAGTCGCAACCCTTTTACTGACAGTAGTTGTTTGGTCAGTTGCCTGGCTGAACGGCAGGTTCTGGATCTAAATATGTCATTGCGATCTCTTTTTTCTGGGATTCCGGGTTTTGGCAAGGAGGCTGTAGTGCATTGGTGGATGCAGCGACTTACAGCTGCAGTCCTGGTACCAATTGTGGTCTGGCTTGCCTTTTCTGTAGCTATGCTGGGAAGTGCAAGCCATGAGGCAGTTGTGAGGTGGCTTCAGTCCCCTGTTGTCATGACACTTCTGATGTTGCTTGTTGTAACCACTTTCTACCATACAAAACTTGGTATGCAGGTTATTATCGAAGACTATGTACGCGGCTGGCTTAAGGCTGTCTCGTTAATACTGTTGAACCTAATCTGTGTTCTGCTAACAGTCGTTGGGATTGCTGCACTCCTCAAAATTGTTTTATGAATAAGTTGTGACAGGTAAAGCATACAAGTTGATCGAGCATGTTTGTGATGTAGTGGTGGTAGGCGCAGGTGGCGCAGGGCTGCGTGCAACACTGGGTATGACGGCAAGCGGGCTTTCAACTGCATGCATAACAAAAGTATTTCCGACTAGAAGTCACACTGTGGCTGCACAGGGTGGGATGAGTGCGGCTCTCGCAAACATGGGGGAAGATGATTGGCGCTGGCACATGTATGACACGGTCAAGGGTTCTGACTGGTTAGGTGATCAGGATGCCATTGAATACATGTGCCGTGAGGCGATACCTGCTGTTGTGGAACTGGAACATTATGGTGTTCCATTTTCGCGCACCGAAGATGGCCGTATTTATCAACGTCCTTTTGGGGGCATGACCACGCACTTCGGGGAAGGAATTGCCCAAAGAACCTGTGCTGCCGCTGACAGAACAGGCCATGCGATCTTGCATACTCTTTATCAACAATCCCTGAAGCACAACGCAGAATTTTTTATTGAATATTTTGCAATTGATTTACTCATGGACGATGAAGGTACTTGCAAAGGCGTACTTGCATGGGATCTTGCTACAGGTGAGTTGCATGTCTTTCGTGCTCACATGGTACTGTTAGCTACAGGAGGTTATGGGCGTGCTTATTTTTCTTGCACCTCAGCGCATACCTGCACAGGTGATGGAAATGCAATGGTACTGCGTGCTGGACTTGCATTGCAGGATATGGAATTTGTGCAGTTTCATCCTACCGGGATTTATGGTTCAGGATGCCTGATAACCGAAGGTGTTCGGGGTGAAGGCGGGTTTTTGACAAATTCAGAAGGTGAGCGTTTCATGGAGCGGTATGCACCTAATGCAAAAGACCTTGCATCACGGGATGTAGTTAGCCGCTCCATGACTATTGAAATCAATGAAGGTCGGGGGGTTGGAGAAGAGAAAGATCATATCCATCTGCATCTGGAACACCTGGGAGCAGACTTGATTTATGCAAAGCTTCCGGGCATTGCAGAATCTGCCAGAATTTTTGCGGGCATAGACGTAACTTGTGAACCTATACCTGTTATACCGACAGTTCATTACAACATGGGCGGCATTCCAACAAACTATCAGGGTGAGGTAGTGACACTGAAAGACGGGAATCCCGACTACGTCGTGCCTGGTTTGATGGCAATTGGCGAGGCAGCTTGTGTGTCAGTGCATGGCGCCAATCGCTTGGGCTCGAATTCTTTACTGGACTTAATTGTATTCGGCAGGGCAGCGGCCTTGCGTGCTGCGGAATTGGTAAAACCCGGGCAGCCGCATGACAAATTGCAGGATACTGCGATAGATTCAGCGTTGAACCGCTTTGATAAGTTGCGTCATGCTGATGGTGAAATTACAACTGCAAAGCTGCGTATGGAAATGCAAAAAACGATGCAAAACCATGCTGCAGTGTTCAGAACAGGACATCTGATCGAAAAAGGGCTGGTAAAACTCAAGGAGCTGTTTTCCCAACTGGACGACATAAAAGTAACCGACCGCTCTATGGTTTGGAATACGGATTTGGTTGAAGCTATAGAGCTAGCTAATTTAATGCCTCAGGCGATTGTTACGGCACAATCTGCATTGAACCGAACTGAAAGCCGTGGTGCACAGGCACGTGATGACTATCCAGAGCGTGATGACGAGAATTGGATGAAACACTCACTGGCAGCGCTGAATGAGCAAGGTGATGTGACGATTGAGTACCGGCCGGTACATATGTATACGCAGACTGATGCGGTTGAAGTAATTCCACCCAAGGCCAGGATTTATTAAGGAGGCATGTGCATGGCGCAATTTAATCTTCCTGCCAACTCTATCGTGAAGCCAGGTAAAAATTACCCGGCTATTGTGGATAGTCACACTATAAAAAGAGTGATTGTTTATCGCTACGACCCTGACAGTGATGAGAATCCCCGTGCCGATACTTATGAAGTCGATTTGGATACGTGTGGTCCAATGGTGCTGGATGCATTGATCAAAATAAAGAATGAAATGGATTCTACCCTGACGTTTCGTCGCTCTTGCCGCGAAGGCATTTGTGGTTCCTGCTCAATGAATATTAATGGCTTAAATACTCTGGCATGCATAAAAGCTATCAAGGACATCAAGGGTGATCTGAAAATTTATCCATTGCCACACATGCCTGTCGTCAAGGACTTGGTAGTGGATCTAAGCAGATTTTATAAGCAGTATGCATCCGTCAAGCCTTGGATGAAAACTGAAACCCAGCCACCTTCAGGCCGGGAGCGGCTGCAATCCAAGAATGACCGTGAAAAACTGGAGGGGTTGGAAGAATGCATTTTGTGTGCCTGTTGTTCTACGAGTTGCCCCAGTTACTGGTGGAACAGTGATCGTTACTTAGGTCCTGCCGTATTGTTACAGGCTTACCGGTGGATTGCAGACAGCCGGGATGAAGCCACTACAGATCGTCTGGAACAGTTGGAAGATTCGTTTAAGCTTTACCGGTGCCATACGATCATGAACTGCACAAATACCTGTCCTAAAGGCCTGAATCCAGCAAAGGCAATTGCAGAAATTAAAAAACTTATTGCTACGGGATAAGGCTGGGCAGGTAGATGGAAGATATGCATAAGCTGCTCTGGAGTTGTCGCCGTGGTACCAAAGAACTGGACATCCTGACACGAAAATTTCTTGATTGTCACTACCCAAGTGCTGAGCCTGAATTGAAACGTGCTTTTGAATTCATGCTTAATATGCAAGACTCGGAATTGTATGCCTTACTTATCGGGAGTCAGAAATCACACGACCAGTATATAAATAAGGTTATAGAATGCATTCGTGAGTGATCCATATACCGGTTAAGGCCATGTGCTCATATAACCTGGGTTTTTTCGGCACATCAGTTATTGAATTTTTTTTAATTTGTATGTCAATATAGGTGGAGTTCACCGTATATCACATAAATGAAAAACACCTGTCGGCATAAACGATATTTGGCACCCCCATTACCCAACTCTTTCGCAGGGCTTATGGAGATGTATGAAGCCAACTACATTCGCCTTCGCAAGTTATGTGGCCATAAAGACTCAATGCCGCCCATTGCAGTGTCGCGTGTTGCCCAAGGCATGGATTTATATTTACAGGTTCTTGAACAGACTCGGTATACCTCGACAATTGCACTGACCTATTATTTTACTGATGCGCATCACGGTTTTTTGGCTTATCCTGATCTTAAACTGAGAATTTATTATGATGCGCTACAGGCCGAAGTGATCAGCCAATCCTTCAAGTGCAAAAATAGAGGCTGGTCCAAGTACACTAACTCGGCATGTTCTTCCTTGCTAACAAGATGGAAGATGAATCGTTTTTTATTCAAATGGTTGTCTTTTTGTAATCAGCAGGGTCATTCATTTATAGTGCATGACCAATCCCAGCAAAACTTCCTGCTTACAGAAGGCATTGAAGTTCCTTTGCAGAGTATCCCCTACTCAGGCAATGTTCTACAGTAGTCAGGTCATGCATGGAGTCACGTTTGAAGTTCATCTAGATTGAATTATCCGCACTCGAGCTTGCAAAAACTGTGACAACTGGAAAAAGTTGTTCAGTGCTAATTATTCCTGCTATTTGATCAAGGTATGTAGATGCTTTGAGCACCATGTTCCACCACCCGCAACAATAGTACCTCCTTGCTTGTCAGGCTGGGGATGCTCGTTAGTGTATAGAACATGTGGTCAGGCAATATTAATGGTTCATGGAATTCCGACCAACGCACGTTTGTGGCGGCATGTACAAAGTCATCTCGAAGACCGTTATCAGACCTATGCGGTGGATATGATTGGGTATGGTCAGTCCGATATGCTGCTAGACGACGTCAAACACACGCTGACCAATCAAGCTGAGGCTATCAAAGGGGTTGTTGAAGGATTGGGCCTGGAAGGTAAGGTTGCTCTTGTAGGGCATGATCATGGTGGCGGTGCCTGTCAGGTTTTTGCTTCATAACAAACAGAGCTATCTTTTGCATCGGGCACGTGGGCCAGGTCTGCATGGAATCAAGTCTTTAGTAAAAGTTTGTAGTGAACCGACCAGCGAAGAGACGCTTAGTGTGGACCATAGCCAGATCACATGCCCAACTATGGTTTGCTGGGCACTACATGATGCTTGGATGCCTGTGGAGTCAGGTCGATGGCTGAAGGCCACAATCAAGGGGCCTGCCCGGTTTCATGTGATAGAAAGGGTAGGTCACTATGTGCCGGAAGACCGGCCTGATGTGGTAGTTGAATATATAGACGACTTAATTACAGAGTGAGAAGGTGTAAACATCTAAAGCAAAGCTTTTACGGCATCGCGTTCTTCTAGCAGTTCTTTTTCCGTTGCTTGGATCATGTCTATACTGAAATCGTCCATGTGCAGACCCTGAACGACTTCGCACCTGCCATTTCTGCAGCGAACTGGAAAGGAGTACATAAGTCCCTCAGAAATGCCGTAATCACCTGTGGATGGAATGCCCATGCTTGTCCAGTCTTTTCCGGGCGTACCGAATACCCAGTCGCGCATGTGGTCGATTGCAGCTGAAGCAGCCGAGGCTGCTGACGATGCCCCTCTTGCATTGATAATTTCTGCACCGCGCTTTTGTACACTGGGAATAAATTGTTCCCTGTACCATGAAGTTTCTACCAGTGAGGTGGCATCCTTGCCATTGATGCTGCAATGACTGATATCCGGATACTGGGTCAGTGAATGGTTTCCCCAAACAGTCAGGTGTTTAATTTCTGTAGTGCGTGACCTGGTTTTTAGGGAGAGTTGATTGAGGGCACGATTATGGTCCAGTCTCATCATGGAAGAGAATTGTGAAGGTGATAAATCGGGCGCATTGTTCATAGCAATCAGTGCATTGGTATTTGCAGGGTTGCCTATGACGAGGACCTTCACACCGCGTGATGCGTGGTTGTTTAAAGCACGACCTTGTGGTCCAAAAATTTTCCCGTTATCACCAAGCAAGTCACTGCGTTCCATGCCTTTGGTACGTGGTTTGGCACCAACAAGCAATGCATAATCCGTATCCTTAAAGCCAGTCTCGATATCTGAAGTAGTAATTACGTTTTCGAGTAGCGGAAAAGCACAGTCAAGCAATTCCATTTCAACGCCTTTCAGGGCTTGGAGTGCAGGTTCAATTTCAATCAGTTGCAGGATAACAGGCTGGTCAGTGCCCAGCATGCCTCCAGCAGAGATGCGGAATGCGGCTGCATACCCGATATTTCCTGCAGCACCTGTGACTGCAATTCGTACAGTTGGTTTCATGTATTGTTCCTAGTAAGTTTATTGATCTGGATGATGTTGCTTTTCTAAATATTCTAGTGACTGCATTTCAGTCAGCCGGCTAGTGGTGCGCCTGAATTCACTGTGAAGTCGTGAGCCTTGGTACAGTGAATCCGGATAGGCTTCAGCAGACAGGATTAACTTTACATTACGATCATAAAACTCGTCTACAAGGTTTATGAATCTTCTTGCCTGGTCATCCCTGTTCTTAAAAACAGGCACATGTGAAATTAAGATTGTATTGAACCGCTTTGCAAGTTCGATATAGTCGGACGTGCTGCGTGGTCCCGCACAGAGTTCCCCGAAATCAAACCAAGCAATTTTTGTTGAATAACGAATAGCTTGCAGGGTGCGGCCCTTGATCTGGATTTTCCCCCATGAGCCATCATTTTTTTCGGGACTGAGACTTAAGAAATGATGTTCCAGCCAGTCTTGTGAAGCTTCATTTACTGGTGTGTTGTAAACACCTTCAGTCTGCAGGGTTTCAAATCTGTAATCAGTTTCACCGCCTAATCTGATGATATTGGTATGTATTTGAAGCAAGTCTATTGCAGGTAAAAATCTTTCTCGTTGTAACCCATTTTTATACAGCAAATCTGGTTCAATATTGGATGTGGTAACCAGTATGGTGTTGTTTTCGAAAAGTCCTTTCAATAGCTCTGAGATAATCATTGCATCACCGATATCGTTCACAAGGAATTCGTCTAGGCATAGTACTTTTGCCTTGTCAGAAAATTCACGGGCAACCCGCTTTAGAGGGTCTACCTTGTTCCTGTGATTCTTCAGCATTTCGTGAGCTTCATCCATGAACTTATGAAAATGCAGGCGTAATTTATTTTGAATATGGAGATTGGAGAAAAATAAATCCATCAAAAACGTTTTTCCACGTCCAATTCCACCCCAGATGTACAGTCCCTTTATATTCGCATCACAGGGCTTGCACGATAGGAACGTTGTAATACGGCTGAATAAAGTCGCATTTGGCTTGTGGCGATTGAGGTTGTGTTGCAAGGTCTGTAGTGCCATCACCGTATTTTTCTGTTCCGAATCCTGTACGATCTGCTGTGTATCCAGCAGTTTCCTGTAAGCTGATTCAATCATTATGTGTTGCTTTGTAGAGCTTGGAAAAATTGTTACACAAGTTCCGTGTATGTTCCCCGTTCAGGCAATACTATATACTGTGATGGATTTATGTGGCTATGCGGTGTTCGCACAAGTGTACCGATACAGGGCTCTGGCCAATACCGTATTTTGTATTACATATTGTATGAAATAGCTGCATTGTTTTTCTTTCATTTATTCAGAATCCACTTTATGGGTCTGATTCGCTGAATAAAATGGGTGCGTGTCTTCTACTCTTTACTTGATTAGCTAAATATTCGTACATGTCACTTGGTCCACTTATGATAGATCTTGGTGCTGACACATTGTCAGTACAAGAGCGCGATCTTTTGGTATCCCCCCAGGTCGGGGGAGTGATTCTGTTCAGCCGAAATTTCACTTCAGTTTCAGGTTTAATTGATCTGGTGAACGAGATTCATGCCTTGCGCCACCCCAGGTTGCTGGTTGCAACCGACCAGGAAGGGGGTCGTGTCCAACGTTTTCGTGAAGAATTTACAGCTTTGCCTGCCATAGAAGGACTGGGAAAGGTCTATGATATGGACCCCCAGCGTGCCTGCAGGCTGGCAGAGGTTACTGGGTGGCTGATGGCTGTAGAACTCAGATCCATTGGAATTGATTTCAGTTTTGCTCCGGTCCTGGACCTGAATTTTGGAATTAGCCAGGTTATAGATGAGCGTTCCTTTCACAAGAATCCGGAAGTTGTTGCTGACTTGGCGGTACATTACACCCGAGGCATGCGTAGGGCAGGTATGCAGGCAGTAGGTAAGCATTTCCCTGGACATGGCGGTGTATCTGCAGATTCACATATCGATTTGCCTATTGATACCCGTAGCTATCAGGACATTTTGATGCAAGATATCGTGCCGTTCCAGCGTCTGATTGATCAGGGGATAGCTGGGATCATGAGCGCACATGTTGTGTATGAGAGAATAGATAATAATGTTGCAACCTTTTCCAGAAAGTGGTTGGGTACGGTATTGCGTGATCAGCTGGGTTTCAAGGGCGTTCTGTTCAGCGACGATCTTAGCATGAAAGCTGCCGCCTGCAGTGACCAGTACCTGGTCCGTACGCAAAGAGCTTTGGAGGCTGGTTGTGATATGGTTTTGATCTGCAATGCTGGTGAACAGGCTGCACAAGTTGTCGAGCAGTTGAATGATTATAACAATCCAGTTTCCCAGATTCGCTTCACCCGTATGCACGGGGGGAAAAGCCCACTTTCCTATCAGGAGTTACATGTCAGTGAGGCATGGAAATCTGCAGTATTACAAGTAGAATCGTATCAGAATTCTCCTTACGAAGATTTGCTGATCTAATGGCATACATTTTCAGGTAACGTGTAAGCATATGGAAAGCATACAAGTCCCAAAGATTTTTGTAGATATGGGCTCCTATGGTTTTGCAGGCACTTGGGTAATACAGGTGTTTGTAATTGTATTTACAGTCCTGTTGTTTAACTTTTTAGTCAGTCTACTTTTACGCAGACTGGCCAAGAAAGCTCAGCAGTCAATGAATCCTTGGGATGATGCATTTGTCCATGCCGTGCAGAAACCCCTGCAAGTGATGATATGGGTGATAGGGGTATTGTTTGCAGCTGATATTGTAGCGGGTAAAACAGGAGCTGAGATATTCAAGGCTATCGATCCGGTAAGGAATGTTTCTGTCATCTTGATACTCACTTGGTTTTTGATCCGGTTTGTCAAGGAATTTGAAAAAGCTTATATCAGGCAGCGTTCCGAGAAAGGCCGAAGCGTTGATATCACAACTTCCAATGCATTAGTCAAACTTATCAATGCATCCATTTTTATCACTGCAGCTTTGGTCATGCTGCAGACACTGGGGTTTAGTATTTCAGGCATCTTGGCTTTTGGTGGTATTGGTGGTATAGCAATAGGTTTTGCTGCCAAAGACCTGCTGTCTAATTTTTTTGGTGGACTGATGATTTACTTGGACCGCCCCTTCAAGGTTGGGGATTGGATCTGTTCGCCTGATAAGGAAATAGAGGGGACAGTGGAGGAAATAGGATGGCGTCAAACCAGAATCTGCACTTTCAGCAAACGGCCTCTTTATGTACCCAATTCAATTTTTACAAGTATCATTGTGGAAAATCCATCCCGTATGTCGCATCGAAGAATCTATGAAACGATTGGTATTCGTTACAATGACCTGCATGAAATGGATGCAATTGTGAATGAAGTCAAGCAAATGTTGACTCAGCACGATGAGATAGACAAAAAACAGACCATGATTGTAAATTTCAATCAGTTCAGTGATTCATCTGTTGACTTTTTTGTGTACACATTTACCAACACAACAAACTGGATAAGGTTTCACGAAGTCAAGCAGGATGTTTTGCTGAAAATTTCTGCAATTATAGAGGATCATCATGCAAGCATTGCCTATCCAACACATGTCCTGCACTTTGACAATGCTGATGATACAGTTTCTCCTCCGAAGCCATAATATCTGGTCGTATCTGCTGCCATCCTATAATGTAGTGAAAACTTGACCTGCTGTGGATTCTAGATTCCGGGAAAAGTAATGTAGCCTAGCTCAGAACGTGTTATCAAAATGCCAAGAATTGGACAGCACATTGGGTCTGTTAATGGTGTGCGCTACAGGACTGGCTCATGCATGCATGAAGGGAGCACATAAAAATGACAAGGCGGCTTGCAATCCTTGGTGGAACCACTCCAATTGGTGAACTGGAAGTAATTAGTAAACAGGAAGTCGATACACCGTTTGGTACATGTAGCAGCGCATTGACGACTGTTCAACTGGCAGGCCATGAAGTTGTTTATTTACCAAGACATGGGCATGAACACACAATCCCCCCGCACATGGTCAATTACCGCGCCAATATCTGGGCTTTGTATAGTACAGGTGTTACCCATATTATTGGCATGGCTGCTGTTGGTGGCATCAGTTCAAACTGTCCTCCTGAAAAAATTGTGATTCCCGATCAGATCATCGACTATACCTGTGGTCGCAAGCATACTTTTTTTGAACAAGACCTGGATCAAGTGATCCATACTGATTTTGTTGAGCCGTATTGTCACGAGCTTAGGGATATCCTGCTTCGGGCTGCAGCAGGGCTTGACCTTGAAATAGTGAGCAGCAGTACGTATGGAGTCACGCAGGGGCCTCGACTGGAAACCGCAGCCGAAGTGATGCGTATGAAAAATGACGGCTGCGACATAGTCGGTATGACAGCTATGCCTGAGGCAGCCTTAGCTAGAGAATTGAATCTTTGTTATGCAACGTGTGCATTTTGTGTCAATTGGGCAGCCGGGATCAGGGAAAACAAATATAATATTAATATAAGCAAAGTTCACAACACTGCAAGACAGGGAATGGTATTAACCAGGCAGCTTATGGGGGCTTCTGTTAAACGGTTCGTGATTCAATGATCTGGGAACTTTACTCCTGGTTCCCTGCCGGGTGTATTTCAATCAGGATGCCAAAAAATGGGTGGTCAATATAGTGCAGCTCCTTGCTACGCATTTTCCTATGCGCCTTTAACGCATAATCTGCCAGTACAAAATCATGCCCGGTTGTATCCGACTCATGGCTTGCTTCAGCCTTAACCTTGAAGGGCCTTCGATAGATCAAGTCTGTGAATACATGCAGATAACGACCTAGGACCACTTTGATGGTGCCGTCCAACTCATGGGTCGGAAATATTTCCTGCAATACATTGTTGCTGGAATCGACAGTCACAGGTGTGTACTGCCAAGATTCATTGCTGTAATCCATCCCTGCGTGAATACGAACGGGAATAGCTTCTTCTTTTGCGAGGCCAGGTTGTAACCAGGCTACATGCTTCAGGATCCTGTATTTCCCTGATGTTGCAAGTGCTGCAGCTTGTTGATGTAGCCGTAGTTCGTCTTGGGAAAGGGGCAGGAAATCATAAAATACTGCACTGTCATCCAACGGGATTGCGTCTTCAAAATTCGGTAGAACCGCTTGGTCTGGAACCTGCAAAGATGATTCTTTTTCGTCCAGTACATTGGCAAACAAAATTATCTCAACTATGTAGTCTTTTGCATATGCAGCAGGACAGGTCCAAAGCAGTAACAGTACCAGCATGCATTTTGTCTGGCTGAAAGATTTCATATGTAGATGGCTCGAAATAGGTTAGGCTGCCTGCTTCAACCGTAGGTTACCCAGCAGTCCTACAACCGTGTCTAAACGTTCTTGGACGTTGTTCATTTCAGCATATACCGTGAGTTTCTCAGCACTGCCCAGTTTATAGGTGGCAGGTTCACTTTGCACAAGTGCCAGCAATTTGGTTATATCTATATTAGGTGATTTGGCAAAGCTCAGATGAACAATTGTGTTTCCGGCTTGAATTCGTGTAACGTCAAAATTCTTGGCAACCAGTTTAAGCTGTGTAACTTGAAAAAGATTTTTTGTGTATTCAGGCAATAGACCGAACCGGTCAACAAGTTCTGCTTCCAGATCATCTAGGTCATCCATATTCTTGGCATTTGCTATACGCTTGTAAAGTATCAATCTGGCATGCACATCCGGCACAAAATTTTCAGGTAGCAAGGCAGGTACTCCGAGGTCTACTTCAGTGCCATGATCTGGTGGTAGATCAGGTGAGGGTATTTCCCCTGCCTTGAGAGCTGCTACGGTGCGTGCCAGGAGTTGGTTGTACAGGCTAAAGCCAATTTCATGAATTTGGCCGCTTTGCTCGGCACCGAGTAGTTCGCCAGCCCCCCTGATTTCCAGATCATGAGTGGCTACCGTAAACCCTGCACCCAAGTCTTCCAGCGCTTCTATAGCGTCAAGTCGTTTCACTGCATCCTCGGTTATTGCGGCCCTAGGAGGTGTAATCATATAGGCATAGGCCCGATGACGAGATCTGCCAACCCTTCCACGGATCTGGTGCAGTTGTGAAAGTCCCAGCTTGTCAGCACGGTTGATAATAATGGTGTTGGCTGATGGAATATCGATTCCATTTTCTATAATTGTGGTGCATACAAGTATGCTAAAACGCTGGTGGTAAAAATCCAGCATCACCTGTTCCAGGTCCCGTTCAGGCATCTTGCCATGTGCAATCCCGACTTTGATATCGGGCAACAGTTGTTGTATCTCTCTGGCCGTTTTCTCTATGCTTCTGACTTCATTGTGGAGAAAAAAGATTTGCCCGCCACGTTTCAGTTCCCGAATACAGGCTTCCTGTATCAGGCTGGAGTTCCAGGTACCTATAAATGTTTTTATGGCGTGACGGTGGTTGGGAGGAGTTGCAATGATGGAGAGGTCTCGCAGCCCGCTTAATGACATATTCAGTGTTCTTGGAATAGGAGTAGCTGTCAGGGTCAAGACGTCCACCTCGGTTCGCATTATTTTTAGTGTCTCTTTCTGGCGAACACCAAAGCGCTGCTCTTCATCGACGATTATCAGGCCAAGGTTTCTGAATTTGATATCCTGGCTAAGTAGCTTATGCGTACCGATGATGATATCGATGCTTCCATCTTTCAGTCTGTTCTTTATGATCTCTTGGTTTTTGGCAGAAACAAATCGTGAAATATGTTCAATGCGTATCGGCCAGTCAGAAAATCGGTCACTAAAGTTCTGAAAGTGCTGCAGGGCAAGTAATGTAGTAGGCACTAGGATTGCTACCTGTTTGCCGACTGAAGCGGCTACGAAAGCAGCACGCATGGCAACTTCAGTTTTACCAAAGCCTACATCGCCACAGACTACACGGTCCATGGGTTTCTGCGACTCCATATCTGCAATGACATCATCAATAGCTTTTTGCTGGTCAGGTGTTTCTTCATAGATGAAGGTTGATCCAAACAAATTCAGTTCTTGATGATCAACCGCATATTGATAGCCCTTTCTAGCTTCACGGCGCGAATAAATGTCGAGTAATTCTACAGCTACATCATGGGTGCATGCTGCTGCACGACGCTTTATATTTTTCCAAGCTTCACCACCCAGTCGATGCAAAGGTGCATTTTCTTCCGAGGCTCCTGTGTAGCGGCTAACAAGATGCATGGAAGATACAGGCACGTACAAGATGTCGCTGTTAGCGTATTCCAGAGTCAGGAATTCTGTTTCAGTACCGCTGAGATTCAGTGTTTTCAGGCCTCGATATCGGCCGACACCGTGATCTTCATGTACCATGGGCGAGCCTTCACTTAGTTCTGCTAGATCTTTGATTAATGCTTCGGCATCCCGTATCTGTCTTCTACGCTTTCTTTTCTGTTTCACACGTATGCCAAACAGATTGCTTTCAGTGATGACCGCAATCTTGCTTTCAGGCAGAATCAGGCCTTGCTCAAGGGGGCCAACTGAAATTGCCAGAGTTGATTCCAGACTCATAAATTCCTGCCAACCAGTGACAGTGCGTGGGTGCAAATCAAAGCCTTTTAGCACATCCAGTAGATATTCCCTTCGGCCATGAGATTCAGCAAGAAACAGTATTTTGCATGCACTGGATTTGATAAACCGTTTAAGTTCGCCTGCCGGGTCGGTTATGCGTGAATTTATAGTAAGAGCGGGTAAGGTGCGGGTGCCTAGGTTGTACTGGCCATGTAACGTGCGCTCGAGCTTGTGTTGCTGCAAGCGGATTGTCCTGAACTGCTTCAGCTGCTTTTCAAGCCATGTGGGAGATACCCACAGCTGTTCTGGGCGTAGCGGTGGAAATTCCTGATCATCTTTTCTCTGTTCATACCGTTCAAGTACTTCATTATCAAAGTCCTTGGCAATTTCAAGGATATCTTCGATCAGGACCAGCTGGTACTGTTCAGGGAGGTAGTTGAATAATGTATTGGTCTGTTTGCAAAACAAGGGCAGGTAATATTCAGCTCCACGGGGCAGGCTGTAATTGCTGACGTCCCGATAAATTATGCTTTTGTTTGGATCACCTTCAAACTCAATCCTGTAGTTCTGTCTGAAACGTCTGACGGCGTTTTCATCTGTTGGAAATTCTTTGGCAGGGAGAACTTGGATTTCATCTGCATGATCACTTGAAATCTGGTTTTCAGGATTGAATGCACGAATTGTTTCAATCTCGTCATCAAACAGATCAATCCGGTATGGCTGGCTACAGCCCATGGGGTATAGGTCAATGATAGATCCACGCACAGCAAATTCGCCATGTGACATAACTTGAGAAACATACTGGTAGCCTGCTCTGACTAGGGTTTGCTTAAGGTCATTTGAGTCAAGCTGGTCACCTGCTGCAAGGTTCAAGGTCTGAGTCTGGATGAAAGATTTGGGTGCAAGTCTGGCCATGAAGGTTGTGACTGAAACGATTAATACATCGCATTTTCCGTTCAGCAGTGACCGTAAGGTAAGTAGTCGGTCAGAAATGATATCTTCATGGGGTGAAAACACATCATAAGGAAGGGTTTCGTAATCCGGAAACACGAAAATATTTTTTGACGGGTCGCAAAAATATGTAAGCTCGCTTTCCAGTATTTGTGCAGACTGGATATCCGGAGTGATGATCAAGGTCAGCCCGGCGTAGCGCTCGATTGCTACTGCGAGCGCAAGACTTTTGCTGCAACCATAAATTTGTCCCCAAGTAATATGAGTTGTGGACTTACTGGGCAGTGGAGGGTTGAAGAAATTCATGGGATAAAGCGTGGGTACATGGTTTTTGGGCGATCATGGGAGGTGGTCCAAATTGTATACGACTCTCGTGAGAAAATTGTTCCTGTCTGCCGTGTGGTTTGCATGATTAGGGACCGCATCTAGTTGATTCAGTTTATTTGATCTACTTGCCATGGTTCGCTCATTGTTTTTAGGTCACTGCGTGTTAAGATTCTGTTTCAATTTTATGAGCCACCTGTCTTGACCTGTATTTTACCTGATTGAATACAAAGTGATGCATACACAAGCGGCAAGCGTGCTCAGAGCACATGGCCTGAAATGTGTAAGAGGTAGTACGGAACTGTTTTCCAATCTGGGTTTCACAATTGAATCCGGTGAGACTTTGCTGGTTCAAGGTAACAATGGAAGTGGCAAGACCAGTTTGCTGAGGATTTTGTGTGGGTTTAGCTATCCTTCTGAGGGTGAGGTGACCTGGTGTGATGAATCCATATACAAGCATGAGGGTTTCAGGCAGCAGATATCGTATGTCGGGCATCAGTCAGGTGTGAAACTGGATCTGACAGTGCTGGAAAACCTGTTGTTCATGCAACGCTTGACAGGTTCGGATGGCAATGAATCTGAGGTAAAGGAAGTAGTTCGTGCTGTGGGGCTGTTTAAACAAAGGGATGTTCTTGTAGGAAAGCTTTCAGCAGGGCAAAAGCGTCGTGTCGCATTGGCTAAGCTGCAGTTGGAACATAGAGCCATCTGGGTGCTGGATGAGCCGCTTACCGCTTTGGACAAGGAGTTTATCGGTAAATTTGAACTGAATTTAGAAAATCACTTGGACAGACAGGGCATATTGATCGTCACAACACACCGTGAACTGAAACTTCCGGAACATCGGGTCAAGCGAATTGCCCTTTCATAGTCGTGCTGAATGTATTTCTGACTGTCATTCGACGTGACTTGCTGGTGGCTTTCCGGCGACGCGCAGAATTGATGAACCCGGTTTTGTTCTACGTGATTGTGACAACACTTTTCCCTCTAGGGGTAAGTCCGGATGTTCATTTTTTGAGTCAGCTGGCACCAGGCCTGGTCTGGGTTACGACGTTACTGGCGGCACTGATATCTGTGGAAAGTATTTTCAGACAGGATTTTGAAGATGGCAGCATTGAGCAACTGTTTTTAAGTCCGCATCCTATTTCGTTGTTGATATTTGGGAAGGTTGTTGCACATTGGCTTATTACCGGGGTGCCTATGCTGGGCATTGTGCCACTGATGGCTTTGCTCCTGCACATACCGGGTCAGGCGCTTCCTGTGTTGTGGGTCACGATATTACTTGGCACACCTATATTGAGTCTGGTCGGTGCAATTGGGGCAGCGCTTACGGCGGGGTTGAGAGGTGGGGGAATGTTACTAGGTATGCTTGTTTTGCCGCTTTATATTCCAGTTTTGATATTCGCCTCATCAGCCGTGAGTGCTTCTATGGACGGATTAGCTGTTTCAGGACAGTTGGCCATGCTGGGTGCAGGCTTGATTCTTGCGCTGATTTTAGCTCCTTTTGCTATCAGTGCTTCATTGAGAATAAGTATGGGTTAAATAATGTGGAATTACCTGCGTAAATTGTCCTCGTTGAAGTATTATTACGAGTGGTCTGGCAAGTGGGTTCCTTGGCTGACAGGTTTCACAGTGGTACTAATGATTGTAGGTTTCTACTGGGGCCTGTTTGTTGCGCCTGCTGATTATCAGCAAGGGGAGTCCTACCGAATTATATTTGTTCACGTACCTGCTGCATGGATGTCTATGTTTGTATACGTTGTAATGGCCGTGGCAGGTTTTATAGCGTTGGTGTGGAGGACAAAAGTTTCCGAAATTGTAGTATCTGAATGTGCAGTGATTGGGGCAATGTTTACAGCTCTTGCATTGATTACCGGTATGCTTTGGGGGAAACCGACTTGGGGGACCTACTGGCAGTGGGATGCCAGGCTTACTTCGGAACTGATTTTGCTGTTTTTATATTTGGGTATCATTGCCATTCACTCGGCTATTGAAGATTCCCGGGTTGCAGCCAGGGTTGCTAGCATTTTGGCAGTGACAGGAGTAATTAACATTCCGATCATTCATTACTCTGTGACATGGTGGAGTTCTTTACACCAGCCGAATATGCAGCTGCTTTCAAAATCTCCGTCAGTACACCCAAGCATGCTGTATCCACTATTGGTTATGGCTGCAGCGTTTCAGGTTTATTTTTTTGGCTTGCTGTTCATTCGCATGCGAAATGAAATCTTGTATCGTGAGCGCCTGACCAACTGGGTAAAGAAGCTTCTGGCAAGGAACTGATTGTGCAAGAATTTTTTTACATGGATGGCAAGGCCTTTTTTGTATGGGGTGCATATGGTATTACGGTACTAGTGTTAGCGCTGGGCATGGTACTTGCTAGTCGGCGTACAAAAAAGATTCTAAGGGAAATTGAACAAAATCTTGAACAGTGATTGATCCGTGCGCACCAAAAGGAAACAACGTCTGATTTTTATGGTCATACTCCTAATTGGCTTCAGCAGTGCAGTGGCATTGGTTTTATACGCTATGCGACAGAATATTATGTTATTTCACACGCCCTCCCAGGTGGTGGCAGGGGAGGTGCAGGGGAACAAGCTGTTCAGGGTGGGCGGGCTGGTGGTCACAGGCAGCGTGGTGAAGGGAAATGATGGGTTGACGACAGAGTTTGATCTGACTGACATGGGCCGTTCCATCAGGGTTCGATATACGGGGTTGCTGCCTGATTTGTTCAGGGAAGGGCAGGGAATCGTCGCACAGGGGTTGTTGAACGAAAAAGGTGTATTTGTCGCACAGGAGGTGTTGGCCAAACACGATGAGAACTACATGCCGCCTGAAGTGGCAGCCAGCCTGAAAAAGCAGGGTGTACTGCTCCCGTACCCACATGAGACTGACTGAAATCCCATGATTCCTGAAATCGGTCACTTTGCCCTGATCATTGCGCTTTGTTTAGCACTTGTGCAAACCATAGTTCCAATACTGGGTGCTCAAACCCATACCGTGCAATGGATGGCTGTCGCAAAACCTGCAGCACGTGGACAATTTCTTTTTGTCGCCATTTCCTATGTTTGCCTGACATACAGCTTTTTGAACAGTGACTTTTCAGTCCTGTATGTCGCCAACAATTCCAACACGGCATTGCCGACTTATTACAAGGTCTCAGCGGTATGGGGGGCACACGAGGGCTCCTTGCTGCTTTGGGCGCTGGTTCTGGGGGTGTGGACCTTTGCCGTGACGATGTTCAGCCGCAGCTTGCCGGACGAGATGGTCGCGCGCGTCTTGGGGGTAATGGGCTTTGTAAGCGTTGGATTTTTTCTGTTCATGCTGCTCACCTCGAATCCGTTTGAGCGCATATTCCCATCCCCGGCCGAAGGCAGGGACCTGAACCCCTTGCTGCAGGACCCGGGCCTGGTGATCCACCCGCCAATGCTGTACATGGGGTATGTGGGATTTTCGGTTGCCTTTGCGTTTGCCATTGCAGCGCTGCTGGGCGGCAAGCTGGATTCCGTATGGGCAAGGTGGTCAAGACCGTGGGTGATTTTTGCGTGGGTGTTTCTGACACTGGGCATCACGCTTGGAAGCTGGTGGGCCTATCATGAGCTTGGGTGGGGTGGCTGGTGGTTCTGGGACCCGGTGGAAAATGCATCCTTCATGCCCTGGCTGGTGGGCACCGCGCTGATTCACTCGCTGGCAGTGACCGACAAGAGGTCGAGTTTCAAGAGCTGGACAGTTCTGCTTGCAATATTCACATTCTCATTGAGTTTGTTGGGCACCTTTCTGGTGCGCTCGGGAGTCCTGGTATCCGTGCATGCGTTCGCAACCGACCCGGCTCGCGGACTGTATATACTGATATTTCTGGCTGTGGTCATCGGGGGGTCGCTGCTGCTTTATGCCCTGCGGGCACCGCATATCAAGTCCTCGGGGCAGTTTGAGCTTTTCTCCCGCGAAACAGCGCTGCTGGTGAACAATGTTCTGCTGCTTGTCGCCATGCTGACCATTCTTGTCGGCACCCTGTATCCTTTGTTCGTGAGCGCATTTGACCTGCCCTCATTATCCGTCGGGAAACCATATTTTGACCTGGTATTTTCGGCCCTGACCTTGCCGCTGGTCTTCGTTGTAGGCATCGGGCCATTTATGCGTTGGAAGAAAGCGGCTATGAACAAGGTTCTCAGGAGATTGGTCAAGGTTGCAGTTATTGGAATCGCAGTAGGTCTTGCTTTGCCCTTCATGGTTGCCGGGAAAACCACAATTCTCGTGACACTGGGCGTCACGCTTGGTGGATGGTCGATTGCATCCGCTGTCTACTATCTTCTCAGGAATGTCTTTCCGGCAGAATCCGGTGCAGCTGTGATGCATCGTCTCGGGAAAATCCCGCGTGCAACATGGGGCATGTCGACAGCCCATGTTGGCATCGGTGTGTTCGTGCTCGGTGTGACCTTTGTGAGTGCGTTCGAGCAAGTGCGGGAATTGCCGATGCAGTTTGGGCAAAAAGCCGAGATGTCCGGATACGTGTTCCAGTTCGAAGGCGTCAGGGATGTGCGGGGCCCAAACTACTCCTCAAAGCAGGCTTCCGTGCGGGTGTACAGGAACGACAGGCCGGTCGCCCTCCTGCTGCCTGAAAAGCGCACGTACCTGGTCCAGCAAAACCCGATGACGGAAGCCGGGATTGATACCGGGTTCCTGCGTGACGTGTACGTCGCGCTGGGCGAGCAGATCGACGGCAACACCTGGGGCATGCGGCTGTACTACAAGCCCTTTGTGCAATGGGTGTGGCTGGGCGCCATGCTGATGGCTTTCGGAGGATTGCTTGCCGCACTGGACCGCCGCTATCAGTTGAAGTTTAAGCGAGAAAAAAAGACTGTGAAGGCAGTCATGCAGGAAAATCGTCTTGCAGGTCCTTCATAGGCCCGCCATGTTCAGGTACTTTCTTCCGGCAATCCTGTTTTCTGTAC
>MKWU01003212.1_pt1 | contig 22156 bp, 15 predicted proteins | sample 809101 | NCBI WGS metagenome assembly MKWU01 (sample SAMN05860141, study PRJNA318959) | sponge metagenome | host: Aplysina aerophoba | place: Slovenia: Piran, Adriatic Sea, Gulf of Piran | collected 2013-05-07 | reverse complement strand
CCCGCGAAATTTGGGTCAAAACGCATGAATTCGGGGCAAAATCGGCCCTTTTAGACGGAAAAATGGGGAAAATGAGCACCGAAATCAGTAACTCGTCAAACGGAGTGGCGAAGATGGGGAAAGGATTTTTTATACCTTGCCCCACAGTTGCACTCGTGCGAAACATACTTCTGGATTTGGGTCCAGGCGAAATGCCGTTTCAGGATAGATTTTAGAGAAGTTACAATGAAGTATCTAGAATGGGCAACGTATGCACTGGTAGTAGTAGCATTACTATTTCTTCTTCAAGTGACTTTTTTTGCCAAGTCAACTGATGACCACGGCATTGTGGATACTCTTCCGGCTATGTTAGAATATTTTCATGAGGACCAAGATAGATTAGTGTTGATTGTATTAACTCCTACCTGCCCATATTGTCTGCAGAGTTATCCCTTTTACAGAACACTTATTGCAGAGAAAAGCAAAAATATTGGGGTAGTCGCCGGTATTAATTCAAGTGTATCCATTGAACTTCAAAGACGCGTACTTCAGAAAGAAAATATATCTGTTGACACATTGATTGCTCTGCCCAACCAAGATTGGGGAATAACTTTCGTTCCAACGATTATCATTCTGGATGATAGAGCAAGAGTTGAGCATGTGTGGATTGGTCTTCTTGATGCTGATCAGGAAAAGGAAGTTCTATCTGTTATTTCCCAAAACGAGTAGCTCATCCTTTCAAGCGAATCGTTTGACAATTCAACCGATTGCAAAATTGTCATGAACTTGGCAAGAAAATAGATGCCAGCGATAGTAATATTGATCTGGATGTAATCCCGAACAAGAGTGAAAAACATTTCAGTGACACGTTATCTGATCGAGTTGCCTTCAAACATGACACGGAGCAGGAAAACTCCATACTGGATACTCCCATGATCAACAGCAGCAGCTTGCCCGTAGAGGTTGCCACATCATATGCCAGCAAATATTCAACGCGTGGCTAGTTGATTAGTGGGCTGGTCATGGTATTAATACTGCCCTTAATGCCGATCTTTGAATTGATAGGGTGTGGAATACAGTTGCTGGTCGCATACCTGATATCCCCGAAAGTGCCCATCACTCTACGCACAAGGGATTCAGTTGATGACGGTTATCTTTACGACAAAGCTTATATCGAAGTCCTTAATAGCGAGACAGGTCAGGGCCACTTGGCGAGGGATCGGTCTGGGTGCCTTATTACTTGTAGCAATACTCTCCATTGTTGCGTTATCCATTTACTTATTCTCTGGACCATGGTGGTGATTATTGATTCAGAAATAAACACATACTAGTCGAGGCTCAATTATTAGTTAGGCTCTTCCCTTTTTTAGTGGAGGAGGTCAATTTCGGACTACATTGATCGTTGCCGAACGGCAACAAGGTCCACGAAATCCCGCACGAGCATCAGCCATTCCCGCTGCTTCGGTGTGTAGCTTCCCTGGATGTGCCCAGGCACAACGAGTTGTAGCCGGGCCTGCTGCATCCTATCTGTCCCGGCCACGGTAATGCCCGGCTCCAGTGTCACAAAATGCTTGTACTCGATCCGGTTGGCTTCCGACAGAACCTGTGACCAGCGCTCCTTGCAGGAGGACTTGGCGGCCAGCTACGAGTCAGCAGTATTATGAATGTGAGTATACTGAGATAGATAATCGGATGACGCAGCGCCAATTCGAGTGTATGGCTCGTGGCCATGCGGATCGTGCGGACCTGAATGCGGCCGCAAACATACTAGCCTCCGGGATTGGGCATCTGCACAGCGAGGGGCGTTCGGGTTACCAACCCCTATGACCCGAGAAATCGGTACAGTGCAGTTACGTACATGATTCCCAGTTAAAGCGTATATAGGGTAACTCACATGATTCCTACCGTGAGAGATCTCCGAAGCGACTCTCTTACACACCGCTTTGGTGACTGCTTCAATCCTCCTGGACTAACCAATTTTCTGGGTTGTGTGCAGGTGACCACCGACCTGACATGTCTTCGATGCCTCAATTTCCCCCCTTTCGCGACGGCTGATACGCCTACGGCATCCTTCATTCTTGATGACTTTCATTTTCCTGCACTCGGTCGGCCCGTCACAATCACTTGGTATCCCGACCGGATTGTTCGTGAATCTGCCTACCAAGGCTTACATCTCACTTCACTAGTGGCGTTAGCCGTGGAGAAGATGGCCACCGTAATGAAAATAACCATCGAAAACCGGAGCAAGACACACCGCCATGTAGCAGTAGGATTGCGGGTTCAGGGAGGAATCACAAAATCTCTCAAACCCTGGAACCAAGCAGTGCCCCCCTCAGAGCGGGACAATAAAGTAGAATGGAATGCGCAGCGGCAGGCGCTCGTTTTTCAGGCACGCCACAGCAGGGCAGTATCAATGCAAGGTACATGGCCTCCTGATGCAGACGTGGACCGCAATAGTTTTCGGTACGCTGTACAGCTCGAACCAGGAGTTCGGTGGCATTTCTACTATGTCAATGCCGTCGGCGAAAACGTCAATGAAGCAGGTACCGCCTACGACGCACTGATACAAGACGTAACTGGTGAATTGGAGCTGGTAAGATCAAACTGGAATACCGAGTTGAGGGCCCTGTTTACTCCCGGTAACGGCCGGTACTCGGGAGAGTTGCCCCTGCTCATAACGGAAGATGACGATATTCGAAAGCTCTACTGGATGGGGGCCTTGGGCGTGGCCTACTCCAAGCGCTGCCACCCTCTTTCTGTCCATGGTCGAACCTACGATACTCTGATGCCCCGCTACTGGCAATCGGCAATGGTTTTGTGGGACTATTCGTTGAGTGCTTCCGTACATGCCCTACTCGATCCCGTTGTAATGAGGGCAAGCCTCGAGCGCTGGATGCGCATGGACGTACATCAGCACTTCGGTACAGAATATTTGACTGGAAGTGGTATTGGACCTTGGTACGCAGTAAACGACTACGCAATGGTGAGCATGGCTTACACTTACCTGCGCTGGTCAGGAGATTTGTCCTGGCTTGCACATCAGATTGGACATACATCCGTACAAGAATTCCTGTCTCAATATGCTTTGAATTGGAAGCAGTTCAAGCAGCCCAGCGGCTTGGCGGGTTATGGCACGCTATATAACCTACTTGAATGTGTGAGTAACTATGTTCATGAGGTAGCTGCCCTGAACGCAGCGAACGTATTCAGTTTGAGAGTCGTTGCAGATTTACTGGAGCCCTCAGAGCAGGCCAGTCTATTGCGCCAGGAAGCAACTCAACTTATAGCGCGTATCCACGAATTATATGTTAATGGAAAAGGATATTGGCAAGCTCGTCAACCTGATGGTACAATGCACGAAGTGCGCCACTGTTACGACCTGCTGACCATTCTTAACACGATACCACAAGAATTGACGACAAGGCAAAAAACCGAGATAGTCAACTTTTTCAAGCGAGAACTGCAAACGGAAACCTGGATGCATGCCCTGTCCCCCGAAGACGAAGATGTATTGTTCAGTGTCAGGCCCGATCACCAATGGACCGGAGCTTATCCAGCCTGGCCATCCGAAACAGCCCGTGGCCTGTACCGCATTGGGGAAGTGGATATGGCATTTTCGTGGCTGAAAAGCTTGGCACGAAGTGCCAATCAAGGTCCTTTTGGTCAGGCACACTTTGCAGAAACTGTGATCGCACCAGATGAAGGCGGAGCCCGTAAATCACCCTCGGAAATGCCCTATATCAACGATTGGCTCAGTTCCTCGTGCGGGAGCTGGGTGACTGTCATTCTGGAAGGTATCTTCGGTTTACGTCCCACACCTGCAAGAGGCATTACCGCCAAGCCGCAGTTTGGTGAATTCGATCCGAAGGCAGAACTACTTGGCCTGCGGTACCAGGGAAAACGGTTTGGAGTCAACTGTAACGGAATCTTCCCTCTGAATTAATGTGTCGAGCCTTCCTCCTATGTATGATACTTCTCGCCGCATGCACAACTGACCGCATGGCTGACATCGAGCAACTTAAGAAAGACCTATCTGCAGCTGAAAGCGCATCCCAGCAAAAGCAACACATAGAAAACTTCATGAGGCAAGTGCGGCTCACAGGTACGCCGCTCATTGAAAACGACACGACCGTGATTTACCTCTATCAAGGACCGAACACGCGCGTACGAATCCTGGGAGATATAACCCAGTGGGCTGACGAGATTGATATGGAGAATATCATGGGGACCGACCTGTACTATTATCGAGGAGTTCACCCTGCAGAGGCCCGGCTGGAATATCAGCTGTTGGTAGACGATGGTCCTCCAATAACCGATCCATTGTGTCCATATATGGTACTGAGCGGATTGGGTGGCCATTCTGAACTGGCGATGCCGGGATATCCTTATCCTTCAGTCCTTAAAGCAGTGCGAGATGGTGCCCCGGGAGATTATACACGCGTTACCCGACACCTGCTGCCCATCGGAATTATGGGCTATGCAACAGAGGTTTACGTGTATACTCCGCCTGGATATGATTCTCTTAATACACATCATCCCACTATCTATGTTCTGGATGGACAGGATTACATTGAATACGCCCATGCACCTGCTGTACTGGATAATTTGATCGAGTCCAGAGAACTGGAGCCCGTGATTGCCGTGTTCATTGCTCCACCCAACAGGCATCTGATGGGTATGCCCAACCGGTCGACTGAGTACGGCATGAATCCTGACTTCGCGCGCTTCATGGCCGAAGAAGCCGTGCCATACGTGGAAAAGCATTACAGAAGCCTGGATCACCCTTCGGCACGACTTGTGGCAGGGCCTTCCTATGCCGGATTAGCCTCGGCCTACATATCGTTTCAGCATCCGGATGTTTTTGGTTTGGGATACAGCCAATCCGGGTACCTTTCCTTCGGGAGCAATGCTTTGATTGAAGCCTACAGGCAAGCCCGTACCAAGCCGATTCGACTCTATGTGGACATCGGTCTGTACGAACAAATGGTGGGCCAAGGATGGCTCCCGGATGATGATGTAAATTTTCTCAGAGCCAACCGCCAATTCAGGGAAGTACTAACAGAGAAGGGATATGACTTTGTTTATCGAGAATATCCTGAGGGCCACACATGGGGCAATTGGCGTGCCCATTTCATAGATGCACTTTCCCATTTCTTTCCTCCCGGCGGTCATTCGGAATAGACACCAATGAACCGCCTGCTTCATGATAACTTCAACAATTCTAATTGCCGCCAGACAACGAGTGCGGCTACAGTCGTTTTTGTCAACTATACAGGATCTGAGGTGGGCAGAATGGTGTGGCAAGACGGGAAAAACATCCCCGAGACGGATTCACTTGCAATGAGCGGGAAATACGGATCGGTATAGTAGTGATTTCTGTCGAACTGCACAGATTCAGCTGAGATGGGGAATTTCTGCTGCAATTGCAGCGGCGTAACCATTGGTGCTCAAGTCCTGTAGCTCCCAAAGGGTCCTGTCCAGTCCAGGAAACTGAAAAGTGCTTTTTCCAGCCCCATGCCGAATATCCGGGGGGATCTCAAATGCAGTAAGATCTATGGACAACCCTGTGCCGAGGGCCTTTACCAAGGCTTCCTTCAGCGTCCAGAACCTGAAAAACAAGTGTGCCTTTGCTAATCCATTCTCGGATGCAATTTCTGCCCGTTCATTCGGGCCAAACACCATTTCAGCAATTCCGTCAAAATCTCTCCGACGTGATCGTGCCTCCACATCCACTCCCAGGCGCTGATGCCCCTGCGTAAAAGCAATCAGACCGTGATATCCGCTGTGGCTGACATTGAAGCTGATTGGAACCAGTTGACTATTGACCAGAGCATACGGCTTGCCATGATCAGCAGCGACTATTGAAAGCTGTTTATTCTCGCAGCCAAGCCGCCGACAAAGCGAATAGCGCAGCACTGCCCTACACAGGATAAACTCCCTTCGTGGGCGATCATATAGATACCGCTGCCAACGCGCAAGCTCTTCTTTGTCGAGCCATTCAAGCGCGTACTGTTCGCGCGCTTCGTGTGGCGTCAAATCGACGTGTATGACCTGAATTTCGCCAATCTGCCGGAACGGGCGAAACCACAAGTTTTCGATCTCGGTCGACATATGCGTCGAAGATTGGAGAAACAACACTCCACAAGCCTTCATCTCAACTGTAATAGAGGGTACCACAGCAACACAGTCCACCATTGTTGTGGATAACCACTATCAAAACCTCCGTCCACGATCTCAATAATTTACACTGTGTTTGCGACCTCTGCGATTCTCTGTTCAGTGCCCACAGCTGACTGCAAAGAGGTGAAACCATCGGCCTTCAGCAGTTCGACCAGACCACGTTTGATATTGTGCACGATTGACGGGCCTTCATACACCAGACCAGTGTACAACTGCAATAAACAGGCACCTGCACGAATCATTCGATAAGCATCCTCTGCCGAAAAAATTCCCCCAACACCAACAATCGGGTACCGGGGTCCAACGCATGAATAGATGTACCTGACCATCTGAACTGCTCTGTAGTGCAGCGGTGCACCACTAAGCCCCCCCGGACCAATTGCATTCAGCACCTGCTTATCTGTAACAAGCCCTGCGCGGTCCTTGGCTGTATTGGTCACGACGAACCCGCTCACTCCGCGGCTGATAGCTGTTTCCAGAATCCCCTCTGTCTGACTGTCGTAAACTACTTTTGGTGTATCTAGGGGGGAAAGCTTTATCAGCACCGGGATCCGGCCGTCAACCTCACCCATAAGCACCTCAAGCAGATCGTCCAGGTACTCCGGCGTTTCGAACGTATTGCCATCCGAGGTATTGGGGCACGAAATATTTATGGTCAAGTAGTCAGCATAAGGGATCAGGTGAGCTGCACAAAGACGATAATCCTCAATAGGCGATGTTCTTCCATGTACCCTTGCAATACTGACACCAACCAGCATCCCGGTTGTACGGGCACTGGACAAACGCCGAGCGACTCGGCGAGCACCCTTGCTTGGCAGACCCAGCCGGTTAATAATTGCACGATCCTCCTCGAGACGAAATAATCTTGGTCGTGAGTTGCCCCGCGATCGACGCAACGTCACAGAACCCACCTCTGCATGCCCAAAACCTAGTTTGGCCCAAAACGGGAGCAGTAACGCGTTCTTGTCGCAACCTGCTGCCAAACCCACTGGATTTGGAAAATCCAAATCCCAGATACGCTGGTGAAGAATAGGATCTTCCAGTGTAAATGCGCGGCGGAGATACTGGGGCACACAGCGATCCGCAAGCCAAGCTGCACCAAACCCCAGCCGATGAGCTAACCCAGGATCCAACCCGAAGAGCCAACGCTTAAGATTATCACTCATACTTCAGGGATCACCAGCCTGGCAGCAGCTGAAACCCGAAATGTCCTCCCTTATCCGGCCGCTGGAATGGATAGGCGTAATAAATCTCGAAGACAAGGTATCCCAACAAGTTGAATCGCGCCGCAGGACCGACACTTACAACCGGCACACGCTCAACCGTATCTCGCTCGAACTTGAGCATTTTGACCAGATCATCTCTCTCGTTCCACGCCATTCCCGCATCCGCAAAACCTACGAGTTCCAGCGGCAAATAGGGGAAATTGATCAGCCCCAGGGCTTCCGTGCCTAACAAGGGTAAACGAATTTCCGCACTCGCCAATGCCGCACGCGTCCCGTACAGACGTGTGTACACCGAGCATCCAGCATCCCTGCATTCCTCTCCAAAATCAAAAGAGTTATAATTATACCCTCGGACAAAACCCCGGTAATAGGGGTAATAGAGACTCTCACGTGAGAAGACCTGTTCCTGATCACCCCCAAAATTGCCCGCAAACATGCCACGAATCGCAAGCGTGAAGGGCTGCGGAAAAAAATAGCGACGATAGTCAGCCAGAACGCTGATGAAATTGTCGGTCCCAATGCGAGGGGCAACCTCGAGCCGATACCGACCACCCTGTGAAGGTGAGGTAAAACCAAAGTTACTAAAGTCTCCAACATACGCCAGACCCACGTCAACGTAATAGAAACCGTCCGGCTCGCAAGCCCAGACCACCTGACGCTCCTCTTCGGTGAGATTGCTGCACTTGTCCGCATTTCTGCGTTCCCGCTGGATGCCGAAAGCAGTGTAGGTATAGTCGTAGGCCTGAATGTCAAACCCATAACGGGTAAAACCTCCAAACACCTCAAGCCGCCGCGTCGTTGTGAAAGGATATGAGCCGATGCCACGAATCTGATCCAAGTACAACCGCTGACGCAAATCCCGAATTACGTACTCTCCATGCTGATTAAAACCCTGTTGTGGATAACCGTACAAATACGGGATGTGTGCAGCCAACCCACCGTAATTAAATCGCCGCCCGCGGTTCATGTACTGTACCATCCCCCCGACATCCTTGAATGTACCATTGGCCTGTGCAACAATCGCCAGATTCTTATTACCCAGCATATCACTGAAGTAGAATCCAACTCCCCCAGCTGCACCTCCACCATAGTATCCTCCAACCGATACTCCAATTGATGGGGGAGCTACATAATCCAACCGTAGACGCGAACTGTATACCTCTTCAACCGAAGTTCTTGGTTCCGGAAGTCCCGTCAGAGGATCATCCAAATAATCGGCAACCAGTCCCTCGTTCTCTGCACTCTGGGGTGGCAGGATGCTGGCACGGGTCAAGATGTTGTTTTCAACCAGCGTCCCCACGGCTTCATCAGATTCAAGTCCGAAAACTTCATAGCCACCGTCATGAAAAACAGAAAACACGACCTTTCCATTCTGCGAAGCCACACTCATTGTGGGAGATAACGCTGTAATACCACTGACCCCCGTTTTAATGCTTGTCACACGGTAAGGCGTTTCTTCGCGGAAATCATACCGATAAATATCCGAGAAGCCGTCCTGATCACTGATGAAATACAAACTTTGCCCATCTGGTGAAAACTGTGGGTTGATATGTTTCCCATGCGCAAAGGGGCGTAGTGTACTGTGCGTGCCACTGCTGAGGTCAATAAGCGAAATGCGCGTCTCAGCATACTCAAGCGTTTCAAAATTTGTCCCATCTGGACCACGATCCGTTACGACTGCTAGCGTCTGACCATCCGGTGACCATGCAGGCTGAAGGTCAGCAAATCGATCACTGGTGATCTGGCGCACTTGGCCCTCCTGAAGGTCGTAGATGTACAGATCGCTGATTCCTCCATCAACCCCGGAAAATGCAATTGATCGCCCATCCGGTGACCATGCAGGATTGCTGAACGCAGTCACACCCTCAACACTGATTCGACTCTCAAGGTTGCCAGAGTCCAAATTCCATATTGAAAGTTCGTTGTCACCCTGCGAAAAGGTTACAAATGCAAAACGCTTACCATCGGGGGACCAGGAACCCGCCGAGTTGATGAAGCGAATATTGTCGAAGTGTGGGTTGGTGTTGGTCGCACTCAGTTTGCGGATGGTTTTCCCGGTCTCCGCATCCGCAATGAACAGATTGATATTAAAAATATCCTTCTCACTCAGGTAGGCTACATACTGTCCGTCTGGGCTTACGGTGGGTGAAAGGTTCAAAGCTCCTCCGCTGAGCTCCTCAGACAGGATAACTGTTCCTGCGCTGTCTGGGTGCGTACGCGAATCCATGATAGGCATATAGGCATCCCGGATGGCCTGCGCCCATTCCACAGAAAGGGAGTCAGCAGTGATCCCGATCGTGTACACGAAGGCCGAATCGATGCCTGTACGACCCCCCAACTTAAAAATATTGGTGACCGCTGCATCCCCATATTTTCCGCCGATATAGGCCAAGTACGCCTGTCCGTAGCGATAAGGAAAATACTTGTTACTCCGGGTCAGTTGCTCAATGGTCGGCAGGTCGTCTCGCAGTGCCGCATCGCGCATCCACATTGCCGTGTGTGCATCATCCCGACCAACAGACAGATACTCTGCCATTCCCTCCACAAGCCACAGGGGCAGGAGCTGAAGTGCGAAGCGAGAACTGTCTCCTCGCGAAAGTGCAATATCGTATTGAAAACTGTGCACAAGCTCGTGACCCAACACATGATCGGTCTCCTTATAGATTCCCGTAAGCGGCATAACAACACGCTCCTTGAGGCTCTCGGTAACCCCTCCGGTACCCTGCCCCAAAGTTCCGCTAATCACATTAGTCTGCTGGAAGTCGGCATCATTGGCATAGAAAATGACTGGTTTGCGTTCATGGAAATCGCGCAAGAAGGTTCGAGAGTGGCGGCGATACCACCGCTCCCCCATTCGGGACGCGTCATTGACGGCAGTCTTTTCCTCGGGGTAGTAGTAAAACTCGAAGTGTGGGGTCCGAAAACTTCGGAACTGGAATTGGTCGTACTGTACTTTATTGCGTCCGAACTGCTGCGCCAACACGGGCCCTGATGTCAGAAGAATCGGCAGAATAAGCAACATGGCCAACGACAAAAACTTCCTCATGGAGCATTGCATCTTGGTCTATCTCTTTTGATCCATTTTTCGTACTCCCCACCTCGGGAACAGTTTGGACGTTCCCAGCGAGTAATAGTCTTAGGCTGGCAACCGGTTCCACTTGAACCACTATACTATAACTTAAGCGATCGCAAATATTATACCATTCCATTGACTGACTACCGCTATTGGCTCTTCACCTCCGCGATTGGTGGCGTTCTGGTGATCTTGAGCCTTCAACTCTTCAGACTGCAGATCGCCGAGCAGCAGGACCTGTCAAGCATTGCGCGCGGTAATGCACTACGCGATATACGCATAATACCTGCCCGTGGCTCTATCTATGACCGCAACGGTATACCGATGGTCAACAATCGTCCGACCTATACAATTACGCTGACCCCGCGTAACTTTGACCGAGCGCAAATTCCCCTGCTGGCCGATCACTTGGGTGTGGAAGATTCAGTGGTCGTCCTGCGCTTAGAGGAGGCGCAAGCGTGGAATCCATATCGGCCGAGTCCTTCATTTTCGAACGTTTCGTTCGGGCGGTACGCTCGCATACTGGAGGATGCATACCGACTTAAAGGAGTAGGATGGGAAGTTGGGCAGCAGCGCCACTATTCCACGGATGCACGCGCTTCACATGTTCTGGGATACACTGGAGAAATAACGAAGACAGAGCTCAGTTCTGGATCATTTGTCTCTGCTGATACCGCTATCTACCGCCAAGGAGATATTCTTGGACGCACCGGTATTGAACGAGGCTACGAGCCGTGGCTGCGCGGCGTACCCGGGGTAGCACGGCGCTGGATTAACGTACACGGCCTGGAAGTTATGAAATATGCTCAGGGGCAAAGTGATCAGCCACCAAGACAGGTTTACGACATTCACCTGGCCCTGGATCATCGCGTACAGGAGCTCGCCGAATCCCTCTTTGTCAACAAGCGTGGTGCCGCAATAGCGCTGGATCCGAAAACTGGAGGTATTATTGCGCTCGTGAGTAAGCCCGATTACCCTCTTGAGCTCTTTAGCGGAGACCTTAGTCCCCAGGTGTGGCAAGATCTGAGTAACCACCCGGACACTCCGCTGTACAACCGTGCATCCATGAACCTGATGCCGCCCGGATCGACCTGGAAGCCTTTCATGGCCCTCCTTGCACTGTCTGAGGGGCTCCTTGGAGAAAGAGGAGAGGAAGCCACCATCTACTGTGGCGGATACCACCCTATCGGGCGAGGACGTTTCTTCAGATGTCTGGGATCTCACGGTCACCAAACGACTTTGGAGGCCATCAAAAACTCATGTAATACGTTCTTCTTTGAATTAGCCGCACGGATGGATCTATCCGTCTTCAAGCGATACGCGAACCATTTTGGCTTTGGTGTTAAGACTCCTACAGATCTCGAAGAGCAGACGGCTGGACTTATTCCCGATTCCGCTTACTTCAATAAGACACGGAGCTACTGGAGTAAGAGCGATGTGATGAATCTCGGAATCGGGCAGGGCATTATGGGGGTAACCCCACTCCAGTTGGCCCGATACACAGCTGCCCTGGCCAATGGCGGAACCCTGCACGCGCCACGCATGGTTTCGTATTTGGTCAACACCCAGACGGGCGAAAAAATAGATCCACCGGGTTTACCCGCTCCAACATCGCTAGGGATTGATACCGCCTATGTTAACCTCGTTCGCCGGGGCATGCGCCTGGTCATGGAGGAAGGAACCGGACGGGCGTCGCAGATCCCAGACATTCCAAGTGCGGGCAAGACCGGAACGGCACAGGCTCCCGGAAACTTGAGGGATCACTCAGTCTTTATCATGTTCGCACCATTTGATGATCCGCAGATTGCCCTTGCCGTTCAATGCGAGAACACCGGCGACGGCAGCAGATGTGCAGCACCGATTGGCAGTTTGATGGCTGAGCAATATATCAAAGGCGAGATTCCTACCTCGTGGCGGACTGATGTCCGGATGGAACGAGCACTGACCGCAACAAGCCAGCCGCTTTCCAGCGAAAACCAATAACCCATGCGGCACTGGCACAAGAATCTAGACTTTCCAACCCTACTGGTTTGGATCGCTCTGTGTAGCTGTGGGCTCATTGCCATTTACAGCGCGACGCACGGAGATGCACAGGAATACTTGCTTAATACGGTTCAGCGCAATTTTCAGCGCCAGGTCACATGGCTCTTAATTTGTACAAGTGCTTTGTTGGTCATTATGCTCGTGCCGATACGCCTGTTCATTCGGTTCACACCATGGATCTATCTGGCATCACTGGCACTTTTGATTCTCGCTTTGGTCTTCGGTCGGGAGCTAAATGGTGCACGATCGTGGATTTACTTTGGCCCCTTTGGTTTTCAATCCTCTGAGCTGGCCAAGGTTGGCACTCTGCTCATGGCGGCTTTCATGCTGTCCTCACGCAAGGGTAGCGCTGGATCGACAGCACTACCTGTGGTTGGCGTGCTCGTCCTGCCTGCAATACTCATTGTACTCCAAAACGACCTCGGAACTGCTCTTGTTTTTGTGGGACTTATCCCGATCCTATGGCTTTGGGCTGGTATTCGGCTCAGAGTAATAGGACTGCTGATCATCTTCCCAATAGCTGGCTATCTGACTATTCTCGGTTGGACAGTAGCGTTGGGATTTACGGCTGTGGTTGGAATCATCGCCTGGTTCACAACACGAAGCCCCACATGGGTTGCATTAGGCATTTTGGCAAGTGTCATCACCCTCGGGGTTGCATCTTTTGCCCTAAACACCGTATTCAAACCGCACCAGGTCGCGCGCATTGAGTCCTTCTTGAACCCGGAAGCTGACGAATATCGGGCGGGGGTTGGCTTTCACCTTGTGCAATCGAAAGCTGCGCTTGGTTCAGGAGGATGGTTCGGGGAAGGGCATATGAAAGGCAGCCAAACACAAGGACGTTACATTCCCGAGCAATCCACGGATTTTGTGTTTTCCGTCATCGGCGAAGAGTGGGGATTTGTCGGCTCCATTCTGGTCCTGTTGCTCTTTGCAATACTTATGCTCCGTCTGGTCCGGCTTGCGAGAGAGATAGAGCACCCCTTCGGCAGCATCGTCGCTGCCGGTGCTGCCGGCATCTTCCTGATTCACATCAGTGTGAATATCGGTATGGTGCTTGGTTTATTGCCCGTAATAGGTATTCCACTACCTTTCCTGTCCTATGGTGGTTCTGCATTACTCACCAATACGACGCTCATGGGTCTTGCATTGGCGGCCTACATGAGACGCAGCGAATTTGCACTGTACATATAAGTAATGCCACGCTACTTTGACGTCATCGTCGTTGGACTGGGAGCAGCAGGCAGCGCAGCTCTTTTTCACGTCGCCCGGTCGGGAGCTGCGGTGATAGGCATTGACCGATTCGTGCCTCCACATGATCGTGGCTCCACACACAGCGAAAGCCGTATTATCCGCAAGGCCTATTTCGAGGGAATTAAATATTTGCCGATACTGACCAGAGCTTACACCCTCTGGCACAATCTGGAAGAAATGTCAGGGTTACAATTAATGCACTTAGGAGGATCACTCAATATTGGTCAAGTGGACAGTAAGATGATCCGTTCTGCATGCAAGAGCGCTGCCGTCAGCGGTACGAGACACCTCCTGATGTCTTCGAAAGAAGTAATTGACCGTTACCCTGCCTACCAACTCCAACCAGATCAAGTGGCCCTGCTGGATTTAGAAGCAGGCTACATACATCCGGAACTCTGCGTTCGCGCACATTTACAACAGGCTTCTGCATATGGCGCTCAGTGCAGGTTCGGTACTCCCGTCACGTCCTGCACCACCGAAGGCGACGGTGTTACTGTAAAAGTCGGCCCAGACACTTTTCAAGCCTCGCGCGTGATTCTGACGGCCGGGGCTTGGATGCGTGACTTTGCACCGATCCCGCTTGCAATTGAACGGGTCACCACTTCCTGGTTCACGACGGTTGCCCCAAAATTCGCCCCCGACGCTTGTCCGGTCTTTATTCTCGAGGAGAAAAATGGACTCAAAAGTTATGGTTTCCCGGACCTGGGTAACGGGGTAAAAGTGGGATTACATCACGCTGGCCCGCTTGCCAAGCATCCAGACAATGTCGATCGTGCACTGTTCCCGGAAGATGAAGCGCAGGTGCGCAGCGTACTGGAGCGAATAATGCCTGACGCCGCAGGTACATGCCGCAATACTACCATTTGTATGTACTCAAACACTCCAGACAAAGACTATCTCATCGACTATCTAGGTGGAAACGACACACGCTTTGTTGTGGGAAGTGCCTGTTCGGGGCATGGGTTCAAAGCTAGCAGTGCTGTCGGTGAATCATTGGCTGCGTTAGCACTGGATGAAACACCGCCAGTAGATATCTCGCCCTTCAAATGGCGGTGGCCCTAAGAGATCGAGATATGGAAAATTACTTGAGAGCAGCTCTTGTCCGCGTACTTCAGACCATGGAGAATGTACCGACCGGTTTTTTACCGGAGTTGTCTGTCCCCGCAAACCCGAACCATGGCGATTTTGCCACCAACTGTGCTATGCAACTGGCAAGGCATTTACTCCGACCGCCTCGCGCAATAGCTGAGGATATATTGACCACGTTCATGTCGAAGGAGCATGATCCATTTTACGTGAAATCTGTCACGATTGCCGGGGCTGGCTTCATCAATTTTCGGTGCTCCAACCGCTACCTCTATCGGGAATTAGAGACATGTTTGGCACATGGGTCGGACTTCGGACGCTCGAGCATTGGTCTAGGTGAACGTGCCCTCGTTGAATTTGTGAGTGCCAACCCTACGGGTCCCCTAACCGTCGGGCACGGCCGTAATGCCGTATTGGGAGATACGATTGCGAGACTCCTGGAGTGGATCGGCTACGCGGTTACGCGCGAATACTACTTCAATGACGCCGGACGTCAAATGCGTGTACTGGGCGCCTCTGTACGAAGCCGTTACGAGGAGGTGACCGCGGAAAAAGATCAATCATTTGCAACCTCAGCACGTGCAGTACAACACCGGCATGATTATAAAACAAAACAACTGGCCGGGGGGGCAAGGGGCCCGGTAACCGTCCCCGATTCCTTTCCCGAAGATGGGTATCTAGGCGCATATATCACTGAGATCGCACGGGAACTGGCGAGAGTTCACGGCCCCGATCTACTGGACGCGAAGGACAATGATTGCTTCGAACATGCGGCCAAGCAAACTATTCTTTCCGATATCCGCGCAACACTCGAACGGCTCGGAGTATCCATGGATAGCTACTTCAACGAAAAGGACCTGTACAACACCGGAGCCATAACTGCAACGCTTGATGCGCTACGTGCGAACAAAATGATTTACGAGCGGGATGGTGCTACCTGGTTCAAAACATCCGAACTCGGCAAAGAATCAGACACCGTACTGGTCAAGCATACCGGTGAACCAACCTATCGACTACCTGACATCGCGTATCACGTTAACAAAATGGAACGTGACTACGATATTTTGATCAATATCTTTGGCGCTGATCACATTGCTACGTATCCTGATATCCTGCGTGGTCTGGATGTGCTAGGCCTTGACTCCGACCAGATTGAAGTAATTATTTATCAGTTCGTCACACTGATGCGCGCCGGCGAAGAAGTAAAGATGAGCACACGTAAAGCCAATTTTGTAACGCTGGATGAGCTGATGGACGAAGTCACTCCAGACGTGACGCGATATTTCTTTTCTATGCGGTCTGCTCAAAAGCACTTGGAGTTCGACCTGGACCTCGCACGAGAAGCCAGTGATAAGAACCCGGTGTTTTATCTCCAGTATGCTCATGCACGCATCTGCTCCATACTTCAGAAAGCTGCGGAGATCTCCATTGTGTCGGATCCGACTCTGGCCCGCCTCTCCCTCCTTGACCATGAAGCCGAGAGCGCGCTCATCAAAGAAGTTATTCAATTCCCGCAGATTGTTGTCAACTGTGCGCAGGCACGTGAACCCCACCGACTTGCAATATACTTGCGTGGGGTTGCAGAAGCTTTCACCAGATTTTACCACTCATGTCGCATCATTGGCGAACAGAAAGAAGTCGCCATGGCTCGAATGGCACTAGCGCAGGCAACGGGCATCACGCTCCGAAACGGGCTTGCTATTCTCGGGATAGATGCACCTGACCGTATGTAATCATGAAAGTAGCTTTTCAAGGAGAAATTGGCGCATTCAGTGAAGAGGCCGCGGGGTACCTGTATCCGGGCTGTGATGTCGTGCCCTTGCCTTCCATGGAGGATGTGTTCATAGCTGTCGAAAACCAAACCGTTACACGAGGCATCATCCCCATCGAAAATTCCCTCTTTGGCAGTGTACACATCAATTACGACCATTTGCGCAATTACCATGTCAAGATTACGGGCGAAGCCAAACTTCGCATTCGCCACTATCTGATGGCGAAACCTGGTGCCCATTTGGACGGAATCAAGCGCGTCCTCTCCCATCCACAAGCGCTGGGGCAATGCCAGGTCTTCCTGCGGGAAAAACTCGGTTGGAGTGAGGTCGTACCCACATACGACACTGCAGGCGCCGCCAAACTGGTCGCGGCCGAAAATAGTCTTAGCAACGCCGCCATCGGACCCGCCCGGGCCGCCCTGGAGTATGGCCTGCAAGTCCTGGCAAAAGATCTGCAAAGCCATGCACTCAACTACACACGATTTCTGGCCTTAGCACCAGAAGATGCCCCAAGACTGACCTCCTCGAAAGAACCACTTAAGACGTCCATCGTGTTTACCCCCAAGGAAAACGTACCCGGCGCCCTCTTTAAGAGCCTTGCTGTGTTTTTTCTACGGGATTTGGATTTATACAAAGTGGAAAGCCGTCCGCTCATTGGCAGACCGGGAGCTTATCTGTTCTACTTGGACATTGAAGGAGATGTAGAAAGCCCTCTCCTCCAACGGGCACTGGAGCATCTTAACGAAATAAGCTCAGACCTACGCGTTCTGGGCTCCTACCCCCGTGGACAAACCTGGGACAACGAAGAAAACACTTAGGTGCCCCAGAGTTCATATCCTTCAGACAACTACACTCATTTCAAATGCTCCGTACCTGCTTTTTCACGCTAGCCCTATGCGCACTCTGCCTCCCCGCGAGTGCCCAACAGCAATCGCTGGACCACGACGTATACGAAATCTGGAACCGTATCGCAAACCGATCAATCGCAAATAACGGCGAATGGGCTTCCTACGACTACAGCCCCGAAAAGGGAGACGAAACACTGGAAGTGCGCGGTCTCGCGAATGATGTGCTGCACAAAATCCCAAGAGGGAACTCGGCCAGATTCACACACGATTCCCAACATGTACTCTACCTGATTTCTCCTTCCGAGGACTCCGTTCGAGCTGCCAACAAAGCCGACCTTAACGAGGACGAGATGCCGAAGGATACCCTCAGCATCCTGAACCTAACAACCGGCGAGGTCCACCATATACCGCGTGTACAGTCATTCAGGCTCCCGGCAGACATGGGAAATGTAGTTGCATACCTCCTGGAAGAAACCGACGCTGACTCAACGGGCGAGGGAGCGACACTCCAGGTACGCGATCTTCCAACAAATGGAGAGGTCAGCTTCGCCCATGTGAAAGAGTATACACTCTCGGCGAATGGCGCCCATTTAGTCTATACTTTCGAGGGCAGTGATTCACTTGATACCGGGCTGGTTCAAGTAGACCTTTCAACCCACTCAGTAGATACACTCCTCTCTGGTGGTGGTGAATACAAGGACCTCACTTTCGACGAAACCGGCGATCAGTTCGCTTTCTTGTCCAGCCGTGAAGGTCACGAGATGAAACCCGCCGAATATACACTGTACTACTGGCAACCCGGCATGGACAGTGTGAATGTGGTTGCAGCTGCAACCAGTGAAGGTATTCCCGAAGAGTGGTGGGTCAGTCCCAACGGAAGTATTTCATTTTCAGAGAGTGGGAGTCGTCTGTATTTTGGTACTGCCCCTAGACCACCGGCCGAGGAGGATGAAGACGAGGAAGATGACGAGGACAAAGTAGTGCTGGATGTATGGAACTGGCGTGACCCATTACTGCAGCCCATGCAGTTAGTTAACGCCGAACGTGAAAAGAATCGATCCTATCGTGCGGTCATCCACCTGGATACCGGCCAGATTGTCCAGTTGGCACACGAGGACACGCCGGATATTTCCGTGGGATCGAATGGTGATGCGAATATTGCAGTCGGCTGGTCCAACCTGCCCTACCAACAACAGATCAGTTGGGATTCTCCCAGAGCATACGATACGTATGTGATTGATGTAATCAGCGGAACGAGAACAATGGTTCTGGAAGCCACTCAATCACGTCCGTCACTGTCCCCGAATGCGCGATACCTGACATGGTGGAATCGTGATGCATTGAGCTGGATGGCTATGTCAACCGAAGGTGGCGAACCGATCAACCTGACCACATCCATAAACCAAGCCGTACACAACGAAATACACGACTGGCCTTACGCTCCCAATTCATACGGCAGTGCGGGCTGGAGTACCGATGACAACGAGTTCCTACTGTACGATCGCCATGATATCTGGGCAGTCAATCCGCTAGATCCATCCACACCACGCAACATAACCGGTGGAAGAGGCCGAGAGCTCAACCTGCGATTCCGATACGTCCGCCTAGATCCCGAAGAAGATGCGATCACCGACGAGCTCATGCTTTCGAGCTTCAACATGGAGACCAAGTCGTCCGGTTTCTATCGCACAAGCCTTGACGCAAACAGCCCTCCCGAAGAACTGGTTATGATGGATAAGCGCTTTGGTTTTTTGTACAAGGCTGAGGATGCGGATCAGTTACTTTTCACACGGGAGAGCTTTACGGAGTTTGGTGATCTTTGGACCAGCAGCCTGGATATGTCTGATATGAAACGTGTGAGTAACGTCAACCCTCAGCAATCCGACTATACCTGGGGCACCGCAGAACTCGTGCACTGGACCTCTCTGGACGGCCTGCCGCTTACAGGAATGCTTTTCAAGCCGGATGGCTTTGATGCGTCTCAGCAGTACCCGATGATGGTGTACTTCTATGAAAAAATGTCAGACGGCTTACATCAGTATCGTGCGCCATCCACTGCGCGTTCATCTATTAGCTTTTCGTTCTACGTCAGTCGGGGCTACGTAGTGTTCGTGCCTGACATCCCATACAAAGTAGGATATCCTGGGGAAAGTGCGCTGAATGCCGTCGTTCCGGGAGTCACCATGCTCATCAACCAGGGGTTCGTAGACCCCACCCGTGTCGGTGTGCAGGGACATAGCTGGGGCGGCTATCAGATCGCCTATATGATCACTGAGTCCGACCTGTTTGCAGCAGCGGAAGCCGGGGCCCCCGTAGTCAACATGACGAGCGCATATGGTGGAATACGCTGGGCAAGTGGGATGAGCCGAATGTTCCAGTACGAGCGTACACAGAGCCGCATAGGTGGATCGCTCTGGGAAACGCCACTCAGGTATCTGGACAACTCGCCACTATTTCAGGCGGATAAGGTCAAAACACCGGTCCTTATGCTCCATAACGATGATGACGGTGCAGTGCCGTGGTACCAGGGAATCGAGTTTTTTGTAGCGCTACGTCGCCTGAGCAAACCGGTCTGGATGCTGAACTATAATGGAGAGGGGCATGGTCTTTCCAAATACGTCAATAGAAAGGACTTTGCTATTCGCATGCAGCAGTTTTTCGATCACTACCTGATGGATGCACCTGCTCCCATATGGATGACCGAGGGAATTCCGGCGACCATGAAAGGAGAAACATTGGGTCTGGAGTCAGCTACTGATCAAAACCAAGACTAATCCGTGAAATTGAGATACGTGCAACCAAGTCTTAGTCGTCCGTTCTAAAAGACACTCCAGGTTACATTCCCGCTGAAGCTGTAGTTGTTACTAAACCGCATCGGCTTTTTATAGCTGTGCGTAAAACAATAGCGGTCAACTGCTCCGCACGAGCGCTTGGATTAAGCACTATTGCGCTGCCTTCTGCAACTGGAATAACCGCACTGTCATCAAAGGTTAACCACCGCCACTCAAGTCAGGTGCTCCGGTGTTATCAACCATGAGCCTTGCCCCATCTTCCAAGGTTATCGGGGTTCCCACAATGGACTGATTTCCGTCAGCATCCATACACTTTATCTTTTGTTGTCGACGGCTTTGTTTTTAGGCATGCCCGAACAACTAACACCGATGTTGGATGCACCTGAACCCTCCTCATCTATCTGGCGTGAGCTCAATATTCAGCTCACGCGTGTGGTCGGGGCTCACCTCAACACCAACTACCGTTTGTGTCTGGAAGCCAATAAACTGGACCAGTATAGTGTAGGTACCGGCAGTAAGGCCAACGATGTAGTAATTCCCGTCAATGTCCGTGGCGGCACCAAGCTCGGTATCGACCACGACCACCGAGGCTCCAGACATTGCCCCCCCTGTCTCCGCGTCAGTTACCTGCCCAGCAATCTTGCCCGTAGTCTGGGCGAGCACTGCCGTATCTGGCGTGAGCTCAAAATTCAGCTCGCGCGTGTAGTCAGGGCTGACCTCAATACCAACCACCGTTTGTGTCTGGAAGCCAATAAACTGGGCCTGTATAGTATAGGTACCCGCAGGAAGGCCAAGGAGGTAGTAACTCCCGTCGATGTTCGTGGCGGTACCTAGCGTGGTATCGACCACGACCACCGCCGCTCCAGGCATTGCCCTCCCTGTCTTCGCGTCAGTCACCTGCCCGGCAATCTTGCCCGTAGTCTGGGCGAGCACTGCCTTATCTGGCGTGAGCTCAATATTCAACTCACGCGTGTGGTCAGGGCTGACCTCAATACCAACCACCGTTTGTGTCTGGAAGCCAATAAACTGGACCTGTATAGTATAGGTACCCGCAGGAAGGCCAACGATGTAGTAATTCCCGTCGATGTCAGTGGCGGCACCTAGCTCGGTATCGACCACGACTACCGACGCTCCAGGCATTGCCCCCCCTGTCTTCGCGTCAGTTACCTGCCCAGCAATCTTGCCCGTGGTCTGGGCGAGCACTGCCACAGGCAGTACCAAAGCGATGAGTATCAGTACACTCAATTTGCGTAGCATATTGGACCTCTGCTGTTTGTGAATCATGTCCAAGGGTTCATGCGCCTGAGTCGCGGTGCATAACTCGTTCAACAACCGAATCCCCGTAACCATGCAGCTCAGGATGCAACGACCGGCATCCTAACAGTGCGGCAAGGGAGTGTCATCAAGAGGGTTGCAGTAGCTGTTCCAGATTCGTGATTTTTCTAGTGAGTGGTGTTTGTCCCATTAAGCTCAGTGCACAGCACATGGGGACAAGATATAGCAGAGCTTTTTACAAAACTGGTTTCAGAAATTGCAGTCAAGCGGCCTTAATCCGTTGGATTTATTCAGACTGGCAGGAACAACAGTGCTTTATTCGGCCCACTGACTCTACCGCACCGGCTGACCGAACTTTCGCCCTATCCTCCTTCCAATCGGTTTTTCCGGGGCCAGAATTATCGCAGCCCTCATCCCTGTACTGGAAGCACACGGACAATCATTGGGACCAGCCCACAATATTCATCTCAATTTAGCAGTTCGGTATAGATAAACCCATCTGAAACCTTTTCCTTTTACATTGGTTCCATTAATTGGGCGGTTGATGGCGTTTTTCGTGGATTTTGACCGAATAAAACCGTGTTTTCGTCCTGAATCAAGTCTCCCGACCTGTTTAAAAATTATCCAC
>MKWU01003211.1_pt1 | contig 22163 bp, 16 predicted proteins | sample 809101 | NCBI WGS metagenome assembly MKWU01 (sample SAMN05860141, study PRJNA318959) | sponge metagenome | host: Aplysina aerophoba | place: Slovenia: Piran, Adriatic Sea, Gulf of Piran | collected 2013-05-07 | reverse complement strand
GCGGATCATCGGGTTGATGCGCATGGGACTGTCTAACGTCATGTGTCTGCACGACCTCCTGACTCAACCACGAACAGGACCCTGCTAGGTCGGATTATTGATCCAATCTAACATATTGGCGCGTAGCTTGACTTGAACGGTTACAAGAAACTTGGCGACACACAAGCCGGTTAGCGCTCGCCCCGGTGGTAGGGGATCGTCAGCGACAGGGGGACGTTGGAGCGACTGCGGTTGAAGACCAACGCCACGATGGTGAGGACGAAGGGCAACGCCAGCAGGAGCTGGTAGGGAAGGTCGACATCGCTTGCCTGGAGAGCGAGTTGGGTCGCCTCCAGGAATCCGAACAGCAACGAACCGACCAGCACCCAGGTGGCCCTCCAGTTCCCGAAGATCACGATCGCAAGCGCGATCCAACCCCGCCCGGAGATGATGTCGGGGAAGAACAAGCCGGTCGATCCCAGGGAGAGGAAGGATCCGGCCAGGCCCGCCATCACTCCTCCGAAGACCACCGCCACGTACTGGCGCGAGATGATGCCCACCCCGCGCATGTCGCACGCCTCGGGATTGTGTCCGACGCTCCTTAGCTCGAGCCCGTACTTGGTCCGGTAAAGAAACACCCAGACGACCGGGACCATTACGAACGCGAGGATGGTCAACCAGGGAATGGGGAATGCCTCCCAAGGAGCCGCCATCGTCTCGACTGTTGGAATATCGATGCTCCCCTCGGCCTCGTAGATCGATCGGTACCAGAAGAAGGCCAGTCCGAGACCCAGGATGTTGAGAGCCAGGCCCGCGACTACTTGATTCACCTTGGCGGTCACGGTCATCAGGGCCATGATGAGGGACAGGAATGCCCCACCGAGCCCGGCAGCCACCAAACCGGCCAGGATGCTGCCGGTCTCGTTGGCGATGTAGAAGCCGGCGAAGGCGCCCATGGTCATGGTTCCCTCAAGGCTGAGGTTCAGGATCCCGCTGCTCTCGCACACCAACTCACCCAGGGCAGCGAGGAGCAGGGGGGTGGCGATCCGCAACGTGGCCCAGAAGATCCCGACCAGGACGGCGCTGGTGAAAACCTCTTCCATGTCAGGCGGCCTTCCGGATCCGGTACCTGGACACCATCGCCGCGATCAGGACCAAGGCCAGCGTGGTCCCCTCGATGACGAACACCAGCGCCTTCGGGATGCCGGTCTCGTACTGCATCGCGGTAGACCCGTTGACAAGGGCGCCGAACAGCATGGCGGCCACGATCACGCCGAGAGGATGCAGCCGGGCCACAAGGGCAATGATGATGCCCGTGAAACCGATGCCCTCAGCGATGTCGAGCTGGACACGATGGTGGAGCCCCAACAATTCCCCGGCGCCTGCTATCCCGGCCAGAGCGCCGGAAATGGCCATGGTGGCAAGGGTCACGGTACCCACCCTGATGCCCTTGTAGCGCGAGGCGACCATACTGGAACCGATCCCCCTTATCTCGTATCCCAGGGTGGTGCGCCGGATAAGCCAGTAGACCGCCAGCGCAGCGAGCAGCGCGATGGCGAACCCCCAGTGAAGCCGGTTACCAGTGATGAACCGAGGCAGGTAGGTGGTGTCGACCATCCGTTCGGTCTGGTAGTAGTAGGTGTCGGGCGACTGCCAGGGCCCGGCCAGCAAGTAGGAAAGGATGTAGAGGATCACGAAGTTGAGCATGACGGTGGTGAGGATCTCGTTGGTCCCGTAGCGGACCAGTAACCCGCTGGCCACCGAGGCCCAGAGGGCACCCGCGATGGCGGCGAAGATGAACATCAGCACGAAGAGCAGCGGCGCCGGCAGCCCTCCCCACATGTCGTAGACGAACCAGGTACCCATGACACCGGCGAAGAACTGTCCCTCGGCGCCGATGTTCCAGACTCCGGCCCGGAAGGCGATCGCAGCCGCCAGTCCGGTCAGGATCAACGGTGTCGCCTGCACCAGGGTCTCCAGGGTGGACTCCCAGGTGCCGAAGGCCCCGTTGTACAAGGCGGCGAACGAATCGGCCGGGCTCTTCCCGATAACCAGGACCAGTCCGGCGATGATGGCCACCGCCACCACGAGCGCGGCGACCAGGGCCACGAACTCGTGCCATGGGCGGACTGCCAGCCTCTTCTCGATCCGCCATGCCCCGGGCTGGAACAGCATCGACAGCGGATCCCGGCGGCCGCCGCCGTCCGGTTCTTGCACCTCGGTAGGGGCCCGGTCGGTCATGATGCTGATCCCGCCTCGACCGCATCGGCACCGGCCATGCTAAGGCCGAGGGTCTCGAGGTCGGCCTGCTCAGGGGTGGTCTCCGAGACGATCCGGCCGTCGTAGATCACCGCGATCCGGTCCGAGAGCTGGAAGATCTCGTCAAGGTCCTCGGACATCAACAGCACCGCTCCGCCGCGGTCCCGCTCCTCGAGCAAACGACGCCTGACGTACTCGCTGGCGGAGATGTCCAACCCGCGGGTGGGCTGGTGGGCGACCAATAGCTTCGGCTCCCCCGACAGCTCCCGGGCCATGATCACCTTCTGCAGGTTGCCGCCCGAGAGGGTACGGGTGGATTGGGAAGCCGAGGGAGTCCTGATATCGAATCCCTCGATCGATTCGGCCGCGAATCCATCGATGGCGCCCCGGCTGAGGAGCCCGCCCCGGGAGAAACGGTTTGACCGGTGACGGCCCAGCACCAGGTTCTCCTTGACGTTGAAGTCCATGAGGAGACCTTGCGCGATCCGATCGGCCGGAACGCTGGCCACCCCGAGCTGCGCGATCCGGTTGGCGGACAGCTCAGCGGTGTCCACCCCGGCGATCCGGATGGCGCCGGCGGAGGGCTTCTCGACCCCGACCAGGGCGTCGAACAGGCCGTTCTGGCCGTTGCCGGAAACACCGGCGAGGCCCACCACTTCCCCGGCGTGGACCGTTAGGGAGAGGCCCTTCAGAGAGCCCCGACCTGTGACGCTGGCGAGATGGATCCCGTCCACTTCGAGGACCGGCTCGCCGGGCTCCGACCGCTCCTTGTCGAATTGGAACAGCACCTCCCGTCCCACCATCATCTGGGCCAGATCCCGCATCTCGACATCGGCCGTATTGACGGTTCCGACCACCTTGCCGAGACGCAACACCGTCACCCGGTCGGACAACTCCATAACCTCTTTGAGCTTGTGGGTGATCAGGATGATGGTCAAGCCCTCGTCCCGCATCCGGCGAAGGATCCGGAAGAGTTCCTGAACGCCCTGGGGGGTGAGGACCGCGGTGGGCTCGTCGAGAATCAGGACCTCCACACCGAAGTAGAGGGTCTTGAATATCTCAACCCATTGCTGCTCTCCGACGGATAACCGACCCACCTCGGCGTCGGGATCGATCTCCACCTCATAGTTCTGGAAGAACTCGTTGAGCCGGCCCCTTACCACCGACAGATCGAGCCATTGACTGGCCGAGGTTCCGATGACCACGTTCTCGACCACCGACATCGGAGGAACCAGTTCGAAGTGCTGGTGCACCATGCCGATACCGGCTGCGATGGCGTCACCGGGCGTATGCAGCTCCAGAGGCTCGCCGTCCCCTCGTCGGGCCGGTAAACCCCGTAGAGAATGTCGGCCAGGGTGGTCTTACCGGCGCCGTTCTCGCCCAGAACGCAGTGGATCTCCCCGCGGCGGATGTCGACGCTTACCGCGTCGTTGGCGACTACCCCGGGGAAGCGCTTGGTGACGCGATCCACGGCCAGGATCGTCTCAGTCGCCAAGCTCGCTCCCCCGAGGTGTGGGACTCATTCGGCTGATCGGACTACTCGATGGGATCGGTCTTCAGTTCTACCCTGAGAAGCCCGCCCAGTATGGCCGCTTCGGCCTGCGCCACGCCGTCTTGGACATCGGCCGGAACCAGGTCGCTGATCTCTCCGAGTGAGGACCCGCCATCGACCATCGAGGTGTAGACGATCCGCTCCATCGGGGCATCGTACGCGACGCCCTCGGTGTGGTAGGCGTACCAGGCGTCAACCAGATCCGTGAAGGCGGTGTCCCAACGGGCGACCGCGCTGGTCAACACCACCGGGGACAGTCCGAGCTGATCGGTGAAGTGTCCGAAGCCAAACACACCGTCCGCCTCCTCGATGGCCGAGAAGGGGCCGAAGCGCTCGGCATAGATCATGTCGGAACCGGCCGCGATCTGGGCCGCGGCCGCCTCTTGGGCGGTAGCCGGGTCGAACCAGCTCTCGATGTAGGCCACATCGAAGGTGATATCACCCTTGCCCAACTGCGTGGCCACAAACCTGGCGCCGTCGATGAAGGCATTGAGCGGACCGTTGACGTTGGGGAATGGGAATGCCGCCACCCCGCTGATGTGGTTGGTCTGGGTCATGGCCCCGGCGATGATCCCGGCCAGGTAGGCAGGCTCGTGGATGAACACGTCGATCCAGTAGCCGTTACCGCCGGTGGGCTCGTTGCCGGACCCGGAGAAGGCGAACAGAATGTCCGGGAAGTCATCCTTGACCGCGGCGACCGCATCCGAGTAGGTGCTGTGCGCCACGATGATCCCGTAATCACCGGTCTGGGCCAGGTCCCGGATCACCCGCTCTCCGTCAGCGTAGGGGATCTCTTCGATCTGCTCCAGGGTGATCGCCAAGCCGTGGGGCGCCTCTTCGGCCACCCGGTGGACCGAGTCGATGAAGGTGGCGTACCAGCCCTCCTCCTTGGTGCCCAGCATGATCATGGCCACATCCAGCTCGGTCGGGCCCATCGGCGCTTCTTCCGTGGGCTCCGTCATCTCGGCTTCGGTGGTAGCCGGGGCCGCAGCAGTGGTAGCGGGGGCAGCCGTGGTGGCCGGCGCAGCCGTGGTAGCGGGCGCAGCCGTGGTAGCGGGCGCAGCCGTGGTAGCGGCCGGCTCGTCGTCCCCGCCGCAGGCACCGGCCAACAGGGCCAGGGCGGTCAGTAGCGTCACCAGGGTAAACGCCCGGCGGTCCAAGAGCTTCCTCATAAGGACTTCCTCCTCTTATTCGGTCGCTTCTCAACCAAGAGTGCGATCTTCTCTCCGCCCGCGGCCCCATCGGTCAGCATCTGTTGGGAACCCTGGCCCTTGGATCGCGAAGCGTGACTCAGTGAAGGATAGCGAACGGCCCGGAGATCATCATCTCGCTTCTTTCACGTACGGGACAGCACCGGCTTGCCCAGGATCCGGTATGAAGGCCACCAACGCTCCATGCCCAGATCCTCCACGATGACATTGGCGGCGTTGTAGCCCGGACCGAAGTGGATCGAACCGCCCGGATGGCAGGCCGAGCCGCACATGTAGAGGCCTTCGATGGGGGTGCGGTAGCCACTGGCCTCCGGGAAGGGTCGGTTGATGCCCCACTGGTCATTGGTGTAGGCACCCTGGCGGCATCCTCCGCCGACCATGTTGATCACCCGGTTCTGTATGTCGTCCGGGGTGTAGGCGTAGGTAGCCAGCATGTTGTCCCGAGTCAGATTGGGCGCGTACTCCGCCCAGCGGGCCCGCATCCGTTCCAGGAGCTCGTCCTTGATGTCGTCATAGGTCTTGGCGCCGTTCTCGAGCTTGTCCGCCGGTGGGCCGAACTGCCAGAAAAGCAAGGTGTGCTTTCCCTGCGGCGCGTAGGACGGATCGATCACCGTGTGGCAGCAGGCGTCGCCGCCCAGGGCCGAAGGGATGTGGCCATTTCCGATCTCCTCCCAGTGCCGGTCGAGCTCCTCGAGGGTGTTGACCCCGAAGAATATGGCCAGGCCCTTGTTGGCTTCCTCCGAGTACTTGGTCGAGTAGTCGGGCGCCACTTCGGAGGCGGCATGGAAACCGAACAGTGCAGTGTGGTACTCGATCTCCCAATCCCGGCAACGCTGGGCGATCTCGGGGGTGAGGTGCTCCTCCCCCACCATCTGGAGGAAGGTTGCCGGAGGATCTATCGCCGAGGCCACGAACTTCTCGGCCCGGAAGGTCTGTCCGTCCGAGGTGGTAACGCCCACTGCGCGGCCACCCTCGATGATGATCTTCTCCACATGCGCACCCGTACGGATGAAGCCACCGTTGGCATGGAAGAAGGCGGCCAACGACTGCGCGATCTGATGGGTGCCCCCACGGACGATGCTGAGCCGGGGCGACGCGGCGTACCGCATGAAGAAGTCCCCCACACCGGTTGCGAAATCGGGCATCCCCCGCACGCATGCGTTCATGGCTATCCACGTCTTCAGGCGGTCGCTCTCGTAGAGGTGGTCGAGCACCTCCCGGCCACTCATGTCGCACATCTTCTGGTACTCGGCCCGGTCGGCGTCTCCGAGCCCGACTCCCCGCTCCGAGGTGGGTTTGGGGGGTGCGTAGAACTCCTCCTCCACCTTGGTGAGGTAGCGGTGGTAGAGATCCTCCATGGTGTCGAGGTCGGCCTTGGGGATGAGGTTCTTGAACTGCCGGTAGGTGCGCTGCGGGTCGTCTGTGTAGGTGAGGAGTTCGGCGCCGTCCTCGAACAGATAGGCCCGCTCCACCTCGCCCCGCTTCAGCTCCAGGCCGTAGCGGTGCAGCTCGAAGTCCTGGTGGGGAGGCCCGTAGGACCAGATGAAGTTGGCGTGCAGGTTGTGGTAGAAGCCGGGCTTGGTGACCTCCTCGGTAATGGTCGCCCCGCCGTACGCCATCCGCCGCTCGAGGACCAGCACGCGCAGGCCCTGCCGCGCCATGTAGCCGCCCAGGGTCAGCCCGTTGTAGCCGCCACCTACGATGATCCCGTCAAAGGTTCCGTCCGCCACACGCTTCTCCATTCCCCTAGTTGAATGACCGAATATTGGTGCCATCTATATTGATCTGTCAAACGGCCCTCCGAGGTCGCCGTGATCGAGGGCCTTGACCGCCACTGCCCGAGCGGATACGTTGACCGCATGGATACGATACAAGAACTCGATGGCGCCTTCCGGATCACGGGGTCACGCCGGACGCGCCAGGAAGTGAGGTCCCCATGACCGTCGTGCACGAGGCCACCGTTACGGAGCGGGTCGCGCAGGCATTGAAGTTCATGGACCAGGCTGAGGCCGAGTTCGCGATGGGCGACACCCGCCAGGCCGCTGAAAAGCTCTATGGCGCGTCCGTCCAGGTCATCATCGCCGCGTCCATCCAGCGCGGCTGGGACTACAACTCCCATCGAGCCAACAAGAACGCCACCAGCCAGTTGGCCGAAGAGTACGACGATCCCTTCCTGGCCGCCGGGTTCACCGCTGCCGAGAAGTTCCATATCCATTTCCACCACGGCGGCATGGAGGACTACCAGATCACCGCGGATCGCTATGCCGTGCGCTCCTACGTGGAACGCATGGTGAAGCTGGTAGAGGAGCTCGAAGCGAACTGAAGGAAGGACCGCATCAGTAGGGGCTCGTCCTGCTAGGAGGGGCTCGTCCTGCTTCCCAAACGAAGCGTGGTGGTGGACCGCGGCCGACTCGCAGCTCGACGGATGAACCTAGGTATAGCACCGCTACCGGACAACGCCCTCAAGAGGACGTTCCTTCCTTCGGTCTCGAGCGATCCCAAACCGGTCCCGGTGGATTCCTACATCAGCAGTAAGTAAATACCTACATTAGAGTTGAGGAACTTCCACCATTAGGGTGAGGGAATCTACTACAGCGGAGTCCCTGCCGATGAAGGGAACGACACTACCCCGACACGTCTCGGAGCAGATCGAAGACGCACGGAAGTGGGCACGGGTCGTACTGATCCACGGCCCTCGTCAGGCCGGCAAGACCACCCTCGCCCGTCTGGTCGGCGAGCGGACAGGCGGGTCGTTCGTCACCCTCGACGACCCGGTTGTACTGGAGGCGGCGCGGCGCGACCCGGTGGGTTTCGTCACCCAACCGAAACCGTTGGTGATCGACGAGATACAGCGGGCCGGCGATCCGTTGGTGACAGCTATCAAGATGGCCGTCGACCTCGATCCGACGCCAGGTCGATTCATGATCACCGGCTCTACCAACTTCCTCACCGTACCCACCATCTCGGAATCACTGGCCGGGCGGCTGGCGATCATCGAGTTGTGGCCTTTCTCCCAAGGCGAACTCGCCCGTGGGAGCCCAGAGACGTTCGTGAACCTGGCCTTCGAACAGCCTGAGGTTCTCCGCACCGGGCCTGCCGGGTTTACCGCCCGTGACGGGTATTTGAAGTCGATCTGTGAGGGCAGCTACCCGGCCCTGATCAACTTCACATCACGGCAGCGCCGGGGCTGGTACGGAAACTATCTACGCACGGTTGTCCAGCGTGACATCGTGGAGTTGGCCGATATTCGCCGCGCCGACTCCATTGCACCGGTGCTATCCACTGCGGCCGCGCTCACCGGGCAAGAGCTGAACGTGGCCCGTCTCGCACGTGGCGCGGGTGTCGACCCCCGTACCGCCGCCAGCTATCTCTCCTGGCTGACGACCGTGTTCCTAGTACGGCGTGTGCCTATGTGGTCCCGGAACCTCTCCACCAAACAGTCCAAGGCCGCCAAGGTGTACGTCACCGACAGCGGCCTGGCCGCCCACCTCGCCGGTAAGGACCAGACCGCGCTAGCTCGTCCCACCGACACATCCGTCGGCGGGCTGGTGGAGACCTTCGTGGTCAACGAGATCGCCAAACAACTCCCCTGGAACCGACCCGACGCGCGCCTCCACCACTTTCGCGACCACCGGGGTCCGGAGATCGACCTGATACTCGAAGCGCCCGATGGACGCGTCGTCGCCATCGAGGTCAAGTCCGCCATCTCTCCCGGCCCCGGAACAGCCCGATGGCTCACCTGGCTCCGGGATCGTCTCGATCTCCTGGGCCACGACTTCGTGCACGGCTACGTACTCCACACCGGACCGAACCGGGTAAGCCTGGGAGAACGCCTCACCCTTCTTCCTATCGAAGCACTATGGAACCCGACCGGGGCTACTACCCCCGCGTGACTCCCTACCGCATCTTTCGAGCTACTCGGGCGGGGCGTCGTTGAGGTCGACCACCAGGTCGCCGGACAGGATCTGGTCCCGCGCTTCGAGTACCTTGTCGCGCACATCTGCGGGCACCAGAGCCTCGTTGAGCGGAGCTATGTCGCCCCCGCCCTGTGGCATGTGGAACATGATCCTTTCCATCGGTGCATTCATCGGAACGCCGTTGGCCATCTGGTCCCACCAGGCGTCGATCGTCACCTCGATGGCCTGGTCCCACTTGGCCACCGTGCTGGTGAGCACCACGTCGGGCGCGAGCGCAACCGCGTCTACGAGGTCGCCCACCCCGTAGACACCTGCCTCTTCGGCAGCCTCGAAGACTCCGAAGACGATGGCGTAGAGCACGTCGGCGCCGGCCGCGATCTGGGCCGAGGCGGCCTCCTTGGCGGTGGCGGGATCCCACCAACTCTCTATGAAGGTGACCTCCCACTCGACGTCCGGGTTGACCGACTGTGCACCGGCTATGTACCCGTTTACGGGTGCGTTCACGTTGGGGAACGGGAAGTTGGCGACGACTCCGATCTTGCCGGTCTCGGTCATAAGACCTGCCGCGACCCCGGTGAGGTAAGCGGGTTCGTGGATGAAGGTGTCGATCCAAAAGGCGTTGCCACCCAGGGGATCGTTGCCGGACCCTGCATAAATAAAGACGATGTCCGGGTAGTCGCCCATCACGGCTGAGACCGCGTCGCTGTAGGTGCTGCTACCCAAGATCATGTCGTACTTGCCGCTGGCGGCCAGATCGCGGAAGATCCGCTCGCTGTCACCGTAGGCGATGCTCTCGAACCATTCGGTCGAAATCTCCAGGTCGTAGGGCCTCTTCTCGGCGAGACGCTCCAACGAGTGCAGCATCGACTGGTACCAGGGGTCGTCGATGGGGTCCGGCGCGATGAAGGCCACTCGCATCACGGACGGTTCCTCAACGGCAGGCGCGGCCGTTGTCGTAGGTGCGGCAGTGGTCGTGGGCGCCGCCGTCGTAGTGGGCGCCGCCGTGGTGGTCGGAGCGGCGTCCTCCCCGCAAGCCGCTCCAAGGACAGCGAGGACAAGGGCAAGGCTGAGTAACGGGGTTCTTAGGAGTCTCATCTTCGGTCCCTCCCTGGTCCGGAGCAGATGCTTCCGTGGAGTCCGGTGTCCGGCCCCCGCCGGACGCTTTTCTTCCACTTGCAATATCACTGTCAGCAATATCGCTGTCAGCAATAATACACTCCGGCGGGAACGCGCGTAGTGAGTGAGGGCAAAAATGAACGCCAAGCACGACACAGCTTGCGATCTGTTGCTCACCAACGGGTCGGTAATCACGGTGGACGATGAGAGACGTGTCCACGAACCGGGAGCAGTGGCCATCCGCGGCGACCGGATCGTTGCCGTCGGCGCTCCGAGCGATCTTGAGCGATACCGCGCCGCAAGAGTGATCGATTGCACCGGCAAGGCGGTCCTCCCCGGCTTCGTCGATACCCACACCCACATGTTCCAGAGCCTCGGGCGCGGCCTCGGCGAGGGTATGCCGCTTTATCCCTGGCTGAGCGACTTCATGTGGCCGTACGCACAGGTGATCAGCAGGCAGGAGGCGTGGGCCGGTATCAGGTTGACGGCCCTCGAAGCTGCCAGAGCTGGAACGACCGCAGTGGTCGACGATCACTACGCCCCCACGGATCTCGAGACGACCGTGGGGGTAGCCCGCACCATCGAGGAGGTGGGTTTGCGTGGCGCGGTAGCGCGGGGCATCTTCGGTTCTCCAGCCAAAGTAACGAGGCACTACGACATCCCCGACTACCTCTTCGCCGTGCCGCCGGAGGAGGAACTCGAGATCACCCGGGCCGCAATCGAAGCCACCTCCGGCAACAAGGTGGTGGTCTGGCCGGCCCCCGACGGGAACTTCATAGAGCGAAGTCTCATCGTCGACTCGGTAGCGCTCGCGCACGACCTGGACACCCGCTGGCACATCCATTGCTCGGCGCCGCAGACCGATCCGGATGCCTACCTATCCTGCTACGACGAACGTCCGGTCCATTGGATGCACCGAGCCGGGATCCTCGACGAAAGGGCGGCGATCGCCCACGGGGTCTGGTTCGACGACGACGAAGTCACGGCCCTAGGCGAGGCAGGCGCCGGAGTGGCCCACTGTCCGACATCGAACTGCTACATGGCGGACGGGGCCATCCGGATGAACGACCTCAGGTCGGCGGGGGTGACCGTCTCGCTGGGTACCGACGGATCGGCCTGTGACCACCGCCAAGACATGTTCGAACAGATGAAACAGGCCATATTCGTCCAGAGGCTGACCACGCTCGAGCCCACCTCGTTGCGGTCCGAGGATGCACTGGAGTTGGCTACCCGGGAAGGCGCCCGTTACCTGGGCATCGATGCCGGTGTGCTGGCGCCCGGCAAGCTAGCCGACATAGCGGTGGTGGATCTCGACCGGGTCCATCTGCAGCCGCTCAACCGGACCATATCGACGCTGGTCTACGCGGCCCGCGGATCCGATGTGGTGATGACGATCGTGGGAGGCGAGATCATCTACGAGAACGGATCGTCCACGAAGGTGGATGAGTCCGAAGTGATAGAAGAGGCACAAGCCCGGTCGGCGGAACTCATCAAACGGGCCGGGCTGCACGGGCTGCTGGTCCCCTGGCGACCGTCGGCGCGTAGTTGAACGATTGCCCGGAGCAGGCGAGCGAGCAGTAAAGGAGATCTCGGAATGATCTTGTTCGACAATTGCAGGTTCCTGATCGCGAAACCAAACCCTGAGGGGGTGATCGAGGACGGATGGGTACTCGTAGAGGGGCCCGTCATCAAGGCGGTCGGTGGACCAGAGGACTCGCCTCGTGTCGAGGTCGCGGCGCAGGGCGGCGAGGTCATGGACTGCAGCGACAAGCTCGTGATGCCCGGGCTGATCGACACCCACAATCACCTGGCGAACTACGCACTCAACCTATTGCCCGGCATCGATCCCTCGTCTCTCGACTACACCGGGATATCCGAGTGCCTGGAGAAGTTCATCTGGCCCGCCTACACGTGGGGCTCGGCCGAGAGCACCTATGACCTGACCCTGCTATCGATGTGCAACGCGATCAAACACGGCACGACCACCATCACCAGCGCCTTCCCGTTCCCGGACGACACCTTTCGCGCCGGGGTCACGTCGAGGATGCGCCTCATCATCCATCCCCAGACCGTCAGCAATGTCCGCCTGAGTGACGGGCTCGACGACGACGGATACCTAGCCCAGACCGAAGAAACGATCCGGAACTACCACAACGCCGAAGACGGGAGGATCCAGGTCGCGACCCACCCCCACTGCACCTACTCGTGTACGGAGCGGCTCCTCCTCGGATGCATGGAATTGGCCGAACAATACGACGTCGGGTTCGCCACCCACCTGCTGAATTGTCCTGAGGACCGCGAGATGTCTGACGCCCAGTACGCCGCCTGGGGAGGGACGGTCGGATACCTCCAGGCCAGGAACCTGCTCCAGGAACGGACCCTCTTCTTCCACTGCGACCAAGTGAACCGCCAGGAAGCGGAGGCATTCGCCGAGGCGGGAGTTGCGATCTCGCACAACCCGCAATCGAACGCCACCTACCACGGGTCGGTCGCCGATGTGCCCACGCTACGTGAGGCCGGCGTCACCCTCGGTCTCGGAACGGACATGCCGGCGGGCAACATCTTCGACAACATCTACACGGCCTATCTCGTCAACGCCGTAGTCCCGATTGACCAGCAGGCGCAGTTCGAACCCTGGGCACCCATCGAGATGGCCACCATCGGCGGTGCCGAGGCGCTGCGGCTAGGGGACAAGATCGGCACGCTCGAGGCCGGCAAACGCGCCGACATGATCACGGTGGACCTACGACGGAACACGACCCTCTACCCCCTCAACGCGGGGAACCTCCTCTACTGGATCGTCACCAAATGTGCGGGCACGCTCGTCTCGGACACGATGGTCGACGGTACGTTCCTGATGCGAGATGGGGAATTCACCTTCCTTGACGAAGAGGCCATCATCGCCCGTTCCGATCAGTGGATGGCAAGATTCGAGTCCTGGTACCGGGGCCGCAAGGCTTCAGGACAACCGGTAACCGTTAGGAAATACCCCGACTACGAGAACCGTTAAACCAGTCTATCGGAGGCGCCGGTTACGCATTTCCAATTCATGTGCGACTTTGGCGAAAGGGACCGTTGAGCACCTACTGACTCACGACTGCTTAACGATCCTCACATCACGAGGCATCCCGCCACGGCCTGCTTAGTGGAAGCCGGAGCCTCCGTTGACCCAGATGTTCTGGCCGGTCACGAAATCGGACCAGGGGCTCACCAGGTAGAGGAGGGTCCCGACCATGTCGTCGGGCACCTGAGACCGCTTGAAGGCCCGGCGGCCGATGATCAGGCCATCGATATGCGGCTGCTTGGCGGCGTAGTCGGCGTCGTGGGGGATGTAGTCGGGGGTCAGAGTGTTCACGGAGATTCCGTCGTCACCCAGTTCGCGTGCCAATGAACGGGTAAGCCCCCAGATGGCGGCCTTCGACGCCACGTAATGGAGGAACCCGGGGGTACCGTCGTTCACGGTCATCGAGGCGATGTTGACGATCTTCCCGCTCCCTTGTGCACGCATGGTCGGTGCCACCGCACGGGCGCACAGCCAGGAGCCCTTGACGTTGACGTCAAAACACTTGTCCCACTCGTCGGGAGAGATCTCCTCCATCGGACCTTGGGTGAGCGTCAAGTAGAAGGCGGCGTTGTTCACCAGGGCGTCGATCTTCCCGAAGGCGTCGACGGTGGCGGCCGCCATCGTCTCGGTCGAGGCTATATCGCTGACGTCGACCTGTACCGAGATGGCCCGGGTGCCCAGTTCTTCCGCCTCCGCCACCATCTCGGATCCGTCGACCAGATCCGCGACAACGAGGAGTGCTCCCTCTGCCGCGAGACCTCGACAGTAGGCGCTACCTATTCCACCGGCGCCGCCGGTCACTATTACGACTTGGCCGTCGAGCATGCCCATTAGCCCTCCATTCCCTTTCGTGTGGCTCGACCCCGGCGCTTCGCCGGCGTCCCTCTCCCCTTCCGGCTACTCGCTCATAAAACCGGCTGCTAACTCGAACAGCCAGGAGCGGTAGGCGAGGGTGACGTCGTCGGCCACCTTGATGTACATCTCGGCGCTGAGCAGATCCGGCAGGTGCTCCGGCCACTGGGACTCGACCACGGGCTGATCCTGATCCAGCACCATCAGTTCGAAATCGATGAGAAAGGCCAGGTCCTCATCGGTCTGCGCGAAATCCGAGCCGATGTGCCAGAAGTTCCGGCAGGTCGCCGGCCCGGTGGGTGCGGAGACCATGTAGAGCCCGTAGCGCTTGCCGTTGGGGAATATCCGCAGAAGATAGATCGTGCCCGGCAGGGTCAGGTAGTAGCGGTTGAGCACCGTGACGATGTCGTCGGATATCCCGAGGATCCGCTTCATGGTCTCGTCGTTGGGTTCCACTACGTAGCGGTCGAAGCGGAGCATCTGGCCCTCCCGCCAGACCTTGTGGTCCTCCACCTCGGCCTTGTCCCGGGTGCCGAGGATGTTCTCGTGGACGAACGGAAAGTGCGAGAAGTCGACGAAGTTCTCGAGACGGCGGGGCGCGCTCGTAGCCCAGTCGTAGACGGGGGGCGATTGCCAGCGCATGGCCGGGTCATCCCACTCGGCCAGGCCGGGCGGATCCCCCCACGGCTCATCGACCAGCGAGACCCAGATCAATCCCGCGGTCTCCCGGCACAGGTAGCGTTCCAGGTTGACCTTTAGTACCCCGTTGAGTTCGGGACGCGAAGGGATGTTGACCAGGTTGCCCTCCATGTCGTAGGACCAACCGTGGTAAGGGCAGTTGATGCAACCGTTCTCGATCCAGCCGAGCGACGGTGCCGCCCCCTTGTGCCTGCAGACGTCCATGAAGGCCCGAACCGTCCCCTCATGGCGGACGAGCAGGATGCGCTCGCCGAGGAGCCGGCCCTGCATCATCTCGCCCTCGACCACATCACCGCTGTAGGCGACGGGATGCCAGAAGTGCCACATGGCCCGGTACCACTTCGAGTCGCGCTCGGGCACGAACGGATCGGCAAGATCCTGCATACTCGCCTTGGGCATCCTCACCTACCTTCCTGTTCGGATCCTGGGTACACGGTCAGATGAAGTAGGCGCCGCCGTTGACCAGGAGGCTCTGACCGGTGACGAAATCGGAGGCAGGGGAACTGAGGTAGAGGATCGTTCCGACCATATCGTCAGCCACCTGAGTGCGCCGGATGGCCCGGCCCGACACCACGAAGGGATCGCTGGTGGCGTCGGTGGGGCGGAGGTCCGGGTTGGGAATCAGGTCCGGGGAAACCGTGTTGACCGTGATGCCCTCGGGACCGAGCTCGTTGGCCAGGCACCTGGTGAGGCCCAGCACGGCGGATTTGCTGGCCACGTAATGGGGGAAGCCGAGGGTTCCCTTGTAACACGTATTGGAAGCGATGTTGATGATCTTGCCCGAGCCCTGAGCCGCCATGTGGGGGTAAACCGCCCTGGTACACAGCCAGACCCCGCGGACATTGACCTCGAACGTGCGATCCCATTCGGCGACGGTGAGGTCCGTGAAGGGCCCTCGGGTGGTCTCCGAGAACATGGCGGCGTTGTTGATCAGCACGTCGATCCGTCCGAACCGATCCATGGCCGCTTCTGCCATGGCCGCCGTGGATGACTCGTCGCTCACGTCGGTGGTGACGGACAGGGCTTCACTGCCGGCGTCGGCCAGTTCCTCCACCACCGGCGAGCCGTCCAGCAGGTCGGCGATCACCACGCCGGCTCCTTCCGCGGCGACACCGAGGGCGTAGGCGCGGCCGATACCGCGAGCCCCACCGGTGATGATGACCACCTTGCCGTCTAGCACACCCATACGGACCACCTTCTGATGCCGGTTTATGCTCCAACACTAGCCGAATTGATATTGGTGGTGGTAATAATCCGGCTGGAGGTCCGGGCCTGCGCCACCGCTAGGGCCCACGGATGCATAGATATGATCAATCTCACCGAGCGAGCAACGAAGCCGTCCGCCACACATTCAAGGAGGAAGACATGGAGACGCCGAGTGTCCGACATGGTTACACGACCGGAGCCCAAGGCAATCGCCTGCACTACCTGGACTACGGCGGCGAGGGGACAACCCTCATATGCATGCATGGCGTGATCGGTAACGCCTGGAACTGGAAGGCCGTGGCGGACGGTATCCGTGACCGACGACGGGTGGTGGCCCTCGATTTCCGCGGCTACGGGGAGAGCCAATGGTCGGCCGGCCACGACTACACGACCTCCGACCATGTGGCAGACCTGGCCGCCGTGATCGAGTTCCTCGGCGAGGACAGCGTCGACCTGATGGGTTCCTCCTGGGGCGCCCTCGTGGCCATCGAGTACGCTGCGGAGAACCCCGACCGGGTAGGACAGATAGTGGTGGTGGATGTGGAGGCGTCGTTCGCCCAGAGCGAGACCGACCTCTTCCCCCGGCCCACCAGCCACGACGACCACGCGGACGTGCGGACCGGGCTCGGGTTCGGCTTCCCCAACGCCCCGGAGGAGATGCTCGAGCTGACCGCGCTCACCAGTTTCCAGCCGGTCGACGGCGGGCGGCTGGCCCCCAAGCACGATCCCTACTTCTTCGAACGCTGGCCCTTCCGCTCCGACGACCACTGGGAACGGCTGGACGGATTGGAAACTCCCACCCTGCTGGTCCACGCCGCCGACAGCTTCGTGAACTTCGATGTCATGGCCGAGATGGCCGGCAGAATGGGCAACGCCACCCTGGTCCAGGTCGCGAACAGCACCCACGTCATCCCCGTGGACAACCCCGAAGGTCTAGTGGAGGCACTCAAGGCATTCCTGTAGTCGTGAGCGAGTCGCCATCGGCTGTCCGGTGGGCTGTGTAAGGACCGTCACAGGTCCCTAGTACCGTGAACGCGTGATGTTCACTTGACTGTCTACTCGCCTGCCTCGTCGCTCGGGTGGCTCGACTTCGATGCCGCCGCCGCTGACCGGGTCGCGACGCTTATACGCGCACTCCAGGAGCCCTCAACGCTCGATGTCCTGGGCTTGGGAACGGTTGTGACCACCCTCTCCGACATGCTGCACCCAGGTACTTCCTATGTCCACACAAAGCTGCGCTACCTCATGTTCGTGCCCTGGATACTCCAGGGTCTCGAAGCCGAAGGAGTTGGCCCGGGAGATTTCCGCCGGCGTCTTCGCGACGACGAAGCCCGGCTCATCGACTGCCTCCGCCACCTGGGGCCGGGACAGGGAGTGATCGGCTACTGGGCCGGTCGAAACCTGAAGCGTATGCCCTCCAGCATCTACTGGGGAAGCCTCTGGGACTGGGGAATACGACGACTCCCCCTCAGTCTCGGCGAGTACGCGCAGCGTGCAGCGGCTTACGGTCGGTACCGGGCTGCGCGCGATGACGACGGCAACGTGACGGACACGACCGACTCGTTGTGGGCACCGCTACCGCCTCCTCCCGAGAACTTCCTCCGAGCCGACCTCGACTTGGAGCTTCGAGGGGACGAAGCTTGGGCCCTGGTAGACAACATCCGCTACAGGCATCCAAAGACACTGCTCGCGGCGCTGTGCGCCAATCCGGGCATCGCCGCGCACTGCACCTACCCGTGGGACATTCCCGAGAACGCCGTGCAGGAGCCGGTCGCCGGGACGCTGCGCCATGCCCGCTGCTTCTCGGAGCTCACAGCCGGCCCGCAGCACACCTACAACTTCCTCGTCGCACGCCGGGCTCACCAGGAACTCCGTAGGGACACCGAACAAGTCGAGCAGGGCCAACTCCGCCATCTGCAGAGGTGGGTCGATCTGGTCGAGCGTCGCCGAGGGGAACTTCGCGCCTGGGTTGATGACCTCCCGACGTTCTGGGAGCTTCTCGACCGTAACCGTCGGAGCCCCGTGAACCATGGGACGAGAGACTTCATAACCAAGATTGTCGAGATGGCGGTCAACAACCCCGGAGGGTTTAGGGACGACCCGACCATTCACGAACAGGTCTGCCATCGTGAAATCCGGTTGAAGGGCAGGCGAGCGCGCCTGGGGACTCGGGCCGCGCTGGAGAATTGGCACGGTGCGCCGGTCGGTGGCCAGCACACATACCGATGGTCCATCGCCAAGGGTTACCTCGGCGAGATCGCGGCGGCGCTGGGAACCGACGCATAGTGCTGCAGCCCACCAACCGGCTGACGCTCATCGATGCCATGCGCCCGCCGGCCGGGTTCCGGTTGGAGTCCGCCATGGCGGTCACGTTCACGCTCAACCTGCAGGCGTTGCTCGCCGCACCGGCCGCATTCGCCATTACCGGATCGGGCGACACGACTGCAGAAGCCGGTGGCCCGAGGCCGGTGGAACTGATCCACGCACTACGTACCAACGCTCACAAGCTCACCGTCTTCAGCGAGGTAGGGGCTATCGGCCTTCCGCCGCCCAGCAGAGCCTTCGCCTTCCTCGAACGATCAGTCGTACCTGTATGGGCGCCGCGTGGCGGGATCGTCCATCCCAAGGTGTGGGTGCTGCGTTACGAGGCGTCCGCCGATCTGGAAGAGGTCCGCAAGAGCGACCAACGACTTCGGGTGCTCATCACCAGCCGCAACCTCACATTCGACACGAGCTGGGACACCGTGCTGAGGCTCGACGAGTCGGCCGACTCGCAGGGCGCACGGCTCGGCGCGGTCGGTGTACTGTTCGAGGGTCTACTGGGCGCGGCGGTCCGCGATGTCTCTTCCGATCATTCCAAGCGGGTGCGGTCGTTGGCCGAAGCTCTGCGCAAGGCGCGGTTCGCGCTCCCGGACGGAGTCGACCATCTCGATATCCACGTGCTTGGCCTCCACGATCGAGCTTCGCCGCTGCCTACCATGGCGGACCGGTCGCTGATCATCTCGCCCTTCTTGACCGACGACTTCTTCTCCAGGCTGGGTCCACGACCGGTTGATGAGTTGGTCAGCCGCCAGAGTTCGCTTGACCGGCTGAGCGAAGACACTCTCAAGCCCATTTCGGAAGACAATCTCAAGCCCATTGCGAGCGTCTGGGTGTTGGACAGCACGCTCGACGACCTTATCACGTCCGACACCGGTGACACACCTGACAGCCCGAAGCGGCCGCAACTTTCTCCCGATGACCCCGGCCGGCCGCTGGCCGGGCTACACGCCAAGGTCTTCGCTTTCGAAGAGGATGGTCGCGCCCGCCTGTTCGTCGGATCGGCCAACGCCACCGGCCCTGCCTTCAGCAGCAACCTCGAAATCCTGGCCGAACTACGCGGGTCTATCGCCGAGCTGGGAATCGACCGGCTGTGCGACGGGAACGGAGACGAGCCCGGCCTGCGCGAGCTCTTCCGTCCTTACACCCGTAACGGCCCGAACGGTCCGAACGGCTGTAGCTGTCCCGATCTCGCTCGCGCTCGCCGCGCCATCGCATGCCTTCCCATCGAAGGATCGGTGGAGGAGAGCGGCGAAGGCTGGGCCGTGACCTACACCTCGGCCAAGCCTGTCCCGGCCGTCAGAGACACGGAGATCCACTGCCGGCCGCTCACCACGCCCGAGAATCGACGCCCTATCACACCGGGAGAGACGTTCGGGGAGCGCTTCGAGACCAGCCTCGAAAGGATGAGCGGCTTCCTGGCGTTCGAGCTGAAACACGCCTGCGACGAGGAAACGGGATTCGTGGTACCTGTACCTCTCGAGGGAGTGCCCGAGCATCGGGACCGCCACCTTCTGAAGCTGCTGATCGGCAACGCCGAGCGCTTCCTGCGCTACCTCCTGGCGCTCCTGTACGAGGACTCCAGCGGCATCGAGGTCGACGAGCCCGCAAAGAACCTCGACACCGACCGATCCGGAGATAGCAGCGCGATGAGGCTCCCCGTTCTCGAGCAGCTACTGAGCACCATGCGACGCGATCCTGCGAAGCTTCTCGCACTGCACCCGCTCGTCTCCGACCTCAAGGCCGACGATGCGCTTCCCGCCGGGTTCGCCGAGCTCTGGGAAGCCATTCACAAGGTGGCGGTTGAGGGGGCCGGTACAACGTGACCGAACCTCGCATCGATGTGGCCGCAACGCTGGCGGATCTGAAGGACTTCCAACGGCGCACGGCAGAGTGGGCGTTCGAGCGGATGTACGCGGATGATGATCCCGCGCTCCGGTTCCTGGTCGCGGACGAAGTCGGCCTCGGCAAGACACATGTCGCGAAGGGAGTGATAGCACAGGTCATCGACTACCTGGGACGGACCGGCGACGAGCGCCACGACATCGTCTACGTGTGCTCCAACGCGGCCATCGCTCGCCAGAATCTCAGAAAGCTCGCCCCCAAGGGTATCGATCCAACCCTCGTACCCGTTGATCGGCTCACGATGCTCCCTCTCGTCGACCTCAAGGACGAACACGACGGTCGGCCGGGAATCAACCTGCTGGCGATCACCCCGGGCACGTCCTTGAAGTTCGGCCGTAGCACTGGCACGTTCTACGAACGCGCACTCGCCTACACGTTGCTTCGCTCATGCTGGGGCGCCGATGTCATGGGCGAGCGTGCCCGTTCGATCTTCTGGTTCGGCCTCAGAAGAGGCAGTCACGCCCAGCGCGACGGACGGCTTCGCTGGTACGAGGAGTGGTACCGGCCACGCGTCCGGGTGTCGCCCGAAGAGTTCGCTACCCGGCTTGAACGGGTCGACGCCGAAAGGCGGGCCTGCGACAAGCAGCCCCTTCGCAAACTATTCGACGAGATTGTGGCCGGTATGCCGCGCCCGGGCACATTCCCCGACGTATGGGCGCTGCGTCGGCAGCTGATAGCGGAGGTGCGCCGTGTTATGGCGATCGTCGGTATCGATGCGCTGCGCCCCGACCTCGTGGTGCTCGATGAGTTCCAGCGCTTCAAGGACCTCCTGAGACCCGACCCCGGGAACCTCGCCGCGGAACTCGCCCAGGCGCTCTTCGATTACCGCGATCCCGGGACCGACCGGCCCACTCGAACCCTGTTGCTCTCGGCCACTCCTTACCGGATGTACACGACGGCCGACGACCATGACAGCGACCACTACAAGGACTTCCTGGACACCTGCCGGTTCCTGTACCGGGGCACGGCCCGTGTCGAGGAACTCAAGCGTCGGTTCGCAGATCTCCGGGAAGCGCTCACGGTGTCCGCGGTTCTCGAAGACTCCGAGGCGCCCTTAACCGCGGCCGCGCAGATCTGCGGCGAGATCGGATCGGATCTGCGCCAAGTGATGGCGCGTACGGAGCGGCTGGCAGCCACCCCGGACCGGGACGGGATGCTTCAGGAGCCCGACGTGCCGGTTTCGGTGGCGCCCGGCGACCTCCGCTCCTACCTACGCGTAAGGGATCTCGCACAGGTCGTCAAGCACCACAACCCCACCGAGTACTGGAAGTCCGCGCCATACCTGGTCAACTTCATGGAGCACTACAAGCTCAAGCAAGCGATCGAGCGAGCCGCCGCGGCGGGCCAACTGGCCGAGGAGGGACAGCTCGACCCGGGTCCCGGGCTGTTGAGTTGGGAGGACGTGGAGAGCTACCAGCGCGTCGATCCACAGAACGGACGGCTCCGGTGGCTGATGGACGACCTCGAAGGCTGCCGAGCGTTCGAGCTTCTGTGGGTGCCGCCGTCGATCCGCTACTACGACACCGGCTCGGTCTACGAATCTTCGGAGGCCCGCCGGTTCACCAAGCGTCTGATCTTCTCGGGTTGGCGAGTCGTGCCGAAGGTCGTGTCGTCGCTGATCAGCTTCGAGGCCGAGCGCCGCGCCTACGCCAGCCGGGACCACGGCTACTCGGTCGAGTACGGACGGCGTGGTGGCCAGCGGCTCACATTCCGCACGAGCGAGCGCACCGCAGCCGAGGCCCGTCCCGGAGAAGCTCTAGGTGCTCGCCGCGCTGCCTCGATGACGACCTTCCTGCTCGTGTGGCCAAGCCTCAGTCTCGCTGAGCTGGGAGACCCGCTTCGCATGGAATCCGCACTGCCCAGTCGCGCCGCCGTGATCGCAGCAATCTCAGAGCGCATGGAAGCGGCTCTCGAGCCATTAGTTCGCACCGCCCCAACCGAGGGAGCGGTCGATCAGCGTTGGTACTGGGCCGCCCCGCTGTTGCTCGATCACGAGCGTCACTCTTCAACTGTCGAGCGGCTACTCGCCCAAAGGTCGGCAGTGCTTTGGGAGGGCGACAAGGCTGACGTCAACTTCCGGGCCC
>MKWU01003210.1_pt1 | contig 22163 bp, 25 predicted proteins | sample 809101 | NCBI WGS metagenome assembly MKWU01 (sample SAMN05860141, study PRJNA318959) | sponge metagenome | host: Aplysina aerophoba | place: Slovenia: Piran, Adriatic Sea, Gulf of Piran | collected 2013-05-07 | reverse complement strand
GTGAAGGGGCTTCTGAAAGTGAGATTGTCGAAGCACACCGCAGATTGATGCAGAAACTTCATCCGGACCGGGGTGGCAACGACTACTTGGCTACAAAAATCAATCAGGCTAAAGCAACACTTCTGACATAACCTATTCATATCGCAAACTGTTCCAACCCACCATGCTCTGGAGAAAAAAACCAAAAAAAAGCCGCTCTTCCAACAGCAATAAACAAAAAGTAATTCGTTCCTACAAAAAGGAAGGCGGGCATATCAAGTCTCTTGAAAGACAAGGTGCACTGACCACCAGTGCCAGCTATGGAGGAATGGGAGTCAGAGAACTGCAGTTGCGCATGGAACTGCTAGTTGACCAAGTGATTTCTTCACACCGCAGTGTATTCAAGTCGGCAGAGCAACTTGCTGAATTTGCAAAAGTTGACCAGGACAGGTTTCTGGGCTCTGTTGAAAAGATTTCCATGACAAGCGTCGAGCTTGCCTATAGCTTTTGTCACTTTGCACCCAGAAGCCTACAGCTCATAGATGAAGCACACTGGGAAGATTGGATTACACGGTTGCTGGAAGTGTATGACGAAAAAGGTGTCAACGGTGCGATCAGTACCATGAGAGACGTGGACAGCTTTGTCCGTTCTGTGACTCACGCTCCAAGCAGTATTCACCTGGAAAAGATTTCCCGTGTTTTGGAAAGCTTTGTAATCGGACTTAGTGGAAGAAAGCTAGAGATTGAACCCAATGATATAGCATACACGGATACGCAGACCATACGGCTACCTGCAATGCTAACTAAGTTTGATAAATCTGAAGACAACTTTGCTTTGTACAAGGCAATGGTTGTGCACCAGTGGGCACAGACGTGGTTTGGCACATGGAAGCTGAATATCGGATCGTACCTAAAGTCTTACAAGGACCCTGCCCGCGCCCTCGAATTGTTCCACAAACTCGAAACCATGCGTCTGGATGCATGCATTGAGCGTGAATTACCTGGCATTGCCCGAACCATGAAAGGCTTCAGTACGGAACATAATGAAACTGTTTTTTCCAGTACCTGGAAGCGTGCGATGAATACATTGCGGAAAACCGAAATGACCGTACTGGATACAATATTTTTCCTGGAAGCTGTATACAAGGATGAAAATGTGCCTGAAGACAAAATCTATCAAGGCAGCTTGAATCCGCAAGAAGCTTGGAGTGTACGCCAGGCCAGAATAGAGCGTGAAAAGCACAAGTTGCAACAGCGGCTTCTAGATCTTCAGCGTGAGCTTGGCAACTACAACACCAAAGCAGAAGAAGTACAGGAGGACGGCAAAACAGGTTTTTCAGTACAGGAAATACCGGATGACAGTATGCCAGAGGGCTTTAAGATTGAATTGCAATTTGGGGAGGACATCATAGAACTTTCCGATGACATGCAACAATTACTTGAATCAATTTTGCAGGACCTCGGCAGGATTCCTGATGAGTATCTGGAAGCAGCCAGACCTGACTATCCTCAGGAAGACAAGACCTCTGCGGAATTGATGGAGACAGACCTTTCAGATAACAGTCATCCTGCCTGGCTATACGATGAATGGGACCACTCTCGCCAGAAGTATAGAAAGGACTGGTGTCAGCTCAGGGAGTTGGAGGTGCGTCCTGTGCATGATGGTTTTGTGCAGAAAACACTGAACAAGCACAGGAGTTTGCTAAAGCATCTTCACAGGACATTTGAAGCGCTGCGGGAGGATAACAGGCGCATAAAGCGACAGCCATATGGCGACGATGTAGACCTTGATGCAGTCATTGAGGCATATTCCGATACTCAGATCGGCCTTGAAGCCTCACAAAATCTGTTCATCCGGTCTCGCAAGATGGACCGGAACATTGCAGTTATGTTCATGATCGATATGAGTGGCTCGACTTCGGGCTGGATCAATGAGATGGAAAGGGAAGCACTAATCCTGCTTTGCGAATCCCTAGAGATCCTAGGAGACCGCTATGCCATCTATGGGTTCTCGGGTTCAACGCATGAACGTTGCGAACTCTACAAGGTAAAGGAATTCGAAGAACAGTATGGAGATGAAGTAAAGGCACGCATTAGTGGAATTCAGGCACAGGATTATACGCGCATGGGCGCTGCAATTCGCCACCTCACAAAACTCTTGCACCAGATTGAAGCCCGCACCAAGCTATTAATTACCCTGTCAGACGGCAGACCTGACGACAAGGATGGCTACCGGGGTCCATATGGTATAGAAGATACGCGACGTGCATTGATTGAGGCAAAATTTCTAGGTGTTCACCCATTCTGTATTACGATTGACGAGGAAGCCATGGATTATCTGAAGCATATGTACGGACCTGTAAACTTTGCAGTGGTTGACCACGTAGACAAGCTGCCTTACAAGGTTTCTGACATTTATCGGCGCATTACAGTCTGATATAGGCTTGTGGTTGAAAATTGTAGTATGGATAACAGTCGGCGAATGGAGGCTGTGCAAAGCCCGGTCATTCCACTAATTGGCACATGGACGCGAAATAACCCAGGTACTGTATCCTTCGGGCAAGGAATCGCATTTTACGGGCCACCACCCCAAGCGTTTCGCAGAGTCCAGCAGTGTCTGGCAGACCCCGCGATAAACAGATATGGCCCTGTTGAAGGGATACCTGAGCTTCGACAGGCGTTAAAACACAAACTTTATGCCCAAAACAGTATCGATATCCACGATGAAAATGCCATCGTTGTGACAGCTGGCTCAAACATGGCGTTCAATACCGCAATACTGGCCATAACGGATCCAGGAGACGAGGTAATTCTGCCTCTTCCCTATTACTTTAACCACGAAATGTCTCTGACTATGGAACGATGTAAGCCCATACCCGTATCCACTGATGAAAATTTTCACTTAAGGATTAAGAAAATTGAAAATGCCATCTCAGATAAGACTAAAGCCATCGTTACAATCAGCCCCAATAACCCTAGTGGAGCTGTGTATACCAAAGAAGAGCTTGTCGCAGTAAACAGTCTTTGCCAACAATACTGTATCTACCATATCAGCGATGAAGCATATGAAGATTTTTGTTATGACCACCATAGCCACTACTCAGTTGCCACTGACCAAAATAACTGCAAGCATACAATTTCCCTATTTTCGTTTTCAAAAGGGTATGGATTTGCTGGCTGGCGCATCGGCTATATGGTAATGCCTCAACATTTGCTGAGTGCCATTAACAAAATCCAAGACACAATCCTGATCTCACCACCCATGGTCTCACAGCATGCAGCACTTGGTGCTCTGGAAGCTGGAGCAGAGTTTATTGAGCTGAAACGTCAGGCCATGTCAAGCAAACGCAGTATCGTACTCGAAATGCTGGCAGATATAGCCTGTTTGAAGAGTGTGCCAACATCAGAAGGCGCATTTTATGTGATGCTTAATATTGATAGCTCCATGAAAGACCTGCAACTGGTGAAGAGATTGATCACAGAGTTCGGTGTCGCCACCCTTCCGGGTTCAGCATTTGGCATTCATCAGGATTGCCACATACGGTTGTCATATGGTGCCCTGTCAGACGATGATATCGAAACAGGTATGAGACGCCTCAAGAAAGGCCTGTATGCTACTCTGAACTAGCTGTCAAGGATTGTCTGGAATCAACGAGGAGTGATGCTCAACGATCCTGTAGCCAACCTTTTCATCGTAGCCAACTACAAAAGTGAAACGTGCAGGTAACGTAACGAGTACTTTATCCATATAGGAAAACTCGTATGTACCTGAATACAGGCTAGTACCGCCATAAACCCGTGTACGAATTAGGCTGAAGTGAACCCTCAGTCGGTCCTTATCAAATAGTTCCTCGAAGTATTTCTCGATGAGGTAGGTATTATCACGAATGACTTCTGAAAATGTACCCCACAATATTGCCTCATCCGAGTAGAGCTTGACAATATTCGCAAGATCACCACTATTCAGGCACTGTTCCCATTTTTTTATTATCTGATCAGCGTCCATGTTTGTTGTATCGTTTGATGCGTAGTATCTGTAGACAAGACACATAAAGCTTGACTTTTACTTGCAAAAGGATACACCTATATACTTTTCCTCTACTACTATGCCAAGGTTGTAACTGAAATTCCTTCTCTTAATCAAGTCAATACAATTATATATATGATCGACAGGCACAAACATGACTCTCAAACTTCAAACATATATAACGGCAATTGGTACACAGAATATTCTATGTCACGATCCAAGTTAATCGGCTTATCCTGCCGCCAACTATTTACCTTAGCACTGCTGGTCATATTGCTTAGTGCACCGAATACTTGGGCCGATTCGGTACTTGTTCCGCAAGACAATCACGGCAAGGTAACTCAAATTATTACTCAGCTTCTGAAAAAATATCACTATAAAGACTTCAGCATCAACGATGCTCTGTCAGAGAAAATCCTGAATTCATACATCGCATCTCTGGATCCTAACCGGAGTTATTTTTATCAAAACGATGTCAACAAATTCGAAGCGTTCAGATTTAGCCTGGATGATGCCTTGAACCACCAAAACCTGGACGTTCCATTTGAAATGTTTCGCCTGTACCAGGTACGAGTAGATGAACGCATCACCTATGCTCTGAGCCTTCTTAGTACAGAGTTTGATTTCAATGTTCAAGAAGAATTTATTGTGGACCGTTCAGAATCAGATTGGCCAGCAGATTCGAATACCTTAAATGAAATCTGGAGAAAGCGTGTAAAGAACGATGTGCTCAGTCTGAAACTTGCTGATCAGACACCTGATGAGATCAGAAAAACACTTGAGAAACGCTACCAAAGCATTGCCAAGCGAAGCCAGCTTGATGCCGAAGATGTATACCAGGTTTTTATTAATTCGTTTACGCGAACACTGGAGCCTCATACCAGCTACCTGTCACCAAGAACTTCAGAAAATTTTGCTATCCGAATGAGCCTTTCTCTGGAAGGTATTGGTGCATTACTACGTGTTGATGGTGAGTACACACTGGTCGAAAAAATCATCCCTGGCGGGCCTGCTGATAAAAGTGGCTTGCTACATGCATCTGATCGGATTGTTGGTATAGCCCAGCAAAGTGAAAATGAATTCAAGGATGTTGTTGGCTGGCGCCTGGAAGAAGTCGTCGACCTGATACGTGGCACCAAAGGCACGGCTGTTAGGCTTCAGATTCTGCCTGGTGAAGAAGGCCTTGCTGCCAAGATTAGGGAAATACAAATCATTCGCGATAAGATAAAACTGGAAGAACAAGCAGTAAAAAGTGAAATAATCAATATTCAGAATGATGCCCAGACAAGCAAAATTGGAGTGATTGATGTACCAGCATTCTACATTGATATATCCGCATACCAGCGTGGTGAAGCTGGCTATCGTAGTACTACCCGGGATGTAGACCGTTTAATTTCGGAGCTAAAGCTTGAGGGCATTGACGCCCTAGTTTTAGACTTGCGTGGTAACGGTGGCGGATCACTAACCGAGGCTACACAGCTTGCCGGTCTGTTTTTAGATGAGGGTCCCATAGTGCAGGTTCAGAATTCGAGCGGTCATGTACGCGTGCATCGAGATCATGATCCAAAGGTTTCTTACAGAGGCCCTCTAATCGTCCTAGTCGACCGGTTCAGCGCCTCTGCTTCTGAAATCGTTGCAAGCATGATTCAGGATTATCGATACGGCGTGATAGTAGGCGAAACAACATTTGGTAAAGGTACTGTGCAACAGCTTATCGACCTGAACAGCTTTCGCCTAGGCCGTAAAGCCAAATTTGGACAACTGAAAGCTACTATTGCACAGTATTTCAGAGTCAGCGGAGCAAGTACGCAGCACAAAGGTGTAGTTCCTGACATTGATTTTGAAACAATTTTTACGGATGAACACGGCGAGCGTTCACTGAAAAACGCTTTACCATGGAGCTCTATTTCAGCAATTAATCACCACTACGGCGCAGTAACCCAGCAGGTATTGTTAGCTGTAATGAATATGCACAAATCACGCATCCTGAATAACAAAAAATATAAGTCTTTGATGAATATGCTGCAACACGATTCAGAATTGAGGAATAAAAAATCTATTTCATTGTTTGAATCTACAAGAAAAAAAGAATATGAAAAGAACGAAGCGGCACGTTTGGCCAATCAAGATCTGCTGAAAAAATTACAAGAGAGCTCCAGCAGGCTCGATAATGAAGAATTTGTCGATGTATTGCTTATTGAAGCTGCACATATCGCAGCAGACTTGGCAATACTTCTCAAATCACATCAGTCCAGAGCTTTTGGCAGCCGTATTACGCAACCGTCAGGTTAATTGTTCAAAGATCCTGAAACCAGCCACATACGTACCTACTGCAGAACCTAGAGAGCTTAAAAAGAAAATAAGCAGTGTTTTGGCTACGGAGTTCTTGCGCCAACCTGAAACAGTGGTAGTGTCCATACGTAGTTCCCGAAAATCCTTGACAGTGGGTTTTCGGATAATAAGCTCTACCGCAGCAGTTACCATGCCTGACCCGACGGTAGGATTTAAAGAAGTAATCGGTGCTGCAACGAAAGCTGTAATAACTGTAATCAGGTGAGCACCTGCAATGGCAGCACCTAGGGCAGACAAGCTGCCGTTTATAATGATCCATTGCCAGACCAGCCTCCAGCCTAGATCAGGACTTTCCCTGAAGCCCAAGTAAAAACCAGCCGCGATCAATGCAACAACTAACCAAGGCACGACTTTCCACCAGGACCTTTTAAGTGAAACAGTCTCTAAGTTTTTTATAACAGCTTGTGGGCGACTGCTTGGATGTCCTAAATGATTCGCCATTCCTCTTACATGACCTGCCCCAACAACGACAAGGATCCTTTTCTTGCTGTGCAATTCAATGGTCTGTAGAATTTTTGCTGACATGTACTGATCCCGTTCATCAATCAGGGAAACAGATAACTCCTTGGCCTGCTCCGAAAATCTTGCAAAGGCAGTTTCCAAAACATCGCCATTCTTCAGTTTCTCTATCTCTTCTTCAGTAACTTTTTCTCGAGAGAGTACGGTGGCAAATAAGCCAGCAACCAAGAAGATTCGTTTCCAAAATGGCGTATTTCTGTATGCCCGCCGAAGGGTTATGCCAATTTCTCGATCAATTAGAACAACAGGCAGTCCAAGCGCAGAAGCTTCAGTGATTGCTGTCTTCATCTCAATGCCAGGCTTGACACCCAGCTGATCGGCCATTCTTTGCTGGTAGGCACCCAATGCCAAATGGGCAGCTACCATGCTTGCCTTACCCTGACGAATGACGGCAAACAGGTCCATTTCAGCTAACTGATCTGCATGCATCATAGAGTTATAGCGACTTTGGCATAACTCAATGCAAACGACATCAAATTTGCCGGAGCGAATCTTGCTTCGAACAGTGTCTGCACTCGTGCGGGACACATGTGCAGTACCAAGAAGTGTTATGGTGCTTTCTTGAATAAGCAGCGATTGCTGTGGTTCGGGCACAATTACCTCATACGCTAGGATTATTAAGAAGCCGCTTACTAGATCAAAAAAATGAAATAAACAAGCAATTATTTGTATTCATTATATTTTTTTGAGCTTCCCTTCACCTTGTCGGCAGGATAGCGTTGCTCGTTAAGCTTGATCTTACGCTGTGTAACTTCCATCAAGTCAATCCCCAACTGGTCTGACAAACGAAGCAGAAAAATAAATATATCTGCCATCTCAAAGGCAACTGCTGCATGTTTTTTCGGGTCAAGCTGAGTACTTTGCTCTTCTGTAACCCACTGAAAATGTTCAACCAGTTCTGCAACTTCCACTGACAACGCCATAGAGAGGTTTTTAGGGCTGTGAAATTGCTCCCAATCCCTGATTTTTGCAAATTCCTTCAACTTTAACTTGAGGCCGTCAATGTCTCGGTCATTCATATCAAATTCTTCCCATGGCAACCAGAAATTGTTGGTGATTCATGGCCTAGTCTGATGGGTTGGTTAGCAATATCCAAAGTCATGCATGGTTGTTTGAATTTGCGCACACTGCACATTTAGGATCCCTGTTTATCTTGACACCGTGCCATTCCATATTTAACGCATCAACAAGCAACATTTTATTGGAAAGCGTTTCACCTATCTGAAGCAAGAGTTTGATTGCCTCGGTCGCCTGAATACAGCCTACCAGCCCTGCTACAGAACCAAGAATGCCAGTTTGTGTACAACGTTCCTCAAGATCTCCCTGATCAGGATACAGACATTGATAGCATGCGCTTTCATCCCGCATGGTAAATACGATCACCTGCCCCTCAAACCTGATTGCAGCACCAACTACAAGTGGAGTGCGAGTTTCCACACAGGCCACGTTAATTGCGAAACGGGCGCTAAAGTTATCCGTTGCATCTACCACAAGATTGGCATTAGCTACCTCATTTCTGAGTTCAGATCCAGTTAGCCGTGAATTGATAGTGCGCACTGTTACCCGTTCATTTAAAGCTGCAAGAACCTGTTTTGCAGAACTCACCTTCTCATCTCCAATTTGGTCGCTTCGAAATATGACTTGCCTTTGCAGATTGGACAAGTCCACCCGGTCCGGGTCTACTATAGTGATTTTTCCAATACCACTCGTCACAAGGTACATAGCAACTAGGGAACCTAGTCCACCTACACCAAACAGCAGCACATGCGATGCAAGGAGTTTTTGCTGTCCTGCCATATCAATCTGCGGCAACATAATCTGTCGACTGTAACGCAATAATTCCTGATCACTTAATTCAGTATCCTCAACCGTTCTATTCATCACAAACATTAATCCCTAGTATGCCTATCCGTCTTCACGACGTATTTTGCCTTCAGCAAAGGCTTTTTGCTGTTCTGGGGTCGCTTCTCTCTGGTATTTGGCTTTCCATTCTGCATAGGACATACCGTACACAATTTCTCTGGCTTGCTCATATTCTATTTCAATCCCCCTATTCTCAGCTGCTGACACATACCATTTGGACAGGCAATTTCGGCAAAAATCTGCAAGATTCATCAGGTCGATGTTTTGCACTTCTGTTTTCTCACGCAAATGTTCTACTAGCTTCCTGTACACCGCTGCTTCAATTTCGAGGCGGTCCTGGCTACTGATTGGATTACTCATATTACCTCCTAAACGTCTAACGATTGCTAGCAGTTAAGCTTGCTATACTAGCAGTCTCACGACGGCTGATTTTTTGTCTGATCGCCCTTTTATCAAATATGTACCGATGTCTACAACTGTCTGAAACTAAACCAACCGGATCATTAAACACTCATGCGCACATATCAATTATTTTTAAGATTTCCCTAAGGTCCTCCAGGGTCCATCATGGTTAAAGAAGATATTACAGGTGTCATACTAGCAGGGGGACAAGCAACCCGCATGGGTGGACAGGATAAGGGACTTCTTCAAATCAACGACCAGCCCATGATTGTACATGTGATCAATGCTTTGAAACCTCAGGTTGCAGAAATTCTGATTAATGCCAACCGCAACAAAAATATATACGGAAAGTTCGGCTATCCGGTCATAGCAGATGATTTAACTGGGTTTCAAGGTCCGCTTGCTGGAATGGCTGCTGCAATGAATCATACATCCACTGACTATATCTTCACCTGCCCCTGTGACGGGCCCTTGCTTCCGACTGGTATCGTAGCACGGCTGCATACAGTCCTGAGTAGGCAAGAAGCAGAAATTTGTGTAGTTCACGATGGCAAAAGAATGCAATCTGTGTATGCGCTGATAGACTGTCAATTGCAGGACAGCCTACGGGAATTTCTTGCATGTGGGGGACGTAAAATTGAGCACTGGTATGAACAGCACAACCTCGCTCAGGCTGATTTCAGTGAAATGCAGGATAATTTTTTAAATGTAAATGAGCAAAGAGACCTTGCAGTAGTATCCGTGCACTTTACAGATTAACAAATAGCATGAGTCGCAGTTTATTTGAAAAACCTGTCATTGGGTTGTGCGCGTACAGCGGTTCTGGCAAAACAACTTTGCTGGAGAAGCTCATACCAGTTTTAAATTTGCGTAATCTGAATGTAGCAGTCATCAAACATGCACACCATTTATTTGATATCGATCATCCTGAAAAAGACAGTTATAAAATCAGAAAGGCAGGAGCCCAGCAAGTCCTGATCTCTTCACAGAGGCGCTGGGCGCTCATTCATGAACATGCATCAGGTGAAGCTGAGTTATCGCTTCAGGAAGCCCTAGTACATATTGATCCTAAGCCGATTGATTTCGTCATCGTAGAAGGTTTTAAAACTGCGCCCATATCCAAGATCGAGATCCACAGACCTGCCCTGGGCAAACCACTCATGGCATCCGATGATCCCTACGTGATTGCAATTGCAACCGATCAGCCAATACAAGTAAGCACTTCATTGCCTGTACTGACCTTGAATGACCCTGAGCAAATTGCAGAATTTATTGAACAGCATATAAAAAGCAACAAAAAATAAAACAGAAATCTCATTCTGCACTGCGAATTATAAATGTTATAATCAGTACTTATAAGAACAGGCTGGTGCTTGCCATACGAGCAAGGTCCCACGACTAACCGTATTAAATACAATACGTTATAGCCGGTCAGACATAATCTGATTCAGTATCGTCAGACACAGGACAGTTTCCCGTTCAATACGGGAGACAGCCATCTCGGCTGACTGACAGCCTGAATGGAAATATTTTTTGCACAAGACCAGGAGTTGATTTACATGGCAGATAGAACCGTCACAGTGACAGATATTGCGACAGGCAAATCAGTCGACCTACCTGTACTGGATGGTACAAATGGGCCCAGCACCATTGATATAGGAACACTATACAAGAAGCTCGGCTATTTCACCTATGACCCTGGCTTTGTGTCCACGGCCAGTTGTGAGAGCAAAATTACTTTTATTGATGGTGACCTTGGCCTACTGCGTTATCGAGGCTATCCAATCGAGCAACTTGCTGAACACAGCACATTCCTTGAAGTCTGTTATCTGCTTTTAAACGGTGAGCTTCCGGACAAACAAACTTTCGAAACATTTGAGAGCCGGCTGAAAATGCATTCCCTGCTGGATGAAAAAATGCGCCGGTTCTACCTAGGGTTTCATAACAACTCACATCCTATGGCAATGATGGTGGCAACCGTAGGTGCGATGTCTGCATTTTATCATGACCAGATTGACGTCCACGATGCCGAGTCCAGAGAGATCGCAGCAAAACGTCTAATCGCCAAAGTCCCAACCATGGCAGCCTGGGTATACAAATATACTGTAGGTCAGCCTTTTGTGTATCCGAATAACAAGCTGGATTATGTCTCAAACTTCCTGTACATGATGTTCGGGCTACCTACCACGGACTATCAGCCCAGTCCTGCTTTTGTTCGTGCGATGGACCTGATTCTAATTTTGCATGCCGACCATGAACAAAATGCCTCCACCTCTACAGTGCGACTAGCCGGAAGTTCAGGAGCCAATCCGTATGCAGCATTATCTGCAGGCATCAGTTCACTCTGGGGACCTGCACATGGTGGGGCCAACGAGGCAGTAATCAACATGCTTGAAGACATCGTGCAATCAGGCAAGAGTGTCAACTACTATATTGAACGAGCCAAAGACAAGGACTCCCAGTTTCGCCTGATGGGCTTTGGCCATCGTGTGTACAAGAACTATGACCCACGTGCAAAAATTATTCGCAAAGTCTGTCACCAGTTGCTTGATGAATTGGGCGAAAACAATCCTCATCAGCGTCTACTTGATACTGCCATGGAACTTGAGCGAATTGCCCTAGAAGATGATTACTTTATACAACGCAAACTGTATCCGAATGTCGATTTTTATTCTGGCATCATTTTGCGTGCAATGGGCCTCCCTCTGAATATGTTCACTGTGATCTTTGCACTGGCCCGTACGGTAGGCTGGATATCTCACTGGAAAGAACACATGAGTGATCCTCAGGCACGAATTGGCCGACCTCGCCAGCTGTATACCGGTGCAGACCAACGAGATTATGTACGCATTGATGAACGCAGCTAGCTGATCTCTGAAAAGAACTTGCTCATTGCTGGTGCGAAATTCTCTTCGTCTATCAGGAATGAGTCATGACCTTTTATTGAAGGCAAGCGTATAAACTCGACATTTCGGCCAGCTTTACCTATTCCATTGAATATTTCTTCCTGCTGTGTAACAGGAAACAGTATGTCTGTCTCAACCCCTATGACCAGGGTTTTCCTAGAGTGTATTTTGGCTAGCCCTGCATTGACGGACCCACCATGCTCAGCCACATCAAACCAGTCCATTGCCCTAGATAAATAGAGATAACTGTTGGCATCAAAAGCATCTACAAATTTGTGAGCATTGTAATCAAGATAAGATTCAACTTCGAACTCGATACCAAACTTGCTCCTACCTTTGAATTTCGGGCTGACACGTGCACGATTGAATCGCTGGTTCCATTCTTCTCCCGCACGGTAGGATATTAGCCCTATCTTGCGAGCCAGCGTCATGCCGTTTTTAGGCTCTTCACTTGGCTCATAGAGGCCGTCTTTCCAGTCCGGATCGCAACGCACAATCTCCCGCTGTATTGACCGCATGGCAACTGCTAATGGTAAAGAGCGGCAGGCCGAAGAAATTGTGACAAGATAATCCACCTCGTCTGGATACTGGAGCGCATATGCCAAAGACGACATGCCACCCATAGAAGCCCCAACTACTGCACAAAGATGATCCACACCCAGTTCCTGCATGGCATGGTGGCCAGCCTTGGCTATGTCTTCGATCGTGAGGTCAGGGAAATCCACACAATACCGTTTGCCGGTTTTAGAGTTGATTGAACTTGGGCCTGTTGTACCAAAGCAACTCCCCAGGGAGTTCACGCACACCACATAAAATCGGTCTGTATCAATAGGCTTACCTGGACCTATCATATATTCCCACCAGCCTGGTGAAGGGTCCTCGTGAGAAGAACAGGCATGTGCAGAGGGTGACAGACCTGTAAATACAAGCACTGCATTATCGTGCATTTGCGAAAGCCTGCCCCAGGACTCATAAGCTACTACTACTTTTGGCAATGAACCACCACGACGCATGATAAAATCAGTAGTACCATAATCCCCATGCAGTTCTACAAGCCGGGTCGCAGGCGGAATCCAGCTGGGTACGGAATGTATATCTTTGGCAGTATTCATGCTTTCTTCTACTTCCTATGACAAAGACGTGTGCTCCCGATATTCCTCATACTCACAATGTACAATGCTCTATACCTGATTGGATAAAAAAAGGAAAGGACTCTGTAATGACCTGCTAGGCATGCTTCCAGGCAGTAACAGCCTGGATTAAGGATAACAGCATCAGTCCCGTGAACAATATAAGCGTCTGCTCGGGAATCGTGAGCCCGGCAAATGTCCAGTCCACTTCAGCACATGAGCCCGAGCCGGCAAATACTTTACGAATGACATCAAAGACTGGCAGGGTTTCAAGCATATAATACAAGTCCGGCCCACATTCCGGCACCTTGTCTGCCGGTAGACTTTGCAGCCATATATGTCTTGAAGCCAACCCAATTCCAGCTGTACTGAGGGCAATAGAAAGCAGACTATAGATTTTTGAGAATACTGATCCCGGGAAGCTAATCAGGGCTAGGAAGAAAATGAGTCCCATTACAGCAAGTACAACCCGATCCAGTATGCACAAAGGACAAGGATCAAGATACAAGGTCTTTTCAAGATAAAAAACTGCAAACACAACTGATGTCACACAGAAAAACAACCCTATAGCATTCAGCATGCGGTAACTAGACATCCGAAATTCCTTACAGCATTCATACGAGAGACTTCATTGAATGTCTCCTGTCTCTCTATTCCAAATTCAAAATATCCTCTTGGTAGACCCTGCAGTTGGTCACCTACAAGCATTTTAGCTTTAATGTTCGCCAGTTCGAAGCAAATTCTACACTCTCAAAATACTCAATTTTGATTGAAAATACGCAAATTTTATGCTGGTCAATATTTGCAGCTTCAAATCTATCACCCTAGCGGATATTTTTTCATGCCCCTGGCTGTAATTGCCTTCCTGGCATTCATCCAAAGCCTGCAACTGCACTTGCTTTGACCGTATTTCAACTTAAATAATCCGTAGGCAACACCTAAAGATCAGCACAAGAGAACTCGTAGCTAAACAAAACTAAACGCATACACAGACCTGTCACAGTTGTAATGCATTCTATACAGCACAATCACTACAAGTTATCAGGTAGGCGAGTATACCCGAGGTGATTCACTGTCCAGCATTTCAGCCAGTTTTTCATACCATTCTGTAATTTCGTGCAACGTAAACACCGCATTTGCAGGACTAGGGTTGGGAGTTACAAAAACAGCTGAGTGCTTGATCTGAAAAGATAACCTGCCCCACTCTACCGTGGTATTACAGTGTTCGGCATATTTAAAATAATTCTGTGCGGCCATCTTGCCATGAAACCAGCAGACACTGGGTGCATACTTTTCAATTTTCATTTTCAGCGTAGGAGCCCATTTCTTATAGTCTGCAGCTTTCAGAGATTTTCCCATTGAAGAATGCTTCTTTACAACATCGGTAAACCCAATTCCGTATTGCCTGAATATTTTTTCTTGGGATTGTATGCATGGCATGATTTCCTCAGGTATCAGCCCACTAGCATTCAGGGCTTTCCAAAACCGATTTCGAGGATTTGCAAAATAGAAACCTTTCTCAACGGAAATAGTGGAAGGGTTCAAGCCAATTGATAATACATGTAGTCCATAATCAATGTAATCTGGAAGTGTGTCCACGCTATGTTGCCTGCATTTCCATTGTGATACGGTAGTTCATCCTATACTCTATGCTGTGAAATCCACATCGATGCAACAGGAACCTTTAATGCCAACGTCGAGCAATATAAAAACTTATTCCATAGATGCCATGCAGCTGGGACCCATGGAAAATTTAATATATTTACTCATAGACCATTCGACCCAGACTGCAGCCGTTGTCGACCCTGCATGGGATGTGCCGGCAATTATAAATCGAGCAAAATCTTTGGACATAACCATTACAGACATTTTGTTGACCCACAGCCACCATGACCACATCAACGGAATTGATCAACTATTAGGCAAGTATGATGCTGAAGTTCATCTGTTGAAAAGTGAGGCGTCATTCTGGGGTGGCGACCTCATTCAGCCCAGTCTACATCATGGTGGAGATAGCATAACCATTGGAAAAACCGAGATTGAAGTTCTGCACACTCCCGGACATACGCCTGGCTCAGCCTGCTATAGAGCCGGCAATGATCTCATTACAGGAGATACCCTGTTCGTATTCGGCTGCGGACGTTGCGACTTACGCGGCGGTGACCCAGAGCAGATGCACACTACCCTTAAGAGGTTTCGCGATGAGCTTCCTGATTCCATTGTCATTCACCCTGGTCACCACTATGCAGAAAAAGCTACATCAACACTTGCAGAAGAGCTGGAGGGCAATCCGTTTATGCATTTCACCAAGGTTGATCAATTTATCCGTTATCGCATGAAAATCCACGACCAAGTCAGAAGCTCTCCGTATACACCGGTTACCAGAGAGGGCATTGAGGCCTTTTGCACGTAAGAAATTTCTATGCCAAGTATCACTGCGACCAAGCAGTATAATCATGTAGCGCGTCGACTGAGGGATACTAAAATTTTACCGATCTCTTTAGCAGCACCAAGGTAAGGTGCCATTTGAAGCTGTACCTGTGGGTTGTTCTTCTTTACATTCTCCAGTTCAGCAGGAATGTCTACGGTTACATGATGACCAGAAGAAAGAAAATAAGGAAGCACAGTGATATGTGTAGCACCCTTTCGTGAACAGATAGATATTCCCTCGGTAATTGACGGCTCTGTGAATTCCAGAAATGCACACTCGACCTGGTCAAATCCATGAGTAGCATCTTGCGCGAGCCTTCTCGTCAGATCCCTAATCTCATCGTTGGACACCCTTTTCCGGCTGCCGTGTGCGACTAATAGCAGTGCATTCATACCAAATACTTACTCAGCACATGCTGAAGCCTGAGTATTGAACTCCCTATTTTCGCCGCATGGCAAATGTTTTGAATTCCTGCCAACTGGGTCCTAAAGCAGAAATTTTTTCAGGCTCATTTTTGTACTTGTTGAGCATAAATCGATATGTGATATGGGGAATTTTAAATGTAAATGCAGCCAGCCCAATAAACATCACGCCAACAATGCTTGCAGCATTGCCTTGTACTTCTATTCCTGCCCACCACATTACGACTGCAAGAATGCAAACCAGAACAATGGTTATATGAGTTAGTCTACGATTCAGAAGAGTAAACTCCAGCTTCAGCATATCAGATAGTTCACTTCTGCTCATTCTTCTAACAACATGTTATATATAGAAATACATTCAGAATATACTTGAAAGTTTACTCCATGGAAATTTTAAATACGACCACTTGCATGCACCTCTGCGTATTGCATTTTGTGGTTCAAGCTTCCTAGCGTCGCTAAGATACATCATTTGCAAGCATTATATTATAAAATCTCCACAGGATTAGATTGTATTCTGTGTGAAGGTCTAAACTCTTGCATATCTGTAAACTACAATACTTGCAGGGAATTCAATCCAAGATCCTAGGGTTATGAGTTATGAATAGAAGGGCATTTATATTCACTGCGGTAACAGGATTGGCTTTGTTTACGGTATTGCAGTTCAAGTCCAGCCACAACAAAATCAATATTAAAGCTGCAGCAAGTATAAAAAAATTGGAATACAGCGATGATTTCTGGCGCAACGCCCTGTCGTCCAACCAATATGCCATTTTACGAAAAGGTGCTACAGAACCCCGCTATTCAAGCAAGTACACCGAGTTCAATGAAGCAGGAAGTTATCATTGCATTGGCTGCAATCTGGAACTGTTTACTTCGGATATGAAGTACGATAGTAAGACAGGCTGGCCCAGTTTCATGGACCACCTCAGAGGACATCTGGAAGTTTACACAGATTTCAGGACAATTTTACCCAGTATGGCCTATTCTTGCGCTCAATGCGGAGGGCATCACGGTCACCTGATCATGGATGGTCCGCTACCTACTGGACAACGCTGGTGTAGTAACGGCCAGACCCTGGAATTCAGGCCTGCATGATGGTCTCTGAAAAGCATAAATTTAAATCAACGGGTATTCATGGGGACTCGAAAATTCCGTCGCTGGAACAGGCCTACAGCAGAAACTATTCACACGAAGACAAGATAGCCGAACTGGCGAAATTTGTTCAACAGATTAGTTCACATTTCCCTGAAATATTGAATTCAGACCGTGACAGAACTGCTTCAAATATACATATAGCAAATATTGAAGAACAGCTTAATCGCCCCAAGCAAGATATGCAGGTCATTCAGAACTCTCTACAGGGACTGCTGAAAATAGGCGACAAAAAACAAGATGATATGCTGGCATGTGCTCTGCTCGACTATATCGATGAAATGATAGAAATGATCAGCACAAAGCAGTAAGTCGTACCCTACCAAGGTATAGCCTAGGCTGTACTAGTGCAGAGCAATTATGGATATGGTGTAACAGGAATTCCTCTCATGAAAGAAATTACATTAAAACAAGCGAATGAAATCATCAATGCCGCCCATCGTGAGGGACAGGAGCGGAAATTAGCTCCACTTACAATAGTTGTGCTGGATACCGGAGGTCATATCAGGGCACTATCAAGAGCTGATGGAGCCAGCTTCATGCGCTCAAAAATCGCCATGGCAAAGGCGTGGGGTGCAATTGGAATGGGATTGCCATCCAGCGCTCTAGATGAGATGGGCAAGCAAAGACCCATGTTCATGAATGCCCTGATTCATATCGCAGACCAGGGGCTTATGCCAGTGGCGGGTGGTGTTCTGGTACGGGACCACAACAATACTGTGATTGGCTCAGTAGGAATCTCCGGTGACCTTTCTGATCAGGATGAGCACTGCGCCATTGTCGGCATCAAGGCCGCAGGATTCAGTACAGATTCAATAAAATAATGCAAGATAGTTGATTGCTCAGTCAGACCTCATCATCGGTTTCTTCTGAGAACAAACTAGCTAATACCTATATCAAGACAATAAAGTAGCAAGCTTGTCGTTTTCATACTGAAATGTGTGGCCAAGCAACTCAGTCTTCGTATCAAAATTATTCTACTTTTAACTGCACATTTTGGGAGTGAAAATGATCAAGCCTCATGGGTCGGATGTCCTAAAACCTTTATATGTAGCGGATGAAGTGCAACGCAAGCAGCTTGAGCAGGAAGCACAAAACCTGCCCCAAGTGCTATTAAATTCTGCAGCAGCCTGCAATGTCGTTATGCTTGCTGCAGGATATTTTACACCCCTGCAAGGGTTCATGAATGCCACAGATTCAATTTCCGTTGCCGAATCCATGCATACCAGTAGTGGTCTGTTCTGGCCAGTTCCAATACTAAACCTTGTACATGATGCCCCGCTTATTGAACCTGGTTCACGCATCGCATTGAAAGATCCCAACGTCACGGGCTGTCCTGTCATCGCCATCCAGAAAGTCGAAGCTGTGGAAGAGCTCAGCCAGGAGCAAGTTAAGGTCATAATAGAAAATACTTACCGCACCACAGACCATGAGCACCCAGGTGTAGCTACTTTCCTGTCTCTAGGAAATGTAGTTATTTCAGGCCCTATACAGGCTTTGAATTACAGTTATTTCAGGGATGAATTCCCAAACACATTTCGTACGGCAGTGGAGATAAGAAATGAAATAGCCGAACACGGCTGGCAGGTCGTTGTCGGTTTTCAGACACGAAATCCCATGCACCGTGCACATGAAGAGTTATGCAAAATGGCACAACAAGACACAGGCGCTGAAGGGATACTCATTCATATGCTGCTGGGCAAGCTAAAGCCAGGTGATATCCCGGCACCTGTACGGGATGATGCAATTCGCAAAATGGTGGAGCTATATTTTCCTCCCAATAGTGTAATGATTACCGGCTACGGATTTGACATGCTGTATGCTGGTCCACGTGAAGCTGTTTTACATGCTGTATTCCGCCAAAACTGTGGTTGCACTCATTTTATAATAGGCCGCGATCATGCAGGCGTGGGCGATTACTATGGTGCTTTTGATGCGCAAACAATTTTCGATGAGGAAATTCCACCTGGCACACTTGACATCCAGATATTTCATGCCGATCACACAGCCTACTCCAAAAAGTTAAACAAGGTCGTGATGATGCGCGATGTGCCAGATCATAAAAAAGAGGATTTCGTGCTGCTGTCTGGAACAAAGGTGCGAGCTATGCTTGCCGCTGGTGAGGAATTGCCTAAAGAATTTGCAAGGCCAGAGGTTGCAAAGATCCTTATGGACTATTACCAAAGCTTGTAAACCAGCTTGTATATGTGCATTGTTGTGAATGCATGAAAATCTACTTGCCTGAGGGCATTTCACCCATGATCAGGCCTGGGTCCAGACGTTGTTGGTGCCAGTTCATGCGCCAGTCCAGATGCGGGCCTGTTACACGGCCCGTCGCCCCTACCAGTGCAATAGGCTGGCCTTGCTCTACCCGGTCTCCGACATTTACCAGAATCTTGTGCAGATGGAGAAAAGAGGACGACAGATTCTGGCCATGGTCTATCACCAAGGTGTCCCCTGAAAAGTACATATCCTCAGCGTAGGTCACTAACCCGGGAGCAGGCGCCACAACAGGAGTACCTACCGGTGCGGCAATGTCAATGCCAAAATGAGGTTGCCTCGGAAACCCATTCAGGATTCTTTGACTGCCGTATATGCCTGATATCTGGCCATGTACAGGCCAGATAAAACCGGATCTGAAATCCATGCGATCTTCGTTCACGCTACGTGCTTCTGCAATACTTGCACTCTCCTCGCGGATTCTCTGCATGACCTCCGGGCCAGGATTGACCTGCCTGTCCGGCAGCCCGTCAATGCGCTGAACGTCGTACTTTCGTGACGCGATTGCAAGAACATGGGTTTCATGCGAACCGTCTTTTGCATATACCGTCAAGTTTGCTTTAGCAGGATAGTCACGCCCAAACCCGACAATGAATTCCCCCTCGGCGGAGACACGCACCCAGTGGCCATTGACCTGCACCCTTGAACTAGGCTCAACCTGCCCAAAAGCCAGGCCACCCTGAACCAGATTTCCCGTGAGAGCCAGTGTATCCTGCTGTGTCCCTGCAGGCAGGGAAATCACCAACAGACAGAAGAAACAAACGGCTTTGGTCCGGAGATACATTTATTTGGCCACCAGGAAAAAAAGGATTTCAGCGTTATCTTGTCACAGTTCGATGGATGCGTTAAACACAAGGAAGCCGAGGTCCGGCACTTCCTCGGACAACCAGGACTCACATGGTTTCCATTACACACTTGTCACGGGCAGTACGGGCCAGGTCAATCGAGTGTTTGTAATATTCACTGAGACGATCATAGTTGAGTTCTTCCCTGGTTTTCGAGACGGCTACCACATAGTTGGCAAATTCCTGATCGGAAGGCATATTCTCGCTGATACAATGACAGAATTCCTCGTGGCCAATGGCCTTAACACAAGCCATTTTCTTATGCTGGATATGAAGGTTAAACTGCTCCATCACCGTCTTTGGCGTGACCTGGCCGCTGGTTGCATGCTTGTCCACCAAATGGTCAGCTTCATACCCCTCCAGCGCATCCAGCATTCGCGGCAGATGTTCATCGCCGGCCGCAGTCAAGGATGCAAACACAAGCAAAGTCATCAATGCGCACAGGAATAGTCTGGGGTACATGGGCTACCTTCTGAGAGATGCCCGGATAGCTGTGTTACAGCGGTGAACCGGCCGGGTGTGGCAAAATGCATCCTGGCAGAAGAGCAGTTTCAACCGCGAACTCAATGAAAACATGACTCCGGGCCATATCTTTTGTACGATATATGTATTCAGATACATGGTACCTGTTCCGGCTGTGTGATCAAGACATCAACGAATGAGGTAATGAGCGATGACTATAAATATGGGCGACACTGAACGCATGTTTCGAATCCTGATCGGCCTTCTGTTTATTGGCCTAGCCTTCGCATTGGGCGGAGGATGGTGGTTCGGTTTACTGGGGGCTATACCAGTCCTCACAGGGCTTGTAGGATCATGCCCTGTTTACATGCCCTTTAGAATATCAACCAATTAAAACCCCGGGTTCTTCTTGGATACGACCTAGGTATTCGACAAGCTTACTGAAAACTGGCTGCAACCGTGCACTCCCCCAAGCGGGGGAGTGTGTGATTTACTTCCCGTGTTACGGCCCGTATTGAAATGGAGAGGCCAAACCTGCTTTACCTGACTCGCTCCACTCTATGCCGTTATCATTGTAGCTGGCACTCTTGGACTCATGGACGATGACTGGATTGCCGGGTGCCACTGCAAGTGGGTGGTTAGCCACGATCACTGGCTTTCCATCTTCCCCTTCCATGGGATACATCTCGTTTTCACCGATACCTTCGATCACCAGGTGTTTCTTGGCATCGGTACTTTCAAAAGAGATTTTTGCCTTCTTTGCGCTCATTACTTCGCCTACCAGGCTTGCGATTACACTTAAATGGCCACCCCCTTCACCACTCCATAGTGAGCAAATGGCATCAAACTGTGCATCACTGGCTTCCTCGTCAACATAAAGTGCAAGCCTCCAGTTTCCTTCGGTGAGGTGGCCTGGTGCATGTAACCACACCCCAACCTTGATTCCATCCAAGCTCACATCACCACAGTGGCCCTTTTCAATGTGCCAACCAACTATAGCTTCGCAATAACCCTTAGTAGGGTTTTTCAGTAAAATACATGGGCACAAATTATCACATGTACAAGACTCGAAATAGTTGCCCTCAACACCCCAGTCCGTTATAGCCATTGCATACCTCCCAAGGATGGATATATTAGGTTTGTAAAAACGATAGAATACACATAGTTGCGACTATAGCTCAAAATGGCTATTCTTTAAACACCTACAGGCAGTAAGGCTTGAATACAAACTACGTATAACTTTCCCACTTGTAGAGGTTGACCTGCTCTAAATTGTCAATCGGTGAAATCTGTATATTTTTAATATTCACAAATTCTGACCATTTGACCTTTCAGGCCTGAATATCCATGAATTCATCTGGGCTATCTATCTCTGCACTACCCTCCAAAG
>MKWU01003209.1_pt1 | contig 22168 bp, 20 predicted proteins | sample 809101 | NCBI WGS metagenome assembly MKWU01 (sample SAMN05860141, study PRJNA318959) | sponge metagenome | host: Aplysina aerophoba | place: Slovenia: Piran, Adriatic Sea, Gulf of Piran | collected 2013-05-07 | reverse complement strand
GTCTCATCAGACTCGAGCGCGCCGCGGGCGCCCGGGGCCGCTGTGGCAATTGCGCCTGCCGCGAGGGCGATCCACCGCCGACGTCGCTTATTCTTGTAGTCGAGCCTAGCACCCATGAGTCATCTCGCCTGATTTAGGCCTCGTTACTCCGATTTCGGTAATCGGCCGAACCGCGCGGCTCAGCCATCGCGAACCGATTGTCTTGAAGAATCCGCAGCACTTGTCCTGCACGAGGCACTGCGAACATCGCGGAAGAAAGGTGTTCTTCCAGTCGGAAATGCTCCTGCGGGCGAAGCCCCAGAGTTCCTCGCGCAAGGTGCATAGCGGAAAGTTGTACAACGAAACGTCCATCCCTCGGTTCGCGAGGAAGAACGTTGCCTCGTGTAACGGGACTGCACATTCCACAGGGTCAACCCAGATGGAGTCTCGATTCGCAGGCGCGAAGCCGATCGGTTCGAGGCCCATGAACGCAACATGCCGGACGAACGTCAGGTTCCGGAAAATGAAGTACGCGAGTTCCGGAAGCCGCCGGTAGTTGGCGCGCTGAACGACCACCCGGATCTCGATGTCGGCGCCAACCCGCGCCAGGTTGAACAAGCCGGCGATCGTCTCCGTCCACGCTCGCCGCGCCTGCACGATGTAGTCGTGAATGTCGGGAGAATCCGAGTACACGGGAATGCCCCAAGTCACATTGGGGTGGCGGACTGCAGCGATGCGCTGGGCGTACCCTTGATCTGCAAATCGCCGACCGTTCGACAGCACGTGCAGACCGGTGCCGGGGAGGTGGCGGTGGGCGTGAAGCAGGACAACGATCAGGTCATCGCCGAGCAGCGTCGGCTCTCCGCCACTGATTCCAAGCTGGGGCTCATCCCGATCGACGAGGAGAATGGTCTCCAGCATCTCATCGACGAGGTACCTGTCGTCGATGTCCCGCGGTGGCTGCGAGCACATCAGGCACAGACTGTTGCAGCGCTCGGTCGCGAGCAACGTGTTGCTGTTAGACCCGCGCCGGTAAAGGACGGAGACGCGCGAGCTGTTCTCCTCCAGCCGAACGACATCGCCTGGGGCCACAACATCCGGGTGTCGGATCTGACTCACTTCGATCCCAGTCACCGGCGAATTGGAGCTCTTCCGGACTGCGATTTGGCCTCCCCAAGCGGCATTAGCCGCTGCACGATTCGAGCCCGCCTCGGTTCCCCGCCAAAGTAGACAGCGATCCAGATCGAACGGAGTACCGGTGGCTTCCTCGACGGTCAGCACCTTCCGGATGGCGACGCCTCGAACACCGCGGATGTCGGCTTGGGTGTGGAGGGGAAGCACCACTCAGACCATGTATCCCGGATGGGGGATTTCGGACACGGAGCGACGGGTCATCCATGCGAGGAAGACTCGCAGCACATCGGGGTCTCGGCCCGCGAGCAGCTCGAAGAAGAGGTGGAACAGGCCCGTATGGCGTTGGCAGAACTCGCTTGTAGGGCGGTGTCCGACCGGATCGTTCTGTGTCGCAACGTGGAACACCGGATCTGCACCGCAGTAAGGGACGAACGCACACTCGGAGCACCCGGGTAGCTGCTCCGCATCACCCGTCTCCTCAATGATCCGCATCGCACTCGACTGCATCAGTGTCTCGAGTGGGTCATGCACCGAGCCCATCCGGAACCGATCGTCGTCCATCTCGGCCAACATGCGAGCCTCGTCGGAGACGTAGACGCTACCGTCATAGTTGTACACGAGGACGTTCCTGCCAGCAGCCGCGGGCGATTGCAGGTCCACGTAGCTTGTCGGGAAAGGGGTCAGGATTCGGGTGAGGAGAAGCGTCGCGTAGGATTCCTCGATCGCGTGTCCCGCCATGTTGACCTCGAGAAGGTACGTGAGAGCCTCGCGGTAGAACCGAAGATACTCGTCGACGGTGCAGCCAAGCGCTCGCTGACTTCTCGCTGCGAAGCCATAGGGGCTGAGGGGCCTCAACGAAATCGAGTCGAAGCCCAAGTCCACGTATGCGTCGACAATCTCCCGCGCAAACGGAAGGCTACGCTTGGTGATTGTGGCGAGGGCCGCAACGCGGTTATGCCCGCAGACCGCGCGCGCTCGGGCAATTCCCTTGACCGTCCGTTCGAACGAATCGCGCGTCGCATTGGGACGGCAGGAGTCGTGTACGTGCTTCGGGCCGTCAAGAGACGTGGAAAGCTCGATCGCGTGGTCACGGCAAAATGCCAACATCTCGCCGGTCATCAGGTGGAGGGTCGAGGCCATCACGAACCGCACGCGGCGGCGGGCAGCCTGAGCGCGCCGCTCCGCCTCCTCGACGATTCTCCGAAGCTGCTCGAACGCCAAGGCAGACTCACCGCCCTGAAACTCGACAGTCAGCACGTCGGCGCTGCACTCAAACACGCGGTCGAGCGCGGCCATCGCCGTGGGATCATCCATGTCGTAGCCGGCGGCCCCCGTGGGCTGTGGGGTCACCTGGCAGTAGTGACATCGATGGTCGCACCGCAGAGTCAGCACGAATATGTGCAGCGCAGGAGGCTCCTCGGCGAAGTGCTTGCGAGTACGCTGCTGTGCCCGCAGCCCTTCGAGCAACGGTCCTCGATCGAGATCGCAGACGATTTGACGGTTGCGAAGGTCGCGGTACAGATCGGTAGTGCAGTCGAGTTGTCCGCTCTCGAGGGCCTCGAAATCGCGCTCAGAGACAAGCAGGTGTTCGCCTACCATCGACGTCACGAGCACTCGCCCGGGAACACCCGGTAGCCTCGCATGCCTGAACGGAAGTGTCTCGTAGCCCTCGGCAGTCGACGCGAACGCCTGCGCGCCTTCGAATTTCACTTGGACGTTGAATCCTTGTGTATACCATCAATCCTCCGCATGATAGCACCGTGTCAGGAAGCCCCAAACCGCCCGAAGCGCGAGTCGTCTCGACATCACCAGTGAGAGCCCTCTCCCGGATGCGTTCGCCGCGAATGGCGCTGGTCATCGGTGCGTTACCAATGCTCACAATGCCCCCAATTGCGGAAACCGGAGGTGTCGGTGCACGGGCCGAGGTTCCAACCGGAGCGCGTAACGAGAGAAGCACGCCGCGCACCTCTGTCCTGCCATTCAGTCCCGCTGTGGCTCCGCGCGACGCTGAACAGGCACCGCCGCCGGTCGCTCTCGCCAAGGCCGTGCTGCTTCGACTTGGCTACGACGTCGGACGGCTCGACGACCGTGCCACCGCGAGGTTCAAGGCTGCGGTGTTCCAGTTTCAACGAGCCCGCGGCCTTGCCAGCTCCGGCAATCTCGATTCGGCAACACTCAAAGCTCTCGGACTGCCCCGCAGATGAAGCGCCTTCTGCTCGCCGGCAACATGGTCGCCATCGTGGTAGTGCTCGCGTTCGGCATCGAGCGGTACGTCGCTCCCCGGGTCGCCGAGAGCGTCTACGGCGACCGATACAAGGAGCTCGTGTTCCAGTGTGACCACGTCATGCGCGAGCACTTCATCGCCAAGCAGATGGTGCTGGCGGCCACGAACGAGGAGACGATCCGAAACCTGGATACCGCCGAGATCGGCCTCACGGCGTGCCATGAGTACGACATGCTGAGGAAGAGACTTGGGAGCTGGGGCGTATCGGAGAGCGCCCTTGGCCGCTTGGGCCTGGAGGCGATCGAAGATCGGGCACGCGACGTTCGCACATTCGTCGAGATTCATGAGATCCGCTACTAGGTGGCTCCTGGCGAGTCTCGCGGTGGTCGTTGTCGGTCCCGCGCTTGCCGAGGAAGGGGCGTTCGCGTCGATTCTGCGTGACGCTGCGCTCCGACATGGAATTCTCCCGGCGAAGCAGCTTTTCGACGACGCTGATTCCCATTTGGCGCAGGTCGGTCGAACGTTTTTCCACAGCCAGAAGGTCAGCCTCAACGGACAAATTGCCTGCGGCACGTGCCACCTCGACGAATTCTCCTCCGCCGACGGACTGCCGAACGCCGTCGGCATCCACGGCGAGGGTGAAGGTCCGGCCCGCGCGTTGAGCGGCGGCAAGATTGTGCCGCGCAATACGCTTCCTCTGTGGGGGCGAGGCGGACGCGGGTTCGACGTGTTCTTCTGGGACGGCAAGGTCGATTTCTCGGGCGACCAGACGACTAGCCAGTTTGGAAACGTCCCGCCGTCCCTGGATGCGCTGCTAACGGCGGTGCACCTGCCTCCGGTGGAGATTCGCGAAATGCTCGATGATGACGAGGACGTGTCACGGTACAAGCAGGAGTCCGCGGGGCTCGCGCGGGAGCTGCATCAACGCATCGTACGAAGACTCCTGGAAACCGAAAGCGCCGCGATGACCGACCTCGCGATGGAACTCGGCAAACCTGTCGACCGCGTGAACTTTCACGATGTAGCTCGGTCGATGGCAGCGTTCATCCGGTCCGAATTTCGGCTACACGACACGCCCTTCCACCACTTCGTGTTCGGTCAGGGGACGCTGACCCGCGAGCAGCTCCAAGGCGGTATCCTCTTCTACGGAAAGGGAAAATGCGCGAACTGTCACACTGGTCCGTACTTCTCGGACCTCCGATTTCACGCGGTGCCCCTACCCCAGCTCGGCTTCGGAAAGAACGGTTTCGGGATCGACTACGGGCGCTTCAACGTCACATTCGAGCCTGAGGATCTGTACAGATTCCGGACTCCACCGCTCATCAACGCCAGTGAGACCGCTCCATACGGGCACGCAGGCTCCTTACCTACGCTCAGTGATGCAGTGACCGCTCATTTCGATCCGCTCCGACTCGTCGAGACAAGCTCGATGGATCCGGTCGCCCGGCACGAGCTGTTCCGCCGAATGGCAGCCGTCGGCGACGAGTTCATGCTCGTCAGTCACCTAACCGACAGGGAAGTGAACCAAGTCACGATTTTCCTCGGTACGCTCACGTTCGAGGTACCCCAAGGTCAGTAGCAAGAACGCGAACAACGTCGGGACCAGGTGGCGGCGCTGAAGCTCGCCGGGATGGCCGCCGACGGCATCCATTCGGGCAACGCGCGCGAGGACAACGCGGCCGCGTGGCGCCGCGCGGCGGCGGGCGGGACGCGGCTGCTCTACATGGCGCCCGAGCGGCTGATAACCGAGCGGGTGCTGACAGCGCTCGGCCGGCTGCCGCTGCGGCTGTTCGCTATCGACGAGGCGCACTGCATCTCGCAGTGGGGGCCGGCGTTCCGCCCCGAGTACGCCGACCTCGCCCGGCTGCGCGAGCGCTTCCCCGGCGTGCCCGTCGCGGCGCTGACGGCCACCGCCGACGAGGTGACCCGCGCCGACATCGCCGAGAAGCTCTTCGGCGGCGCCGTCGAGCAGTTCGTGCTCGGGTTCGACCGGCCGAACATCCGCCTTGCGGTGCAGATGAAGCACGAGTGGAAGCGCTAGCTCAGCGCCTTCGTCACCGGCCACGGCGGTGAGAGCGGTATCGTGTACTGTCTCTCGCGGCGAAAGACCGAGGAGGCGGCGGCGCTGCTCGCCCGCTCTGGGGTGCGCGCGCTGCCCTACCATGCCGACATGGAGAGCGTCGAGCGCGAGGCGCACCAGAACGTGTTCATGACCGAGCCGGGCGTGGTCATCGTCGCAACCATCGCCTTCGGCATGGGCATCGACAAGGCGGACGTGGCCTACGTCTTCCACGCCGACCTCCCGGGCAGCATCGAGGCGTACTACCAGGAAATCGGCCGCGCCGGGCGCGACGGCGCCCCGGCCGAGGCGCACATGCTCTACGGCCTTCAGGACATCAGGATGCGCCGGCAGTTCATCGAGGACGAGGACGCGAGCCCGGAGCGCCGTCGTCGCGAGCACAGGCGCCTCGATGCGCCGCTCGGGGACCCGAACGGGTGCTGGTTCGGGCGCTTCTGCAGGGGACCGCGGGTCTTGCGGATGTCCGGCAGTCCACCAAAGCGGTAGGCGGGGGCGAGGTCGTTCAGAATCGGTGGGATCTCGTCCAGCTTCACGGACGCTATCCCGGCATGAGCCCGCGTCCGCAAACGTCTCTGGTACGTGGCCGCTACGGAAATCCGGCTACAGGCCAACCCGCGGCCGCACGTGCCGAGTTGTCCCTCGGGGCAATTGCCGACGACTCTTCGGCCCGCCGGAGTTGACCGGGATGAATCACCCGGTTAGCATCCTTGAAGAGGGATAAATCGCCCTCTTGGAGATTAGGAGAGACAGATGGACGATTTCGATGCTGGAACATTCGAGCAGGAATTTAGGTCGCCTGATGGCCAAGAGTTGTGGAGTGTGCTCAACCGCGTAGACGTGGTCGCGCGCATGGAGACGGCCAGCGAGCTTGGTCGGCCGGCTCTTGCGGCGGTCGAAGACATCCTCCTCGGGGAAATGGGCGCCGTGATTCTCGTCGACCGGTTCAAGCAGATGGCGGGCCGCATGGTGAAGCAGATACTCGAAGACCGCGGGTTCGAACACGCGGCGTCCGGCATTCGGCTTAACTCCGTGCCATTCTACAAGGCGAGCCGTTATCGTCGGCGCAACCGGCCCGGCCTCTATCTGTTCCGGAGCAGCTCGGCGTTCCGCGACATCTGTCTGACCGACACCCGCGACGGTGCGAAGCTGCCCCGCCTCGAACAAGGGCGATGGACGTACGTGAACACCATCGACTCGCCCCTCAAGGCATCGGTCGGGTACGGTTTCGACATTGGGAAAGCTGTCTCAACTGTCGGGCAACAAGGGTATTGCCGCCATACCATCCCCCGGGTGACCCAGGCTGTCTAACGGCGTCGTCGGCGACAAGCAAGCCGAGTTGTGCTTCGACTCGATCACAGCTTCGCGGAACGGTCACACCGGCGGTAATCGTTCCGATAAGCCGTGGAACGGACCGGCCCCTCGCCGCGTTCGACGCGAGCTGACGACGGATCTCTGCGGACTGCGGGCACCGACCATCTCCCTTGGCTCGGGTCGGCACGGCCCGACGGAACGGTTACCACCGGCGGAGGACGGTTTCGACAGGGAGGCGTAGAGAGGGTCCGAAAACGCGCGGGCATTTGAAGCGCAATCGCTGCCTAAACGCTTTCGGATTTTGAACTAATATAAGAAAGTGTTTTATAACAGTAGGTTAATTGTTCCCGCGACGTGCGTGTCGAACACAATCTGCGCATCTCGTGCCGGTGGCCCTCATGCCGCCAACCGATCCCCGCTCACCTCTCCACCTCCGCCCACAACACCACCAGCGTCGTGCAATCCAGACACATCCCCGGATCGGTATAGATCATCCGCGAATGCCGCCCCCTCGGCCCGAAGACGTCGTTGATCAGATGCGACGCCCCGTTCAGCGCCTGCGGCTGCTCGATGAAATCGGGAGTCGCCTGCACCGACCCTTCGACGCGCACGATGCGCTTGATGCGGGACAGCTCGCCAACCGCGGATTTCAACTGCGCGATCGCGTTCAGCGCTGAAATTCGGAACGACTGGTAGCCGTCCTCCACCGTCAGCTTGTCCCCGAGCTTCCCCGTGTACTGCATCTCGCCGTCGATCCAGGGCAACTGGCCGGAGGTGTAGATGACCCCGTTCACTTCGACCCAGGGCTCGTAGTCGCCCACGGCGGAAGGGACGCTCGGCAGCTCCAGTCCAAGGGCTTTCAGACGCTCTTCCGGCGTCAGGCCGTCCAGACTCTGGCGTTCCCCGACTTCCCCGACAGATTCACTCGTCATGGTGTCTCCTCGCTGGCATTGGTCGCCCGACGGTTCCGGCACCGGGGGCATTCGATCTCCCCGAACACACCAGTCGAGCCGCATGAGCGCGCTCACCGCCCCGACGACAGCTTCGCTCTGAAGGCGTTCTCGATGCGGGCGGCATCGCGAGGGGCGACCCCCGCGGCTTCAGCGTGTTGCTCCCAGTCCCTGACCGAGGCGCCGATCTCGTCCAGCACCTCCAGGGCCCTGCGCCTCTTCATGCCGATGGAGTCGGCGAACTGAAAGATATCGTCAAGCTCAAAGCCGCTCCGGCGCCCGGCCAGGCTCATCTGGTGGTCGCGGGTCCATGCGCCGCCCGGATTGTAGGCGTAAGTGACGTCATAAGCCGGAGACAGGGACCAATTCCCACCTCGGTCCATCAGGAACGCGATGTTCTTTACGTGGTCATCCTGGTTGCGAACGATGACGTTGAAGACCGCACGGCGAAATTGCTCCTCGACCGCTACCATGCCGAGACCCAGGTCGCGAATCGTCATGACGGCCTGTTCGTAGGAGTAGGCGGACGGGTCGTTGAAGTCGAAGTGCCGCATCGCTCCCAGTGACTGCATGTGGATCTTGCGGCCCGTGCCGTCACGGTCGAATCGCTTCGTCATGAAGTGACTGCGGTCGGCCTCGTGGTGGAGCCGACATTGCGACATCGTGATGCCGGCCGCGCGCGCCATGCGTGCGTAGGCGTATTCGATCCTGCCGTAGCCCTCGGGATCGGCGAGCTCCTTGTCCCTGTTGTCCGAAACGCCGTCGAACTTCAGCAGCCAGTGCTCGAAGCCCGGCTCGGCATCAAGTTGTCCGGATCGGAATTCACCGGTCTTGGGGTTCCAGGCGAGAACGGCCTTGGCCCGCGCGCCACCCGCCGACGTGCCCACGCTCAGGATGTCCTCGAGCGCCTCCGCGTCGTGCTTTCCGTCAAGTCGCCCGGCAAGGTTTGTGCGTTCGTCGAGCACGCGGTTCGCCAGGTCGACAAGTCGGGCGACTTCCAGTCTGTTCGCTTTCGTGCGTTTGCGAAGCGCCGGCTCGAACTCGAGCGCGCCGATGCCGCGGCGGCCGATGTAGCAGAGCCGGTCAACCGGGTTGAAGGCCTCCGGGCTCCTTCCGGTCTCCGCCAGCCATGCGTCGATCAGGCGGTTGCCGAATCTGTCCGGAAGCGCGTCCGCCAGCATTCCCGGCAGACCCCTGAAGGTTTCCCGGTTGAGAGCCGGGAATTCGTAGGGCGCCTCTCTGGCAGGCATTGTCAGAGGCGCAACCTCGATGCCGGCGCTGACGAAAGCCGGGTCGAACTGGAAGACTCCGAGGGCGCGCGTCTCATCCCACGATACCGCCCCGATGCGCCGGCCCCAGAGGATGACCCTCGCGTCAGTCACGCGTGTCGTTACCCCATGTCCAGGTCGGGTCGCGATCTTCCCGTGGTCGCGGACGTGCGCGCCGACGTTCGGATCGAGTCCGCGAGACGCGCTCCATCGGACGGATATGTCCCGTGGGTATTGCGCCGAGGACGGCATCGTCCAGGTCCAGAGCCAGAACGACGCGCAGGAATGTGTCGAAGGAGGATGATCCGCCGGTCTCGAGGCGCCTCAAGGTGCGAAGTCCGATCCCGGCGTCCTTTGCCAGCATGGATTGCGTCACATTGCGGGACAGTCGCAATCGTGCCAGACGGGACCCGATCTCGATTTCAAGCTGCCGGGAGGTGCTCGCCTTTTCCGTAATCGGCATATTGTGACCTCTTATAGCGAGAATTCGCACATTGGAGGCCAAATATGACCGTTAAACTTGTGCCATGTCAAGAGGTGATAAATGGCCCCTTAATCAACTGGAATACCATAAGAGGTCTGATACGGCCCCTTATATGAGTATCCCCATACAATGTACCCGAGGACCGCGCCACGCCCCGGCGGCCCGCTAGAAAAACACGTACGACCGCACCACCACGTTTTTCCGGCACCGCGCATCCGCCGGCGCCGTCGGGTCGAAGCACGCGGAGTGAAACGACCATCGCGACACCGACCCGTCCGTGACCGAGTCGTAGCACTTCAGCATCGAGACCTCCGTCGGCGTCTGCCGCGGAAGCCAGTACCACTCGTGGTTGGGGCGGTAGGTGAAGCGGGTGGTCTCGCCCACGCGGTCGTCGTAGACGCGGTAGTTGTTGATGTAGGGCTGGTCGGCGAACGAGGGCCAGGCGCAGAGCACGAAGGGGTACTGCTCCACGGTCTCCATCGGCTTGGCGAGGTTCAACGACATGAACCGCCTCGACATCTTCGCGTCGGCCTCCGCTTCGGTGTAGCGCTGCTCGCGGCCGAAGTTGCGCAGGTTCCGGGTCAGCAGCTCGCGGCAGCGCACCCGCCCGCTGTTGTCGTTGAGATCGTTGTGCACCAGGTTGACGTAGCTCTCGTTCACGCCCGGGTTCTTCGCGTCCTGATCCTCGGTGCGGTCGCCCCGGTAGTCCTTGTCGAAGACATCGTGGTTGTAAACGAGCGCATCGGTCGCGTCCGGGAAGAACTCGAGCAGCAGCTTCTCCATCTCGGGGTAGAACACCCGTTCCACCTCCGCCGCGTCGTAGAAGTTCGCGCACTTCGATTCGAGGTGCGCGAGCGAGACGCCGAGCCGGTCCATGCACTCCGGGCTGTCCGCCGCGAGACCGGGGTGGTACTCCCCGATGCGCCGCGCGTCGCGCAGCACCTGCGGGAAGTAGAGGCTGCGTCGCCGGGTGTCCTGCTCGGCCTTGCGCAACAGCTCCGCCTCGGCCGCGCGCGCGGGGTCCCGCCACAGCGCGTTCGACGGCACGACGGAGTACGACGGCTGCTCGTAGACGGTGTAGCGCAGCGGCAGCGCCACGCCGCCTTCCGGCACCTCGATGCCGCTCGCCCGGATGTGCTCCAGGCATTCCTCGTACTCGCGGAACCCGAGTCCCCACTTCGTCTCGACGGGACCGGGGGGCGCGCTCTCGATCCAGTCGATGAACGCCTGCAAGTGCCCCTCGGCAATCTGGGCGAGCGCCGCCTCGATCGCCGCTGCGGTTCCCGCGTCCCCGTTCCGGGCGAACGCCATGTAGGACCGGCCGCCGTTCGCCGCAATGGGCGGCGCCTGTCCTTCGGTGAGCTGGAGCGACGGCACCCAGGCCGGGGAATCCGTCCCCGCATCCGCCGCAATGTGGTTCTCGATGGCTTCTTGCGCGCTCAAGACATGTCCTCCGGTCCAGGATCCGTCGTCGCGACACCCGGATTCCGCGCCTTCCGGGACTCCGGGCCGACTGCCGCGATTGTATCGCGGCGGGGCAGGACGTGCGGCGGGGCAGGGCTTGTCGACCGACCAGGGTTCTCGGCCTACGCGTTCGGGTCCCTGCGCCGACGTCCGGAGCGGCGCAGGACGCATGCGCTTTTGCCATTGGCGTATTATTCTGACCGTACGGTGCGATTCGACGCATCGAACACCTCGCAACGGGTGACGCGGATGGACCAGCACGAGCGCACGCGTGACACGAACCAGCCCAGGCTCTCCCTGTCGCAGGAGACGATCACAATCGTGACGGTCGGAGTGGCTATCGCCGGACTCATCCTCATGCAGACCGGGGCGTTGCGCGCCGAGGCGCGGGCGGATCGTGCCCGGACCGACGCCGAAATGAGGGAGATGCGGGCCGAATGGCGGTCCGATCGAGCCGAATGGCGAGCCGTTCGGGAGGAGATTCGCGCCGAAGGGAGAGCCTCTCGGGAAACCTTCGAGGCGAGAATCATTCAGCTCGTCGAGCAGCAGGGCACTCTGAACGGTCTGGTCGACGGACTGAGGAATCCCATCCCCCCGGCGGAGGAGTGAGTTCAGGCAATCGGGTGACCCGGATGGTCGAGCACGAGCGTACGCGAGACACGAAGCGACCCAGGTTCTCCCTGTCGCAGGAGATGATCGCAATCGTGACGGTCGGAGTGGCCCTTGCAGGACTCATCCTCATGGAGACCGGGGAGATACGCGCCGAGGCGAGGGCGGATCGAGTCCGGGCCGACGCCGCCATGAGGGAGATGCGGGCCGAAGGCCGGACCGACCGGGCCGAATGGCGAGCCTCCCGGGAAGCCTTCGAGGCGAGAATCATTCAGCTCGTCGAGCAGCAGGGCACTCTGAACGGTCTGGTCGACGGACTGAGGAATCCCATTCCCTCGGCGGAGGAGTGAACCCCCCGGTCGCGCCGGACCGATGCGAGGCATTCCCCGGGCGCGCGGAAACGATCCCGAACGACCCCCGGTCTCGCGCGTTGCGCCGCCGCTGCCGCGACCGGAAATCCAGTGCGCGGCCGGACGATCAGCCGGTCTTCGGCCGCGCCGCGATCAGCGCCCGATTGAACTGCTGGTACAGGCAGGCCGCGTCGAAGCCGGCCTCCCGCATCCAGCGCAGGTAGTCCTCCACCGCCCCCACGTGGTCGATCTTCGCCGCGTACCGGGCCCGGTACTCCTCGAACGACAGCGGCGTCTCCGGCGCATGCCCCTCTACCGCGTGCCCCTCCGGCGCCGGCCCCTCCGGCGCGTGTTCCTGCGACGCGCATCGGTTGAGCCGCTTCCAGATGCACCGGTATTCCGGGGCCAGCGCGAAGGGCTCGTAGTCGAACCGGTCCAGCACCAGGAACAGGCCGCGCGGGGCGATGTGGCGGCGCGCGAAGGCGAACACCGCCCGCTTCACGTCGTCGGTGACCTCGTGCAGGGCCTGGACGCAGGTCATGAATTCAAACGGAGGCCCGAGGTCGTTCGATTCGACCATTGCGTCGAGGTTCTCGAATCCACCGTCGACGAGGCGCAGGTTCGTCCTCCCGCGGTGCCGCGTCCGGGCCTGCGCGAGCATCGCCTCCGAGTGGTCGACGCCGATGACATGAATGTCGGGGAGCCTCTCGAAGAGCGCCTCCTCGACGAGCCCGGAGCCGACGCCGAGGTCGAGCAGGCGGTCGCCGTCCCGGAAGCTCTCCGCGAGGAGCGCGACGAGGAGGTCGATCTGGGCCTCGCGGTCCGGATTCGTGCGCAGCGCGTCCTCCGCATCCCAACGCTGGGCGAAGCCTTCGTCGTGCCAAGCGTCGCGCATCGGTTCTCCCCGGCGCACAGGTGTTCGGTAAACGCCGTTCCGTAGGTCGGGTTAGCCGAAGGCGTAACCCGACATCAAGCCCACGCTTCGGGCCATGTTCCATGTCGGATTAGTGCACCAATCCGTAAGTACATCTTGCATCTCCATTCCGGCTGCATGAACTCCCGCCTACGCGGAAATGTCGGCAAAAAGCGCCCGCTGCGTCGTTCTCGCGCAGCGTGTGCCCAGGGCGTCCGGCGCCGTCACCTGAACGTGATGAACATCGCCGACGTCCACACCTTCGCGTCGTCGACCTGGCGCGCCATCAGGTACACCGGACGGAACCCGAACGGCGCGTTCTCGGCCTCGATCTCCCACTCCCCGGAGACGTCCCGCGGCATCGGCCGGTCGCTCAGGCGGTCGGCGGCCACGAAGAGCTCCGCCCCGCCGAGCGCCCTCTCGATGCGGCCCTGCGCGAGCAGCTCCGCTCCGGTGAACTCCAGCTCGAAGGTCGGACAGTGGGCGAAAGGGTTGCCGTCGAGCGGATTGCCGACCTTCACGTAGCCGTCGATGGTCCCCTCGACGCGGAACGTCGCCCGCGCGAGATCGGAGACGTCCATCTCGATGCAGTCGGTGTCGCCGTAGGTGTCGGATCGGAAGCCGATGGCGGTCGCGGACTCGCGCCAGCAGGCTTCCTCGGTGTGCTCGAAGCCCCGTCCCTCGAACGCGTTGACGACCCCGTTCCGGACCACGACGCGCCCCTTCCACGCCGCCCACCGGTAACGGTCCTTGATGCGCGCGCCACCCCAGCTTATGCGGACCCGCCGCTCCGAGAAGCCCGCCTCCTCCTGGAGGTTCCGGCGCCGGATGACCCCGGTGTGGTCGACGGCCACGATCTCGTCGAACCCGGCGTCGCCCAGGAACCGGTAGCGGATGCGCGCGGGGCCGGCGTGCTCGAGCTCGTCGCCCTGGATGTGCCCGGCGCACGAGGCAAGCCCCGCAATCCGCTCACCCGTGGTGGCGAACGTATGCCGCGCACGCAGCGCCGCTCCCACCGAGGCGCGGTCCAGCGCGCCGGCGAGGATGCCGGTCACCCCGCCCTTGGTGCCGAACACCGCGGTGCCGGGCACGCCGCCCCCGCAGCGGCCGCGGTGCTCGTCGCCGTTTGCGCACGCCCCCAGCCTGTACCCGCGGCGCATGGTCTCCTCGTAGAGCCAGGGAAAGTGCCCCCACGCCGATTCGATCTCGACGAGGCGCTCGAGCACCGGGTGGTGCCAGTCGAGGATGCAGCGCCGCCCCCCGACGTGGGGGAAGAGGAGGTGGCCCTCCGGGTCGTGGACGTAGGTGGCCCAGAGCTCCTCCAGCGGCCACGCTCCGGGCTCGATGGTGTCGGACGCCATGTCCTCGTTCCACTCGAACGAGCGGCAGACGTTGCCGTCGCGGTCGAACGGGAACTCGGGGTCGCCGTCGCGCAGGAACACGACGTTGTGGTCGCCGCCCGCGCACGAGCTTCCGCACCACTCGGTGCCGGGGTAGCAGACGAACGCGCCGGGCCGGTTCAGCTCGTGGATGAGCGCCACCGCGGCGTCCCAGCGCGCCTTGGTGATGTTGAAGTCGTTCGCGGTGTAGCCGAGCACGTCGAGGCCGGCGACGTCGCGCCCGTACGTCAGGTTGTACCGGGTGTCGTTGGTCCCGACCGTGTCGTCGGAGTGCACGTGCAGGTCGCCGAAGTAGTTGCGCTCGTGCGCGAAGTCCTCGTCCACGGTCACCCAGAACGTGCGGGCGTCCACCCGGGGCGCGTCGCGGAGCCGGGCGGTGACCGCGAGCTCTCCCGCCCGATCCGCCGGCAGGTCGTCGACGAGCGCCGTCGCCCAGCCCGCCGGCGAAAGTTCCACCGCGCGCTCGAATACCGGCGTGCCGTCGAGCGTCGCGGTGAGGTCGACGACGCCCCCGGCGTCCCAACAGGTGTTGCCCCACGCGTCCTCGGTCCGCACCCGGAGCGGGAACGCGGCGCCGCGCCGCACGATGCGCGACGCCGCCATCTCGATCGCGGCCGGCCGGCCCGGGACGATGTCGATGGCGAGATCCGGCGCCACCGGCGCGAAGCGCGAGGTGCCGAGCGGGTCGCAGTAGCAGCGGAAGCGGAACCCCTTCTCGACGAAGGTCTGGACGCGGGTGCCGGGGCCGCCGAAACGCCGGTCGCCCATACGGACCACGATGTGGTCGCCGGGCTTCAGGTACCCGTCCACGGTGTCGACGATGACCGCCTTCTGGAACGGGCGCTCGTGGCCCTTCTGGTCGAAGCGGACCTTGAGCGACTGCACCGTGGCGGGGCTCTGACCGGGCACGCAGGGCCCGGCCTGGTACTCCGCGGAGACGTAGTTCGCGCCGGCCGGATCCGCGGTCTGAAACAGCGCCCAGTCGGAGTAGAACTTGAAGGTGGCCTTGAACCAGGCGCCGTCGGCCATGCCCGACGCGCCGACCTCGTAGTCGAGGACGATCTCGGTCCACTCGCCGGCGGTGAGGGTGTCGGTGCTGCAGGTGACGTGCCCGAGGAAGGGCATGCCCTTGGTCTTCTGGTAGAGCCCCTGCGGGGCGAAGTACTCGCCGAGCCGCTCGCGCAGCTCGGCGTCGGTCATGCGTTTCACGGGCGTTCCCCCCGGTGTGATCGAGTGCGTTCCACGCGAGCGATCAGGCGAGGCGCCAGACCTCGTAGCGCTTCTCGATGGGGCGGCACAGCAGCCGCTAGAACCGGTACGAGACCCCGCCGATGAGCGCGATGCCGAGCAGGACCTGGCGCGCGTTGCCGATCTCGCCCCCGACCTGCACCATCCAGCCGACTCCGGCCGCGGCGCCGATCATCTCGGCCGCGACCAGCGCCCGCCACGCCTGCGAGAAGCCGATGCGCAGCGCCGCGGTGACGAATGGGAGCGATGCGGGCAGGTAGACGTAGAGCAGGAGCTGCCACTTTCGGGCGCCGAGCACACGGGCCGCGCGCACCTCCTGCCCCGTGATCTGCAGGACCCCCTCCATGATGGTGAGGATCATCGGGTTCACGGCCGAGATCAGCACCACGAGGATGATCGTGGTGTAGCCGATGCCGAAGATGATCAGCATGAGCGGCGCCCAGGCGATGGGCGGGATGGCCATGAACAGGCCGTTCAGGGGGACGATGTACTCGCGGAACCCCTTGTAGAACCCCGCGAGGAAGCCGCAGACCAGCGAGATGATGATGGCGAGACCGAATCCGCCGACAATCTCCAGGAAGCTGCCCTGCAGGTGCGGCCAGATGTCCCCGGTCACGACCCACTCCCAGCCTTCCTCCGCCACGTGCCAGACCTGGGGGAGGATGTAGGCGGGGAACTGGGTCGCGGTGATCATCCAGACCAGGATGAGCGACGGGATCGAGAACCACGACCACGAGATCTCGAACCGCTTGATCCTGCGGTTGAGCTTGTTCACCTCCGCCGCGGCCTGCGGGTTGCCGAGGGCCGGCTTGCCGCCGCCGGTGTCGGTTGGTTCGTTCATGTCGGCTCCTCCGGCTCGCATCTCCGGCCATGTGTGTCTCGCATCTCAGGCCGTGTGTGTCCATGTCGGATTACGCTGCGCTAATCCGACCTACGGGCCCACGGGCCTGCGGTTTCGCTTCCAACGGCCGGGTCGTTCGCTGTCCGTAGGTCGGATTGATCCATGTCCAGGGGCCTGCGGTGTCGCTTCCATCGGCCGGGCCGTTCGCTGTCCGTAGGTCGGATTAGCGCAGCGTAATCCGACATCCAACCCACACCTCAGGCCATGTAATTCCCTGTCGAATCAGGCTGCTCCGACGCGTTGCCTCAGCCTCGGCTCCCGTCTCGGCCGGTCACGGATGCGGTCGTCCGTCCCTCCGACCGTGGCCTCGCCCCGGCTACCCGCCCGCCGCCTTCTCCGCGAAGCTGCGGTCGATGAGATCGTCGGTGGTGAGCTGCTTCTTGATGTAGCCGAGTCCCAGCGACCAGTTCATGAGCCTCTGGATGAAGGCGACGTCGTTGTCGTTCAGGCTCCACTCCCAGCCGAGGCGGGCGCGGGCCTGGCGCACCACCTCGGTGGCGGGGTACACCGTGCCGTCCGGTCCGGTGACGTCATCGAGCCTGAACGCCGCCGCGATGACGTCGTTCCCGGCGTCCTCGCCGGAGTTCAGGAAGTCGACCGCCTTCTTGTGGGCGCGCAGCGCCGCGACGATCGCGTCCGGGCGCTCCTCCATCGCGTCAGGCATCGCGGAAATGATGTACCAGGGGTACTTCGGCTGCGCCTCGTTGATGTCGAAGATCACCTGCGTATTCCCCCGCAGCAGGAACTGCGAGATGAACGGCTCCCACATGAACGCCGCGTCCACCACCTTCGATTCCAGCGACGGTCCCATGTTGCCCGAGGGCATCGAGATGACTTGCGTGTCCTCGTCGGGGACGAGTCCGGCCGCCTCTCCGAACACGTAGCCGCGCAGCAGCACGTCCATCCCCGAGCCCTTGCGGACCCCGGCCATCTTGATGCCCTTGAGATCGGCCAGCGAGTCGACGCCGGACTCCTTGCGGCTCACCACCGCCGCCTGGCCGTAGTTCACCTTGGCGAGGATCTTCGATTCGAGTCCCCGGGAGAACCAGTGGTAGACCGGCGGCGAGCCGATGTAGGCGAGGTCGATCTCTCCGGCCACCATCGCCTGCTTGAGCAGCGGTCCGCTGGTGAACGACAGCAGCTTCGCTTCGAGCCCTTCTTCGGCGAAGTAGCCGTTGCTGTCGGCGATGAGCACCGGCGCGTTGGCCATCGCGTATACCCAGCCGATGCGAATCTCGTCGGCGGCGTGGGACGGCGCTCCGGCGGCGGCGAGCCAGCCGGCGGTCAGCAGAGCAGCGAGCTTCTTCATCGTGATGCCTCCTCCTGCGTGTGATGCAAGGGTTGTCGGAGTTGCAAGGGTTTCAAGGGTCTCTTCCGGTGACGTCTCCCGGCCCGGGGACCGCGTCCGGGCTGCCGGGCCGGGCGCCCCGGCGCTATCCGGCCGGGCTGGACGGCTCCGTCTCCGATCTGCGTTTCAGCAGCGCGATCTCCTCTTCGCTCGTGGGGCGCTGGGCGGTCACCTCCGCGATGTCGCCGATCAGCTCCTTCTTGTAGCTCCAGAACTTCTCGCTGGTGCGGGTGGTGGGTCCGTGGCGCGGGCGCGGCAGCTCGTTGTCCAGCACCCGGTAGATCCCTCCCGGTGGGCGCGACAGCACCGCGATCCGGTCCGAGAGGTAGATCGCCTCGTCGATGTCGTGGGTGATGAACAGCACCGTCTGCCCCAGCGTGTCCCAGATGTGCAGCAGCTCGTCGTTCATGGTCTCGCGGGTGATGGCGTCCAGCGCACCGAACGGCTCGTCCATGAGGAGGAGGGTGGGCTCCATCGCAAGCGCGCGCGCGAGGTTGACGCGCTGCTGCATCCCGCCGGACAGGCGCACCACCAGGTAGTCCTCGAACCCGGCGAGCCCGACCAGGTGGAAGTAGTGCAGGGCGCGCTCGCGCCGTTCCTTCTCCCCCATGCCGCCCATGCGCAGACCGAACTCGACGTTCTCCACCGCCGACAGCCACGGGAACAGCGTCGGCTGCTGGAACACGTACCCGAGATGGGGGTCCTCGGGTTGAATCGGCTGACCGCGCAGCGCGACCTCGCCCAGCTCGGGCTCGTAGAAGCCCGCGAGAAGGTTCAGCAGAGTCGTCTTGCCGCATCCGGAGGGACCGATTACGGCCAGGAACTCGCCGGCGGGCACCTCCACCTCGAGCCTCTCGAAGATGGACAGCTTGCCGCCGTACGAGAACCACAGGTCGCTGATGGTCAGCGACTCTCCACCGATGCGGTCGGACACTTCATCGGCCATGATCTCTCCCCCGAATCGTTCCGGAATCGAGCCGATCCGCCGCCGTCCGTGCGGCATAGATCGCCAATATACTGAACCCGTGCCCAACCAATTGCTGTCAGCTACCTGACAATCGACACCGATGCAAGTGCTCCGGCAAGCGTGGCTGGCGAATACCGGGGATGGTGATCGGGATTCCCGTGTGCGGCCGGCCGACGATATCCGTGAACGAGATTGCGACGAGGATTGGTCCGGAAGCCCATGGATTCCCGCCTTCGCGGGAATGACGGTAGTTGCCGCAACCACGACCGTGTCGATGGCGTCATTCCCGCGTCCGCGGGAATGACGCCAACTTCGTTCTTGGCGTTCTTTCGAAGGCGGGATTCCATTCAGCCTTGAGCGGCCACGGATGCGTCGGACGGCGCGGACTCATCGTCCGGACGCGGCGGGGATGCGCAGCAGGTTGATGGTGGCGACGAGCGAGACCGCGGCTCCGAGCCAGTACGCGGGCGGGTAGCTCCCGGTTATCGACACCGTCGCGGTGAACGCGAGCGGTCCGACGCAGACCGCGGCGTACACGAAGAAGAGCGCGCCTCCGGTCGCGAGACCCACCCGCTCCGAAGGCGCCCGGCGGGCGATCTCGGCGAGGAAGACCCCGTACCACCCGGCGCTGCCGATGCCCGCGAACACGCACGCGAGCACCATCGCCGCAATCGTCCATGTGCCGGAGAACAGCGCGGTCAGGGCGCACGATGCGCTCGCGCCCAGCGAGAGCACGACCAGCACGCCGCGGGCCCGGCTCAGCCGGTCCGACAGCCACCCGAGCCCTACCCGCGAGATCGCGCCGGCCACCGAGAGCGTCGCGAACAGTCCGCCGGCCGCGGCGAGCGGCAGGTCGACGTGCTCGACGAGGAACGCCACGGTGAAGGTCTGGAAGCAGGTGTGCACGGTCATCAGGACGAATCCGGCTCCGGTGAGCCGGCGAAGCGCCGGGTCCGCGAGCGTCGCGCGGACCGCGTCCAGCGTCGACGCGCGACGAAGCGGCCCGCCGCCGGCGGTACCCAGGTCGATGCGCGCGCGCAGCGGCTGAATCACCACCGCGGCGGCGTAGACGATCAGCGCCCCGGTGACGAGCGCGGTGCGCCAGTCGCCGATGGCGACCATTGCGGGCAGGACGAGGCCGGCGGCCATCGCCCCGAGCGGCGCGCCGCTCTGCTTGATGGAGAACACCAGCCCGCGCATGCGCGGCGGAGTCACCCGGCCCAGGACCTCGCTGCCGGAGGGGGTGTTCGGCCCGTAGCCGGCGCCGATGAGCACCGCGCTCAGGGCGAGCCACCACGGATTCGCGGTGAGGGCGAGCAGGAGCGCGGTGGCGGAGAACACGAGCCCCACCTGGTTGGTCCGGACCGGACCGAGCCGGTGAATGACTCCGCCGGAGGCCGCGGAGGTGAACATCGCGGTACCGAAGATGAGCGAGGTGTAGAGACCGACGTGGCTCGCGCCGATTCCGGTCTCCGCCGCGATCTCGGTGGCGAGCACCGGGACCGTCACGAGGCTCATCACCGCGGAGGTCTGGGTGAAGAGCATGCCCGCGAGCGGCACGGGGACGGCGCGGGCGGAGGCAGGGAGCGGAGAGTTCATCGATCAGGAAGAAGAGCTGGTGGTGATGTCCGTCGCCAGCGTTGCGGCGGCAGCAATTCTCAATGGGTGTCTCCTCAGGCAAGTCGACGCGGTCGGCGGACGCAATCCCTGGGTGCTACCCACGGTCCCGCCCGCATGTGGGCCGAGGGCCCACAGGTGTTCCCTGGGAGCTTCGCACGGGCGTCTCGCCCGCCCCGGCCAGAGGCCAATAATGGACAACCCGCCGAAGGCCCGAACGACCCTCCCCTCAGGCTGCCCCCGCCCGCAAGCTGGTCCAGCTCCACAATGAGAATTGCTGTTGCGCCGGGCGAACCCTTGCCCGAAAGCGCCCGACGCGCAAGCATGGGGGTATGCGTGGAGTCGGGTCCGGAACGTGGGCTTTTGCGGCGTTGCTTGTGGCGGCGACGTTCACGCTCGATCCGACCCTTGCCATCTTCCTCGCGGGCCTCGCGGTGGTGTTCCATCTCGCGCGTACGCTGCTCGCCCTGCGCCCGGGCGGCCGATCCGGGCTCGGGGCGGGCCTGCGGCAGCTCGTCGTGTACGGCGCGGTCTTCGTGTTCTCGTCGGTGGTTTACGTCTCGAACGCGGGCATGGTTCGCGACTCCGTGGACGGGATCCGCGCCGCGCTCGACGACCATCGCGCCGCGCACGGTCGGTACCCGGAGCGCCTGAGCGACCTCGTTCCCGCGGAGATGCCCGAGGTCCCGTCGGCGGCGCCCCTGCTCATCGTCGACCGATGGTTCCGGTATCGCCGCTCCGGACAGGGGTTCGAGCTGTCCTACGACTCCGGCTTTCTCGTGGAGCGGGTCTACGACTCGCAGACCGGGAGGTGGTCGGTGCGCGACTGAGGCGGTGTGAAACCAGCTCGCAATCCCGGCCAAAATCTCCCGAATGTGATTGTTCAGCCGGTCTTGCTCGCGGGTACCGGCGCCCGCGGCAGCAAGCAGAGCAGCGCTAGCATCACGGCGAGGAACGGCAGCGTGCACAGCAGCACGCCCCGCCACCCGACCAGTTCCAGCAGCACCCCGGCCGCGAGGGTCATGAGCGCCATGGTCCCGAACGCGATGAGGTCGTTGAGGCCTTGAGCCTTGAAACGCTCGGAGTGGCGGTAGGTGGTGGTGATCAGGGTGCTCCCGGCGGTGAACAGGAAGTTCCATCCCACTCCGAGCAGGACGAGGCCGCCCGCGTAGTTCGCCACGCCCTCACCGAGCCACGCGACTCCCACGGCGCCGGCGAGAATCGCCACCCCGGCGAACATGATCGGGTAGACGCCGGCGCGTGCGATCAGGGTGCCGGTGATCACGGAAGGGAGGAACATTGCCACCACGTGTCCCTCGATCGCCCATGCGGTCACGTCGAGTCCGAATCCGTGCACCGCGTGCATGCTGATCGGCGCCGCGGTCATCATCATCGTCATCACCGCGTAGGACATCGCCGCCGCCGCCACCGCGACGACGTACGACGGCTGGGCGAGGATGCGCCCCAGAGGGCGCTCCGCGCGTTCGGTCGTGTGCTGCGCCGGACCGGCGTCCCGGTAGGCCGTGAGCAGCATCGCCGCGACAAGATGCAGGGCGGCGAGCCCGAGGAACGCGCCCGCGAACGGCGCGCCTTCCATCCAGTCGCGCCCGTGCCGGCCGAGCTCCGGCCCCGCGAACGCGGACACCAGGCCGACGACAAGCAGCAGCGAGATTGCATGGCTCACCCGCGATGCCGGCACGTTCTCGGCCGCCGCGAAGCGGTACTGGTGCACGAACGCCTGGTTCGCGCCGAGCACCGCGCAAGATGCGCAGAGGCCGGCGAAGCTCGCCGCCGCGATGGAGAACGCGGCGGCAATCGCGGCCAGCCCCGCGATCACACTCCCCAGCACGAAGCCGGCGCGTCGCCCGATGCGGCGCATGACGCTTGCGGCGGGGTAGGTGCACAGCCCCAGGCCGACGAC
>MKWU01003208.1_pt1 | contig 22169 bp, 22 predicted proteins | sample 809101 | NCBI WGS metagenome assembly MKWU01 (sample SAMN05860141, study PRJNA318959) | sponge metagenome | host: Aplysina aerophoba | place: Slovenia: Piran, Adriatic Sea, Gulf of Piran | collected 2013-05-07 | reverse complement strand
CTCGCGGCTCGGCGGTAAAACATACGCATACGGAACAGGTCATCGCAGCCATTGAGGTAGATCCTTCTGTCAGAACAACGAGTCAACGTGAGCAGATCGCAGCGGAGTATCGGCGTATCACACCTGCACTTGATGGTATCCGGAACCAGATCGCGGAGTTACAGAAGCAGAAAGGCGAAATCGAAGCACAGATTCCTTACTCACTTACTACTGAATCTACGCTACCTCGGACGACACGTGTGCTACCAAGGGGTAACTGGATGGACGATTCGGGTGAGATCGTTGAACCGATGATACCGACTTTCCTTGGCGATCTCGGTATCAAAAACCGTCGACCGACGCGTTTAGAACTTGCACAGTGGATAGCGTCAAAGGACAATCCATTGACTGCGCGTACATTTGTAAATCGACTTTGGGCACTCTACTTCGGGACAGGATTATCCGGTGTCTTAGACGATCTCGGTGCGCAAGGCGAATCGCCGGTGCATCCTGAACTACTTGACTGGCTCGCTGTCGAATTTGTGGAGAGCGGTTGGAACGTTAAGCATATCGTAAAACTCCTCGTCACCTCGAACACGTATCGTCAATCCTCGAAATCAAACGAAGTATTGACGGAAAAGGATGCTTACAACCGTTTGCTGGCACGCCAATCACGCTGGAGGCTTGATGCAGAGGTGGTCCGCGATAACGCATTGTTGTTGAGTGGATTGCTTATCCCCAAAATCGGCGGTCCGAGTGTGAGACCCTACCAGCCGGTGGGCTACTACTCGAACTTGAATTTCCCGAAGCGGGTTTACGTACACGACGACGGAGAGAACCAATATCGACGTGGGCTTTATACACACTGGCAGCGAACCTTCTTGCATCCGAGTATGATGGCATTCGATGCGCCAAGTCGTCAGGAGTGTACCGCTGAGCGTACGACCTCTAATACACCGATGCAAGCTTTGACGCTACTCAACGACCCAAGTTACGTTGAGGCGGCGCGCGTCTTTGCGGCACGGATTATCCAAGAGGGTGGCAAATCCGTCGCTGAGCGGATCAATTGGGCGTACCAATGGACTTTATCTCGTCCGCCGCAGCCGAAGGAGTTAGAGGTTATGACCAATCTCTATGAAAAACATGGGGCTGAGTACACTGCTGACCTTGATGCGGCCAACGCGTTAGTAGCGACAGGTGAAGCACCTATGCCAGAAGGCGTTGCACCTGACGAATTGGCAGCGTGGACTTCTGTGGCGCGGGTAATACTGAACTTGCATGAGACGATTATGCGATATTAAAGTTAGACTTTTGGAGTCCTAACATTGCGCGAATAAACAGGAGGTATGAGGTGTTATGGCTATAGATATTCATGAAGAAACCGATCTTCGTCTTACACGGCGAACATTTCTGGGGAAAACTGTGCGTGGGGTCGGATCACTCGCGCTCGCATCCTTACTGACACCCTCACTTGTCAATGCCGCGCCAGAGATTGATCGGTGGCAGGGGATTGTTACCACTCCACATGTGCCACCGAAAGCGAAACGTATTATTCATCTCTGCATGGCGGGTGGTCCGTCGCACTTAGAGACTTTGGACTACAAACCGAAACTGGCGGAACTCCACGGGCAACCGATGCCAAAGTCCTTCACGGAAGGACAACCGATTGCGCAACTCCAAGGACAAGCGGATTCACTCAAGTGCCTCGGTCCTACCCATGAATTTAAAAAGTATGGAGAGTCGGGGCAGGAGATGAGTGCAGCGTTTCCGCATATCGGAAGCCTTGCCGACGATATTTGCATCGTCCGCTCCCTGAAAACTGAGCAGATTAATCACGATCCAGCACACACCTTCATGAACACTGGCACTGCGATCGCTGGCAGACCGAGCATGGGGTCGTGGCTGCTCTATGGTCTTGGTAGTGAGAATGAAAATTTGCCGGGGTACGTCGTCCTCACCTCTTCTGGTGGTGGACAGGACCAGCCGATTGCGACACGACAATGGCACAGTGGATTCCTCCCAGGTCAGTTTCAAGGCGTCCAGTTCCATTCAACCGGCGATCCCGTCCACTACGTCACGAATCCTGGCGGTGTCAACACCGAACAGCAACGGGACGTTGTGGATGCCGTCCAAACCTTGAACGGTATGCTCGACGAAACTGTAGATGATCCTGCGATCTCGACGCGGATTAGCCAATACGAAATGGCGTTCCGAATGCAGACAAGTGTCCCGGAGTTGACTGACATCTCTAAAGAACCGCAGCACGTTTTGGATGCGTACGGTGCGAAACCCGGTGACGGATCCTATGCTTCAAACTGTCTCCTCGCACGACGATTAGCCGAACGTGGGGTACGGTTTATCCAACTTTACCATCGCGGTTGGGATCACCACGGCGGTATTGAAAACGCTATCAAAACAACCTCTGGCTATGTTGATAAGGCGACCGCTGCGCTCGTCAATGATTTGAAGCAGCGCGGTATGTTGGACGATACCTTAGTAATTTGGGGGGGCGAATTCGGTCGGACCCCGATGGCACAAGGCACCGGACGCGACCACCACATCAAGGGATTCTCGATGTGGATGGCTGGCGGTGGCATCAAGGGTGGTATCAGTTACGGTAACACCGATGAGTTAGGGTATAATTCCATTGAAAATATCGTGCATGTCCATGACTTCCATGCCACAATGTTACATCTGTTCGGGATTAACCACGAAAAACTGGTCTACCGTTTCCAAGGACGAGATTTCCGCCTCACGGATGTCCATGGACATATCGTCCGAGACATTCTGGCTTAAAAGTAGCAGGCACACTCCGTGTGCCGTCAGCGTTACTGAGTGATTTACATGAAAAAAACGAATAGGATTTTAGTACATATTTCGTTCTTATTGGTTCTGACGGTATCTGTCCACAGCCACGAACTCCCAATGGTGGAGCCTGAAGCAGTTGGACTTTCTACAGAAAGACTCTCAAGAATTGATAAAGTAATGGAAACACATGTCGCGCAGCAGAAAATAGCTGGCGGTGTTACATTGCTTGCCCGGCACGGAAAGATCGCACATCTCGGCACCTACGGTATGATGGATGTCGAAGCAGGAAAGCCCATGACTCCTGACACCATTTTTCGTATTGCGTCAATGACGAAACCGATCACGAGCGTCGCCGTAATGATGCTCTATGAAGAGGGGCATTTTCGGTTGAACGAGCCGGTCTCAAGGTTCATCCCAGCGTTCAAGGAGATGCAAGTGTTACCACCGGAAGATTCTGAAGATTCGGCTGAACCTGTCCCAGCAACACGGCAAATTACAATTTGGAACCTGCTTACCCACACATCTGGTTTAACGTACCACTGGAATGAGCGGCTCGGTCCGCAATACACTGCTGCAGATATCACCCACGGACTTCTTCAGGATGAAAGCACACTTGAGGAGAAAATGAAAATCTTGGCGACTATTCCGTTGTTATATCAGCCGGATGCCGAATATGAATACGGACTGTCAATAGATTTACTCGGTCACCTCGTCGAAGTCGTGTCGGGGATGTCACTCAATGAGTTTTTCTCCGAGCGTATCTTCAAACCACTCGGCATGAACGACACACATTTTTTTATTCCTGAAGCGAAACGCGAACAGCTCGCAACTGTGTATGAACGCACCAAAGATGGTCCCATAACGCGAAAATCCCAAGAACCGACAGTGGACGGTTCACTAATCTACTCTACTGATTATCCGTACAATGGTCCGCGAACCTATTTTTCTGGTGGAGGTGGATTAGTATCCACCGCTCCTGATTACGTCCGCTTTGCGCAAATGATGCTCAACGGTGGCGAACTCGATGAGGTTCGATTGTTGAGCCGAAAAACCGTTGAGCTGATGACTTCAAATCAACTCGCTAATATGGATGTCGACTTCGGATTCGGTTTAGGTTTTAGCGTTGTCCGAGACAAATCAGATCTTAATGAAATCGGGTCAGTCGGGACGTTTGGTTGGGGCGGTTTCTTCTTCACCAACTTTTTCATTGACCCTCAAGAACAGATGATTGGTATTTTCATGTGCCAATTGCATCCCAGCGGTGGCTTGGATCTCGGAGGGAAAATTCGCATTCTCTGCTACCAAGCAATTGCCGACTGAAATTGAACATTACCTTTTTCACAAGTAGGAAATAGTTGCACGTTTAAGTGCCTTTATAGTGGGGTGGGAAAATAGTAGAGCACTTTTGGAAAGACGGGCGATGAATGGTTTCCCTACTACAAACACCTCTCCCTCAAGCGAAGGCGAATACGCAATTGTAAACTGTCCTATAAAACAGCAAATAACGCAGGAAGGAAAATAGCCAGTATGTTAAGAGAACTCATTGCCCCCGCCCAAGAACAGGTCGCTTTTCGAGAATATGAAAGCCAACCCTTGCAAGCGAACGAAATTCGAGTAAAGAGCCAATTTGGTGCCGCCAAACACGGTTCAGAAATGGCATCATATAAGGGGTATGCAGGCCCACGCGGCGGCTACGATGGCGAATATAAAATCTTTCGAGCAGACGGTTCTGGCGGGATGGTGAGCTACCCTTCAGGACTGGGGAACATGTGTGTCGGCGAGGTAACTGAAATTGGGACAGACGTTACCGACATTGAAGTCGGAGAGCGGGTTTTTCGGCACAGTTCTTTCCGCGAGGAAAATGTTTGGGGTACAGCAGGTGTCCGGAAACTTCCTGATGGTGTGCCTTGGCAGGCAGCCGTCTGTCTGGATCCAACAGATTTCGCCTTGGGTGCGGTGCGTGACGGTAATGTCCGCATTGGAGATGCTGTAGCAGTCTTTGGAATGGGTGGCATCGGATTGATGGCACTGCAACTCGCCAAATTGGCGGGTGCCTATCCTGTAATTGGGGTCGATCCACTCGAATTGCGCCGCAATGTAGCACTTGAATGTGGTGCTGATATTGTTATTGACCCTACAACAGATGATGCCGGTTTGGAGATTAAAAAAGCTACTGGCAAGCGCGGTGCTGATGTTTGCATTGAATACAGCGGTCATCATACGGCACTACAAGCAGCTATCCGCGGTGTGACATACTTAGGGACAGTTGTCGCTGGGGCATGGCCCGGTATCTACCCCGCAGGATTAGATCTCGGTGCGGAAGCGCATTTCAATCGACCTACTATTGTCTTCTCACGCGCCTGTAGCGAACCGAACCCTGAATATCCAAATTGGAATGAAGGTAGGCTCTTTGAAATCAGCTGGCGGCTCCTTTGCGATGGCAGTCTGAAATCTGAACCGGTTATACATCCTGTTGTTGATTTTGATGATCTATTGGACGAGTACCCAAAGATCGCAACACATCCGGGTGAAAATGTAAAATTAGGCGTTCGATTTGCCTAACCTCGATTTTTGAAAAGGAACCCTCCTTGACCCGATACACCTCCAATTTTTGGTGGTTGTCGCGTCAAGGAGGGTATTCCTTAGTAGATAGCAACTTAACTTAGTATAAATGATGATACACTATTAATTCTTGTAATATACAAAAGGCGCAATACTATGCAAAATTCTCTGGATCAATTTTACACAAAAGAAATAATAGCAAAATTATGTTGGAATCATCTTATTGAGACTATTTCCAGTTTAGATAAAAGTATAAACGATCTATTTTTCTTGGAACCTTCTGCAGGAAAGGGAGCATTCTATAGCCTAATGCCAGAACACAGGCGTATTGGAATGGATTTAGAACCCAAGTGCGATGGTGTTAATTTGCAGGATTTTCTAAAAACCGTAAAAATTGAATTTGAGTCACACAATACCGTGGTTGTTGGTAATCCACCATTTGGCAAAAGAGGTAATTTAGCGGTAGCATTTTTCAATCATTCTGCTTATTTAGCTGAAACCGTAGCATTTATAGTTCCAGTCATTTTCCGAAAGTTCATGATACACAAAAAATTGGACTCCAGAATGAAATTTATCAGTAAGTTAGAGTTGCCTAAAGAATCTTTTGAATTCGATAATGGAAAAACCTATGCGGTAAATACTGAATTTCAGATATGGACTCGTTTGCCATGTGTGTGCGAAGATATGAGAGAATACGGGGCACCGCCTATTCGTCATAAGGATTTTCAAATGTGGCAATATAATAATACCCCTGAAGCATTGAAAGTATTTGAAAATGATTTTGATTTTGCTGTCCCCGCTCAGGGTTGGCAAGACTATTCTAGAAAGGAAACAGAAGCCAACAATTGTGAGAAACATAAGCAATGGATATTGTTAAAGGCCAAAAATGCTGCTATTTTGTCCCGCTTATTAACTATTGATTATAATGATTTGGCACATAGATGTGCAACAGCCATTCCCGGCTTTAGAAAAGGCGATTTGGTTAAGGAGTATTCTGAACTCTATGAGTAGAATTTACGATTTTTTCTTAGATATAAAAAATAATCCTATGGATTATGTTGGCCGGTCAAGTAACTCTGATTTTGAAAAACAAGTGATAAATCAGTTGGAAATGTTTGGTTACTGTGAAACCGACTTCAATGAGTTAGGAAATAGTTACAGGACATATTGGCGAGAACTGATAGAAAGCGATGACGGAATTATAGAAAATATAACACGATTCAAGCAAAGTTATATTGCTCAACCGTTCGGTACACAAAGCTATCCGGACATCCTGATACTAGACAACAAAACCGTGTTGTGTTTAGAGTTAAAATCCAGTAAGGGCACAAAACCTGTTTGGAATTCTGGATTGCCTAAGGCAAATGGTCTGTATGTATTCGGATCCTATGTCAAAAAGGATATTACATTTTTTAGAGGTTGCGATATACTCAATGATGAAGATAGAAAACGACTCTCAGGATTCTTTGAAAACGCGATGAAAAACGCTGAGTCATTTAATCAGGAATACATGTTAAACCAAGAATTCGGTTTTGGTGTGTATGCAAGAAAAATGTATCAAAATCAACAAACATACAATCCTAAAGCTATTATCAACTTTTTTCAAAATCATAGACGATACGATTTAGAAAGGCAAGTATTAGAATATTGCAAAAGGTTAGAGCATTCTGACTAACAGAATTAACCTGATGCCCCAAAATAAATGGAATCCTCGCCCTCCTACACGGAGAGCATGTCAACGCAGCCCCGCCGCCCGCAGTACCGTTTCCTGAACTGTGAACTCGTGGTCGAGAGAACGATCAGGTGATTTCTCACCCCGAATATCAGCCACAAACGCTCGCAGGCTTTCGACGTAACGCGGTCGCCGTTCCACAGGCACCGTCTGCCAACCTTTCGCGTACCCATCTCGTTCTTCATCAAGACACAACCGTAATTCTGGGGGTTCAAGCGGTTCAAGGATCGCGCTGCCGCGTGTCCCATAGACCTCCAATCGCCTCGATTTGCCCGCATCGACTTCCAACGCCGTTGACTCAAGAATCGCCAATGCGCTCGGATATTCAAGGACAGCCGCCGTATTGTTCCGATACCACGGCACGTCATGTCCATCGTGTCTCGAAAAGGGTGTCACCCGTGTGGGTCGCCCTAACAAAGCGACGATAATATCAGTGAGATGACAGGCGAGGATGAACATAATGCCGCCGGAGTGTTCACCGAGTGAATCCCAACGTTTCCAGTGAGCATCGCTTGAAAGACTTGATGAGATTCTTGCCCGAACAGAAAAAATATCACCGAGTTTGCCGGAGTTCGCCCAATCAAGGATAAACTGAAAGCCAGCATTGTATCGGAACATATAACCGAGTTGAACGAGCAGGTTTCTATCTCGTGCAATGTCTAAAACCTCTCGAAATTCATCAAGATTATCGCCCGCAGGTTTATCAAACCACACATGCTTGCCGTGCTCAAGAATTTCTCGCGCAAAGGCGAGATTCTGCGACACACGTCCCTGCGCCGCGACTCCAACGATTGTCGCATCCTCAAGTATTTGTTCTTTCGACGTAAACCAGTGAACGCCCTCGTAGACCTGGCTTTGACCGAGAGTCTCTCGGACTTCTAATGATGGCTCAAAGACACCGGCGAAGTCAATTTCATCACTTTCCTTCATCACATTGGCTTTCCCTCCAGCGTGGTCGTGGGAAATACCGTATTGTGCGAGTCTAATTTTCACGTTTTTCTCCTTAGGTAGTATCATGTTTGAAACCTATGATTCCCAAAAACGGCAGGTAATATCTGACATGATTCTATCATATAATCCGCATTGACGCATGTAAAAAGCGCGTGCGATTATTGGTGGCTTATGCTAAACTCTAAAGTATGGAAACATCTTTTGATAAACGTCACAGGCCTCAATACCAGCGTCCTTAACTGGAAACCTGCCCGAAACGAAGTGGAGGGCAGATCAGAGGCACATAATTAAAAAAGTTGAAAACCGAACTGATACAACTCCAGTTCTACACGAAACCGGATTGTCCGCTCTGTGACGAGGCAAAGGCAGTGCTGCAGAATATCGAAGCGAAAACCTCGATTATTGCAGTAGAAGAAATTGACATCACGAAGGATATGGGACTATTCACGAAATATAAGCATCTGATTCCTGTGCTTGAATTGGATGGACAAAGGCTTTTTGTGCATCGCACTACCCACTGGAAATTAATCTGGCAGTTGCGATGGCATCGGTTTTGGAGGTCCTTAACGAAGTTTGCAAGCTGAAACTTGCTATAGAAAAGAACAAGGAGATAAGCATGGCATTTCCATCACACGGTACAACACACCGATCCACTGTAACGGGTACACGCGGAATGGCGACAAGTGCTCACCCACTTGCGAGCCTTGCTGGAGCACGCATGTTGCTCGCTGGTGGTAACGCATTTGATGCGGCAGTTGCTGTTGCTTCAACACTCAATGTTGTTGAGCCATATATGTCGGGTATCGCTGGTAACGGGTATATGTTGCTCTATAGTGCGAAGGATAAAACACACAGCGTGATAGATTATCTGGGTACTGCCCCTTATGCAGCGACGCTGGATGTCTACCCGACACTTGAAAGTCAACAGATTGGCATACGGGCGGGGATGGTCCCGGGTGGATGTGGTGGATGGCTTGCACTCTTGGAACGCTACGGCAGTATGGACCACGCGGACATTTTTACTCCGGCGATTGAATTGGCAGAAAATGGATACGCCGTCACCGTCAAGAATGCGGAATTCATCGCAGGTGCACGTCCCTATTTTTCCGAAAGGGCTGAAGAGGTGATCGCTTCACGAGGAAGAACACCATATCCTGGTGAGGTATTGGTGCAACAGGATTTAGCGAACACATTCCGTCAGGTCGCCGAAGGCGGTGCGGAGGCATTCTATCGTGGCGACATTGCCAAAGAGATCGTCCGTTTTTCCGAAGAAACCGATGGACTGATTACCGAAAAGGATTTGGCTGACTTTGAGGTAGAATGGCAGGAACCTATCTCCGTTACCTACAAAGACTATGAAGTCTACTGTCCACCCCCACCGTGTTCCGGTTTTCAGTATTTAGAGACACTGAATATTTTGGAAAACGATGCCCTCGGTGAACTTGGGCACAATACGTCGGAGTACTTGCATCTGCTGATTGAAGCGATTAAACTGGCAAGCGCGGATAGAGCCGAATACGCCCCGCGTCCGAACCCACCGATTGAACGCTTGTTATCTAAAGACTACGCACGTGCGCAACGCGAACGCATCGGTGAACAGGCTGCAGTCAGCGGTGGTGAGCGGTGGTCTAAGGACAAACTCACCGGTGAAATCCGTGCTGACGACTGGACGACCGAATGTACAACCCACTTTGACACTGCTGATGCAGAGGGCAATATCGTCGCTGTGACGCAGAGCCTTGGACAACCCTTCGGTTCAGGCGTAATTCTCGGTTCAACAGGAATGTTTCTCAACAACTTTATGAACTGGTTCGACAGAATCCCAGAGAGTCCCAACGCCGTTGGACCGCATAAACGGATAGAGATGTGTATGTCGCCGTGCCAAGTCTGGAAGAATGGAAATCCGTTTGCTGCCATTGGCACACCCGGAAGCCACGGCATCCTTCAAACGACGTTACAGATGGTGTTGAACCTGATTGAACACGGAATGAATGTGCAAGCGGCGATTGAAGCACCGCGCGTTCGCTTGATAAATCCGGGAACGCACGTCAGTATGGAGGGACGTATTCCTGCTGCTGTCCGTGCGGCATTGGAAGCACGTGGACACGAGGTAGAGGTGTTACCCGATTGGACTGCAACTGTCGGCGGCGGTCAAGGTATTGCCTTTGATCCGGCGGAAGGAAGTTTTATGGGGGGTGCCGATCCACGGCGCGATGGGTATGCAATAGGTGTGTAACCTATAGGCATTAAGTATTTGGGGTGAACGAAGGTGAGGGTTTAAATGATTCATCCGAAGCACATTGTTGCTGTTTCTGGATTGATAAGTCATCCGGACGGTAAAATCTTGCTCATACGTAGTCCGCGCCGTGGCTGGGAGTTTCCCGGTGGTCAGGTCGAAGAAGGTGAAAATTTTATTGAAGCCTTTCAACGTGAAATTCAAGAAGAATCTGGTGTCACTGCATCAATTGGGGCGCTGGTTGGTATTTACTCAAATATCAAGTCCCCTACCAAATTGATATTTGGTTTCTTAGGAGATTACGTCTCTGGTGAATTGGCCACGAGCGATGAGAGTTTAGAAACCGAATGGGGCGCACGTCATTCGGCTTTACAACGTGTATCCCATCCGGTTATTTATGATAGAATGAAAGATATGCTCGACTTTTCGGGACGTGTTATTTATCGCGTTTATACTAATGATCCATATCAGATTTGTGAGGAACGTTTCCTGTGAAATCCGGATGGGTCAGTTCCATTGACGAAACAATTTTTTAACTTCATACTTACAACACATTTTTTTGGAGAAAATGTGAAAAATTTTAGCATTTTTAGCAAATACTTTCTTATAGCATTCGGGTTACTTTTAATCTGTGGTTGCGACGCGATTCAGGAGGTAATTCTTTCTGACCCTTCAACAGAAACAGATACTGTGCCACTTCGCGTAACCATGGTATATCCCAGCGATTGCGTTGGCTCTGCGGCTTACTGTGATGCCTTCCATATCGGTGTAAAAGCTACAGAGGAAAAACTTGGAATTACCCTAATTGAAGTAAACGGTATGGAAAACGATCCCATCGTTACAGAAATGCGCCTAAGAGATGCAGCACAAAATTCAGATCTTGTTTTGACAGCAGGTTATCAAATGGGAGATGTGCTTGCCCGTGTAGCGCCGGAATTTCCTGATGTCAAATTTGCCATTTTTGATGTTGTTCTTGATATTGCAAATGTGGCTTCTGTGAACTATAAATCCAACGAAGGTTCATTTCTGGTCGGGGCAATTGCGGCGTTAAAGACGAAGAGTGGTAAAATCGGCTATATCGGTGGAGTGGATGTTCCGTTGTTACGCGAATTTGAAGCCGGTTACGTCGCTGGGATTCAGGCTATCAATCCGGATACCGAAATCTCCGTAGAATACATTAGCGAAAGTGTCGCCGGTTTTGGACAACCGGATAAAGCAAAAGAATTGGCGTTGGCACAATATGAAAACGGCATTGATGTGATTTATGTCGCTGCTGGTGGATCCGGTCAAGGGGTGCTTGAAGCCGCCCAAGAACAGCAAAAGTTCATCATTTGGGTTGACTCCAATGGTAACCATCTTGCCCCAAGAATTGTCTTAACGAGTATGACAAAAGAGATTTCGGCTTCTGTGCAGCGCATCATCCGAGAAACCGTTGAGAACAATTTTACAGCAGGGATCCGATACTTCGGACTTGAAGATGGCGGGGTCAGTTACGCCCTTGATGAACATAACCAATCACTACTTTCGGACGACATCATAACGACTGTTGAATCGCTGAAAGCAAAGATCATTGCTGGCGAGATTATCGTTCCCGATACAGTTTCGCTTCCGCGTGAATAATCCATGTGATAACGTCCTGTAGGTAAAGTCAGTTTCACTTGTCTTATGGCAGCAGACAATCAAAATAGTGCTGTTTGAGAAAAATAACTCTTAACAAGTTTTGTATTCTCACAAAATGGAGAATGTTATGCTTAATCAATACCCGTATCCGGAGTCCGAAGGTAGACGGAGTATCGTGATTGGAATTTTGGTAACCTTGGTTACTTGTGGTATCTATGGGCTTTATTGGCAATATAAGCAGATGGCAACACTTAACGCTTGGTTGAAGCGGGATGAGTACTCCTTTTGGCTCTGGTTGCTGCTATCAATTATTACTTGCGGCATCTTCGGTATCTATTATGAGTACAAGATGGCAAATGGTATCAATCAAGTTCAGGCTGACAATGATTTGGTATTTGATTCAAGCTTGCCTATCATTTGCGTTCTGTTAGCAATTTTCGGTATTGGTGTTGGTTCACTCGCCATTCAACAGCACCAGATTAACAGACTCTACGAAAGAACGCCTTAATGTTTAACCATATATTTCTCGTCCGCCTCTTTCTTATCGGATTGGGTGTAGTAGGGATTTACACTGTAGCGTCTGAAATATCGCCGACAGAGGTTTCACTGCTTCCTTGTATTTTCCATTTAGTGACCGACATTCCATGTCCTGGGTGTGGGATGACGCGGGCGTGTATTGCTTTAACACACGGACATTTCGCAGACGCTTGGCGTTACCATCCGTTTTCTTATTTGATTATTGGATTGGCTATCGGGTCGGCATTCTTTCCGATGTGGGTAAAAAATACTTGGACCCGTTGTTCACCATGCACTCGAAACACGATTGCCATCGGTGGAATTGTGCTATGTCTCTCCACTTGGATTTATAAATTGTGGGCATAAAAGCGAGGTCTTAGTGCCCCCTCAGGATAGTCCCTCTCGCGCCGACAATCCATCCCGCATTTTTCTGGAGATAGATATCCTGTAAGTTATGTTGTGCAGGCGTAGGATAACGATTCCACGTGTTGCCGCCGTCTGTTGTATGAAGGATTAGCCCTTTTTCACCGATTGCCCACCCGCGTTTTTCGTCACGAAATGCCACGTCTCGTAGGTTTAGATTAACAGGCGTTCTTTGCCGAGTCCATGTGATTCCACCATCAGTGGTATGAAGAATCAAGCCGTTCGTCCCTACAACCCATCCATGCATCAGATTTGCGAAATAGACAGCGAATAAAGGCTGCTCGGCGTTGCTTCTCTGTTGAACCCATCGTTCTCCACCATTTTGGGTATGGAGTATTTCACCCTCTTCTCCAACAATCCATCCGTGTGCCGGATCGATAAAATATACACCCCATAAATGTTTATCTGACAGACCTCTCTGACTTTCCCAACGACTCCCGCCATTCTCTGTTTTGAGCACTGTCCCTTTTCCGCCAACTGCCCAGCCATGCGTCGTATTTGCGAAATGTAGATCCAAGATGCCAGGAGGGGTTTTACCCTCGCCGCGTGCTTGATGTTGTAAATTCCATGAAGCACCCCCACTGCCCGTATAATGTACCTTCCCAATGCTGACGGTCCAACCGTTGTTTGGGGTTGCGAAATTAACCTGTGTCAGTGTGTCGTGTGAGATCGAAGCCGCTTTCCAAGAGGTTCCACCGTTAACCGTGGACAGGACTGTTCCATCAGTGCCGACTGCCCATCCGTGTTTCGTATCTACAAAATGGATACCGTAAAGATGTTCACCCGTCCCGCTTTGAAGTTGTCGCCACTCAAATTGCACCGTATCTTGAGAACAACCGAAGCATACAAAACTTCCACATAAAATCATGAGCGCGATGTAGTTTTTGTTCTGCATTTTGAGGCACCTACCGAATAAAATTTTTGTTGCAACTATTTCCTAAATCGTGTAAATTATATTATAGGGGATGCGTGGTGAATTGTCAAGTTCTTATAGAAGTGCCACAGAGCCATTCAGTTTGCGGATCAAAACGGGCATAACCGACAGACAACCAAAGGAGAGAGGAAAATGAACCAAGACAAATTTGAAGAAATGGTGGTGTCCACATTAGAAAGCGTCCGTGCCGACATCTCCAATATCAAGTCAGACATTTCATGGGTCAAAGGGAAGTTAGAGGGCCGGGCAGAGACACGTCATGTTATCCTAACAGCGATTTCTATCATCATGGCTATCTGTGCTGTTGTCGTGGCTATTTTGAAATAGAAGTGAAAGCCGCATGTGGATCTCAAGTCTACTTCTTTAACAAACGTTTCAAATCGTGGTTCCCAAAGACTTAACACTTTTTAGGAGTGCCACATCAGCATATTATGTACATCATCGGAATTGATGGCGGCGGAACGAAAACGATTGGTATTCTGGCAACAAAAACAGGGCAACACCTCGCGCAAGCACAATCGGGACCAGCAAACTACCACGTCGTAGGTGAGACGAAAACGCAGTCGGTTTTGGAAGACCTCATCGCGGATCTGTATGCAAAAGCAGGCGTTCCATCAGGAAATGATGTTCTCTGCTGTTTGGGAATGGCTGGTTTGGGACGCGATGCAGACCGAGAAGTGATTGGACGAATTTGTGATGAGATCGGTATTTGTGAAGATCGGATATTAACACACGATGCACATATCGCGCTCGTGGGTGGCACGGAGAAACAGGAAGGTGTAATTGTCATCTCTGGAACGGGTGCGATTGTCTACGGCATCCATGCCGATGGCAGAGAAGCACGCGCGAGTGGTTGGGGATACCTTCTCGGAGACGAAGGGAGCGGTTACAATATGGCTATAAAAGGGCTCCAAGCTATTGCCCGTGCCGCCGATGGCAGAGACGATCGGACCGAATTGACAGATCGAATCCTCAATAGACTTGAACTCAATGAGCCGAGTGAACTAATTCGCTGGGTACACACCGCAAATAGGGATACAATTGCACAGTTGGCAGAGGTCGTGTTTGATACAGCCCGAACAAGGGACACGGTCGCAGAATGTATTGTTGACGAGGCGGTTGATGAACTCGTTTGTGCCGCCGTTAGCGTAATTGAACAGTTGGAATTCACAGAACCGTTTGACATTGTTCTCAGTGGTGGCAATCTCATCCATCAAACGATGTTCGCGGATAAACTCCGACACCGGTTTACGAGGATTCAACCAGAGGCATCGGTGCGACTTCCAAAACATGAGCCTGCGTATGGTGCTGTGTTGTTAGCACAAGCAAGTTTGTAACCGGAAATAATTGCCAGTAAAGGATGCATGCAGTCCACAACGGAAGAGCAAAATCTGAATTCTCTTGACATTGATTTGAAGTCAACGTCAGAAATTGTCCGGATTTTTCACGAAGAAGATCGGCAAGCGATTAAGGCAGTAGAAGCAGAATCCGAAGCGATTGTACGCGCTATTGAATTATGCGTTGCTGCATTTCGCGCCGGTGGCAGGCTATTTTATGTCGGTGCGGGTACGAGTGGTAGACTTGGCGTATTAGATGCCTCCGAATGTCCGCCAACCTTTAGCACACCTCCAGAGATGGTCCAAGGGATAATTGCCGGTGGAGACGTTGCCTTACGTCGCTCGGTGGAAGGTGAAGAGGATAAGCCTGAAAGCGGTGCGCGTACTCTCCGAGAACAACAATTCACATCACAAGATGTGCTCGTCGGGATTGCAAGCAGTGGACGGACCCCTTACGTTATAGGGGCTTTGAGGGAGGCGCATGCCATCGGTGCAACAACAATATTTCTCTGCTGCGTCCCACCTCCTGAGGAAGTAAAAAGATGGGTGACACATTTCATCGCACCCATTGTTGGACCTGAGATTATCACTGGCTCAACCCGATTGAAAGCAGGAACAGCCACAAAATTGGTTCTGAACATGTTGACGACTGTTTCTATGATTAAACTGGGCAAGGTCTACAATAATCTGATGGTAGATGTACACGCCTCTAACACGAAACTGGTCGCGCGGAGCATCCGAATTGTCCAAGCCGTCACTGGGGTTGATGCCGCGGTGGCTGAGGAAGCGTTAGCACGGGCGGGTGGTCATGCTAAACTGGCTATTGTAATGCTCACGAGAAAACTAAATGCGACGGATGCGAACACATTATTAGAAGAACATGAGGGATTTCTCAGACACATTCTTGATTGATTTTTTTTACGATTGGGTTCTGCTCCGATTTTTTCTTTTTTCCTGTAACGGGTGGGGATCCCTGTCAAAATTGGGTTCTTGATGTGGATAAAAAACATCAGGAGGGATTAGGGCACTAACAATAAGGTAAGGAGGAACCGATGGGTACGAAAGTTGGGCTTGCCAAAACCGGCAGGCGACGTTCTAACGTTTTTGAGGCGTTGGACAATATACGGGATGAGCTTACACCGAAAGTCGGTGAGCAGGTCCTGTTAAAACCGAATTTTCTCTCCAGTACGAATCAACTCGCCTCATCGCACGTCGATGCGATGCGTGGCGCGCTTGATTTTCTGTTGAGTACACCGCATCCGCCAAAAGAGATAATTGTTGCCGAGGGCGCAAATGAAGCGTTCTCTGGCGAGGCGTTCCAAGTTTTTGGTTATGAGGCACTCCAAGCCGAGTACGATCTACCGATCCGACTCGTGGATTTGCATCAGGAAACCGAATGGGTGGAAACCACGGTCTTTCTTGCTGAGCGCAATGAAGATACCGTGCGGATGCCGAAGATAGTATTGGATTGTCCGTGCACTATCTCTGTTGCTATCGCTAAAACGCATGATGCTGGGGTCGTAACGCTCGCAATGAAGAATATGATTATGGGTACCCTGCACAAGGAAGACCGGATAAAAATGCACGGCTATCACAGTCACGCAGATCGGGTGCTTCCGCGCGAAGCGCAGACGCTCAATATCAACCTACTTCGTCTCTCACGCCACCTTAAGCCCGATATCGCTATTGTTGATGGCACCGTTGGGTTACAAGGCAACGGACCCGGTGGCACCGATTCTGTTCCGCTTGGTATCGCAATTGCGAGCGAAGATGTATTTGCGGCTGACGCAGTCACAACAAAAACGATGGGATTTGAACCATTAGAGATTGGGCTGTTCCATTACGCAAATGAAATGGGCTATGGTACTGCAGATCTTGACAAAATTGACATCGTCGGACCCGCCGTAGAGACAATCGCGACATCGTTTAAACCTCATGAAACCACTGAACTCCAGTTCCAATGGGAGGAAGCGAGTCCCGCAGAATATCTGGCGGCAGACTAACAAAAGGAGAATTATGAAACGTTTCTATAACATCCTTATCCTATTTTCGATACTCCTTACAACACCAGCATGGGCATGGTGGGGAGGTGGACACGATATCCTCACACAAGCAGCTGTCAAAGCACTTCCCGAAGAGATGCCTGAATTTTTTCGATCCGCAGAAAAAATGGTCGCTCACTGTGTCTACGACCCAGATATATCCAAGGAGCGTGGCACACCACACGCAAGACAGGCTGAATACGGTGAACACTACATCGATATAGAATTGCTAAAAGACCACCCGATTCCAGAGGGGCGCGAGGCACACATTAAGTTGTGTGCAGAGTTGGGGCTTGCCCCGCGAGCCGTCGGCACATTGCCTTATGCGCTCGCGGAGTGGACAGAAAGGCTCGCTGTTGCTTTCGCAGAGCATCGCAAATGGCCCGACAATCCGATGATTCAGAACAAATGCTTTCTCTATGCAGGCTTCCTCGCACACTATGCCCAGGATATGTGTCAACCTTTGCACCTAACCATCAATTTTGATGGGATTAAGCAAGAGGACGGAACACGCCTGCACGCTGGTATCCATGAGAAAGTTGATTCAGCAATTGAAATGTTGAAGTTGGATCCAACAGAACTCGCGAAATCACAACAGATTGAAGCCGTTGGCGATTTAATGCCAGCAATAATAAAACAGGTTAAAGCGGGCTTCAGTTTAGTAGACAGCGTTTACGAACTTGCCGGAGATTGGCAAAATCTGAAAGACCCGACACCGGCGTTGGTTGATTTCACGAATGACCGAGCGCGTGAATCGGTGCGTTGGACGGCTTCACTCTATTTAACGGCATGGAAGTTATCTGAGAATATCAGACTGCCTGGTTGGCTCGACCGCGCACAAAACGATGCAGAAGCATCAAACTAAAAGGAGAAATAACATTGTTACAACAGTGGAAACCTGACCCAACTTTTTACCCGTCGCCGAAGATGGCGATCGATGCCCCTATTGAAGAACTCGCTTATGTCGCCGCACCCCGGGATAACGGAAGTCCAGATACGATGTGCGTTGTTGACCTCAATAAAGATTCTGACACCTATAGCCAAATTGTTAATGCCCAAGAATTCGGGGTCGGTGACGAACTCCATCATTTTAACTGGAACGCATGCAGTGCTTCATTATGCCCGTATGCACCCCATCCTTATATAGAACGGCGTTACCTCGTTGTGCCAGCACTGCGGAGTTCTAATATTTACATCCTTGATGTGAAGGAAAACCCCAGATCACCGAAACTCATTAAAACTTTGGATGTGAATGAAGTTGAGTCGCGTTCAGGCTATACCCGTCCGCATACAGTCCACTGCGGTCCCGAAGGTATCTACATCAGTGCTTTGGCTTCTGCCGGTTCAGAAGAAGGTCCTGGTGGGATTTTCCTCATGGATCACTATAATTTCAACATTCTCGGACAGTGGGAAGTGGAACGCGGTCCGCAAACCCTCTCTTACGATTTCTGGTGGCACTTGGGATATGATGTCGCTGTCACGAGTGAGTGGGGCTATCCGGCAATGATTGAGAACGGTCTGAACCTCGAAGACTTGGTTGAACGCAAGTTCGGGCATAAAATCCATATCTGGGATATCCGGCACCGGAAAAATATCCAGACGCTGGATCTCGGTGAGGACTACCAAATGGCTTTGGAACTACGTCCCGCACATGACCCAACGAAGGCGTATGGGTTCCTCAATTCCGTGCTTAATATGAACGACCTCTCCAGTTCCATCTGGACGTGGTACAAAGATGGAGACGATTGGGGCATTCAAAAGATTATTGATATTCCGGCGCAGGCACCAGAAAATCCAGATGATTTACCACCCGTTTTGAAGGATATCGGCATGATCCCACCCCTCGTCACCGACCATATCCTCTCGTTGGATGACAAGTTCCTCTACATCTCCTGTTGGGGAACCGGGGAAATGTTGCAATACGACGTGTCCGACCCGTTTAATCCGAAGCATACCGGCACTCTGAAGATCGGTGGGATTACCAAATCACACCCGCATCCAGCAGCTGGACCTGTAAGCGGCGGTCCTCAGATGGTTGAATTGAGTCGCGACGGCAAACGCCTCTACTTTACCAATTCTCTCTATATCGCTTTGGATAATCAGTTCTATCCAAATGGCGCGAACGGGTGGATGGTGAAGGCGGATGTGAACGTAGAAGATGGCGGACTGGAATTAGATCCCGACTTCTTCGTCGATTTCGGTGAGAGCCGCGCCCATCAGATTCGGTTACAAGGTGGAGACAGTTCTTCCGATTCTTACTGTTACCCATAGGCATACAGTAAGAATTCAGATCCGATAGGCGCGCCGCTGGTGAGATGTTCAACCTCACTCTTTAAGCGCGCGTCATCACAACGCTGTTTTATGAAGACAACTTTTTTCAAAAAGGGTGCGCAAGTCCTCTTGCAGCACCCTTATACTATCAGTGGAAAGATATTTATATGGATACTGGTTCATGGTTAGGCTACACGCTCCTCGGCGTATATCACGGCATTAATCCGGGGATGGGATGGCTTTTTGCGGTTGCGTTAGGCATGCAAGAAAAACGGAGAAGCGCGGTTATCGGTGCCCTTTTTCCAATGGCACTTGGACACGCCATATCTATCGCAGTCGTGGTTTTCGTCATCGCCTTGGCACAACAGCAGCTGCCGGAGGATGTTCTTCGCATTGCCTGTGCTGTCATATTGTTCGGCTTTGGCGTGTACAAATTTTTCAGCGCGCGACACCCGAAATGGGTCGGAATGCGTGTTAACTTCAAAGACTTAACAATCTGGTCCTTCCTGATGGCATCCGCACACGGTGCTGGTTTGATGTTGGTGCCCTTTCTGTTGCGAGCACCCGCTGCTGAAGCATCAGCGCACATGCACCACGCACCGGCAGGTATGGCAGATAACGCGACAATGTTATTATCCGCAGTTGGCGTACATACCCTCAGTTTTTTCGTTGTGACGGGGGTTGTAGCGGTCATTATTTACGAAGTCGTTGGACTTGCGTTGCTCCGCAAAGCGTGGTTTAACTTGGATCTGCTGTGGTCCATCGCCTTGATGATTGCCGGTGTTGTTATCCTTTTCTGGAAGCATTAGGAGACCTATAGGCGAGGTTTCCAACTCCGACTTCACGTAGATCCCCATCCCAGTAGGCGAGGTTTCCTAACCTCGCCGGTCTCCGCTATAGCATAAACGTTTTGCTAAACGTTAATCTGCTCAGGAAGCAACTTAACGCCAAATTTCTCCTGTAGTGCTCGCATATCAGCAAAGTCGGTATCTTGCAACGTGTAACCAGCGTGCGAACGTACTTGGTAATCCGCTGATAAACATCGGACCTCCCGCCCACCAATAACACCTACAGCACCCAACTCCGATTCGGTGATGACCCAATCAATCTCACCAGGACCGTAGATCGCGCCGTCTTGGGTAAGTTCGATGACATGGAAGTCGATCCTCCCATGCAATTGATGTCCCATCACGAAATTGCGATCTTTACGGTCGTCGGTATGAATATCAACAAAGCCGTGTTGATAGAGTGCCTCGGTGAGTATTGCTGAATCTCCCCATGAAATCATAATATCCAAATCCTGATGTTCTCGGGTCCATTCACCCAATAGCGCATCAACGCCCCACCCACCGTCAATCCAGACTGTAATATCGAGTTCATCAAACAGATCGAGAAACCAGTGAACCATGTCAATAGTGATACGACTTACGCAACAGGGAAATTGTGTTAAGTTTTGCATAGTTTAAATTTTTCACAGATAAAGCCGACTTAGTAGACTTTGCTCCGATGTCCAATTTGGTGAACAGTTACCTCTTGGGTACTCCTATCCAAAGAATAAATAATCCGGTAATGTTTAGCAATTCTTAAACTAAATTTCCCTTTGTGTTTACCTTTCAGGGCTTTGTGATGCTCAGTGTCAGGATCTTCGCATAGTCGCTCCAGTCTGCTGCGAACCCTCCGGGCTATCGTAGGGGATAAACGCGCTAAATCCGATTCAGCCCGTGAGTCCATTGTTAATGTATACATTGTTACTCTATTCCCAACTTTTTGAAAACTTTTTCCATTGGAATCAATTTAGCCCTGCCCGCTTTGTAATCTTCTATCCTCCGATCTAACTCTTCTGCAAATTCAGGTTGCATCTCCAGGCCTTCATCTGGATCGTAATGGTAATTCTCCAAGGCAAGTTCCAAGAGTTCATAAGCAACGAAAAACTCCCGAAATGCAGCATCCAATTGTTCTGTTGAAGCGTTCTGTTCGAGCAACGCCCCGAGTCGTTTCCGCGAGACAAAAATATCCTGGGTGACCAGCGTATGTAGCAGTTCGCGGAATTCAGTGGCGGACAACTCAATAATTTTCTGATCTGGCATGGGGTCACTTTTAAGATAGACTCCCATCCTTCTATGAATTCGTTCTTCAAGAGTTGTCTTCCGATTGGCGAGGATGTACTCGCGTTGCCTCTTGAGTTTTTTAGCAAGCGGCGTATGTAGGTCGAGTCCTTTAAGTGGATCTTCCTTATATTCCTCAAACCAAAACCCCAGATCTTCAGTGTCGCCGTGAAAGTGAAAGAATTCCGCCTCCAGTGCCTCCTGAGTGCCATTTCTCGCCAGCAATTCGGCAAGTCGTTCTTGTGATTTGAAGAGTTCCTCGTTAACAAGGGTATGTAGCAACTCGCGGAATTCAACCGGGTTCATCTCCGTAATTTTTTTCATGACTCCTCTCCTTCGATAGAATTGAGTATTTCCAAAACTTGTTCTATTTCAGGCTGAAATATCTCTTTGAGTTTCAGCAAATTTTCAATGTGCCACTCTCTGATTTCTTCCAATTCAAAGTATTTTCAAAGCAGCTTCGTATGTGTCCCTAACGAGATCTTGAACATCTTCCCGTAGCTTCTGCCAACTTCGTTGTAGTTTGGCTTTGACCCATAGCCTCCCTTCATCAATTCCCATTCCGTGATGAATATAGGCTAAATATAAGAGCGAAGGCACTTGTTCAATATGAGACATGGCATCAGCATTGGCAAGACACGCTCCCTCTGTAC
>MKWU01003205.1_pt1 | contig 22184 bp, 23 predicted proteins | sample 809101 | NCBI WGS metagenome assembly MKWU01 (sample SAMN05860141, study PRJNA318959) | sponge metagenome | host: Aplysina aerophoba | place: Slovenia: Piran, Adriatic Sea, Gulf of Piran | collected 2013-05-07 | reverse complement strand
GGGCCTTGCCCGGGCCCGGATGGTCGTGTTTCCGGCGTGTTCTCATAACCCTACTATGGTAACCAATACAGCTTCACAAGTCAAGCGCAATCAATGATTTATAGATGGATTGCGCAGGTTTTTTCCTACAAGCAAAATTGGTTGCTTTGGTTAGGATTGTATATAAGCCCCTAAGTTATGTGTCGCTGAAAGTTTCCGGGCGTTGCGCTCGCTGGTCCTCCAGAGTCGGCTTGACAGGGTCATTCCAAACTACGCCCGAACCCACTTGACACACTTTCGGCCCGTGAGATAGATAATGGATGAGGGCGTCGAACGAGTCGGCTCCGCTCACATCCCGCATAGTGGAACCCCGCTCAATCCTTGCAGCTTCCCCTCGCGCCAAATCATGATTCAGGTTGCAGACGTAACCAAACGCTACGGTCCTAAGACCGCCGTCAAGAACATCAGCTTCGAAGTCGATCGCGGAGAGATCGTTGGGTTCCTCGGGCCCAACGGCGCCGGCAAGACTACCACGATGCGCATCCTGACCGGCTTCCTGCCGCCGACATCGGGAACTGCGAGCGTGGGCGGGTTCGATGTCCGGGAGGATCCGATCGAGGTCAAGAGACGCATCGGATACCTGCCCGAAATGCCGCCGCTCTACCCAGAGATGGAAGTCGGCGACTACCTGCGCTTCGTGGCGCGGATCAAGGGAATCCCCGCCAAGGACATTGCCCGTCGTATCGATTGTGCCCTGGAACGTACCGCGTCCGGGTCCGTGCGCGACACCTTGATCGGCAAGCTCTCGAAGGGCTTCCGACAGCGGCTGGGACTGGCGCAGGCCTTGATTCACAATCCTGAGGTGCTGGTCCTCGACGAGCCGACATCAGGCCTGGACCCGAAGCAAATCATCGAGGTGCGCCGCCTGATCCGCTCGCTTGCCGGCGAGCACACGATCATCCTGAGCACGCACATCCTGTCGGAAGCGTCCGACACCTGCGGCCGCGTGATCATCATCAACGACGGACGCATCGAGGCGAGCGACACTCCCGAAAACCTGAGCGCCAATCTCCAGGGAGCGGGCACGCTCCTGGTTGACATCGACGGGCCAGCCGACCAGGTACAAGACCGGATCGCCGACGAGCCAGGAGTGCGCCAGATTGCCCGCGAGGATGGCCGCGATGGACGTGTTGTCTGGCGCATCGAGGTCGAGAAGGACGCCGAAATTCCGCGTAGGCTGGCAGCTGCGGTGGTGAGTTCGGGGTGGGGCCTTTACAGCATGCAGCCGCTACGGCTGAGCCTGGAAGACATCTTCCTCAAACTGACTAGCGACGAGCAGGTTGCTGCCGAAGCCGAAGCGGCCGGAACGGACCCGGAAGACTCTGCGGAAGAGCAGGAGGCTGACGACGAATGAGAAACATCTGCACCATCGCGATGCGCGAATTCTCGGTGTACTTCACGTCGCCAATCGCGTATATCGTCCTCGTTATGTTCGCAATCATTTTCGGCTACTTCTTTGCCACGGGCCTGGCCTTCTTTCTTGACTACAGCGCCAGCATGGCAGCCCAGGGCGGCATGGGCGCGCCGACGATGAATGTCAACCAGTTCGTGATCGAGCCGTCGCTCGGCAACATGAGCATCGTACTGCTCTTCATGGTGCCGATGATCACCATGCGGTTGTTCGCCGAGGAGAAGCGGAGCGGCACGATCGAACTGCTGCTGACTTCGCCGCTGAAGGACTATCACATCGTTATCGGCAAGTGGGCCGGGGCCCTGATGCTCTACGCCTGCATGCTGCTGGTGGCGGTCGTGAACATCTCGGTCCTGTTCATCTACACCACTCCGGACTGGAAGCCGTTGCTGGTTTCCTTGCTCGGCCTCCTGCTGATGGGCGGTTCGATGATCGCCCTCGGGACATTCCTCTCGACCTTGACCCGCAACCAGATCGTGGCCGGCGCGCTGACCTTCGGAGTCCTATTGCTGCTGTGGGTTCTCAACTGGGTGTCGTCGTTCGAGAGCTCGACGTTCAGCCGATTGTGCGAATACCTGGCGATCTCGCCGCATTATGAGCAGTTCTCCAAGGGTGTGATCGAGTTGAAGGACCTGCTTTACTACCTCAGTGCCATCTCTCTGGGGTTGTTCCTGAGCAAGCGGTCGCTCGAAGCGCTCCGTTGGAAGGCATAGGGGGGGCAAGCGATGAACTTCTTGCAATCTAGGGTGTTTCGATCCGGCGGCTACTCCGCCCTCTACGTGCTGGTCTTCGTAGGGATCCTGAGCGCTGTGAACTGGCTGGGTGTCCAGTACAACGAGACATATGACGCGACGAGCCGCAAGCTATACAGCTTGTCGGACCAGACCCACAAGATCCTGGACAATCTGGATCACGACGTCACCATGTCGTACTTCGACCGCACCGGGCAGTTCGACATGGCGGCCGACATGCTGCGGCGATACGAGAACGCTTCCAACCGCGTCAGGGTGGAATACATCGACCCGGACGAGGATCCGGTCAAGACCGAGTCGATGAACATCCGGACGTACGGGACCCTGATCCTGAACGTCGGTGCCGTTCGCCAGGAAGCGTCTTCGACGAGCGAACAGGACATCACCAACGCGATCATCATGGCGCTCAAGGGCCAGCAGAAGACGGCATGCGTGGGAACCGGGCACGGCGAGTCCGCAAGCGCCGACATGGACCGCGACGGTTTCGCCAATGCCAAGACTGTGATCGAGGATGCCAACTACGCCTACGAGGACGTCAACCTGGCGCTTGACGGAGTCCCGGACGATTGCACGTTGCTGGTGATCCCAGGTCCCAGCACTGGGTACTTCGATCCGGAGATCGAGGCTATCAGGGCTTTTGTGGAAGGTGGCGGAAGAGCGCTGTTCATGCTCCGGCCGGCCTTCCCGGACGAGCGCGGCCGGCGCGACGAGCCCAGTCCCAAGCTGGTCGAGCTGCTTGCGAGCTGGGGCGTGGAGGCCCAGAACGACATTGTGATTGACGAGTCGCCGATCGGCCAATTGTTTGGCGGCGGGCCCTTCACTCCGTTGGTCAGCAGTTACAAGTACCATCCCATCGTCGAGCCGATGGAGAACGTTGCGACCCTGTTCCCGCGCGCTCGAAGCGTCGGCAAGGCGGACGAGTCACCGGAAGGCTGGACGCTAGACGAGCTGTTCGACACGACGACCTCGAGTTTCGCGACGGCATCCCTCACGATTGAGGGCGCTGCGGTGAAACTCGGTCCGGAATCGGCCCGCACCCCCGGCCCTGTCGTGCTCGGAGTCGCTGCGACTTACGACGTGCCGGAGGCGGAGGAGGCCGCGGCAGGGGAAAACGAGGGCGCGGAAAGCGAGGAGATTTCCGCAGCGGAGGATGAAGCCGAGCCGGAGGGCCGCATCGTGGCAGTCGGATCGTTCGGCTTCGCCAGCAACTACGGCCTGTCGCTCGGCGGGAACCGTGACCTCTTGCTGAACATGATGAACTGGCTCAGCTCTGATGAGGACTTGATCTCGATCCGGCCGAGGGATCCGGATTCGACACCGATCGAGATGACCAGTTTGGAAATGCGCCGGATCTTTTTCGGCAGCATCCTGCTCTTGCCGCTGGTCTTCATCGTGACCGGCATTTGGACATGGTGGGGCCGGCGCTAGAGGGTCCGGCCAAGCAAGCAACGGTGAGGTTGCCACAGACCAGGCAGTGCCGGGCGCGCCATGCGAGATCTCGGAAGCAGCTTGCGAAACGGAAACCAGACAACGGAATGCTATGAAACCGAAACCCCTGCTCATTGCGGTTGCGCTACTTGCCGTGCTTGGAGGCGCGGTCTGGTATACCCGCGAAAACCCTCCCCCTGCCGACGACGCGGCTCCAAAGGTCATCGATCTGGAGGAGGATAGCATTCGTGAGGTGACGCTGCTCCGGGCTGGCGAAGACCCGCTCACCGTGGTTCGGGGAGAGGACGACGAGTGGGAGTTCGGGGGCGGCCTGGAGATCGCTGCCGACGACTCTTCGATCGGACTGATGATATCGAGCCTGGCTTCGCTGAATGCCGATCGCATGGTTTCGGAGAGCGTTGTCGATTGGGGCCCCTACGAGCTCGACGAGCCTGAACTGGCTGTTAGCTACAAGCTCGAGGATGGTGGCGGCGAGTTGCGGTTCGGTCGGGAAACGCCGACCGGATCCGGCGTTTTCGCCCGCCTCGAGGGCGACCCGCGGCTCTTCACCGTCTACAGCTACAACAAGACATCTTTCGAGAAATCGGTCTTCGACCTGCGCGACAAGCGGTTGCTGCGGCTTGACGAGGACTCCATTTCGACGATGGCCGTCCGAGCCGGCAGAAACGAGCTGGAGTTCGCTCAAAGCGATGGGGACTGGGCGATCGTCAAGCCAATGGAGCTGCGAGCGGACGATTTCACGGTGAACGACCTGGAACGCGTCTTGCGTACCGCGGAAATGACCGCCGTGCTGGAGGAGGGCGAGGAGACCGGGAGCCATTCATTCGACACGCCGCTGGCGGTTGTGACGGTCCACGACGAGGCCGGAAGCCACGAACTGGTTGTTGCCAAGGATGGCGAGGCTTACTATGCCCGCAGCAGTGACCAGAGCGGCGTCTACGAGGTCAGCTCGACGCTGGCGCAAAGCTTCGATAAGCCGGTTGCCGACTTCCGGAACAAGAAGCTCTTCGATTTCGGCTTCGACGACCCGGCGCGCATCGACGTGCGCGCGGGAGCCGAGACAGTGGCTGTTGTGCGGGCTGACGACAAATGGGTATTGGAATCCCATGAGGGCAGGGAAGCGGACGGGGAAAACGTCCAGACGCTGCTCGACCGCCTTCGCGGGCTGACCGCGACGGAGTTTCCCTCGGACCGTGAATCGGACAAGGCGAAATACGGGCTCGGGCAGGCAGCGATCCAAGCCACCGTGACGCCGCAAGGCGAAGCGGCAGAGGCCGAGACGGTGCTCGTGTCCTCGCTTGAGGAAGTGCCGACCTACGCGGCTCGCGATGGGGAGCCGTCGACGTACACAATCGAGCAATCCGCCGCGCAGGACATCCAGCGGGCCTTGGAGACCTTGATCGCGCCCCCCGAACCCGAGGAGTCCGAAGCCGATCCGTCGGACGAGGGCACCGCGGACTCCGATTCCGGGTAGCGGGAAGCGGCGTCCCTGGCAGGCCCCGGGGCTCTCGCGGCCTTCGCTACCATGCAAGGAGCATGGAAGAACTTCGCTCCCTGATTCGGGAGGTGCCCGATTTTCCAAAGCCGGGCATCCTCTTCTACGACATCACCACGGCCCTGAAGGATCCTCAAGGGCTTGACCTGGTCTCGCGGGGTCTTGCTGACGCGGCGTCGGGCAAGGGCGTCGATCTCGTTGCCGGGATCGAATCGAGGGGATTCCTGTTCGGTCCGACGCTGGCCCTGCAACTCGGCACCGGGTTTGCCTTGATGCGCAAACCCGGCAAACTGCCGGCAACAACAGTCTGCGTTACCTACGAGCTTGAGTACGGCAGCGACTCGCTCGAGATCCACACTGATGCCATCCAGCCGGGCCAGCGCGTCTTGGTCGTCGACGACCTGTTGGCGACCGGCGGCACGGCAGCTGCTGCGGTCAGGCTTGTCGAACAGGCTGGCGGCGAGGTGGTTGGCCTGTCATTCGTCGTCGAACTCGATTTCCTGAACGGTCGGAATCGTCTGGCGGGCTACGATATCTCTTCGCTGCTGCGATACGAGAAGTAGGTCTGTCGGTCACCCTGCGCGATGCCAAGGTCCTATCCGCCACAGCATTGCCACTTCTTGGCCTGCGCGAAGATCAACCTCGGCTTGCGGATCCTGGACCGTCGGCCTGACGGCTACCACAACATCAGCACGGTCTTCCAAACAGTGGGTCTGGGCGACGAGGTCGATATCTCTTTCTGGCGTGGTGAGTCGCAGTCGCTGGAGTTCTCGTGCGATCGCCCGGACCTTGACAACACCGAGAATCTGGCCTGGAGGGCGGCGGACATGGCTCTCCGCCGGCTGGACATCCAGGCCCGTGTCCGCGTTCGGGTCCGCAAGGAGATTCCGACCGGCGCCGGGCTGGGCGGCGGCTCGAGTGACGCCGCCACCGTGTTGCTGGCCTTCGAGTCCGCGATTCTCGGCAAGCGCGTACGCCGGTCCACGATACACGACATCGCCTGCGAACTCGGTAGCGACGTGCCGTATTTTCTCACCGCTGGGACTGCTTCCGGCACCGGCCGAGGCACGGATGTTGTTCCGGTTCCCGATCTGCCCCGGAAGCCGGTCGTGCTCGTTCTTCCCGACATTGAAGTCTCGACGGCGTGGGCGTACCGGGCGCTGGCCGAGAGCCGTGAAGGTTTGACACCTCCTGACCCGGAATCTAAAATAGTAGGGTTTGGTGGCAGTCTCATTCCGTTCCAATTCGGGGATCGCGACGTTCGCCCCGGGTCGTTGTTGAATGACTTCGAGGGCGTTGTCTTCCAACGGTTTCCGATCCTAGGCGAACTCAAGGGCAAGCTGCTCGCGCTGGGCGCTCGGCCTGCGCTTCTCTCCGGCTCGGGGTCGACGGTGTTCGGGCTCTTCGATTCGGACGAACTCGCGGAAGTGGCGGCGGCGGAAGTCGCGGCGGGCGGGGGAGGGGGGGGAGGCAAGGGAGCCCCTCTACGCCCCGCACTGGGGGAGGGCACAGCTGGTGAGGGCGGGCGGATTGCGGGTCGAGATCACGGAACTCGTTTCCCGCACTGATCTGGGGATGCAACTGGCGATGGACGCGGACGCGGACGGGCGCGCTTGAGAGGCAATCGGAAGTGGAGAACCAGTCTCGGCTGAAAGTGTTTACCGGCTCGGCGAACCCGGCCCTGGCAGCTGCCATCTGCAGCCACTTGGGCTGCGCCCTCGGCAAGATCACGTTGCGGCAGTTTTCCGACGGGGAGGTCCACCTGCAGATCGACGAGAACGTCCGCGGCACGGATGTCTTCGTCGTGCAGCCGACGTGCACTCCGGTCGACCGTCACTTGCTGGAGTTGCTGCTCATGCTGGATGCGATGCGGCGCGCTTCGGCGAAGCGCATCACGGCGGTCCTGCCCTATTACGGATACTCGCGGCAAGATCGCAAGGACCGGCCGCGGGTTCCGATCTCGGCGAAGCTCGTCGCCAGTCTGCTCGTCGCCTCGGGAGCGGATCGCGTGCTGACGCTGGACTTGCATGCCGCGCAGATCCAGGGGTTCTTCGACATACCCGTCGATCATCTTTACGGCCGGCCCGTGCTCGTGGAGTACCTCCGGTCGCTTAACCTTTCAAACCCGAAGGTCGTCTCTCCTGACGCCGGGGGCGTCGAGCGCGCTCGCGCGCTCGCCAAGCGCCTCAACGCGCCGCTCGCCATCATCGACAAGCGCCGCGAGGAGGCCAACGTCTCGGAGGTCATGCACGTCATCGGTGACGTCGCCGGCCATACCTGCGTCATCATCGATGACCTGGTCGATACGGCGGGGACATTAGTACATTGTGTCGATGCCCTGCTCGAGCAGGGAGCGACCGCGGTCTACGCGGTCTGCACCCATGCCGTGCTTTCCGGCGCGGCTGTCGATAGAATAAAAGCATCCGACCTCGTGGAGTTGGTCGTTACCGACTCGATTCCGCTCTCCGGGGAAGCGGAGGCGAGCGACAAGATCCGCCAACTGAGCGTAGCGCGGCTGCTGGCGCGTGGCATCGATTCGATCCACAGCGAGTCGTCCATCAGCATGCTCTTCGGTTAGGGGGACTGCGTTCCGGGGACGGGGCGCGCGGAATCAGCCGCACGGGTGGCGGACAGGAGTGGATTGCAATGCAGCAACAAATCGAACTGGAAGTGGCGGCGCGCGAGGAGCGCGGCAAGAACGCGGCTCGCCGCCTGCGTGGCACCGGCCGTGTGCCGGCAATTGTCTACGGTCTGGGCGCCCCTCCGCAGGCGGTGGCCATTGACTGCCACGAGATCACGAACGTCCTCAAGGACCCGGCAGGCCATAACCGCGTCTTCAACCTCCAGAGCAACGGATCGAGCGAGCACGCCATGGCGGTCGACTATCAGATCGATCCGGTCAAGCACTCCCTGCTGCATGTTGACTTGCGGAGGGTCGACCTTGCCAAGCCGGTCACGGTCTCCGTACCCATCTCCGCTGTCGGGACTGCCGTCGGGGTGAAGACCGAGGGCGGCTTCGAGGAGATGGTCAATCGCGAGGTCCGGGTCGAGTGCCTTCCCCTCGATATCCCCGAGCACATCGATGTTTTGATCGACGACCTGCATATTGGCCAGTCGATCCGCGCCAAGGACATTCCGGCCAGCGACAAGTACAAGTTAGCCGATGACGGCGAGAAGCTGCTCTTGCATATCATGGCTTCCAGGGCTAGTGCCGACGAGGACGTCGTCGCCGAGGGCGAGGGCGAAGAAGACGTTGAGCCCGCCGAAGGCGAGCCGGCGGAATAGGGACGTGAGAGCGGATCGGTCCGGCATTGCGCCCGGACGTAGAGGGCAGCATGTTTTGGAGGCGCCCCGCCAAGCTTCAGGCCGACTGGCTGATTGTCGGTCTCGGGAACCCCGGCGAGGAGTACCGGCTGACGCCCCACAATCTGGGCTTCCTAACGGTGGAAAGCTTGGCGCAGGACGCAGGCATCCGCGTGGTTCGGCCAGAGGAGAACGCGCTTGTCGGGCGCGGAGAGCTTTGCGGTTGCTCTGCGATCCTGGCCAAGCCGCTCTCGTACATGAACCGCAGCGGTGGGCCGGTCAAGCAGCTCTTGCAGCGGTACAAGCTGCTTCCGGAACGGCTGGTTGTGATCTACGACGAGCTGGATCTTCCGTGGGGCAGTTTGCGACTCAAGCAGAAAGGATCGGCGGCGGGGCATAATGGTATGCAGTCCATCGTTGATTCGCTGGGAACAAGCGAGTTCCCCCGGCTGCGGATCGGAATCCATCCGGGGCACCCTGTCGCCAACGGCGCCAAGTATGTCCTGCGTCCGTTTGGACGAGCGGAGGTCCAGGAAGTTCAAGCAATCGTCGGCCGCGCGGCCGACGCCGTTCGCGACATGCTCGCAGAAGGTGCCGAGAAGGCGATGGCGCGGTGTAACCGCCGCGACCCCAAGTCATTGGAATAAAGCAGAATGAGAATCTACGAATTAGGGTTCATCCTGAAACCCGACCTGCCTGAACAGGACGCGCAGGCCGCCATTGACGCCGTCAAGCAGGCGTTGACTGACGGCGGCGCGAGCATTGATAAGGTTGACGACTGGGGCAAGCGCCGCCTGTCGTACCGCGTGCGGGGGTTCTGGAACGGCCACTACGTATTCATCCAGTACTCCGTGGAAGACGCCAAGGGGCTGACCCGCGAGGTCGAGCGCCGGTTGCGCGTTGCCGAGAACATTATCAAGTACATGACGATCCGCATTGACGAGGATCTGAAGCGTCTGAAGAAAATGCAGAACCTGCGCGCCAAGCGTGCGCCGAAACTGGCTGCGAAAGCTGCTGCGGTGGCCGCCGCAGCGCCGCCCGCCCAGCCGGTAGCGCCGGGCGCTCCGCAGCCCGAAGAGCCGCTGCCGGCGGCCGATGCTGCCGAGCCCAGGAAGGCCCCTGCCTCCGCGTAGGCCCGGGCAACGAGAGGAATTCACGCATGGCTGAGAACGAAGCGAAATCAACGCCCGCCCCGTCGGAGACGCGCCCCGGCAGGCCATCTTCCGGTGGCACAGGCGGCGGACACCCGCGCCGGGACCGCGGGTCAGACGGCCGTGGACGGCCCGGTGGGGGGAAGCGGTTTTTCCGGCGGCGCAGGGTCGACTTCTTCAGCGTCAGCCGGATCGACCATATCGACTACAAGGACGCCAACATGCTCAAGCAGTTTGTGGGCGACCGGGGAAAGATCAAGCCTCGCCGTCATACCGGGTTGAGTGCGAAGCACCAGCGAGAACTGCGCCGCGCCATCAAGCGCGCCCGCAACCTTGCCTTGCTGCCGTTCGCAGGGGTCATCGAGAAGACGAAGCCGGGAGCAAGCACCGATGGTTGAAGTGATTCTCAAGAAAGACATCTACAAGCTGGGTGACCGCGGCGAGGTGGTTAGAGTCGCGCCCGGCTATGCCAGAAACTACTTGTACCCGCAACAGCTGGCGATCCCCGCCGACAAGGGCAGTCTCAAGCAGCTGGACGACATGAGGGCCGCGGCTGACCGCGAGGCGGTCCGGCTGCGGGGCGACGCCGAAAAGCAGGTGGACGCGTTGGAAGGCGTGACGGTTCGTATTGTTGCCCGCGCGAGCCTGAACAACCAGCTGTACGGATCGGTCACGGCCCGTGACATCGCGGCGAGCCTCGCCGGACTCGGGATCGAGGTGAACCGTCACCGAATCCAGCTCAAGACGCCGTTTCGCACGCTGGGTGATTTCGAAGTGCCGGTCCACATCTACAAGGACTTGGCCTCGACAGTCAAGGTGGAGATCCGCGCGGAGGGCCGCGAGGACGAGCCCTTGGCTCGGAGCGTGCAATCCGCGGAACAGTTCGAGTTTGCCCCGGCGCCCGTTCGCGAGGAGGAGGGTGAGGAATCCGCCCAGGAAGCCGGCGAGGATGCCTCCGCTGGCGAGGCCGATGTTCCGGTGGAAGCGGACGCCGCTCCTGAGGAGGGTGCTGCCGCCGCTACGGCTGGTTCGGAGGCCGAGTCCGAGCCCGTTCCCAGCCCGGCTGCCGAAACCCCCGTCGAGCCTGCAGCCTCAGCCGATTCGGCCGAGGAGCCGGCCGAGGGCGCGACCGTTGCCGACTGACTTTTTCGACCTCACAGGCCAGACCGCGGTGGTGACGGGTGCCGCCAGGGGCATTGGCGCCGGGATCGCCCGGCGCCTGGCACGGGCCGGTGCCAGCGTGGCGGTCGCCGATTCAAACCTCCCCGGTGCGGAGACGACCGCCGGGCAACTGCGGTCGGAAGGGCTTCAAGCCTTCGCTGTCGAGGTGGACGTGTCGGATTCCGGGTCCGTGCGGCACGCCGCCGAAGCCGTTCTGGAGCGCCAAGAGCGCATCCACACCCTGGTCTGCAACGCGGGAATCGCAGGCAAGGCATTGCCGACGTGGGAGCAAGCGGACGAAGACTGGCAATCGGTGATTGACGTCAATCTAAGCGGGGTCTTCTATTGCTGCCGGGCCGTGCTTCCTTCCATGGTCGAGCACGGCTACGGGCGGATCGTCAACATTGCCTCGCTCGCGGGCAAGGAAGGCAATCCCAACATGGTCGCCTACTCCGCGTCCAAGGCCGGTGTCATCGCTCTGAGCAAGTCGATAGCCAAGGAAACGGCGCTGCACGATATTTGTGTGAACGCGATCAGCCCGACGGTGATCCGGACGCCAATTCTGGATCAGATCACCGAGGAGCAGGTCACCTACATGACTTCGAAAATCCCGAAAGCCCGCACCGGAACTGTCGAGGAAGTGGCGGCCGTGGCCCATTTCCTGGCCAGTCCGGACTGCTCGTTCGTGACGGGCCAGTGTTACGATGTCAGCGGCGGCAGGGCCACGTACTGAGGCCCTGACAACCGCGAGACGGAAGGGCGACCGCGCGTGCCGAAACTGCTTGTTGCGACGCTCCTGATCTGCGTTCCCATTTCTGCTGCCGTGACAGTCGAAAAAACCGCTTACGCCGGATGGCCCAACTGCTACCGCCTCTCGAACGGAGAGGTGGAACTCGTCGTCACGGCGGACGTTGGTCCGCGGATCATTCGATACGGCTACGTGGGCGGCCAGAACCTGTTCGTCGAGCTCGAAGAGGATCTCGGCCAGACGGGAGGCGACGGCTGGCGACTGTACGGCGGCAGCCGGCTCTGGGTGGCTCCAGAGGATCGGGTATTCAGTTACGGCGCCGACAACGAGCCGGTCGAGATCGAGGTTTCCGGCAGCAAGCTCACCGCGCTCGCGCCCGTCGAGAACACCGGCGTGCAGAAGCGGATCACCGTGGAGCTGGCCGACCGAGGCACCGAGGCCAGGGTGACGTACGGGCTCGCGAACCGCACGATCTGGCCCCTTCGGATTGCAACCTGGGTGCTCACGATGATGAACCGCGGCGGAACCGCTGTGACCACCCTGCCTCCACGAGGCACGCATCCGGAGATCCTGGCACCGACGAATCCCGTGGTCCTGTTCGCATTCACGAACATGAGCGATTCGCGCTGGAGCTGGCTTGAGAAGTACATCGTGTTGCGCCAGGATCCCGGCAATTCGGATCCAGAGAAGATCGGGCTCTTCAATCCCGCGACACGGGGAGCCTACTTGCTCAACGGCGAGCTGTTTGTCAAGAAGTTCGGCGCTTCGCCGGACGAGGAGTATCCCGACATGGGCTCGTCCTTCGAGGTCTTCACGAACGAGCGATTCCTGGAACTCGAAACGCTGGGCCCGATGCGCACGCTACGGCCCGGCGAGTCCATGGAGCACGTGGAAACCTGGTCGCTGCATCGCCCCGTGGCAGTGGAGCGTTGGGACGACGAAGGCCTGGACCGCGCGCTCGCGCCCTATCTGGACTAGTGGTCCGGACGGTAGCAGGCCGACTGCTCGAAGCAGGGCGCATAGGCCTGCTACCCGCTGTGTTCAATCCACCGACCATCGCCCACATGGCGCTCGCCGAGCAGGCCCAGCGATCCTTCAAGCTTGACCAAGTGGTCTACGTCCTGCCGGAGGCGTTGCCGCACAAGCGGATCGAGCGGCCCGGCATCGAGATTCGACTGAGCTGGTTGGCCGCGCTCGCCGCAGTCCAGCCGTGCCGCGCCGCAGCATCCTGCCGGGCGGGCCTCGTGATCGAGATTGTGCGGGCGTTCCAGAAGGTTTTGGGCAACCAGTGCGAACTCTTCGTCATCGCCGGACGTGATGCGGCTGAACGCTATTCGAGCTGGGACTACGGCGATGGCGAGTCTTTCGCCGAGCAGCTACAGCGTTATCGGCTGCTCGTGGCTTCTAGGAACGGCGGGTATCGCGTTCCCCGGGAACATGCGGACCGGATCCTGCCGTTCGAGATCGACGGTCGATCGGGGGCGGCATCGTCCACGGCGGCTCGCGAAGCGATCAGCGCGGGCAGGCCCTGGCGCCATCTGGTCCCGACGGAGATTCACAGCGACGTGCAGGCCGCTTACGGAGGCTCCAACCCGTGACCACTGCGCTCGTGGTTTACCAGCCCGGCTTGGACGGAACGCTGTTCAGCCGGATGGGCTTGTTGCAGGAGCTGGAACGCACCCTGCGTCGGCTGGAGCGAGAGTATGCGGCGGATGTGGACAAGATGCGGCGGTTCGAGCAGCGCTACCGTCCGGCGGTTGGCGAGCGCTATGACGAACTGGATCGGTTGCGGGCAAAGGTTCGGGGCGCGTGGCAGCTCATCGAGAGGGCGCGCGAAGGGGACGCCGTCACCAACGGCCACGATGCGGGAGAAGGGGATCGTGCCAGCGACTCTGAACTTGCCGAGTGGGGACGCGACGTCACGCCGGGGCCGGGCGACGCCGCGCGGCTGCTGTTCCTGGCGCTGGCGCGCCAAGTGCACCCGGACCTTGCCACGGACGAGATGGAGCGGGTGCGCCGCCACGACGTGATGTCCGAAGCGACCCTTGCCTACCGCAACAACGACGAACGGCGCCTGCAGTGGCTAATCGAGCATTGGCAGGCGGAGTGCGACCCGATCCCGGACCTGGGCCCCGGAGCGCTGTGGCTCAGGACGAACCGGCAAATCGCGTGGCTGCGGTATCGCATCCGCGAGATGCGGCATTCGCTGGCCCAGCTTCATGCGTCAGGCCTAGCCTACATCATGGAGCAGGACCAGCAGGCGAGACTGAGCGGCCGAAACCTGATCTTGGAGTTGCGGAAGCTGGCCCAGGCGGACATTGAAGCTGCCTATCGCGATCTCGACCTCGCGCGCGAGGCGATCGAGGATCTCGATCCGGCCCTGCGCGATGTCGTCAGAGCCGAGACCGGTCTCTGATCGCTCGTCGCTGATATTGGAGATTCGAGGGCGCTACGCTTACCTGCGCAGTCTGGCCATTCAATCCAAGCAGGGCGGTCGAGGGTCGGGTGTGCTACTCAACCAGATCCCCATCGTCAGTTCCATCCGCGCCGACCACAATGGCGGATTCGTCCGCCGAACCGCCTCGCCTAGCGGGAACGAAACTCCTGAGGCATCACTACGTGCATGGTGGTGCCACCGTCTCGCTCGACGAGCGTCAGCCCTCGCCCGTTCAGTCTGGCCTCCGCTACGCCTCGATAGCTGTCGGGGATTTCCGCCAGGAATCCTACGAACGACCGCGCAACGCTTTCCGAAGCATCGAGAAACTCCACGATCGGCCGACCGAAAATCCGGCCCTTTCCGACCAGGTCGGGAAACGGCCGGTGAAGCCCGGTCGTGCCGAACTCCAGCCCTCTCGCCAAGGGCTTGCCTGACTCGACTCGACGCCACATATTGAGCCAAGGGTATTCGGCTGTCCGCCACACGTAGCCAATCAGCAGTCCCTTGGCCGCGTTGACAGCGGTAACCCAGCCGATTTCGTCATCGATCACATAGGACACCACGTTGGGGTCGTGATCGTCCGCGAGGTGGCGGAGGTTGACGGGTTGACCTTCCTTGAGCGCATTCGGCCACGCCACGGACGGCTGTTCCGGATTCGGCATGGACCCGCCCTGCATGAACCCCTGGGTCGCGTTCGAATCGACCACCACTGTCTCGTCCAGAAAGGGCGGCCCGAGGGTCGGATGCTGAACCATGTTGTAGACACGCCCGAGCTTGTTGCGGTTGGTAACTGTCTCGACGACGTAGAACCATGCGCCCTCTGGGGCAAGCCCCAGGCGCCGTTCCACTTGGAGGCCCGCCATGGGGAGGTCGGCAGACATCTGGACACTAGTGGGCTCGTGTTCGAGGACTGCCCAGGCCACCTTGGTGGCTTCCCCGTGCCCAGGCATGCCGCTTGCCGCTCCGGCCTCCGATGGCAGTCCCCAGCGGTCGAGGCAAAGGAAGTGGCTCATCGATCGGGCCTCGTCGCTTGGCCCCTCGTTCGCCCAGCGCAGAGGGTTCAAGCCATGGCCGAGCAGGTGGAAGTCAACGATCGAACCGCCGAGGATGTCGATGACAAGGCGTGCTTGCCGGCCTTTGAGTACGATCGAGCGTCGTCCGTCGACAAGCTCTTCCGCAGCCATGGGCTCCACGACTAGCAGCCCGGCAACGACGGGAATCCACAACCACCGCATCACTTGTTCTCCTTACCAAATCGGCCCGCGATCGATCATATCGTGCCCATTGACCCTTGAAGCTCGGGTCCGTGCGTAGCTGATACGCCGGGAGAGGCACCATCCATCCCGAGCAAAGCGCGTCACCCATTCGGTCCTTGCGCGATCACAAGATCGCTAGCGGAACTATAGAGAGGCAGGCACTCCGTCGACGGTCATGTCGATACACTTCCGGGTTGCCGGCATTGGAGGCTCCTTGCGTGCCGTCCAAGGGATCGGATCCAGCTCTTTACGCGGTGGCGTGCTAGCGACCTGTGCGACGATTACGCTCATCCATGAAACTTTCCATCCGCACAACGTCCCTTCGATCATCCTATCGGGGCCTGGTCGCCATCGGCGTAGCTCTGACCGTCAACCTGGCCATTGCCAGCAGTCTGGCAGCCGCTGAGCCAGCGGGCCGCAGCCAGGGCCAGCTACTGCGAAGAGGGTACGACAGCCAAGTGACGGGTGAACGCCGTGAGTACTTTGTATATCTGCCCACTGGGTATCACACGGAACCCGGAAAGCATTGGCCGGTGATCCTTTTCCTCCACGGCGGGGGCGAGCGCGGCGACGCCATCGAGGATCTCGACCGGATCCTCGTTCACGGCCCAGTTGCGGAGGCGTGGATCCAGGGGCGCGACCTGCCCTTCATCATGATCTCGCCGCAGATGCCGGTGTTCGATCGACCGCGCCGCGGTTCCGACCAGCCAGCCCCGAGGCGAATTGAGGATGGCCCGCCACCACCCCGCCGGTACGGCGCTCGCCCGAAGCAACCGATGGCGCGAGTGACCGACATGAGTATCCCGTCCTACACAGCCTCCGCATCCAGGGACAGTTGGACCAGGATGGAAGGCGAAGTGCTGGCGATGGTGGATTCCACTCTTCGCGAGTTTCGGACCGATCAGGATCGAGTCTACTTGACTGGGTTGAGCTTTGGCGGTGCCGGGACGTGGCACCTGGCGATGGCCGACCCGGATCGCTGGGCCGCGATCGCCCCCATTTGCGGTCCTGGAGACCCGAGCCGGGTCGACAGGATCGCGAACGCCAAAACACCAGTGTGGGTACTGCAGGGAGGCCGAGATACCGTGGTTCGTCCGGAGCGCGTTCTGGAAACCGTGACCGCCCTGGAAGCGGCAGGCCATCCCGATGTTCGCTTCACCGTTCATGAGGACTTGGGCCATAACGTCTGGACCCGCGTGTACGAGGGCTGGGATCTCTACGCGTGGTTCCTCGCGCATAGACGGCATTCCGGCGCCGATGAGGTGGAAGCCCCCTAGAGAGTGCCTTGTTTCGTGCCGCTTCGCGAACAGGAGCAGGTACAATCGGGCTGGCGAACCAGCGGGCGCCCCACAAGTCACGCATGCAGGGCACTACGCATGGCAGTCGAAAGCCGGCTCGTGGACCCCATGCCTCAGCCGTTTCCGGATGCGTTCGGGGCTGGCTTCGGGCTCTTGTCTCTCTCGCTGTATTCGCATCGCTATCAGATGGAGCAACGGATCCCTTCCTGTCCGAAATCCAGCCGATTCTCGCCCAGCACTGTCTGGCCTGTCACGGCCCGGACAGTCAACTGAGCGCCCTCAACCTCAGCACGCTCGAGGGACTGCTCTCGGGGGGCGCCACGGACCCGCCATCGTACCTGGCCACCCCGAACAGGGTGTGCTGATACGGGTGCTGGAGGGCGAGCTGACTTCCGCCATGCCGATGGGCTCGGAACCCCTGCCAGACGGGAAGATCGAGGCGATAGCGAAGTGGATCGAACGGTTCAAGCCGGCGCAACACCACGTCGATCGCAATGTCTGGAGCCCGTTCCGGGCGATTGGCCGCCCGGAACCGCCTGACATCTCGCAAGAGTCATGAGTCCGCAATCCTATCGACCGGTTCATCCTCGCTCGCCTGGAGGCGGAAGGGATCGCTCCGGCGACGCAAGCTGACCGGTGTCTCCTGATGCGTCGCGTCTGCTTCAACCTGATCGGCGAGCCGCCTACTCCGGAAGAAGTTGAGGCTTTCCTCGCCGATGAGAGCGCGGATGCCCACGCCAGGTTCGTTGAAAAACTGCTCGGGGATTCGCGCTAGGGGGAGCGCAGGGGCCGCGACTGGCTGGACGTGGCGAGGTGCGCGGCTGGTGTACCGCATGCAGACCCAAGCTCCCGGGATCGTGGACCTGGCCGACGAACCCGCTTCGGGCCGGAAGCTCGACGGACTCGACGACCCCGTCACGGAGCCGTTTGGGCGACAGTGCCTGCTCGCGCGACGGGTGGTCGAGCGAGGAGTCCGCTATTCACTGCTGGTCCATGGCTGGGAAAACGGAGTGTACAGCTGGGACTATCACAAGCAGATCCGCGAGTGGCTGCCTCCTCGCGCGCAGGAAGTGGATTTGCCGACCGCGGGACTGATTCAGGACTTGAAGTCTCGAGGACTGCTCGACCAGACACTTCTGGTCTTCACCACGTAGATGAGCCGGACGCCGTTCATCGCCCGCAAGGCATACGGGTCCCGGGTGGGGCGTGACCACCATCGGCATTCGATGGTGACATGGTTCGCCGGCGCGGGAGTCAAGGGAAACTCCACCGTCGGTGCCACCGACGAGTTCAGCGTCAGTTGCGCAGAAGAGCCGATCCATGTGTGCGACATCCATGCCACGATCCTGCACTTGATGGGCCTGAATCAGGATGCACTGACCAATCTCCACGGGGGCCGACACAAGCGCCTCACTGATCCAGGTGGGCGAGTACTGACGGAGATCTTGGCCTAACCAGTCGGCTTGACCCGCTGATAGCAAGCGTGCCAGCGGGCGCAAGTTGCAACGCGCCAAGCCGCTGCTTACCATTGGGAAAAGCGCGGGGCCAAAGCACACACACAAACAGCCCCTGTTTACCATTGGAAAAGTTTTTTTCATGACACGCCGCGACCTCCTGCTGGCAGGCGCGGCTGCGCCTGCGGCTCTGGAGGCCATCACGCCAACCAAACAACTCGGCCTTGACCTGTTCAGCCTTCGTTCCCAGGGCTGGACTGCGTTCCAGCTTCTGGACTTCGCCCACGCCCACGGCGCGGCCGTGGTGAATTTCTCCGAACCCCGATTTCTCGGCAGCACCGATTCCGACCATCTCAAGCGTGTGCGCGAGCACGCGGACTCGCTGGGCGTGAGGATCGAGGTCGGTTTCGGGTCGATCTGCCCGACCTCCACTCGTTTCGTCAAGGAAGACGGCTCCGCGCGCGATCAACTGCTCAGGATGTTCGGGATCGCCAGGATCTTGGGCTCTCCCTTCGTGCGGTGTTACCTGGGCAGTGCGGAAGAGCGCAAGGGCGAGATTCCCCTTGAGCAACACATCGACAACACGATCGCCGCCTGCCGGTCCGTCCGCGACGAGGACGGGCGCCACGGCATCAAGATCGCCGTGGAGAACCATGCCGGCGATCTGCAGGCCCAGCAGCTCCGCGACCTGGTCAAGGAGGCCGGTACCGACTATGTCGGCACCTTGCTTGACACAGGCAACGCTACCTGGACGCTCGAGGATCCCTTCCATACGCTCGAAGTGCTGGCGCCGCTCGCCCTGACGACGGGCATTCGGGACTCCCGGATCTGGATCGAGGACGGCGCGGTCAGCGTCATGTGGGTTCCGATGGGCCGGGGCAATATCGGAATGGAACGATGGGCCCAGCGCTTCTTCGAACTCAGGCCCGACCTGGCGTTTTCCCTCGAGATCATCAATCTCCGCTCGGCCCGAAAGTTTGCTGTCCGCGACAAGGGGTTTTGGAAGCACTACCGGGACGTGCCGGCTTGGGTCTTCCAGGGATTCATGGAACTGGCCCGCGATGGCGAGCCCTACGTGCAAGCCAAGGGCGATCCTGTTGAACTCGAGCGACGGGAGGTTGAGGCCGACTTGGCGTACAGTCGGGAGTTGCTGGGGCTCGCCTAGTTCCACCGCGATTCTCGCCCTTCCGGGAGCCGCTCCCTGATTCGACTAATCTCGTTCAAACACCCTGAGGTATGACAATGTACATCCGCACCCTCCTTGTTTCGATCCTGGCCGCCGCGAGCGTCCTCGCGGCCGAGATCCCGCGCGCGAAGCCGCCCGAGGTCGGGCTCTCGCAGGAACGCCTCGACAGGATCACGAGCGCTCTGGAGGCCGACGTTCAGGCGGGCCGATTGGCCGGGGCGATCGGCGTCATCGCCCGCAAGGGCAAGATCGCCTACTGGAAGAACGTCGGCATGGCCGACCGCGAGAACGCAGAGCCTATGCGCGACGATGCGATCTTCCGCATCTACTCGATGACCAAGCCGATCGTAGGCGTCGCCCTGATGACCTTGTACGAGGAGGGCAAGTTCGCGCTCACCGACCCGGTCAGGAGGCATATTCCCGAACTCGGGGGCTTGATGGTCTGGGAAGGCGGCAAGAAGGTTCCGTCTGAGCGCGAGATGACGGTCCAGGACCTCATGCGGCACACCTCTGGCCTGACCTACGGACTATTCGGTGACAGCGCCGTTGACAAGATGTACGAAAAAGCCAACGTCCTGGGCGGCAACAAGTCGATCGATGACTTTATCCAGAAGCTGTCCAAGCTGCCGCTCAAGCACCAGCCCGGATCGGCCTGGGAGTACAGCGTTTCCGTCGACGTGCAAGGCAGGCTGATCGAAGTGCTCTCGGGAAAGGACCTTGCGACGTTCATGAAGGAGCGCGTGTTCGAGCCGCTGGACATGCCTGACACGACATTCGTGATTAGCCCCGAGGACGAGGACCGGTTCGCGCAGGTGTACTTGCGCACCAGGGACAGGACCGGGATCGAGCCCGCTCCCAAGAATCGGTCATCGCGGTACTACAACCGGGACAGCCGCTGGTATTCGGGTGGCGGCGGGCTCGTGTCCACCGCACGTGATTACCTCCGCTTTTGCCAGATGATGCTGAACGGCGGGGTGCTCGACGGCGAGCGGATTCTCAGCCGCAAGACAGTCGAGCTGATGACGATCGATCACATTGCCGAACTGCCTCGAGCCTCTTCGATTTCTCGCCCGGGCTACGGTTTCGGCCTTGATTTCGCGGTCCACCTCGACCCCGCCAAGAGCGGGCTCAACGGCTCCCCCGGCGAGTACAACTGGGGTGGGTTGGCCGGGACGATCTTCTGGATCGATCCCAAAGAGGAGATGATCGGCCTGTACCTGATCCAGGTGCTGCCGCCTCGCCTGGGTGCTGGCGGACCGCAATTCAAGCGGCTCGCCTACCAAGCGATCGTCGATTGATCGAGCGCAGTTGCAATCGTATTGGCAAGTCCCCTCCAATCTGTATTCCGAAATGGTTTCACCATGAAATTGCGCATATCATTTCTCGCTCTGACACTATCCGCCACTGCCCTGGGTGCCGAGATCCCCCGGGTTTCCCCGTCCGAGGTCGGCCTCTCGCAGGACCGGCTTGACCGAGTCACCCGGGCCTTGCAAGCCGATGTCGACCGCGGCCATTTAGCGGGCGCGATCGGTGTTGTCGCCCGCCGCGGCAAGATCGCCTACTGGCAAACGGTAGGCATGGCTGACCGGGAAGCCGGAGCGCCGATGCGCGATGACACGATTTTCAGAATCTATTCCATGACGAAACCGATCATCGGGGTCGCCCTGATGACGCTGTACGAAGAGGGCAAGTTCGCGCTGGGCGACCAAGTCAGGAAGTACATTCCCGAACTTGGCAGACTCCCGGTGGCGACAGACGCGGCCGAGGTGGAGGCACGGCGCGAGATGACCGTGCAGGACTTGATGCGGCACACGGCGGGGATGTCGTACGGCGGTTCGGCCAACAGCAAGCACCCGACCGACAAGCTCTTCCGGGAGCTCAATGTCCTTGGTGACAACCGGTCGATCGACGACTTCATCCAGAAGCTCGCAAAACTACCCTTGAAACACCATCCCGGCTCGGCTTGGGAATACAGCGTCTCCGTTGACGTGCAGGGGAGATTGATCGAGGTGCTGTCGGGCAAGGATCTCGCTAGCTTCTTGGAAGAGCGTGTCTTCGGGCCGCTGGATATGCGTGACACGAGCTTCACGGTCCCGCCCCCCAAGAAGGACCGGTTTGTCCAGATGTACAGCCGGACCGAAGACAGTCAGGGAATCGAGCCGTCTCCGCCAAGCCGCTCGACAGGCTACTTCGATTACGAAAGCAAGTGGTACTCAGGCGGCGGGGGCCTAGTTTCGACCGCCCGTGACTACCTGCGGTTCTGCCAAATGCTGCTGAACGGCGGTGTGCTGGACGGGAACCGCATCCTAAGCCGCAAGACCCTCGAGCTGATGACCGCAGACCACGTCAAGGGTGTCCGCCGCGCATCATCGGTACTTTCGCCCGGCTATGGTTTTGGTCTCGATTTCGCCGTTCACGTGGACCGCGCCAAGAGCGGCCTGAATGGATCCGTCGGGGAGTACAACTGGGGAGGCCTGGCTGGCACAATCTTCTGGATCGATCCGATGGAAGAGATGGTCGGCCTTTACATGATTCAGGCGCTGCCGCCGCGCTTCAGTGATAGCCGGGGCCAGTTCAAGCGCCTCGCCTACCAGGCAATCGTGGATTGATTCGCCTTCCACGGCGGAGTTGGTACAAGGTAACTGCTCAGGCCTCTTCGACTATTTATCTTGTCGCCTAGCGTCCCGCGGATCAAGGCTTGCGCTGGTCTCCGGCCAGCTTTCGAATGGTTGTTCGTGTCGGGAACCTGTCGCGGGCCGGAAACAGTCCTGACCGGCAATCGGCTGCCTTGCGGACCCAGCGGACACAGGTGGGTGTCGACTTGCCACTCAGAGCAAGTGCTCAGGCGTCTTCAGTGGGGGTCGGGCCATAGTGTTGAGTGAGCGTGTCGACAGCCTGCCCGGCGAGCGCGATTTGAATGGCGACGAGAGGATTGTAGCCGAGCGCGGCCATGGACTGCAGGTAGCTGGAGATGCGGGCATAGGCCTCGCCGTAGGCTTGGGTTCGAAAGCAGCCGGAGACCTTGATCTTGACCTTGGCCATGC
>MKWU01003204.1_pt1 | contig 22187 bp, 19 predicted proteins | sample 809101 | NCBI WGS metagenome assembly MKWU01 (sample SAMN05860141, study PRJNA318959) | sponge metagenome | host: Aplysina aerophoba | place: Slovenia: Piran, Adriatic Sea, Gulf of Piran | collected 2013-05-07 | reverse complement strand
CGTCTGGGGCGGCTCTCTCACCGCGCTGCGCCTGGAGGACGACCGGGAGTTCAGCGTCGGGTGCGAGAGCGGCGCACTCCCCGTACCCCGATGAGCCGCCCCGCCCTCGCGATTGTCGTGGCCATGGCGGAGAACCGCGTCATCGGCCGCGACGGCGGCCTGCCCTGGCGCCTGCCGGCCGACATGGCCCGGTTCCGCTCGCTGACCATGGGGAAGCCCATCGTCATGGGACGGCGCACCCACGAGTCGATCGGGCGAGCCCTCGACGGGAGGCGCAACATCGTCGTCAGCCGACGCCCCGGCTACCGGGCGCCGGGTTGCACGGTGGCCGCATCGCTCGAAGCCGCGCTCGAAGCGGCCTCGGACGCCGCCGAAGTCGCGGTCATAGGCGGCGCGAGCATCTACGAAATGGCACTGCCCATCGCCGACCGCGTCCACCTCACGCTGGTGCACGCATCTGTCGACGGAGACGTCCGGTTCCCGCAAATCGAGCCTGCCGACTGGCGGGAAGTCTCCCGACTGGAACGCGGCGCCGATGCGCGAAATCGCTACGACGTGAGCTTCATCGAGCTTGCGCGAAGCCCCGCCGGATCGACGTACGTTCAGGAACACGATCTTTCGTCAAGCAAGTGACTACGGAATCAGCGTGACTACAGGGGATTTCGAGGGACGGCCCAAGACGGAAGCCCGTCTCCGAAGTGACCTTGCGAGCATCGGCGTCGTGCCCGGGATGACCTTGCTGGTCCATTCCTCCCTGAGCTCGATCGGCTGGGTAGTCGGCGGCGCTCCCACCGTGGTGCGTGCGCTCCTGCGCGTGCTCGGCGACGCGGGCACTCTGGTGATGCCGGCCTCGACGCCTCATTGCGCCGATCCTGCGACGTGGGCCGGCCCACGTGTGTCTGAGGCTTGGCTGGCTGAGGCAAGGGAACATCTCCCTGTCTTCGATCCCCGGACAACGCCGACTGTCCGAGGCGCGATTTGCGAGGCCTTCCGTACGTGGCCGGGTACGCTGCGGAGCCACCATCCGGTGGAGTCCGTGTGCGCTCGCGGTGTCGCCGCATCGACCATCACCGACGAGCATCCTCTGGCGTTCTCGGAAGGTCGGGGCGGACCGTTCGAGAAGCTGTACGACCTCGATTGCCGGGTGTTGCTTCTCGGAGTCGGGTTCAACCGGTGTACTGCGCTGCATTTCGCGGAATCGTTGCTTGACAAGCGCAGAGTCAAGACCCTGCGTTTCCCGTTGCTGGTCGACGGACGCCGCGTGTGGAGGGAAGTGCCGAACGTCGCCGACGACAACGATACCCATTTCCCTGTCATCGGACAGAAGTATCTGACTACTGGAGGAGTGCGGCGGGGCAAGACTGGTGATGCTCGATCAATGTTGTTTCCAATGCGTGATCTGGTCGATTTTGCGGTGCGCCATTTTCGTGAGGTTCTATGAATCCATCTGGAGTGCGCAGCTTTGCGCGGACCGGATGGGGCGCCCATGGCGGCACTCACACTGCGCCATGACCGACTGGATTGCTTCCGGTTCCTTCTTCGGCGAAGCAAGGAGGGTGTTTCCCCGGGCAGGAGTACATGCGTATCCTCGATCTTGACCGGTAGTCGACCATCGAAACCCGATTCGATGTCGACAAGGCGGCCGGGACAATAGGGGGAGGCGGCACATGACGCACCGGAACATCCCGAGCAGGATCCCGGTCATCGACATCGGACCGTTCGACACCGGCGACTCGACGGCCAGACACCGAATCGCGCAGGAGGTCGACCGGGCGTGCCGGCACATCGGGTTCCTGCTCATCGCGAACCACAGCGTTCAAAGGCGCCTCGTCGATGACACCCTGGGGGTCTCGATGGAGTTCTTCGCGCGGCCGATGGAGGAGAAGGATCGCGCAAGGCCGTCCGACACCGTCGTTCCGCGCGGCTACCACGCGATCGCGAGCCGCAACCTGGCGAAGACCTACGGTCTCGAAACACCCCCCGATCTCCGCGAGCAGTTCTTCATCGGACCGCTGGCGCCCGGGTCGAAGCGTTTCTCGAACCTGCCGCAAGCCCGCATCTTCTACGCCGAGAACATCTGGCCGGACTACCCCGCAGGCTTTCGAACCGTGTTCGAGGACTGCTGCCGGGCGATGGAGGATCTCGCCGCCCGGCTGATGCGCATCTTCGCGGTGGCCCTGGAGCTGCCGGACCGCTACTTCGACGACAAGATCGACCACCACTTCAACGTCTTCCTGACCAGTCACTATCCGGTCGTGGACGACCCCGAGCCCGGGCAGTTGCGGTGCGGCGAGCACACCGACTTCGGCAGCCTCACCATCCTCGCCTTCAACGATGCCCCCGGTGGGCTGCAGGTGAGGATGCCCGACGACTCCTGGTACGACGTGACGGCGCGGCCGGGAGAGCTCGTCGTCAACATCGGCGACATGATGGCCCGCTGGACGAACGATCGGTGGAAGTCGACGGTGCACCGGGTGGTCAACCCGCCGCAGTCGGGTGCCGCCATCGCCCCGCGCCAGTCCATCGGCTACTTCCTGCACCCGAACTTCGACGCCCGGGTGGAATGCCTTCCGTCGTGCCGGGACCCCGACCATCCGCCGAAGTACGCTCCCATCATGGCCGGCGAGCACATGGGTGAGAAGATGCTGCGCGGCGTCGAACTTTCACCTTGAGCACCGGCGAACGGCCCCGGGGACGGGCTGCGCCCCGTCCCGGGCCTCCGGTGGGTCTGCGGACTTGCGGCCGCATGAGCTCCGCCGTGGCGAACTCCGGCCGATAGAGCACCGCTGCAGCCCGCTGGCGATCACGAGCAACGTCGCGCCCAAGTCGTCGCGTCAGCCACGGCTCTGCGCCGTGGGAGTTCACGCTGGCGTGCACCTTGTCGTTCCGGGCCGCGTCACACCGCGATCGGCAGCTTGATCGGCGGATGCGGGTCGTACCTCTCGAGTTCGAAGTCGTCGATGGTGTAGTCGAACAGCGAGGGAGCTTTTCGCTTGATTCGAAGCGTCGGCCATGGTGTGGGCGTTCTCGACAGCTGCTCCTTCGCCTGGTCGATGTGATTCAGGTACATGTGCACGTCCATGCCGTACCAGATTGCCTCGCCTGGCTCGAGGTCGGCTTCCTTCGCCAGCATGTGCAGCGCCAGCGCAAGCTGGTTGCTTGCTTTACTGTGATCCTGAATCGCCCCGGAAATTCCGGAGGCGGTGAGTTCTGAGTTGCGCAGGATCGCAGGGTCCCCGACGCACGACTGATCGTCCCGGCGCCGAACGTCTCGGAGGCTCGACGTCTTCGCTGCGACACCGGCGCGGAATTCGGCGGCGATTCTGGGGCGGTGCAGCGTTGGTTGGTGAGGCTGGGGACCCGAAGACTACCGGTTGCGCAATCTATTCCGATAACGGCGAGGGTTACGGAAACCGGTCTCCGGTAAACTCGGTCCGGTTCAGTGCCAGACTCAGGCGTGCTGGCGGCAACTCTGGGATGATTTGATTGGAGCACCGTCTGTGTTGACCCGGCATCGCCGGGTTCCCGCGGCCGGTGAACGTAGAGGGAGGATTCCTTCATGATCGGAAATCGAATCCCCTGGCCCGACGGCGCGCGCTGCGCCGTCGCCATTACTTGGGATATGGATGGCGACAGCGGCCTGAACTACTACAACCCCACGAACGCCGACACGCTAGTCGCGAGCCAATCCTTCGTCCGCTACGGCCCCATCATCGCGGTGCCGCGCTTAGTCGAGGTGTTTCGCAGGCTGGAACTACGCCAGACCTTCTTCGTACCCGGCTGGTGCGTCGAGAAGTATCCCGCCGCCGTCGACCTGTTGCTCGAGAATGGTCACGAAATCGCCTTGCACGGCTATTTGCACGAGCGGCCCAACGAGCTTTCCGAAGACGAAGAACGGTATGTGCTCGGACGCGGCGTCGAGGCGTTCGTCCAACGCGTGGGGCACCGCCCGCGAGGGTGGCGAGCGCCGAGCTTCGCCTTCTCCAAGCACTCGCTCGGGTACCTCCTCGAGGAAGGCTTCGAGTACGACTCGTCGCTGATGGGCGATGACATTCCGCACCTGATTGCCGGCGACACGGGGACCCTAATCGAGATGCCGACCCAGTGGGACCTGGACGATTGGCCCCACTATATGCACAACCGGGACTTCAAGTTCATGATGCCCATCTCCTCGCCGAAACGCGCAATGGAAGTCTTCACGGCCGAGTTCGACGCCGCCTGGGAGCACGGCGGGCTGTGGATATCGGTCTGGCACCCGTTCCTTTCGGGCCGGCCGGCGAAGCTTGCCGCTGTGGTGGAGCTTGTCGAGTACATGCGAAACAAGGGCGACGTCTGGTTTGCCCGACTGGACGAAGTCTGCGATCACGTCACCGCACTGATCGCCGAGGGAACATGGGAGCCCAGGGTCGACCGCATCCCTCCCTATCACAGCCCCATCCCGGAGCTGGCGCGCGCGGAGGGCTGATTCGGTAAACTGCCGAGTCGCTGCCTCGAGAAAGCTCACGAAAGGCAGCCGACGCAACGCGGGAGGTTTCGCGCCATGAGCGAATGGTGGAGGGAGCTAACGATCATCGACGGGGACGGCCACGTCGGATCCACGCAGCAGACCTGGGACGAGTACCTGGAAGCGCCCTACCGGGACCGGCGCCCGCGTATCGTCAAGGACAACATGGGAAGCGACCGCTGGATGGTGGAGGGCCAGTTGTGGCCGAAGCCGGACGGAATCTCCTCGGGCCAGCCGGAAGGGATCAAGGGCTCGATGCTGCGTCCCGGGGTCTCGAACCCCGAAGCCCGGCTCAGCGACATGGATTCCGAAGGGATCGACATCGCAGTGCTCTTTGGCAACCTGCCCGAGCTCATCCTCGCCGGCTTCGGCGACAAGGGCCTCGCTCACGCCATGGCTCGCGCCTACAACAGCTGGCTCGTGGACTTCTGCAAGGCCGACCCCCAACGGCTGAAGGGAGTGGCCATGCTGTCGCTGCACGACGTCGAAGACGCCATCGACGAGATGAAGCGGGCAACCCAGGAGCTGGGGCACATTGCTGCCATGCTCGCCACTAACGTCAAGGGCAAGGACCTGAATCACCCCGACTTTCTTCCCCTGTTCGCCGAAGCCGAACGACTCGCCATCCCCCTGTGCGTGCACGGTGCGCCCTCCACATTGTCCTTCGCCGGGGCGGACCGGTTCGAGAACTACTTCTACACCCATGCCATCGCTCACCCCTTCGAGCAGATGATCTCGCTCATGTGCATCGTTTGCAGCGGGATCCTGAAGAAGTTTCCGAAGCTCAAGGTGGCCTTTCTCGAGTCCGGAATCGGCTGGGTCCCGTACTGGGTGGAGCGGCTGGACGAGCATCACGAGACGCGGGCCAATCTGATTCCGGAGATCGATCGACCGCCCAGCGAGTACGTAAAGGACGGAAACGTCTACTTCTTCTGCGAGCCGGAGGAATCGATGATTCCTTACGTCGCGGCGCAGTACGAAGACGCTCTTGTCTTCACCTCCGACTATCCCCACTGGGACGCCACGTTTCCGGGCGCCGTGGCCTCGCTCGCCGAACGCGAGGACCTCTCCGAGAGCGTGAAGCGAAAGATTCTTTCCGAGAACGCGGCGCGCTTCTACGGGCTCGACATCTGAGGCGACACCTTCCGCCGACTTGCAGGTCTTAGCGTCTCCGATGGACGGCTAATCGTCGGCGCGTCCCTTGCCGGTGAACTCGGGCCAGGGCCAGGGAAGCTCCCTTCCTCCGGTGATGCCGCGGGGCCGGAACACGACGATGAGCAACAGAAGGATTGCGAGCGCGATTTGCTGGACGCCCGCTGGGGTCGAGATGGTGACCGAACCAATCGTCATGCCGCTTTCGATCTGGCGCAGGATCTCGATCAGCGCCGAGACCGAGACCGCGCCCAGGACAGCCCCCGCCAAGCTCTTCATCCCACCGACCACGAGCATGGCAAGCGAGACGAAGGTCATGTGCAGCCAGAACACGTCGACCGAGATAGTTCCCAGCATGTGGCCGTATAGCACCCCGCTCAGCCCCACCACGAAGGCACTCAACACGAACGCGAGCAGCCTCTGCGCGTAGACGTTGACGCCACCGGCTCGGGCCGCGACCTCGTCCTCCCGGGAGGCGCGGAGCGCGAGCCCGAAACGGGACACTTGGTAGAGGTAGGCGGCCCACATGACGACCAGAGCCGAGACCAGAGCCACCGACAGGTCCGCGTAGATGGGAAGCCCGACCACGGAGGTGAAGCCACCCGTCACCGAGTCCCAGTTTTCGAACGCGCTCTTGAGGCCGGCGAGTAGCGCGAACATGGCGATACTCGCCGCCACCCCCGAAAGCCGCATAATGGCCGAACCAACCACCAGTGCGAAGGTTGCCGCCAAACCCCCTGCCAACAGCGCGGCCGGCAAGTTGGGGACCTGAGTCTGGAGCAGAAACTCCGGCAGACCCGGAAGGAAGACGGACTTGAGGCCGGGGCAGCAGGTTTGCCAGGCAGTGGCGTAGGCACCGAGCATCATGAAGCTGATGTGTCCGAACGAGACGATCCCCGAATTCCCGACGAAGATGTAGAGCCCCACCACCAGGATCACGAAGATGAGCGCCTCGGTCGCAGTGACCTTGAGCGCCGCGTCCCCGAATGCCCCGATCGCACCAGCAAGCAGCACCAGCACCAGAGAGAGGGAGAGAACCGGCCAGAAGTGGCGTACGACACTCACCAGGGCTCGCATTCAAACGCGCTCCTGGCTCGCCGAGCGAGCTCGGACCAGACCCTGCGGGCGGACCAGAAGAATGACGATGACGGAGAAGAACACGAACGCATCGCGCAGCGGCCGCAGCTCTTCGGGCAGGGTCGCCTGGAAGACGACGCTGAGGAAGCCGAGGATGAACCCTCCGAGCACAGGCCCGAAGATGCTTCCCATGCCGCCGACCACAGTGGCCACGAACGCGACGAGAACGAGAGGGAGGCCCATGCGGTAGTCGAGGACTCCGGTCTTGGTGACGAAGAGCAGGGACACGATGCCGGCCAGCACACCGGTGATGGCGAAGGTCACCGCGACGACGGTATTGGCGCGCACGCCCATCAACCGCGCCATGCGGAAATCCTCGACCGCCGCCCTCATCTGAATGCCGAAGCTGGTGAGTTTCAGAAATCCGGCGATGCCGGCCAGCATCACTGCTCCGGCAACAATCGTCACCACGTCGATGATGGGAATGCGCAGGCCGAGACCGACGAACGGCTCGGTCAGCTCGGGCAGGATGTTCACCGACTTGGGCCGCGAGCTGTGAACGAACAGAATTACGTGCTGCAGCATGTAGCTCACCGCGAACGAGGAGATCAGAAGGGTCGCGGGATTCGCCTGTCGAACCGGCCGGAAGGCGACGCGCTCGGTCAGCAGCGCGAGCGCCACCACCAGTGTGACGATCGCGGCGACCATGGCCGGCGTCGGCCAGTTACCGATGAACTTGACGGCGACGAGGCTAGACGACGGCACCACCAGCGCATAGGCCCCAAAGGTGATGAATTCCCCGTAGGCAAAATTGATGAGTCGCATGATGCCGAACACCAGCCCGATACCGAGCGCCGACAGCGCGAACAGGCTCCCGAGGCTGAACGCGTCGACCAGAATCTGCAACGCGTACATCAGCCTGCCGCCCGCTCTCCTTCGGCGAATCCGAAGTACGCTTCCTCCAGCTCGGGGGTGTCGCGCAGGTCCCGACTCAGCCCGCTGAGCTCGACGGATCCGGTGCGCAGCACGTAGATCCGGTCGGAGACGTCCAACGCCCGGGTCCCGCTCTGCTCCACGATCAACAGGGTCATCCCCTCGCTGCGCAGGGCCGTCAGGACCTCGTAGACGTGGTCGACGATCATCGGTGCCAACCCCAGGGACGGTTCGTCCAGCATCATCAAGCGCGGTCGCATGAGGTAGGCGCGGGCGATGGCCAGTTGCTGCTGTTCACCGCCGGACAGGGTGCCGGCCAGGGACTTGAGCCGTGCGGCGAGAATCGGGAACTGATCGAGCACCTGCTCCATGTCCCGGCCGACTGCTTCGCCATCTCGACGGATAATCGTGCCGAGCCGCAGATTCTCTTCCACCGTAAGGCCGGCGAAGATGTGCCGGCCCTCCGGCACGAGGCAGATCCCCTTGCGTGCAATCGCCTCGGGCGTCGAACCGTCGATCCGCTCCGCGTCGAGCCGGACGCTCCCGCTCGTGAGTGCCAGCGCCCCGGCGATGGCGAGGAGCGTCGACGACTTACCGGCGCCGTTGGGACCGACGATGGACACGATTTCGCCCTCGGCCACACTGAGCGAGACGCTGCGCACGGCCAGCACGCGGCCGTAGTGGACGCAGAGGTCTTCGACCTCCAGCAGCACGTCAGGCTCTCCGGGAGCCGAGATACGCGCGAATGACCTGCGGGTCGTTCCGAATGCGCTCCGGCGGGCCCTCGGCGATCGTGCTGCCGCCGTCGAGAACGTGAAGTCGCTCGCACACACCCATCACGACCCGCATGTTGTGCTCGATGAGCAGCACGCCGCATCCGAATCTCTGAGGGATCCGGGCGACGGTGCGGACCAGATCGTCGCACTCGGCCTCGTTCAAGCCCGCCGCCGGCTCGTCCAGCAACAGGTAGGTGGGGTGCATGGACAATGCCCTGGCGATTCCCACTCGCCGCTCGTGGCCAAAGGCAAGAGCGTCGGCGCGGAGCTCCGCTTTGTCCGGAATTCCGAGCCACTCCAGGATCTCGGTCGCTCGGCGACGCGCTTCGCGACGACCGGCGCCGACTCCGATCGCGGTCACCTCCAGGTTCTCGCGTACCGGCAGTTCGCGAAAGAGCCGCCCGCTCTGGAAGCTCCGCGCTACTCCGCAGCGGGCGATACGGTGGGCCGGCCAGCCGGTGATGTCCTCGTCGTCCATGACGACCCGCCCCGCGTCCAGACGCTGAAAGCCGGTGAGCACGTTGACCAGAGTCGTCTTGCCCGCGCCATTGGGCCCGATCAGACCGAGAATCTCACCTCGTCCCAGAGCGCAGTGGACACCGTCGAGGGCGAAGAGGCCCTCGAAGCGAACGGAAATCCCTGACGCCGTCAGGGATCCGTCCGCTAGCGTTGCACGACTGGGCGCTTCCGCCTCCAACGCCCCTCACTCGCCCCGATGGGTGTGACACGCGGGCCGGTGAGAGGAACCGGGACCCCTCACTCCTTCCACCACTCCACCATCTTGTGCTGCTGCATGTCGTAGTAGCCGAGCGGTATGGGCTTGCCGTCCACGTACTCGAAGATGACCATGGGGCGGATTTGGGCTTCGTTCATGTGGAAATCCGGCGTGAAGGTGGTCGCCCCGACCAGGAACGGCTCTCGCTGGAACTTCTCCAGCTCTGCGTTGACCTTGCGCCCGTCGGTCGAACCGGCTCGCTCGACCGCACTGGACCATGCCTCCACTACGCTGTATCCGGTGATGGCGAGGCCCATGGGAGGCCGTTCGCCATAGCGGGTCGTGTAGCGTCCCACGAAATCACTGACCTCGGGCCGCGGATCGTCACCGCGTAGCGAGACATACGAGGAGTAGAAGAAGTCGCTCAGATTGGGCACCGCCGCCACCCATGCGTCCCCGTCCCCCACGGTGCCGGTCATGATGGGAGCGGTAACACCGGCGGCTCGCAGCTGCCGGATGGCGCTTCCCTGACCCGGCGTGTAGCTGCACAACATGATGATGTCCGCTTCCGCGGGAAGTGTCTTGTATCGGGAAATCTGCCCGGAGATGGATGGGTCGTTGTTCTTGAAGGTATCGGCGAGGATGACGGAGTCCGCCCCCGCGAGATTGGTGAACTCGTCCGTGAATCCGCGGCAGAGGGACTTGTCGTACTCGATGGTTACGTCCAGGAGCGTGTAGGCCGTGCGCCACCCCTTGACCTGGTACGCCCAATCCGCCAGTAGCGCTCCGGTGGAGCCCCCCTCGCTGGCCATCGAGTAGACCATATCGCCGGCGCTCTTGTTGCCGAGCTCGATCGCACCGCCACAGGTGGACATAGACACGACACCGTTCTGGTTGGCGACGAGCGCCGACGGAGCGCCGATGTCGAAGTCGCAGGAGATCATCAGGAATTCGGCACCTTCCTGCATCAGCTCGACGCCAGCCTTGGCGCTCTGAGCGCGGTCGGTCTTGTTGTCCACGTGCAGGAACTTGACTTGCCGGCCAAGGAGTCCTCCCCTGGCGTTCAGCTCTTCGATGGCCAGTCGGGCCGAGTTGACGGCAGGCTCGTCGTACGCCGCCATCCACCCGCTCGCCGCGGCCGCTACCCCGAAGATGATCTCGCCCTTCTCCTGGGCCTGGGCGTCGATGACCCCGACGCCTGTGAGCGGCAGCATCGTGAGCACGGCCGCAATCGTCAGATTTCTCATGGTTTCCTCCTCGATTGTTCTCGATCGCTCAATCACGCCATGTCCATTTGCCAGGGCAAGTGGCCGCCATAGTCGCGGTCGCGGAATATGGCGGCAATGTTGATGAGGCGGGGACACAGCATCTCGATGTCGGGAGCGCAGGGGCGCGGCACCGGAACGGCATAGACGGCGAGCAGCCATTCGCGAGATGAGACGCCCTCGCGCAGCGCCTCGTCGGACACACGTTCGACTGTCTCCATGTAGGCGAGGTCCTGTTCCCCCACAGTGCGCGCCTCCGGCACCGAAAGCACCCGTCCGTGTCCGGGCACGACCCATTCCAGATCGACGCGCTCGAGCGTGTCGAGAGTACGCACCAGACGCTCGGTCGAGCGACGTCCCTCTCTGAACGACCACCAGGTCATGGGGTGCTGAGAGGCCATGAGATAGTCTCCGACCAGGAACAGCCCCTCCTCCTCGATCACGTAGGCGAGACCGTCTACCGCGTGTCCGGCCGTCTCGACGGTGGTGACGTGCCAATCCCCGAGCTTCACGCGCTCTCCGGGCCTGACGATCCGGTCTACCCGCGGCTCGCCGACGAACTCCATGCCCCAGCGTCCCGCCTCCCTTGCCAGATCGTCGCCAGCGGAGCCGGAGGCCACGCGTTCCGATGTCGCCGGACCCCCGACAACGGTCGCCTGCGGGCATGCTCCGATCGCGCTTACGTGGTCGATATCGCCGTGCGTTATCAATATGTGAGTATCGTATCCATCCAGGAAATTCCGCATCGTCTCCACATCGCGAGGGTTCCAGGACGCGTCACCCACAATGGCGTAGCGTCCTTTCCTGATGACGACGCAGTTGCACTCCCAGGTGGCTCCCTGGAGATGCGTCACTGAGGGGCTCAGCTCGACGATTTGGGCGGGACGCAAGGCCGAGCGTGAGGTCGTGGCTTCGGAATCGCTCATGGGCACCTCCGTTCGATATCGGATTTCATGCCGCCGCCGTCATGGGCCACGCCCAGAGCAAGGCGACGACTCGCCCGGCTCGGGACACCAGTCTATCGCCCCCTCGGGCAATGTCCCAGCCGAACTTGACGAAGTCCTGACCTGACGCGCCCTTTCGACAATTTCACTCCGCCGCTTCGCCCTCGCTCGGACCGGCCGGCGGTCGCTGCTTCCAGTGCGCGGCGGAGCGCCGCATCATCATGCCCCGGTAGGCCTTTGTGGTCTCGGCGAAGAGCTCACCAGTGCCCCAGTCGACGATGACCCCGTATTGGCGAACCAGATCGAAAATGTCAAGTTCGCCGGTCCTGTACCGGGCCGCCACCGACTCCGGATCCTCCCGCAGCCATTCGTGTCGTCGGGCCTCGATGCGCTCTCGCTCGGCTGCTGTCGCCTCCCGGTCCACCTCGAACTCGGCGAGGTCCGCATCCAGCTCCCGAATGATGACGCCGTAATCCTTCGCGGCGCGGTCAATGGAGACGTAGCCGTCCGCCACGTCCTCGCATACCAGCGCGGGATCCCGCTGGAGGGGATCGCCGAAGCCACCGCCACCCGCGGAGGGTCGACTGAACACATCGCCTGAGTCGATCTCCACATTGGACGCCTTGGCCCCCAGGAACTCGGCCCGGTTCGCATGGCCCCGATGAAGCCAAAGGCCGTGAGGATAGGACGGAAGACCGCCTTCGAGGCCCCAGACGACGGAGCGTTCCCGGTCGCACACGTAGGAGACGACGGCCCCTTCGGCCGCACCCACCATCCCGCTCTTGATCACGCCCATGCCTCCCCGATAGCGCCCAGGGCCGGCAGAATCGGTCATGACCTCGTGCCGGGAGTGGAGGACGGGACAGAGCCGCTCCTGTCCCTCGACCGGCTGACACATGAGCCCCACGCCAAATGGGGGAGATGTCGTCCCGATCCCATCCTTGCCGTTGCGTCCGCCCCAACCGCCGGCGAGCCAGTCGTAGAGCATGAAGAACGGTTTGTCCGGGAGCCGCGTGTCGTGGCCGCCCATGAGAAGGTATTCGGTATTGAACGCGCAGGCGATGGCCCGCTCCGGCATGAGACGGGACCACAGTTCGAAGATGGAATTGACGATCTTCTCCATGGGATGGAGGAAGCCGGTGACCGCAAACGGCCAGCGCGCCGAGACCAACGTATTTTCGGGCGCGGTCACAGTGATTGCCCGGTAGAAGCCGGAGTTGAGAGGGACGTCCGGAAAGAACGTCTTCATTCCGGAAACGATGCCGGCGAACGTCCCGCCGAACGATGAATTAAACAGGGAACGAATGGCCGGATGGGTGCCGGTGAAGTCGTAGTCGACCTGATCGCCCTTGATCTCCATGCGAATGGGGATCGGCAGCATCCCCTCCCCGGCCGAGGGATCGCAGTCGAGGTAGTCGATCGTCTCCCATACACCGTCCGGCAACTCGGCGATTCGTTGCCGGGTGACGCGCTCGACGTAATCCTGCACTTCCTGGAGGGCCGTCACCACGGTGTCCTTCCCGTACTTATCGACCAAACGCAGGATCTCCCGTTCGGCGACCGCCGTCGCAGCCGCCTGAGCGTGCATGTCGCCGATGATGGCGGGAGGGTCCCGCGTGTTCTCGGCGACCAGTCGACCCACGTCCGCTCGATAGCTGCCGCGGTCCCAGAGCCGCACCGGCGGGATACGGACCGCCTCGCCGAACATGTCCTTGGTGCGGATATCGAAGGAGCCGGGCACGCTTCCACCGAGGTCGGCCCAGTGCCCGTTGGACTGGCTGTACGCGATTAGGTCGTCGCCGACGAAGATGGGGCGCACGATGCGCACGTCGCTGAAATGGGTGCCCCCGGCATACGGGTCGTTGATCATGAATACGTCTCCGGGGTGGATGCTGCCCTCGAATGCTTCGATGACCGCTTTGGCCGTGAAGTGGAGGGTCCCCACGTGCGATGCGATGTCCTGGGTGCCTTGGGCAATGGTGTTTCCGTCGACGTCGCACAGCGCAGAGGAGAAATCCCGATTGAAGATCACGAAGGAGTGGCACGTCCTCAGGATCTGCTCAGCCATCTGATCCACGATCGAGATGAACGAGTTCTTCAAGACCTCAAAGGTGACCGGATCGAGGGAGTAGGGACTCGATGCTCTAATCATGACCCGATCTCCGACACGTGAATACGGATATTGAGCCAAGGGTCCACCTCCGCGCGCGCCCCGGGTGGCACGACGGTTGTCGAATCCACCTGCTCAATGATCGCAGGACCGTGGAACTCCGCGCCCGCCGGAAGATTCTCCCGCCGATAGACAGGTGTATCGAAGGGCTCGTCCCCCTCGTCGAACAGGACGGACCGTCTGGTGCGCGGCTCGGCCGCACCGCCGTTTACGGGATACCGGGCGAGTTCGGCCTTGGGCGTGACGCCGATAGCGCTGAGGTTGAGCTGATAGATCTCCACCGGCGCGTCGTCGCGACGGTAGTTGTACTCCCGCTCGTAGCTCTCCTGGAAATCGGCAACGGCCTCGTCGACGGAGCGCAAGGGCGCCGGCACTGGCACCGCCAGCGACCGCCACTGGCCGAGATAGCGAAGGTCCACCGATCGCTGGAGAACCGTGTCCTCGGGGGACACGCCCTCCTTCTCCAGACGCCGCCGTGCCTCTCGCTCCAATTGGGTGAACCCCTCCTCGATGTGCGCCGGGTCGGCGCTCCCTACCTCCACCAGATAGGTCATCCCGAGGTCGTGCCGGATGTCCACGAGGAGACATCCCATTGCCGAACTCACGCCGGGCCAGGGCGGCACGACAACCGTGGGAATGGTGAGGTCTTTCGCCAGCGCGGCGCCGTGAAGAGGACCAGCGCCGCCGAAGGCCACCAGTACGAAGTCGCGGGGATCGTAACCGCGGGCGATTGAGATAACGCGCACCGCGTCGGCCATATTGGCGTTGGCGACGCTGAGAATGGCCTTTGCGGCCACACTCACGTCGAGCTCGAGGGGTCCGGCAATTCGCGTGCGAACCGACCTCTCTGCCGCCTTCGGGTCGAGACCGAGGTCACCGCCTATGAGCCTCGTCCCCAGCCGACCCAGAATCAGATTGGCGTCCGTGTTGGTCGGCTCCGGCTGATTGCGGCCGTAGCATGCAGGGCCCGGGTCGGAGCCGGCCGATTGTGGGCCGTTTCGCAGCGAGCCGGCTTCGTCGATCCACGCAAGCGATCCGCCGCCGGCACCAATGGTCTTGACCTCTATACTGGGAAAGCAGATGGGATAACCATATTGGATGGCCCAGTCCTTCGTGATCCGCGCCGCGCCCGCATAGGTGAGGGAGACGTCGCAACTGGTCCCGCCCATGTCGAGGCCGATGGCGTTGTCGTACCCGCAGATACCGGCGATATGGCGGCTGGCAATGGCTCCGGCTGCGATTCCGGAACCGGCGAGGCGCGCGGCGAATTCTTTGGATGTCCGCGCCGTCATCACGCCCCCGCCGCTGTGAAGAAGGAGCAGATCGCTGTCGTAACCGCGTCGCTCCAACTGCTCGCTCAGGCGGATGGCGTACTGCCCGACCACGGGTCCCAGGATCGCATTCACCGCGGTGGTCGAAAATCGCTCGTGCTCGAAAATCTCGGGAAGCACCTCGGAGGAGATGGAGATGTCCACGTCCGACAAATCCTCCTCCAGAATCTCGCGCATGCGCCGTTCATGGACGGGGTTGAGGAAGGAGTTCATGAAGCAGACGGCTACGGCGGCGACCCCGCGCTTGCGCAGAATTCGGGCCACCTCGCGCGCTTCCTCCTCGTTCAACGGTTCGATCACTTGGCCCGTATAATCGATGCGCTCCGCCACGACCAACCGGTCCCGCCGGGAGATGTACGGCGGGGCCGTCTCCTCGTACATGTCCCAGAGATCCTCCTTGGTGCCCCGGCGGATCTCAATCACGTCCCGAAATCCCCGGGTTAGAACCATCGCCGTCCGGGGCAGCCGACGGGTCACGAGGGCGTTGGTGGCGACAGTGGTACCGTGCGAGAAAAGGGTAACGTCGCGGAGGTCGACGTCGCCCTTCCTGAGGCTGTCGACAACGCCGTCGATCGGGTCCGAGGTAGACGACACCTTCGCAATCGTCATGGTGCCGTCTGCATCGTTCAGGATGCAGGTGTCGGTAAACGTCCCACCAATGTCCACGGCCACTCGAAGACGCGCCAACCCGTCCTCCTCCCCGCATCGGGTCTGCCGTGAGAATTGGCATTGTTTTACCCTCGCAAGCTACGAAGCCATCCGAATTTTGTCAAGTGAACCGCACCGCGAATTCTGGAGGCGGAAATTTATGAGTCGCGCAAGAAGACAGGTCTCGCGGACACGGATGACCGTTCCGGCCCCGAATGTCGCCAGGTGATCGGAGATTCGATCGCAGCGAGCGTGCGGGGCGAGTTCCCGCCAGCAAGCTGCCCTCAGCGGCCGAGTGGCCCGTCAGCGGGCCGAAAGCGGGCGCGTTCAATGCCCCGCGTGTTCGGTAGTATCGGTGGCGGATGTGACCTGCCTCCCGGAGGGCGATTCCGAAATGAGGCAGGGAGCGAGATCCCGTCACCAGAAGGGTTCGGAATCGACCGATGGTTCTATGAGGGGGAATCGCGGGAAAGTCCGGGGAACCGAGCCAGACCTGCGGGTGACCTCACCGAAGCGGCTTGCACACAACGTCGATCCCGATGACATCGGAGTAGTCCCCGGTCTTCGTGACGCGGGTAGAACCGACGTGAATGTTCGCGAACTCGCCATTTTCCACGCAGGCGAGCACCATCGTCCGGATCAATATCGACCTCAATTCGTTCGGGCGCTTGTTCTCGATCATGAGCCAACCCCCTTTCTAGATCCTTCGCGCTCGGACGCGGCCAAGGCCAAGCATCACTGAGCCCGGCGATCATTACACGGGCTGAAACCATGGCACACGACATCCCGCACCTTCATGCGCATCAGAGCTCGATCGTCCGCGAGTTCTTCGTCGACACCGCGGACGACAACTACATCACCGCACGCTGGTGCTTTTTCGAAGCGCTCAACGTCGACTACTTCTGGCTCGCCGTGCACGCCCTCGAGAAGTACATGAAGGCGGCGCTGCTGATGAATGGACATTCGGCCAAGGGTTACCGCGATCAGGCCGGCAATTTTCGCCCATACCGTCACAACATCGTTGCTCTCTACGAGCACGTAGAACCGTTCGCTTCGGATCTGCTGCCCAGCAAGCTGACGCAGCCGCGCGACCTACAGATCGCCCATTGGCGCGACGAGACCCCGGAAGCCTTCATCCGCCGGTTCCATGACAACGGCAATGCCGATAACCGCTACCAGATCTTCGGCTTCGTCCAGCACGCCGAAGACCTCTTCAAGCTCGATACGATGGTGTTTGCGCTGCGCCGGCTCTGCGTTCGGCTCGACGCCTGCTACCTGGGCAAGCACCGCCTTGGAACGTCAAACTGGACGCATCGGGACATCCTGACACAGCAGCCAAACCGTTGGGCCGTCATCGCGTCCTGCAAGCTCAGAAAGACCCTCGACGGAAAGCGCGGCGAGCGTCTGCACGACGTGTTTCTCAGGTTCAACTTCCCCTTTGCCCCGAAAGGCTTCCCGCATGGCCGGATGCCAAGCAGGACCTCGTCACAGAACCCCGTTCTCTGGCGCTCCATCCTCGAGCCTCTGGAGCGGGCGCCAGATACCGCTACCGCGGCAACCCCGGCGGCGCTCCGCGATTGGGTGCTCGACAACATCCAGCTTCCCAACCACATCGAGCGGCAACTCCGCGACGCCAAGCCGAAGCCCCGGCCATAGCGCGTCCACATCCGCCAAAGCGGGTTCCGGCCCCGGCGAAGCACACGAATCCCGCGGGTTCCGAACCCCCGCACGGTAAGCGCCCCGTGAACGGCGTCATTGACAAGCGAGGAGAAGGATCCCTCGGTGTGGAGCTCAGGTCAGGTCGGCGGCGGTGAGCCGGGTCGGCAGCAGCGCTTCGATGTCGGCCAGAGACTGCGCCCTGGGCAGCTCGGTAAACACCCGGCGCAGGTAGGTGTAGGGCTCGAGTCCGTTCACCTTCGCGCACTGAACGAGCGAGTACAGCCGGGCGCTGGCCCGAGCGCCGGCCACGGTATCGGCGAACAGCCAGCTCCGACGCCCGAGGCAAAACGGGCGGATGGAATTTTCGACAGCATTGGTGTCAATGCCGTATCGGCCGTCGTCGCAGTAGCGCACCAGCGCCGGCCACTGATTGTCGAGGTAGGCCATTGAGCTTCGGCGCCAGTGCGTCGTACTTGTACTGGCTATAGCCTTCATCGCCTTGGGTGACGTCGTATTCAATGAGCAGCGCCTCTACGTCCGGGTTCTTGCTCACTACGGTCAGGAGGGATTTGTTCTCAGGCGCGAACTCTCGCAGCACTGCGCTTCGGTTCAACGTTCCCTGCTCGGTCGTACGCGGCCGCGTCTTCGGCGCCCTGCCGCCCCGGTCCGTTCACACCGCGATCGGCAGCTTGATCGGCGGATGCGGGTCGTACCTCTCGAGTTCGAAGTCGTCGATGGTGTAGTCGAACAGCGAGGGAGCTTTTCGCTTGATTCGAAGCGTCGGCCATGGTCTGGGCGTTCTCGACAGTTGCTCCTTCGCCTGGTCGATGTGGTTCAGGTACATGTGCACGTCCATGCCGTACCAGATTGCCTCGCCTGGCTCGAGGTCGGCTTCCTTCGCCAGCATGTGCACCAGCAGCGCCAGCGCAAGCTGGTTGCTCGCGACGCCGATGCACCAGTCAGCCGATCTCTGGCTTAGAGCCAAGCTGAGCTTCCCGTCGCTGGACACGAACGCCTGGTAGGTCTTGTGGCACGGCGGCAGTGCCATCAGGTCGAGTTCGGCGACGTTCCACCCTTCCCAGAGTATGCGTCGGCTCGTGGGGGTCGACTTGATCTGATCGACCACGATTTGTATCTGGTCGATGCCTTTCTGCCGCCTCGGACACCACCAGTCCCGCCACTGCGCTTGGTAGGTTCTCCCGATGGACCCATGTTCTTCAGCGAATTTTTCATCGCCGAGAATTCGTTCTTCGAACTCGTCTTTCGAGATCTGCTCTCCGGTTGCCTCGCGGTACTTCGCCAACGGCCAGTCCGTCCAGATATGGACGCCCTGCTCAAGCAGGTCCCGGATGTTCGTGCTTCCGGAGAGCATCCAGAGCATTTCCTTGATTGCGGTCTTCCAGTAGATCCTTCGGGTCGTGAGGACGGGAAACGTCTTCGACACGTCGTAGCGCATGTGGCGGCCGAACAAGGCAAGGGTGCCCACTCCCGTTCGGTCAATGCGCTTGTCGCCGTGGTCCAGGATCTCCTGGAGGATGTCCAGGTACTGGTACTCGGGGTGGCGTGGTTCTGCGCCCTGCTTCATGGCTTGTCTCTCGACTTCAGGGTGTGCGGGGCCTGCGCGGGCGTGCTCTAAAGACTACGGATTCGGGAGCGTGTTGTCGCACCACTCTTGTCTCTCACGATGCTCCGAGGATGCGGTCCATGGGGCGCGGAGCGCCTGGACGTGTCTTCGGATCCGACGACATTATTCGCGCGAAGCGCTACGGTCGTGCGTACCGGTGCCGGTGCGGTCGCCCCTGCGCACCCCGTGGTCGCGGACGTGGCGCAGCAGGTCGAGGTAGTGCTTCACGCGAGTCGCCCCTCCTGCGGGTGGTGGCCGCCCATCATGCGAGGGTCAGCAGGATCGCCTTCTGCGCGTCGAGCCGGTTCTCGGCCTGGTCGTAGATGATGGAACGCTCGCCCTCCGCCACCGCCTCGGTGATCTCGAATCCGAGGTGCATCGGCATATCGTGCATGACCTTGGCGCGGCTGCCGGTGAGGAGCTCCGCGTTGACCTGGTAGGGAAGCATCAGCTCGCAGCGCCGATCCTTCTCCTCGGCGAACGCGGGGTCGTTGAAGTACTCCATGTCGATCCAGGTGTCGGTGTAGACGTAGTCCGCGTCCGCGACCGCCGCCTTCGCGTCCAGGGTCTCCGTGAGAAGGCCGAGGCCGAGGAGACGGCTCCGGCTCTCCTCGTCCACGAGCGCCTCGTCGCGAATGGGGCAGACGAGGGTGAGCTCGACCCGGAGCGCGGCGCAGACCGACACCAGCGAGTTCACCACGTTGTTGTAGGCGCCGATGAAGGTCAGGCGCGCACCGCTCGGGTCCCCGTCCCGATCCTCGGCGATGGTCAGCATGTCCGCGAGCGCCTGGCAGGGGTGGTAGAGGTTGCAGCACCCGTTGATCACCGGGACGGTGGCGCCGGCGGCCATGTCGAGGAGGTCCGAGTGGCGCTTGAGCCGGGCCATGATGCAGGCGGAGTTGCGCGAGAGGTAGCGCGTCTCCGAACGGATGTCGCTCAGGGTGAAGTTCGTGGTGTGCCAGTCGAGGTTGATCGCGTGCCCGCCGAGCTCCGTCATCCCCGCCTCGAACGAGACGCGGGTGCGGGTGGACGTCTTCTGGAAGATCATCACGAGCGTGCGGCCCTGCATGTGGCCCTGGAACTCCCAGCGCTGGCGCTTCACGCGCCGGGCGAGCGCGAGCACGTCGCGGACCTCGGCGTCGTCCCGGAACTTCCAGTCGATGAGGTGCTTCGGCGTCCCGGCCATGCATCCGGCTCCTGCTGTGGTGGTCCCGCGCCCGATTCGCCAGGCCCCGACGGGCTCCGCGCGGAGGCTCGGGCCCACGCGTCGCGTCATGCTAGAGAGTGCCAGCGTTGACAGGGGAATCCAATCGCCGGCCGATTCCGGCGCAGAGTCGGTTCACTCCGGCAGAGCGGTAGCAGAGCGGTAGCAGAGCGGTAGCGGTAGGTCGGATTAGCGCAGCGTAATCCGAATTTCCGGGCCCGAAAAATTCGTGGCGGGTGTGATGTCGGATTACGCTACGCCAATCCGACCTACGGACTACGGCCTCTACGGACTCCGGGGAACAACGGAAGGCGGGCGCATCATAACGGAGGCGGCGCGGCCTCGGAGGACCTGCGGCCTGTCGCGTCGACGGTCGTCAGGCCACGCCGTACTACTCCCGAGTGAACTCCTCCCGCAACACGCTCTTCTGCACCTTCCCCATCGAGTTGCGCGGCAGCTCGTCGGCGAAGAACACCTGCTTGGGCACCTTGTAGCCCGCAAGCTCCTGCCTCAGCGCATCGATCACCGCCTGCCCGGTCGGCACGTCCGCGCCCGGCTCGCGCACCACCACCGCGGTGACCTGCTCCCCGAAATCCGGATGGGGAAGCCCGATCACCGCGGACTCCGCCACGCCGTCGAGCTTGTCGATCAGGAGCTCGACCTCCTTGGGGTAGACGTTGAATCCCCCGCTGATGACGAGGTCCTTGCCGCGGCCCACGATCGAGACGTAGCCGTCCTCGTCGATCCGGCCGAGATCGCCTGAGCGGAAATACCCGTCCCCGGTGAACTCCTCGGCCGTCTTCTCCGGCATCCGCCAGTAGCCGGTGAAGACGTTCAGGCCCCTGAACTCGATTTCTCCGACCTCTCCCGGTCCGGTCGGCGCGCCGTCCTCGCCGCTCACCCGCAGGTCGACCCCGGGCAGGGGCAGACCCACGGTGCCCGCGCGGCGCTCGCCATCGAGGGGGTTGGAGGTGCTCATGCCGCACTCGGTCATGCCGTAGCGCTCCAGGATGGTGTGCCCGGTGCGCTCGCGGAACTCCTCGAAGGTCTGCTCCAGCAGCGGGGCGGAACCCGAGACGAACAGGCGGACGTTCGCGCACTGCGCGGCGCCGAACCCTGCCTGTGCGAGCAGGCGCACGTAGAAGGTGGGCACACCCATGAACACCGTCGCGCGCGGCAGCAGCCGGCAGGCCTCGGCCGCGTCGAAACGCGGGCAGAAGATCATCGGCGAGCCGTTGAGCAGCGACGTGTGGCACGCCACGAACAGCCCGTGGGTGTGGAAGATGGGGAGCATGTGCAGGAGCACGTCGCCCGGGCGGAACCCCCAGGCCTCGTGCAGCACTTGCGCGTTCGATGTCAGGTTGGCGTGGGTGAGCATCGCGCCCTTCGGCTTGCCGGTGGTGCCGGAGGTGTAGAGGAGCGCCGCGAGGTCGCCGGGTCCGCGCTCCACCGTGTCGAAGCGATCGGGCATCGACCGGCTCGTCTCGACCAGCGTGCCGTCCTCCCCGGTGCCGAGGGTGAGAGGCTCGCCGATGCCGTGGCGCCCGCACAGCCCGGCGACGCCGCCCGCGGATTCCGGCCGCGCTACCACCAGCCGAGGCTCAGCATCGCCGAGGAAGTAGTCCAGTTCGCGCTCCGGATACGCGGGATTGAGCGGCAGATAGACCGCCCCCGCCCGCAGGCATGCGAGGTAGAGGATGAGCGCTCGCGGTGATTTCTCCACCTGCACCGCGACGCGGTCGCCGGGCTCCACGCCGCGCTCGCGCATGAGGTTCGCGTAGCGGGCCGACTCGGACTCCACGTCCGCCCAGGACCATATCGCGCCGCCCGGTGTTTCGACGCAGGCGGTGGCGCGATCGACGGGGAAGCGCGCTTCGAGCAACGCGTAGAGATTGGCGTTCGTCATCAAGCGCTACTCGTCGCCGTGGGCGAACGTCGATGCACCCCTCGTGTGCAGTCCGCCCGAGCGATGGGAACGTGCGTCAAGCCGCGACGCCCTCCTCCACCGCCTCCACCCGCGCCGCACAATACTTGAACTCCGGGATCTTTCCGATCGGATCCAGCGCCGGATTCGTCAGCGTGTTCGCCGCCGCCTCCGCGAAGCAGAACGGGATGAACACCCCCCCCGACGGCACCGCGCCGTCGGCCCGAGCCTTGAGCTCGATGGTGCCGCGGCGGGTCGCCA
>MKWU01003201.1_pt1 | contig 22198 bp, 24 predicted proteins | sample 809101 | NCBI WGS metagenome assembly MKWU01 (sample SAMN05860141, study PRJNA318959) | sponge metagenome | host: Aplysina aerophoba | place: Slovenia: Piran, Adriatic Sea, Gulf of Piran | collected 2013-05-07 | reverse complement strand
GCGCCGCTGATGTTCGAGCGCTCGTAGTCGAGCAGCGTCATGCCGACGTACCAGCCGCGGTCGATCTCACCGACGACCTGGCTGACCGGCACACGCACGTCCTCGTAGAACGTCTCGTTGGAGAAGTGCTGCCACGCGCCGCTGACCAGCGGGCGCACCTCGATGCCGGGGGTCTTCATGTCCATCAGCATGAAGCTGATGCCGCGGTGCTTCGGCGCGTCCGGGTTGGTGCGGACGAGCGCGAAGATCCAGTCGGCGCGGTGCGCGTTCGACGTCCAGATCTTCTGGCCGTTGATGACGAACTCGTCGCCGTCGCGGACGGCGCGCGTCTGCAGCGACGCGAGGTCCGACCCGGCGCTCGGCTCGGAGTAGCCCTGCGCCCAGGCGATCTCGTTCGCCAGGGTGGCGGAGAGGAACTTGCTCTTCTGCTCGTCGGTGCCGTGGGCGATCAGCGTCGGCCCCAGCATCGAGACGCCCTGGCCGCCGACGTCGGGCGCCAGCGCGCCGGCCATCTCCTGCTTGAGGATGAACTGCTCCATCGGCGTCATGCCGGCGCCGCCATACTCGGTCGGCCAGTGCGGCGCGACCCAGTTACGGGACGCGACAGCCTGCTCCCACTCAGTCGCGGCGGCCTTCGCCTCGTCCGAGCCGAGGAAGCGGTCGTGCTGCCAGCCACCCTCGTGGCCCAACTCGCCGCCCCGGTCAGCGATGTCCTTGTAATACTGCGGCAGGTTCTCCTGGATGAAGGAGCTTACGTCCTCGCGGAACGCCGCCTGCTCTTCGTTGTCGGCCCAGTCCATCCGTACCTCCTCGATATGCCCACACGGGCGCGCCCATCGTGGGCACTCCGACGCGTCGCGTCAACGCCGCGCTTTCAGCCATGCACCACCGCGCCGGGCATACGAGAGCCCGACCCCGGATGCGCCCATTCTAGACACATTCCCGTCCGCTGTGGTCTATCGGGTGGGAATCTTCTAGCGGCCCTGCGCCGCGAGGGCCGCCTCGACCTGATCGAGGTGCCCGCCCAGATGTGCCGCGGCGCCGCGGACGTGCTGCACAATCGATCGTCGGCCCATCCCGGGGTGCAGCCCTGCCCGGCCCCACGACGAGTCCGGGAGATACTTCAGCAGCTCCTCGATCGCCTCGACCTCTTCGGTCAGCGACGCCAGGAGCCGCTCGGGCTCCTGCGAGGTCCATGCGTTGGCTTCCGCCTCCGCCTCGTCATCGACGACCGGGAGCACGGGATCCGTCATCCAGGCCATGCGCGTGACCTGGTCACGCAGGGCGCGCAGGTACGCGATCATGTGGCCGAGCGCGCGCGACGCCGACCACTCGCCCTCGCCGGGCTCGTGGTGCAGTGCGGCGGCGCGCTTGCCCTCCAGCAGCTCGGCGGCGCGTACGCCGAGGCGCGCCACGGCGTCGACATCGTCGACGTAGCGGCGCACCGCCCCCGTCACGAAGTCGATGCGGTTCTGCACGATGATGCGGTCGGGCTCGTTCGTCATCTCTTGCCTGCCCTCGATAGCTACGACGCGGGGATACCCCGCTGGGCGCCGCCGCTCGCCCTGTTACGACCCGTCGACGACCTCGAGCTCCAGCGCGAGCTCGACCGGCGACTGCAACGGCAGCGAGGATACGCCGAGCGCGAGCCGCGTGCCTACGCCGTGCTCTTCGCCGAACGCGTCGCGCAGCAGCTCGCTGGCCGCGTTGATCACCTGCGGATGCTCGCCGAAGTCCGGAGTCGCGGCCACATACCCTGTCAGCCGCACCACGCGCAGCCCCACGAGGCTGCCATGGAGCGCCTTCACCGCGGCGAGTGCGTTGAGTGTCGCCACCTGCGTCGCCTCGCGCGCGGTCTCGACCGTCTGCTGCGCGCCGACTACACCCGGATGCACGATCGCGCCGTCCCGCATCGCGACCTGGCCGGAGACGAGCACGTACGGGCCTGACCGGAGCGCGGGCCGGTACATGGCGAGGGCGCCCGGCGGGTCGGGCAGCGTGAACCCCAGCTCGCTCAGTCGCTCCTCGACGCTTGCCATCGCCCTCGCCTCACGTTGCCGGTCGTCAGATTCGCGCGCGCCGAGGCTCGCGCCTGGGCGGCGTCCGGTCAAGGACGGGCCCTACGACAGCGCGTCCTCCGGTAGCAGGCGGTCGAGGACGCCGTTCAGCTCCTCGTTTCCGCCGAAGTGGATCGTGAGCGTGCCGCGGCCGCGCGAGCCGCGCCGCATCGTTACCTTCGTCCCCAGTTCGCGCCGCAGGGCCTCCACGACCGCCTCGACCTCCGAGTCGGGCGTCGCCGCGCGGTGCGGCTTCGGGCCGCTGTCGGCCAGGCGCTGCGCGAGGCGCTCCGTGTCGCGTACCGATAAGCCCTCGCGCTGCACGCGCGCGAGTGCGTCGAGTTGGTCAGCGGGCTCGCGCAGCGCGAGTAGCGCGCGGGCGTGGCCTTCGCTGATCGCGCCGCCGGCGAGCGCCTGCTGCGCCTGCGGCGACAGTTCGAGCAGGCGCAGGCGGTTGGTCACCGCTGCCCGCGAGCGGCCGACGCGTTCCGCCACCTGCTGCTGCGTCAGGCCGTAGTCCTCGACGAGCCGCTTGTAGGCGCGCGACTCCTCGAGGGGGTTGAGGTCTTCGCGCTGCACGTTCTCGATGAGCGCGAGCACCAGTTGCTCGCGCGGCACGCTCTCGCGGACCGTCACCGGGACGCGCTCGAGGCCGGCTGCCTGGGCCGCCCGCAGCCGCCGCTCACCGGCGATGAGCTGGTAGCGCGGTTCGCCCGCGCCGGGTTCGGCGGGCAGCTCCGTCACGAGCAGCGGCTGGATCACGCCGTGCTCGCGCACCGACGCGGTGAGATCCTCGAGCGCATCGTCGTCGAAGGCCGTGCGAGGCTGCTCCGGGTTCGGCGTGATCGAGTCGACCGGCGCCTCGTGGACGGTGCCGAGCGCGGCCTGCTCCGCCCCGGCAGTCGTGTCGGGGATGAGCGCGCTCAGGCCCCGGCCGAGGCCTCGCGGCATGTCCGAGGGCCTACGTGTGCTCTGTCCCTGTCCGTTGGTATCCACCATTGGATGCCTCCGCGATGGGGAGTGCGAGTTGTTCGAGCAGCTCGTCGGCAAGCTCCTCGTAGGCCACTGCGCCACGTGAGCGCGGGTCGTAGCGTTGGATGGGCAGCCCGTGGCTGGGGGCCTCGGACAGCCGCACCGAGCGCGGGATGACGCTACGGAAGGTGTTGTCGAAGTGCTCGCGCACCTCGGCCTCCACCTGGTGCGCCAGGTTCGTGCGTCCGTCGAACATGGTGAGCACGATACCGCGCACGAGCAGTTCGGGGTTGAGGTTGCGTCGCACCAGCTCGATCGTCTGCGAGAGGTGCGCGAGTCCCTCGAGGGCGAGGTACTCCGCCTGCACGGGGATCAGCACCTCGTTCGCCGCCGCGAGGGCGTTCACCGTGAGCAGGCCGAGCGAGGGCGGGCAGTCGATCAGCGTCACGTCGTAGCGGTCGGCGACCGGTTCGAGGGCGCGCCGCATCCGGAACTCGCGCGCCATCATCGAGACCAGCTCGACCTCCGCACCCGCGAGGTGCAGCGTCGCCGGGGCGAGGTCGAGGCCCGGCGTGCCAGTCGCGACGATGGCGTCGGCGAGCGCGTGCTCGCCGACGAGAGATTCGTACAGGCCGGGGGCGTCGCGACGAGCGCCCTGGCCGAGTCCCGAAGTGGCGTTGGCCTGCGGATCGGCGTCGACGAGCAACGTGCGGAGTCCTCGGGCGGCGATGCCGGCGGCCAGCGATACCGCGGTAGTCGTCTTGCCGACGCCGCCCTTCTGGTTCACCACGGCAATCGTGACGCTCACCGCGCCGCCCCCTCGGTAGTCGCGAGAGGCGGCAACCGCACCGGCCCGACGTGTTCGACGGTGGCCGCCGCGGCCCCCCCGGCGGGGAGGGCCGCCCCCCCCGCCCCCCCCCGGGTAGCGGGGGGAGGCGGCACCCCCCCCGGCCCGACGTGTTCGACGGGGGCCGCCGCGACCCGCGCGGCGAGGACGCCCGCGCGCTCGTCGGTCGCGCCGCAGGTGAGGGCCGCGGTGAACGCCGCTGCAAAGGCGTCGCCCGCCCCGGTGGTGTCGACGGGCGTCGCGGGTGCGGCCTCAACGTGCAGCACCTCGTGGCCCGCGCGGTACACGTCCGCGCCCCCGGCGCCGCGCGTCACGACGACGCGCGCACACAACCTCGCGAGGTCCTCGACCGCTCCGCCGGGCCATGGCGCGACCTCCTCGAGCGACAGGAACACCGACGTGCGCTCGTCGCAGGCGGCGCGCAGCGCCGCGGCCGGTTCGTCGAGGAGCGTGACGACACCGTCGCGCGCCACCTGGCGCTGTAACCCTTGTGCCACAAGGGCGATCCGGGATGCCGACCGTGCTGCGAACGACTCGATATCGATGTCGTCGGGCAGCAGCGGGGCAAGGATCAACGCGTCGGCGTCGCGCCACGAGGAGGGCAAGTCGCCTGCGGCGAGCGCCCGGTCAGGCGTCGACAGGACGCGCAGCCGGCGCTCGGCGCCTTCCACGTCATGCGCGAAGCTGAGAGTCGTCGCGCCTGATACGTACGTATGTTCGTGCGTTGCGAATGCGTCGATGGCGGTGCCGGGCGGGGCCGATGTGAGTATGCGAGCGCGGATGCCGAGTGCTTCGAGTGCGCGTGCCGCGTAGGGCGCCGAACCGCCGGGGCGCGTCGCACTGCCGAAGCGGTCCTCGGTGACCGCTCCCACCACGACGGTCTGCGGCGGTGCGCGGCGTGCTTCGCTCATACGCGGCGGCCGACGTGTCCGATCTACCGCTCCCCGGCCGCGTCCTCCTCGGAGTCCTCGTCTGCCCCTTCGACGACGTCGTCCTGGTCGGCCTCGACATCGGGACTGTCGTCCATCATGCCCTCGTCCCGAGCGTCGTCCTCGGCGTCTTCGTCGCCGTCGGAGTCCTCGTACTCGCCTTCGCTGAGGTAGTCGTCGGCGCCGGGCTCGCCCGGCATGACCTCGACCTGGCGGTCGCTGCCGCGCCCCACGCTCTCGGTCGCGACACCGGGCTCCTCGCTCAGCGCGAGGTGGATGATGCGCCGCTCGGCGGCGGGCATCGGTTCGAGGGTGATCACGTCGCCGGTCTCGCGCACCTCGTCGGCCACGCGGTGCGCCATCTCCACGAGCGAATCCTCGCGGCGGCGGCGGTACCCTTCGACGTCCACGCCGAAGACCATGTCCTGGTCGTCGTAGTTGCGGCCGACCATCACGTTCAGCAGGTACTGCAACGAGCCGAGCGTCTCGCCTCGCCGCCCGATCAGCAGCCCCAGGTCGTCCGAGGCGTCCTCGGTCACACCCGTGATGTCGAAGATCTGCGTGACCCGGCCCTCGCCGTCGCCCGGCGTCTCCGGCTCGCGCGCCTCGATCTCGGTGTCCTCGAGGCCGAGCAGCGTCAGCAGGTCGCGCAGCGAGCGCCCTGCGAAGTCGACCTCGTCCTCGGCGTCCGAGGAGGGCTGCAGCGGCGGGTCATCGGGTGCGCCGGGTACCGTCGTCGGCGCCTCGACGGCCGGACCGCGCGGCTCGCCGCGCTCGCCGCGGCCCCCCCCGGCCCGGCCCCCGCCGCCCCCCCCCGCTCGGCGCGCATCGCGCCCCGGGGCCGCCGTCGTCGGCGCCGCCCTCTTCGCGGGCGCGTTCGCGGCCTTCGCGGATCTGGTCCTCGCGGGTGTTGCCATCGCCGCCTTGCGCCTCGCCGCCGGACCGGCCCTCCCCGTCGCCGCGCCCCCCGCGGCCGCCACCTCCGCCGCGCCCGCCGCGGCGACGACCTCGACGACGACGCCGCGGGCGTCCTTCGCGCTCGCCGTCGCCTCCACCGCCGTCGCCATCGCCACGGCCTCGGCTACCACCGCCGCCGCGCCGGGCGGGCGCACCGGCGGCGACCCCGGAAACCGCGTCGCCATGGGTGGTCACGCGAACAATCGCGTCCTCGCCGCCGATGCCGAAGAAGCCGCGGCTACCTTCGCGAATCACCTCGACGTCGACGCGGTCGCGGCTGACCCCGAGTCTGGCGAGCGCCCGCTCGACGGCGTCGTCGACTGTTCGCCCGCTGACCTCTTCGACCGTCATTTGTCTCCCCTGTCTGTGCAGTCTCCTCGTCCGCCCCGGCGGTGGCCGCCTCGGGCGCATCGTCATCGTCATCAGCGCGGGTGGTGGCTGAGCCGCCCCCGCTGCCCGCGGGCGCCCGCGCCGGCAGGGCGGCCCGCCCCCGCACCCCGTTGGGGGGGAGGGCGCCCCCCCCGAAAGGGCCGGGGGGCCGCACACCCGACGCGCTCCCGCACCAGGTTGGGGATGAGCGAGCCCCACGTGAAGTCGCCGGGGCCCACGAACACCCACTGCAGCACCAGCCCAATCAGCGTGCTCGCGGCCCAGTACAGCCCGAGCCCGGCCGGCACCACCAACGCGAACCACCCGAACATCGCGGGCAGCATCCACTGCATCATCTGGTTCATCTGTGCCTGCTGCGACCCCGGCCGCGACAACGAACGCGCCGAGGAGATCCGCTGCGTGAGCCACATCGAGGCGAAGATCACGACCACGAGTATCACGTTGCCGTTCGCCGACAGGTCCATCCCGAGGAAGCCGGTGTCGAATGGCAGCGCCGCCTGCACGATCTGGAAGTCGTAGAGCCGGTCGCCGAGCTTCAGCACGTCCTCGGGGTGCTGCGACAGCGTGGTGCGGATCACGATGTAGAGCCCGATGAAGATCGGGAACTGGATGAGCTGCGGGCCGAGGCACCCCAGCGGGTTCACCCCGCCGCGGATCGACTTGCGCGCGCGGTTCACGGCGCGCGTCGGCGCGTCGGTCAGCTCGACGGAGTGAACGCGCGAGAGGTGGCGCTCGTACTCCTTGATGATCTCGTCCTTGTTGGTGTCCTGCGTCTTCCAGTCGCACTCCACCGGGTGACCGAGCACGTTGGCGGCGACGCCCGCGCCCTCGCAGGTGAGGGTCTTGCGGCGGTAGAGCTTCATCTGCTCCTCGGAGCGCCGCTTCGGGTCCTTGTAGCGCTTCTGGATCGCCTCCATGTCGGGCTGCATCTCCTGCAGCCCGCGCGCGGCGCGCAGCGTGCGCAGCGTCAGCGGGAAGGTCACCACGCGCGTGAGGACCGTGAACGCGAGGATGGCGACGCCGTACGACCCGAACGACAGGACGGTCAGCAGGACCATCAGGTTGATCAGCGGGTTCTCGAGGAACGTCTGCCAGACGGCGCCGATGGGGAGCATGGCCGGCTAGTTCCCCTCGAAGACGACACTCGCCGTCCCGCTTCGGGGATCGACGGAGATCAGGTCGCCGCGGTCGGTGACGTACAGGATGGCTGATTCTAGCACCAGTGGATCGCCGAGCAGAGCACCTTCGGCGAGCGTCTCCTGCCACTGCCGCACGCCGGTCGACGGGTCGAGGCCGAACAGCACGCCCTCGCGCAACGCGACGACGAGCACGCCGCCCGCGAGCACGGGCTGTGCGCGGATCTCGCCGTCGACCTCCCGGAACTGCCACAACTCGTTGCCGCTGCGGGCGTCGAGCGCGTAGACGGAGCCATTCGTCGTGCTCGCGTAGAGCGTGTCGCCATCGATGAGCGGTCGCGCCCAGAACCAGGCGTCACCGTCGAAGCGCCAGCGCTCGGCGCCGTCGGCGAGCACGTCGAGGGCGTACATGCGGCGATCGAGCGCGCCGACGTAGAGCGTCTCGCCGTCGAGCAGCAGGTCCCCGGCCACGGCGCCATCGAGTGCAAGCGTCCAGAGTTCGCCGCCGTCGCGGTCGACCGCGCGCACGCGGCGGTCGAGGCCGGCGACGTAGATCGCGGCGCCGCCCACCTCGGGCCGCGCCCAGAAGCGCTCGCTGCCTGCGGCGATGGTCGCGCCCGTGGCGCCGGTCTCGGCGTTGACGGGCAGCAGCTCGCCACCCTCGGTCGGCACGTAGAGGATGCCGCCGTGCAGGACGGGGGTGCCGACCACGCGCTCCGGCAGGTCGCGGAGCCACACAACGCGGGGCCCGTCGCCGGAGACGTCGACGGCGAGAGCCTGGCCGGAGAAGGCGGCAAGGTAGACGACCCCGCCATCGACCACCGGCGTCGCGTAGAACGCCTCGAGGTCGTCCAGGTCGTCGCGGTCGACGCCCGCGGGCAGCGCGGCGTCCTCGGGGAAGCGCCACGCGATGCGCGCGGGGCCCTCGCCGAGCTGGATGGCGGTGAATTCGCCGCGCTCCGGCTGCACCAGCACGAGCCCCTCGGCCTCGACGGGCGCGGCCCAGCCGTCGGGGCTGCCGAGGTCCGTGGCGCAGCCGGCGGCAAGCAACACGAGCAGCGCCAGCGCGCCGATGAGCGGCGCACGGGAGTGCGCGCGCAGACAATGTTTCACGTGAAACATCGTGCGGAGGACATCGAGTGATCGCGTGCGGTTCAGTGCGCTTTCGACTCTTCAGGTTCGCCTGCCGGGATGCGCCCGGCGGCGATGTGCGCCTCGTGACTGCCTCGGGACGGCGGGACCGGATCGTAGCCGCCCGCGCGGCCGGGGTGACAACGCCCCAGCCTGCGCACGGCGAGCCAGACGCCCCGCCACGGCCCGTGGCGATCGATGGCTTCGTATGCGTATTGCGAACATGTGGGCTGATAGCGGCACGTCGGGCCCGTCTGCACCGAGATCGACCGCTGGTAGAAGCGGACAGCGGCCAACATCAGCGCCTTCACGTGCGCTCATCCGTTCTGGCGAGCGCCTCGGTGACCGTTTCATCGATGGCCGCGCGCAGCTCCTCGAAGCTCGCGTCGACAATGCGGGGATTGGCGGAAATCAGCACGTCGAAGCCGCCTTCCGGTGGCAGTGCGCGCATCAGTTCACGTAACCGACGGCGGATGCGGTTGCGGACCACGGCGCCGCCGACCCGGCGACTGACCGCGAACCCGCAACGGATGTGGCCCAGTCCGTTGCGGCGGACCCGCACGGTGAAGAGCCGGTGCCGCCTCGCGCTCCCGCGACGCGCCAGCGCGTCGAAGTCCGCGGCACGCCGCAACGACTCGAGCGGCGGCCGGGCGATCGGTGTGTCGGGACGGGCAGGCGCTTCGGCGGCCGATGGCATGGCACGGACCGCAGCCGTGACTAGACCGCGAGGCGCGTGCGCCCGCGTGCACGCCGCCGCCGGATGACCTCGCGGCCGCCGCGCGACGACATCCGCGCGCGGAAGCCGTGCTTGCGCTTGCGCGGGAGTCGCTTGGGCTGCCAGGTCCGCTTCGGCACGCGGCCGCTCCTTCGTGCACCTGCTCACGAGGTGGAATCCGAGTATAGGGTCGCCTGTCGCGCGCGAGCAATCGCGCACCCCGCATCCGGGCGCGCACGCAGCGGGCAGTGTTGGTAGACTCGCCGCACACGGGCGGTACAGCGGTGCAACCGTGCAGTACGAGGAGCGGACGGATGCAGGTGGCGACACACCTGAGCGCAGTACGCGGGCGACTGCTCGCGGCGACCCTCGGCGTGGCGGCGGCGGCGTTGCCGTACGTCGCGGCTGCTGAGCACGACCCCTCGCGAGCCCTGGCGGTGCCGGGTGACACGGGCACCGTCGTCGCGCTGACCGCGCTCGGCATCGTGGCGCTGTTCGGCGTGACGTCGGTGGCGTTCCTGTACCGCAAGCAGCGCGGCCTGAGCTGGGACTACCAGCTGCCGGACGGTGCGCTGTCCGAGGGCCAGGGCGAGCCCGCCGACCACGACAGTCACTAGACGCCGCACGGCCGCGGCGAACCTCGAACGGCCGTGAGGCCCATCGAGCGAGGGGGATGAGATGCTGGAACCAGGCGCACAGATGCCGGAGTTCTCGCTCCGCGATCCGGACCGGGAGCGATTCACCAACGAGAACCTGATGGGGGAGATCGCAGTCGTTGCCTTCTACCCCATGTCCTTCACCGGTGGCTGAACGATGGAGATGGAGGGCTTCCAGTCGCGTCTCGCGGAACTGGCAGCCCTCGGAGCCCGCGTGGTGGGCGTGAGTTCAGACACCTGGGCGACGCAGGGAGCGTTCGCCGAAGCAATCGGGGCCGAGTTCCCGATCCTGTCCGACTGGCCGAACTATCGGACCATCGAGGCCTTCGGCGTCGGCGTCGAGCGCGGCCCGACGGCGATGCGCGTGACGTTCGTCTTCGACGCCAACGGCGTGCTGGCCGAGCGCTTCGAGGAGCAGGGCGACATGGACGCGCACTCGGCGTTCGCCCTGGAGGCGGCGCAGCGGCTCAACGCCTAGCCGCTGGACCCCTCCCGGCGCCGGACGACGGACCCGCCGGAGCTACCGCGCACGGCGCGGCTCCGGACGGCATGCTTGAGGGCCGCTCTCGCGGCCCTCTTGTCCTACGATCCGACTGCTGCGTGGCCCGACAGCCCGAAGCGGGCGTTGAGCGGGCTAGGTCTCGAGCGGCTGTCCGCCTGCCAGCGCCTCGTCGATCTCCGTGAGGCGCTGCTCAAGCATGTCGAGGCGCTCGCTGAGCTCGCCTCGCATCTCGACGAGCTGCTCGATCTTCGGGCCGACGACCTCGAGCTGGCGACGCACCGCCACGATCACCTGCTCGACGCGTTCGCGACGCTCCGGCAGGTCACGGTCGGGGCGGAACGTGGCGCGGATCTGCGCGCGCAGCTCCTCGGCCTCCACCATCTCCTTGATCTCGGCGAGGGTGAAGCCGAGCAGGCCCTGGAGCTGCTTGATCAGCTCGACGCGGCCAATATCGGCCTCGGAGTAGAGCCGGAAGCCGCCTTCCATGCGGTCGGCGGGCGTGACCAGCCCGCGCTCCTCATAGAAGCGCAGCGTCCGCTGGGTGAGCCCGGTGCGCTGCGCGACCTCGCCGATCTGGAATTCGGGTTCGGTCGACAGTGAAGCATCGGTGACTTCGCTGGTCATGGGCGGCATCCTAGGTAGCGGTTGCAGGCCCGGTCAACCGGCCCACACGCGTGACGGTCCCCGATTACCGCGGCTCGTCGTCGTCCTCGTCCATCGGCCCCGCCGCGGCAGACGGCACCAAGGCGTTCGGGCGGTCCTCGCGGCGCTCGCGCGGCGCGGGTACGGCAGCCGCCGCGGCGACCACCGCTTCGACGGCCCCGGCATCGCCCGAGACCAGCGCCACGAGCGCGCCGGCGTCCCGCCACACCTCGAGTTGTGTCGCGTCCGCCGAGGCGTCGACGGGCACGATCAGCGGCTTGCGGGTGAGCTCGGCGATGCGCCGCGTGAGCAACTGGTCGCGCACGGTCGCGGCCGCCCGCGCCGACGGCAGCAGGATCGCATCGAGGTCCAGTGGCTGGAGCAGCCGCAGCTCCTCCTCGGCGGCTGACGCGTCGGCGAGCAGCGCGACGTGTCCGAGCTCGGTGCGCAGCAGCGCCGCGGCCTCGGTCTGCGCGTCGTCGAAGACGAGGAAGTCCGCGCCCGCTTCGATCAGTGCGTCGGCGGCGTCGCTCGTGGCAGCCTCGATGCGCGCGCCGACGGGGCGGCCGTCGGCGGCCTCCACGGCCGCCTCGATGCCCTCCGCCTGGGACAGCAGGGCGTCGGCGCCGGCGGCGACCGCCCCCGAGGCGGCCTCGACGCCGTCGACGTCGGCGAGGACGAGGATGTGGCGCTGCGATTCGGTGGTCCGGCTGCGGGGTCCGAAGCCGAAGGGGGCGGACCGGCGCTCACGCGTGGAGCGGATGCGCTCGCGGAGTTTGCTCATGCGGGCGTACTCACGTTCAGGTGGGCGCGGAGTGCGCGCTGACGGGTGGGGCCTGGAGCCGGCGGGGGGATTCGAACCCTCGACCTGCTGTTTACGAAACAGCTGCTCTACCTCTGAGCTACACCGGCCTGTCGTCCGGCGTATAGCGTACCGCCGAGGCGCGCGACGGGGTAGGAAGTCGGCTGCCCGGACGACCGACGATCCGCCCGGCCACGAGAGCCCTGTCTCTCCCCACATGGCGCACGTCAGTTCCGTTATGCTTGGCGTGGCCGTACGACGCGATTGAGCCGACGCGACGCGTCCCGGGAGGCCTACGAAGGCATGACCACGCAACCCTCGGTCGCGCTCGCCGGCGACGGCGCGGATCCCGTTGCGCCCTTCGACCTCGACGCACCCGAGTGGTACGCCAACCGCGAGCTGAGCTGGCTCGACTTCAACGACCGCGTGCTCGCCGAGGCGCGCGACCGCCGCAACCCGCTGCTAGAACGGCTCAAGTTCCTTGCCATCACCGGCAGCAACCTGGACGAGTTCTACGCCAAGCGCATCGGCTGGCTGCGCCGCCTCGCGGAAGCCGACCCCAGCCAGCACACGCTCGACGGCATGTCGGTGGCCGACCAGCTCGCCGATTCGAAGCAGCGATGCCTGGCGATGCGCGAGGAGCTCGACGAGCTCTGGGCGCACGACCTGCGGCCCGCACTCGCCGCGGCGGGCGTCGAGATCGTCTCGTACGAGGACCTCGACCCCGGCGAGCGCGCCCAGCTGGAGGAGCACTTCAAGCGCGCGATCCTGCCGATCCTGACGCCCCTCGTCGTGGACCCCGCGCACCCGTTCCCATTCATCTCGGGCGGCAGCCTGTCGCTCGCCGTGGGCCTGCGGCAGCGCAACGGGATGACGCGCTTCGCACGCGTCAAGGTCCCGCCCAACCGCCCGCGTTTCGTGGACCTCGATGGCGGGCGCTTCGTGCCGCTGGAAGAGGTGATCGGCGCGCACCTGGGGCTGCTCTTCACCGGCGTCCAGGTCGTCGGATGGCACCTCATCCGCGTGCTGCGGAGCGCCGAGGTCGGCACGCCCGGTGAGGCGGCCGAGGACCTGCGAGAGCTGATCGAAAGCCAGATCGAGCGGCGGCGCCTGGCCGATGCCGTCGCGCTCGAATGCTCCTCGCGGCTCCCGTCGCTGCACCGCGAGCTGCTACTAGACGAGCTGGAGCTCGACGATTCCGATGTGATCGAGGTCGAGCACCTCGTCGACACGGCGGACCTCATGCAGATCGGGACGTTGCGCGCCGAGGAGCTGACGTTCGCGGGGTTCGCGCCCGCCATTCCGAGACCGTTCGTCAACGTCGAGGAGGACGGCCGGCTCTGGGAGACGCTCCGCGAGCGCGACCTGCTGGTCCACCACCCCTACGAGTCGTTCGACGCGACCGTCGTGCGCTTCGTCGAGCAGGCATCGCGCGACCCGCAGGTGCTGGCCATCAAGCAGACGCTGTACCGCACCTCGCCGGACTCGCCGATCCTCGAGGCGCTCATGAACGCCGCCGCCAAGGGCAAGCAGGTGGCGGTCGTCGTCGAGCTGACGGCGCGCTTCGACGAGGCGAACAACATCGAGTGGGCGCGCAAGCTGGAGGAGGCGGGCGTCCACATCTCGTACGGCTCACCTGACCTCAAGGTGCACAGCAAGATCTCGCTTGTCGTCCGCGACGAGCCCCCCGGCGTGCGGCTCTACGCGCACATCGGCACCGGCAACTACAACTCGGGCACCGCGCGGCTCTACACGGACATCGGCATGTTCACCTCGGACGAGGCGATCGGCGGTGACCTCGTGACGGTGTTCAACCACCTCACGGGCTCGTCGGAGCGCCCGGTGACGAACGAGCTCATCGTCGCGCCGACGATCCTGCGCGCCGAGTTCGAGCGCCGCATCCGACGCGAGATCGAGGCGGCGCGCGCGGGCCGGCCGGCGCGGATGGTGTTCAAGATGAACGCACTCGAGGACCAGGACTCGGTGCGGCTGCTCTACGAAGCCTCGCAGGCCGGCGTGGAGATCGACCTGATCGTGCGCGGGCTCTGCCGCCTGCGGCCCGGCATCCCGGGCCTGAGCGACCGCATCCGCGTGGTGAGCGTGATCGGGCGCTTCCTGGAGCACGCGCGCATCTACTACTTCGAGAACGGCGGGGAGCCCGAGTACTTCATCGGCAGCGCCGACCTCATGCAGCGCAACCTCGACGAGCGCATCGAGATCATCGCGCCGGTGCGCGAGCCGGACCTGCAGGCGCACCTCTGGGACGTCCTCCAGGTGCAGCTCAACGACCGGCGCCAGGGCTGGCGCCTGCACGACGAGACGTGGACCCGCGACGACGCCTGCACCGACATCGGCGCGCACGCGGACCTGCTGGAGCAGGCGCCCTTCACGTAGCCCATCGAGGCATCCTTCCTCGCACCTGCCGCGGCGACGCCACGCCTGAGCCTCGACGCGACCTCGCGCGCGTATCATCGGGGCGGGAGGCGGACGTGGCGGAAGCGCGAACCCCGGTGGGCCGGCCGGCGCTGGTCGCCGTCAGTGGCGTCGACTGCCCGCCTACGGGCTCGTGCCGCACGTGAACGCACCCACGCCATGACCACGCCGCGCCCTCCCGCGCGCATAACGCACGAGGCGCTCTACCTCTCCGAGGACGGCCTCGCCGCCCTCGAAGCACCTATCGACGGGCCCCGCGCGCCAATCGCCGCGGTCGCCTCGCAGCCTGCACGGCCGGTGAAGCAGGACCGCATCGGCGCGCTGCGGCTGCGCGACTTCCGCTTCCTGTTCATCGGCACCGTCACGTCGGGCTACGGCCAGTGGGCCACGATGATCGGGCTCGGCTGGCTCGCGTACGTGCTCTCGGGCGAGTCGGCGGCGCAGCTCGCGTGGGTCGTCGCCGTGGGCGGCGCGATGCGGCTGGTCTCGGCGCCGTGGATCGGCGTGGTGCTGGACCGCTACCACCGCCGCTCGGTGACGGTGTGGTCGACCCTCGCGAGCGCTGTGCTCGGCCTGGGACTGGGCGTGCTGGTCATCACCGACCTCGTCGCGTTCTGGCAGCTCTACGTGTTCTCGGCCCTCGAGGGCATCATCAGCAGCGCCAACCAGAACGTGCGGCAGACCTTCGTCTACGACGTCACGACGCCCGACACGCTCTCGAACGCGATCGCGCTCAACGCCATCGCGCAGAACCTCTCGCGCATCTCCGGGCCGCCGCTGGCAGGCGCGATGATCGGCCTGCTGGGGACGGCGTCGCCGTTCCTGTTCATCGCCGTGATGATGACGATCGCGACGTTCTTCACGCTGCTCATCAGCAAGACCACACGCCAGGCCGCCCTCGACACCGACAACCCGCTCCACAGCCTGTGGGTGGGCCTGCGCTATGTCGCGACCGACCGGCCCATGCTCGGCCTCTTCTTATCCGGCGCGGTACCGGGGATCTTCCTGTACCCGTACATCCCGCTGCTCCCCGTGTTCGCCGAGGAGGTGCTGGGCACCGGCTCGACCGGCTACGGGCTCCTCGCGGCGTCGGTCGGGTGGGGGTCGCTGACGGGGCTGCTGGTGCTGTCGTGGCTGGGCGACGTGCGCCACAAGGGCATCATCGCGATCTGGGGCCTGGTCTTCTACGCGGCCGCGCTGATCGTGTTCACGCAGTCGACGGTGTTCGTCCTGTCGTCGGCGATGCTCGTCGTGGCAGGCATCTTCCACGGCGTGGCGTTCACGGTGGCGCAGATCCTGGTGCAGGTGCTGGCGCGCGACGAGATGCGAGGGCGTGCGACGTCGCTGTTCCAGATGGGCTTCTCGCTCATGCCCGTCGGCGCCATCCCGATGGGTCTCGCGATCGAGGCGTGGGGTGCGGCGACGGCGGTGGGCGGGTTCATCACCGTGGCGTTCGTCTGGTTCGTGTTCATGGGCTTCTTCTGGCGCTCACTGCTCCGTGCGTGACCTTCGACACCACCCGGCCGTGATGTAGCCTGTGAGCTACACGTCGAGCGCTCGAGTTGGCCCGAGGCCTGTAGGAGATAAGGACAATGCCGCAGACGCAGACCACCGCGTGGGATCCAGCAGAGCACCTCGAGACTGAGGACGATGCAGTCGCCTACCTGAACGCCGCCCTCGATGACGGTGACTTGCCACTCATCGTGGCGGCCCTGGGCGACATCGCCCGAGCCCGCCGAATGACGGTCGTGGCCCACGAGGCGGGTCTGGCGCGAGAGAGCCTCTACAGGTCCCTGTCCGTCGATGGCAATCCCGAATTCGGCACAGTGCTCAAGGTCATGCGTGCCCTCGGGCTCCGCTTGCAAGCCGCAGGTGCCGCTTCAACGAACGAGGATTGAATCGCTCGCTTGCTACCGGCTACGGCATCCAGCTCCCGCCCGACACCGACACCACCTGTCCCGTGATCTGCCGCGCCTCGTCCGAGGCGAGGAAGGCGATGGTGTTCGCGACGTCCTCGGGTTCGCCGAGGCGACGCAGCGGCGTGGCCTCGGCCGACTCCTCGAGCGTCGTGCTGAGGTTGCGGCGCACCCACTCGGTCAGCGTCGCGCCGGGCGCGATGGCGTTGACGCGGATTCCGTGCGGCCCGAGCTCGTGCGCGAGCACCTTCGTGAAGACGTGCAGTCCGCCCTTGGTCGTCGCGTAGGCGACGCTGCCCGCGCCCTGAGCGCCGCCCGCCGTCGAGCCGATGTTCACGATCACCCCGGACGGCTGGCGGCCCTCCGCGATGCCGTCGCGCATCACCGGTGCGACCGCGGCGCTGCAGATGAACGCGCCCGTGAGGTTCACGCCCAGCACCGCGTTCCAGTCGTCGAGGGTGTGCTCGAGGATGCCGCCGCGACGGTTGAGCCCGGCGTTGTTCACGAGCACGTCGATGCGCCCCCAGCGCTCCACGACACGCTCGACGACGCCTGCGATGGCGTCGGGGTCGGTGACCGAGGCGAGCGCGGCCATGAACCGGTCCGGCTCGCGCGTCTCGCGCTCGGCGTGCTCCGCGATGAGCCGCTCGTGAGTATCGAGCACGCACACCGCGTAGCGCGCTTCGAGCAGCCGCTCGGCGGTCGCGAAGCCGAGGCCGCGGGCGGCGCCGGTGATGACGGCGACCGGGCGGTCCGCGTCGGCCGCCATCAGCGGCCCTGGAACTGCGGGTCGCGACGCTCGGCGAAGGCGCGGAAGCCCTCCTTGCCATCCTCGCTCGCGAGGAGCGTGAGCTGCGTCGCCCACTCGTACTCGAGGAAGTGCGTCATCGACATGTCCGTCGAGCGTTGGAGCATGCGGCGCACGCCGGTGTAGCCCATCGGCGGGCCGTTCGCGATCATGCGGCCGTACGCCAGCGCCTCGTCGACGAGCTGGTCGGCCTGCACGACGCGGTTCGCGATACCCCACTCGACGCACGCCTCAGCGTTCAGCAGGTCGCCGCTGTAGAACAGCTCGTGCGCCTTGGAGATGCCGACGAGCCGGGGCAGCCAGTAGGCTGCGCCGTAGTCTGCGGCCAGACCGCGCTTGATGAAGATCGAGCCCATGCGCGCGGTGTCCGCCACGAGCCGCACATCGCAGCAGAGCGCGACGCCGAAGCCCGCGCCCACCGCGGGCCCGTTGATCGCGCCGATGATCGGCACGTCGGACTCGGAGAACGCGAGCGTGAGGCGCGTCGAGTTGCCTCGGCGGTCCACGCGCTGGTGACGAGACGGCTCGCCGCCATCGCCACCGGCCCCGCCGATCTCGGCGCCGGCGCAGAAGCCGCGGCCGGCGCCGGTCAGCACCATCGCGTACACGTCATCGCGCGTGCTCGCCTCCCCAATCGCATCCTCGAGCAGCGCCATCATCTCGACGCTGAGCGCGTTCATGACCTCGGGCCGGTTGATGGTGACGAGCATGACGCCGTGCTCGTCGACGCTGGTGAGGATGTGGGGTTCGTCGGACATGCGGGGCTCCTCGGCGGTGCAGGGTGGGCGTGGTGGTTGTTGCGGGGGACGGTAGCACGGAGGCGGGAGCGTGCCAGCGCCACGCGCTATGCTTCGCGTGATGACGAATACGACGGAACTCGAAGCGCTCATCGCGCGGCTCGTCACGATCGACTACTCGCAGGGCAGCGAGCAAGCGACGCGTGAAATGGCGGTCAATCCTGTCATAGGCGCACTCGGTTGGGACACGTTCGACCCGAACGAAGTTGCGCGCGAGTACTCGGTCCGTGGCGGGCGCGTCGACTACTGCCTGCGGGGGCAGGGAAGCAACCTCGTCCTAGTCGAGGTGAAGAAGGCCGGAACCGACCTTACCGAGCATCAAGAACAACTCCTACGTTACGCATTCGCCGAAAGCGTGCCCATGGCCGCCCTCACTGACGGTCTCGCATGGTGGCTGTACCTGCCCAAGGCTGGTGGGAGCTGGGAGCAGCGGCGGTTCTTCCGGGTCAGTTTTCTGGAGCACACGGCGGCGCACGCGGCATCGGCACTGAACCGCTTTCTCGAGCGCGAAGCGTCGATCAGTGGAGCAGCACTCGACGAGGCACAACGGGAGTTCGAGAGCCAAGAGCGCGATCGACAGGTCCGCGCTGCGCTTCAGGATGCATGGCTTGACGAACTGCGCGATCCCGGGAGCCTGCTGCACGACTTGCTTGCCGAACGCGTTCGGAATCACACAGGCCTCGACCCTGACTCCGGGACGATCGCCGAGTTTCTTGGGGGCATCGCCGGAGGCGCGAGCGCCGAACATGCAGTGCTTCGTGTTGACGCGGAACCTACCAGGGGCGGAGCACCACCACAGCCGACGCCCATGGGGCCGACGCGCGAGGAGCCCAAGAGCTTCAAGGGCCGTCGACCCGTGGCGTTCCGGCTCGACGGCACGCGGCGTGAAATCAGGAGCTGGCGCGAATTGTTAACTGAATTGTGTGAGCGACTCGCAAAGGGCGCGGAGGCTGAGTTCGTCGAAAGCGTAACACGGCCGGAAGGCCCGTCATATTTCAGATCGTCGGCTCCAGACTCGCCCTACTGGGTTCCCATCGCCAACACCGGACTCTACATCTACGTGAATATCACAGGCACCACCGCAGCCGACCGCGCTCGTCGAATCGTGGCAACTGTGCGCGGCTCTGCCGAAGGGTTCGAGATCGAGACCCAGCTCCGGTCCTCGGAACCAGAACCTCCGCGCGAAGAGCCCGGACCTGCGAGCTTCATGGGCAGGCAACCGACAGCATTCTGGCTTGATGATGCCCGCCATGAGGTGACGCGTTGGCGCGCCCTACTCCAAGAGGTCTGCGGCCTCATGGCGGCAGCATCTGGATCTAGCTTCGGGGACCGCGTTAGTCGCATCAGGGGCACGACACGCCCGTACTTCAGCAGAGACCCAGAGATCCTATCCAGCGCGGTCAGCATCAAAAACTCCGACCTGTTCGTCGAAGGCAACTTCAGTGCTGACGCCTGCGTGCGCCTCGCTCGCAGCGTTCTTGTTGCCGTTCGAGGCAACGACGACGGTTTCAGCATCGAGCTCGCCGAGTAGCCCACCACCGACCCGCTAGCCCCGCGAGAGTCTGAGCCCACGTCGCGGTATAGTGGGTTGCAGACTCAACTGACGCTCCCGTATACGTCACGGTCCTGGCGCGCCCGATGTCGGCGCGCCACCCGGTAAGTTGCTTCGCGTGGAGCGCACCGAGAGGACTCGCGGTGACGGATTTCGTCGCCCGCTACGTGGGCTCGAAGTTCTTTTATGGCTGGCTGATCATCATCGCCGGGTTTGGCATGTTCATGCTCGGCGGCGGCTTGCTCATGCACGCCTTCGGCACGTACGTGAAGCTCCTGGAGGCCGACTTCGGCTGGAGCCGCACCGAGCTCTCCATCGCCTTCTCCATGCAGCGCATCGAGAGTGGCTTCCTCGGCCCCATCCAGGGCTGGATGGTCGACCGCTACGGCCCGAGGGCCGTGATGCTCATCGGCATGGTGCTGTTCGGCTTCGGCTTCATCGCCTTCAGCTTTATCGACTCGCTGCTGTGGTTCTACGTCGTGTTCGTGATCATGGCGACGGGCCAGAGCTTCGGCTCGATGATGAGCCTGTCCGTCTCACTCGTGACCTTCTTCCGTCGCCGCCGCGGCCTCGCGCTCGGCATCGTCGGTACCGGGATGGCGACGGGCGGCCTGGTGCAGCCACTCGTCGTCGCGGGCCTCGAGGCATGGGGGTGGCGCCAGATGGCGTTCGTCTCCGGCATCATCATCCTCGCCGTCGGTCTGCCGCTCGCGAGCCTGGTGCGACACCGCCCGCAGGAGCTCGGGCTGCTGCCCGACGGCGATGAGCCCGGGCGCCAGGCCGGCGCGAACGGCGCCTCCGAGGGCGGCCCACAGTACCTCGAAGAGGTGAGCTTCACGGCGCGCGAGGCGATGCGCACGCGCTCGTTCTGGCTGCTCTCGATCGGCCATGCGGCGGGACTCATGACCGTCGGCGCGATGCTCGTGCACTTCGTGCCGCACGTCACCGAGCAGCTCGAGGTCTCGCTCGGCACGGCGGCGCAGATGGTGACGCTGATGACGGCGATGCTCGTCATCGGCATGGTCGGCTCCGGCTGGCTCGGTGACCGCATCGACAAGCGCGCGATCATCGTGGTGGCGATGTTCGGGCACCTCACGGCGATGTTGATCATGGCCTGGGCGTCGGCGGTGCTCCTCGTCGCGCTGGCAGCCGCGATCCAGGGCGTGTCGTGGGGGGCGCGAGGGCCGCTCACGCAGGCGTTGCGCGCCGACTACTTCGGGACCGCGTCGTTCGGCAAGATCATGGGGTTCTCGTCGATCATCATCATGATGGGGATGACGATCGGCCCGCTCGCGGCCGGAGCGGTCTACGACCTGACCGGCTCGTACACCCCGGCCTTCATCTTCATGGCCATCGTCGTGGCGTTCGGCTCGCTGTGCTTCATCTTCTCGAACAAGCCGGCGCCCCCCTCGGGGGTTCCGACATCACATGCTGGGCTGCAGCCCGAGCGCACAGAGGCCGCCGTCGCCCGGTAGAGCCGCAGGCTGGGAACCGAACGCCAGCGGCGGCCCGTGCCCCCCTCACCCTCACCCTCTCCCCCTCCAGGGGCGAGGGGATCAGATCGGGCGCGCTCTTCCGAACGTGGGAGAGAGGGCGGCAGTCGGGGGCCTCTAGGGTTCGAGGCCGAGCTGGCGGCGCCGCGCGTGCTTGTGGGCGTGTTCGGCGGCGTCGCGGAAGGTCTCGCCGCAGTCCGTGCAGACCTCGACGGACCGGAAGCCGCCCGCCGGCGCGACACCCGCGATCGACCACAGCCGCCACTCGTCGAGGGCGCGCTGCTCCGGGTCGTCGTCGGTGTCGCCGGGGCCGAGTTGCCAGCGGTCGCGGCGCTGCGTCTCGATGGTCGTCGTGCCGCCGGGGTCGGACGCGTCACGGTGCTCGCAGCGCCAGTAGCAGCCCTCGGGGCAGTAGTTGGCGGGGAGCGCGCCGGTCATGGGCGCGATGATACGCCGATCGAGCAGGCGGCGGTCAGGCCCATTCGGGCGGGCGCGTGAAGGAGCCGCGCGCGTCCGTGAGCGTCTCCGGGAACTGGCACTCCGCGAGGAGCCTCCGGCGCGGGTTTGTGTTGGTGATGCGCCGATCAAAGGTCGCGACATCCGCGAGTTCCTTGCTCGGACGCCTTGACCGGCGACCCCCGCCGCCGTTTGCGATCGGCAACACGACCCCAACAGTGAGATCAAACCGCGCGCGGACCTGGCGAATGGGTTCTACAAGGTCAGAATCGTTGGAAACGACGAGCGCAGCCTCGCAATCTTGATCGAATGCATCCAGTAACAGATGCGTGGCGAGGTTGACGTCGGTCCCCTTCTCCTCGGTCTTGAGCACGGGAACCCGACCGCGCCCATCGGCCCGGACCATTATTGCTCGCGACACCAGGAAGTGGCCGTAGTGAATCGAAAGATCGGGAAGCGTCCGGAGAGCGCGAATGTACGCCGCCTGACGCTCCGGCGCTGTTGGGTCTGCGGGCAGCGGGCGAACCCTCGCCGTGAAGTAGCGGACACGATGCACTTCGTCGCCGGGTCCCAGCAGCTCGCGGGCCAGCCGTCGGATGTCCAACCAGCGGTACGGCCTGCCCCGGAGCGCCCCGTAGTAGAGGTTGAAGCCATCGACGTAGACATTGAACCGCATGCAGGAGCCCATGTACCCGCAAGGCCCCCTGACGGGGGCCTCACTACCCACACGGGCGGACCGAGTGGGGGGGTACGACCATAGTCCTGCGCGGCCGCCGCCCTGTCAATACACAAGACGCATTATCCGGATCCGGATATGGCCCCTACACCAGCGTCAGCGGCGCTCCGACACGCTCCGCGACGGCGACCGTGCGGTCGTGCTTCGTGGTGTCGCCGGAGCGGGCCATCGAGACCAGCTCCGAGATCTTGTGGGTGCACTCGCCGTTGATGTCCTGGTGGCCGCACACGTTGCAGGGGTCGCGCTTGCAGTCGAGCGTGATCTCCTCGTT
>MKWU01003199.1_pt1 | contig 22207 bp, 12 predicted proteins | sample 809101 | NCBI WGS metagenome assembly MKWU01 (sample SAMN05860141, study PRJNA318959) | sponge metagenome | host: Aplysina aerophoba | place: Slovenia: Piran, Adriatic Sea, Gulf of Piran | collected 2013-05-07 | reverse complement strand
GCCGGGTCGGCGCGGTCCGCCAGCACGAGACACTGGTGCAGATGCAGAAGCGGGGGTCGCTGTCGCCGGCCCGCCGGGCCCTGATCGACGAGATGGCCGAGGTGATGGTGGATGCTTCCATCTGCGGGCTCGGCCACACCGCGGCCTCGGCCGTCCGCTCGGCCCTGTCGCTGGGCCTGATAGCGTCGCCGTGATGGTAGGCCTGCCTCATGATGGCCGCCTAACTCCTCGGCGATCTCGGTGTTCGTAGCCGGACCGTCAGACAGCTTCGAGGATAGGCGCTTCCAGCCGACGCTTCGCTCAGGTCCCGCGCTCTGCGGGCCAGTAGCCTTCAAGCGATGCTCACCGACACCCTCGCCGCGCCAAGCGTCGACGACGCCCGCCGCGCCAGCCGTGAACTAGTCGACGCAGGCGCGTCCCGGGTGCTGCTGTTCGGATCGGTCGCCCGCAACCAGGCCGGCCCCGACAGCGACATCGACCTGGTGGCCATCTTCGACAACCTCGACTACACTCACCGCCTCCAGCGTCAACTCGACCTGCAGACCGCGGCGCAGGCCTCCAGCGGGCATCGGGTGCAGGTCCACGTCACCGACTGGCCCGAATGGGTCCACCGCACCCGCCGGGTCTCGGCGTCCTTCGAGGCCGGCATCGCCGCCAACACGGTGGTCCTCTACGCCCGCCCGGCCACCGACGTCGCCTGGGGCAAGGAGATCGGCTTGGCCACAGACAACACCCAAGAAGCCCTCGGCCGCCTCGACGAAGCCATCAAGGCCCTCAACGACCTGCTCGGCCACACCCGCCTCGGCGAACTCGAACAACAGGCCCTCGTCGCCGGCGACCGCGCCTCGGTCGACCACTACCGCCACTGGCGCCTCATCAACGTCTGCCAAAGCGCCGCGATGGCCATCGAGACCTCCCTCAAATCACTCGCCGCGCTCACCGGCGAACCCGTCAGACGCGCCCACGACATCGACTACCTCCTCACCCGCACCGGCCCCCACACCGGTGCCGCCCGAGCCGCCCTCGAACCCCTCGCCACACCCCGACCCGACACCGAAGGCAACCTCTACCACCACGTCACCATCTGGCGCGCCGCCGGCGCCTACCTAGCCGACCACCCCGAGATCGACCTCGCCGCCACCACCCGCCTCGCGCCCGGCCTCGCCACAGCCGCCGCCCAGATCGTCACCACCGCCGCCGCACAGATCGCCCACACCGTCGAGGACCCCACCGCCGTACAGCCCGCCCAGCAAGTCATCGCCGCAGTAACCGCCGCGCTCAACAACCGCAACCTCATCGAGGGCCATGCCCACGGCCGCACCATCACCCCCACCGACCACGGCCCAGCCATCACCTGACCATGCCCACCGAACAACCCGCCAGACAGCCGACCCCAACGGTGCCCGATCCCTCCATGACGTCCCCGACATCGAGCCGGGGGGGGGGGCTTGGGGCGACGCGCCCGGGCATCGGCGGCGTCCTGGGCGGCCTCGGCGTCATAGCCGTCGCGTCCACCGCCGCGATCGAGCTCGCGATGGATCGTCGAGTGGTGCCTGCGGTGGCGTCGCGCGATCCCGAGCGGCACCGGTGCCTGCCTGTGCCATCGCCTCGACGCGCACGCGTTCCTCTGCGGTGAGCCGCTGTGCCATAACGTGTACCTCCACCGGTTGGATGCTGACCTGTACAACCGGCCATCATGGCCGATCTGTCGCATCCACCGGTGGAGTTCGCCGATCCTTGGAATGACGACCGACGAGATCGATATCTGGAGGTAGGACCATGAGGATCATCAACACCAGGCTCGTGAGGGCGCTGGCTGGGGCCGTCGGTGCGGTGGCCCTGTTGGCTGCTGCCTGCAGCGACGGTGACGGCGGCGAGGTTGCCGAGCCCGCGGTGACGGCGGACACCGAGCCGGGCGCGGTGCAGGATCCCGAGGCCGGCGCGGACGCTCCCGAGCCGGTGGCCGAGGAGCCCGAGCCGGTGGCGGATGACACCGAGCCGGTGGCCGCGGTCACCGAGCCCGAAGCAGGGCCGGAGGAGGCGCCGCCGGAGGTGCAGGACGAGCCTTTGGGGCCGCCGTATGTGGCCGAGTTGGCGTGGGGCAATTTCGAGTTGGCCGAGCGGATCGCGGCCAAGTTGGAGGCCGGGGAGCGGCTGAACTTCGTGGTCTCTTTGGTTGAGACCGGCGAGGGCTCCGCGGCGGCGGCGTTGGGGCACGGCTGGTCGCAGGGCGCGGGCGAGGCCGCCGAGGTCTATGACGCCGATGTCAACGCTCGGGTGGTCGGCCCCAACTCCGCGGACGCGGAGGCGCAGGCGGGCATCATCGAGTCGCTGGTCGCGTCGGGCGACATCGACTGTCTGGCGGTGCAGACGGCCGGGCTGCGGTTGTTGACGGGCGCTGTCGACGCCGCGGTGGAGGCGGGTGTGCCGGTGTTCGCGGTGGGTGGCGACAGTCCCGACTCCAAGCGGTTCGCGTTCTTCGGGATCGACGCCTACGAGGCGGGCCACGCCCTCGGCCAGCAGGTCGGCGAGTGGGCCGCGGCCGGCGGGTTGTTGATGCGCCGGGGCGGGGTGCTCACCGGCGACGCCGGCGATCAGCAGTCCTTCGATTTGATGCGGGGCTTCGTGGCCGGGTTCGGCGAGATCCACTCCGGCCTGGAGTGGGTCAACACCCCCACCGATGTCGAGTCGTTGGGTTTCGAGCCGTTCGCGGTGTACGACGCGACCGAGGCGTGGGTGCTCGACAACCTCGACGCCGACATCGTGTTCCACACCGACGCGGGCCTCGAGCAGCTCGCCGCGGTGATGGCTGACCAGTTGCTGTACGGCGACATGTACGCGGTCGGGTTCCACGTCAACGAGGCGGTGCTCGACTACATCCGCGAGCGGCTGGTGGCCGCGGCTGTTCCTGAGGGCCTCTCAGAGCAGGCCCGCCTCGCGGCGCGCGCCTGCGGGGACTTCCTGCTCGGCGGCGCCCTCGAGACCGGCCATGTGGTGATCACACCGGCCGCGGTGACCCTCGACACCATCGACGACACCGACTGGACCCTCGCGGAGAACCAATAGCCACCCCCAACAGGACCACCGACAGCAACCGATGACCACCCCACCGCAGCCCGGCCAGCCCGAAGCGCCAGCACCGGGCGCGGCGTCGGCCGGGTCGGGGACGGTGCCCCCGCAAACCGTGGTGCCGGCACCGGGCGCGGTGTCGGCCGGAGCGGTGCCGTCGCCGGTGACCGTCGCGCCGCAGCCCGGCCAGCCCGGAGCGCTGGTGGCGGGCGCGGTGTCGGCCGGGCCGGTGCCGTCGTCGATGACCGTCCTGCCGCAAACCGGGCGCGCCCGTGGCGAACGCGGTGTCGGCCGGACGGCGACCATGGCCGGGACGGACCCTGGAGCGGGCGAGTGCGGAGCCTGACCCTCTACATGCGGTCGAGGGTTTCGGGCCTGTCCGGCGGTGGGTCCGGCGGTGTTCGGGTGCGGTGTGGGCGCGGCCGTGTCCGGGGGGGGGGGGGGGGGGGGGGGGGGGGGGGGGTGTGGGGGGGGGGGGGGGGGGGGGGTGGGGGGGGTGGGGGGGGGGTGGGTGGGGGGGGGGGGGGGGGATGGGCTGGAGGCGGCGGTGTTGTGGCGGGCCGGTGCGGCGAGTCGGGGTCGGTGTCGTTGGAGTTGGTGCTGTTGGTGCCGGTGTTGGTGTTGTTGGCGGTGTTCGTGTTGTGGGCGGGCCGTGGGGGTCGGGCGGGGCTGACCGCGGATCTGGCTGCGGAGGAGGCCGCCACCGCGGCGGCGGTGTGCTGTGAGGAGGACACGGTTAAGGGCGCGGACGACAGGGAGCGGGTGGCTGAGGAGATGTTGCGGTCGCGTCCGGGGTTGGACTTCTTGTGTATCGGCGGTCCCCGGGGCACCGCCGGGGTCGGGTCCGATGAGTTCGTCGATGAGAGCTGGGTGAAGTTCGAGGCGGGCCGTGACAGCGGCGGTGTGGGGGTGCTGGGGGTGCGGTTCGTGTGCGAGACCGACGGGGCGGTGGCGCCGTTGCGGGGCCTGTTCCCGACGGTGACCTTCGCCGGCCAGGCCTCCGAGATCGTGCTGCGCCAGCCGATTCCGACGGCAGCGCCGAACAGCATCTGGATCGAGCCGCCTCCCGGGCCCGTCGACGAGGGCGGGACGCTGGTGTTCACGGTGATGTCGGGTGCGCAGGTCGCTCAGGACACGTCAGTGGTATGGGACGTCGTCCATACTGATTTGATGGGCGCGGACTTCGCCTCCCGCGTGCCGCCTTCGAGGGGCACGGTGACGATCCTCGCCGGCCTGAACTCGGCGAAGATCGAGTTCGCGACCGTCAGGGACGGCCTCTATGAGGGCGACGAGACCCTGGAGCTGCAACTGGTGCCGGCCTCGGGAAACCTGGAGGAGATGGGCCTGGTGGTGGATGTCTTTCGTTCAATCGCTACCGGCACGGTCGTCAACGTCGACCTGAGGCCGAGTTTGTGGATCCCGCCGAGTCTTGAGCTGGTGGAGGGCGAAAGGACGGAGCTCGGTGTGCGCCTGACGGGCCCCAGCGAGGACCCGGTGACCGTGCGGGTGTCGACTGAGAACGTCGAGGCTGTGGGGGGTGCCGCCTGCGCTCTGGGCGCTGTTCCCGACTATGTGAGCGTCAACCGAGAGTTGACGTTCGCGTCCGGTGTCGTTCTGCCGGATGCGCCTGTCGAGTTGGTGACGTGCAACGACGCCGAAGCGCCGTTGGGTGAGCCGGCTGAGAGGTTCAGGGTGGCGCTGGGCCCTGTGGCGGGTGTTGAGGGGGGCGGCCGCAGCACGTTGGTCACGATCCTTGACAACGAGGCCCGGGTGTCGGAGTTGGTGCCGCTGCGGGCCTATGAGAACGACGGGACGGTGCGGGTGAGGGTGGCCCTTGACCGGCCGCCCTCCGCGGATGTGGTGCTGCGGTATCACGTCGAAGAGAACGACGACAGGTTCAAAGCCGTCCCCGGAAACTACTCCGCCGAGGAGGGAACGGACTGCACCCGGCCTGCGGCCCCCCCTTCGGGCTATGAGGCTCCGGACTTTGTGGCCTCGCCGGGGACGGGGACGTTGACGTTCATGGGCGGCAGTTTCTTACCGCAGGGATTCGACCTGGAGCTGTGCCCGGACACCGATGTGGAGTTCGACGAGACGCTGTGGATCAGGTTGGAGCGGGTGAGCGGGGAGGTGCATGTCGGTGACGGGAGCCGCCCGCTTCCCGGCGGCGGGGGTGGCCGGTTCACGATCCGCAACGACGACGGGCTGGTGATCTCAGCCGAGGACCAGTCCGGCATTGAGGCACCCGCGGGCGGGTCGCTGACCTTCGAGGTGAACTTGACCGACAACGGTGTGCCGGTGGTGCTGGGCGGGCGGTTGTCGGTGGATTTCGTGCTGGAGGAGGATGTGCCGCAGGAGGGTCGGCCGGTGATGGCGGCCGTAGTGTGCAGCGACTACCGGCGCGCCGGAGTGCTGCAAGAAGATTGCGGCGACCCCGACCCTGCGGTGTCGGGTCTGGCGGGCACGCTGGTGTTCGGGCCGGGCACCGCGGTGGCCCAGACCATAGAGGTGGCACTGCTCGACGACTATGAGCGCGAGGGCGACGAGACGTTCCGGCTGAGGCTCTCCGACGGCGACGGCGGCGACATCGTGGCGCTGGACGAGGTGTTCGCGGTGGGCACGATCATCGACGCCCCGCCGCCGGTGGTGTCCGTCGGCGACTTCGAGGGCCGAGAGGGCACCGCCCAGGGCTTCGCGGTGACCCTCGCCGGCGCCCGGCCCGGCGAGGCCGTGACGGTGGACTACGCCGTCGCGGGCCACGGCGACCCCCCGAACGCGGCCAACCCGCACGGCTCGCCGCCGGCGGACTTCGAGATGCGCTCACGGACTGACCGCGGCGGCACCGAGACGCTCGATGTCGGCGACTTGACCGGCATGCTGACGCTGGATGCCGCCAACCCTGCCGCCGAGGTGAGGGTGTCGCTGCTGTCTGACACCGTGACCGAGGTGGTCGAGCAGCTGAGCCTGACGCTGAGCGACCCTGACAATGCGGTGCTGTTCGACCGCGACCCCGGCTTCGACGCCGACGGTGACGGCGACCCCGCCGACGACGAGCCCTACGGGGTGGGCACTGTCTTCGACGTGGACGGACCGGAGCTGTGCGTGCTCGACACGTCCGCGCGCGAGGGCACCACGATGACCTTCACGGTGGTGGTGATCAACCCTCGCCTCGTCGGCGGCGTCTATGAGACGGTGACCGCGCCCTACAGCGTGGAGAACCGCGAGGCCAAGGCGGGCCGCGACTTCACGCAGCCCGGCGCGGGCACCCTGACCTTCGACGACTCCGACCGCGCCGACATCACCCAGGCGATGCGCGACGAATGCGACCCGCCCGCCGACGTCGCCGGCACTGTCCTCGCCGACAAGACGGTCACCGTGGGGATCCTCACCGACAAGATCGCCGAGAGCCCCGAGACGCTGCATCTGGTGCTCACCGACCGCAGCCCCGGCTACGTCGGCTTGGCCAAGGCCGTCGGGGTGGGCACCATCGTCAACGTCAACCCGGCGGTGGTGAGGGTGAGCGGCCCCACCATCAGCGGAGATCCCTGCGCCTTCGAAGATCCCAGCGCCGTGGAGGGCGGTCGGCTGGAGTTCGTGATCCGCCTCGTCGACGACCGGGGATGCCCCAACAACGACCTCACGGGTCCCGTGACCGTCTCCTACCACAGCGTCGACGGCACCGCGGTCGCCGGCGACGACTACACCGCGGTCGCCGGCCCCGACACGCCCGCCACGGTCACCTTCAACCGCGGCGGCGCCACCAGCCGCCGTGTTCTGGTGGCTGCGCTGGCTGACAGAGCGAACGAGGACGACGAGACCATGGCGCTGGTCCTCGCCGTGGACCCGGACAACGACGCCGCGGTGCTCGGCGACTCCGAGGGCGTCGGCACCATCATCGACGCCCCGCTGCCGGTGCTGCACATCAGCGACGTCAGCGATGAGGAGGGCGAAGAGTTCGAGTTCCTGGTGCGGCTCGGGGACCGCTACCCGAGTTTCTTTAGGGAGAGGGCCGTCGACGAGGCGGTGACGTTCTACCTCTACACCGAGGACGTCACCGCCACCGCCGGCGTCGACTACGACAGGCTGGAGCGCCGTATGGTGACCTTCACGCCGGGCCAGACGTCCATGACGGTGCGGGTGCAGACCAACGGCGACGACGTGCACGAGCGGCCTGAGGTGTTCAATGTTGTGCTCGGCGCCCCGGTCGCCAACGCCACCATCGCCAAGGGCGTCGGGCGGGGGACGATCCGCCAGCCGTGCGTGGATCCCGACGACACGGCACAGGATCCGCCGGTGTTGGGGTTCTCGGAGTCCTTCGGCGATCAATCCGGCCGGCGGCTCTACGAGGCCAGCGAGGGCGAGGCGGGCGCCGCCGCCATTTTCTGGGATCCGCAAGTCTGTAGGCATGTGGGGGTGCAAATAGGCGCACTGCCGGGGACGGCCGGGCCGCTGGACGCCTTCACGGGAGAAGACGACGACGACCCCTACGACGGCGGGGGGATCCACATCGCTGCATACCGCCACATAGATCGGGCTTGGCACGGATTCAGGGCGAACACGCGGGAGGACGATCTGGACGAGGACGACGAGCAGTTCACCTACCACGTCAGATGGTTGCACTGCCCGGTGCCGTGGCGTTCCAACAACCCGGTAACGGACCCGGTATGCGTCCCGTCTGAGCACGGTTACGCGCCCGCGCATTTCCCTGCGGGCACCCAGGACACGGTCACCTTCACGATCATCGACGACGACCCGCCGCCGCTGGTGACGATCGGGGACGCCTCCGGCCGCGAGGCCTCCGACGGCGAGGACGGCTGGCTGGAGTTCCCGGTGACGTTGAGCACCCCCAGCGGGCGCACGGTGGAGCTGGAGTACAGCACCGTCGACACCGGCTCGGCAACCGCCGACATCGACTTCACCGCGGTCTCGTGGACGCCTCTGCAGATCGACGAGGGCGACACCAGTCCCGCCGAGCCCATCCGGGTGCGGGCGGTCGCCGACACCGACGACAGCGAGGGCGACGAGACGTTCCAGGTGGAGCTGCGGATCCCGGAGGCGGACAAGGACGACCCCACCGCCACCCTCGCCGACGGCCTGGCGGTGGGAACGATAATCGAGGGCGACCTGCCGCGGCTGAGCATCGCCGACACCAGCGGCGGCGAGGGCGAGACCCTCGAGTTCGCGGTGACGCTGAGCCCGGCGGCGGACGCGGACGTGACGGTCGTCTATGAGACGGTGCAGCAGCCCGCGGGGTTCGGCCGCGCCACTGAGGGCGACGACTACACCGCCGCGGCGGGCGCGTCGGTGACGATCCCCGCGGGTGAGACCTCCGCCACCATCGGGGTGCGGGCGCTCGTCGACAGCGACGACAGCGAGGGCGACGAGACGTTCCTGGTGAACGTCACCTCGGCGGCGGGGGTGTCGCTGGCCGACCCCAGCGCGCTCGGCACCATCGAGGGCACCGTGTCGTGCGCGGACCCCGACGAACGCGGCGGGACGCCCCCGACGATCACGGTCGCCGACGCGCAGGCCAGCGAGAGCGACGTCAGCATTGTGTTCACCATCGAGTTGAGCGAGCCTCTATGCCGGCGCCTCGGCCATGAGATCCTGATCCGGTCGCTCACAGGCCAGCGCTACGCGCGCGAGGGCACGGCGCCGGCGACGCACGATCCCCGCTACTACGGGGACCGCCGGCCCGGCCGAACCGAGGACGCCGACTACGACTTCACCCACCGCAACCCGTTCTTCGTCACGATGGAGCCTCTCGCCCTCCAGCATCCTGTGTCGATCACCGTCATCGACGACGAGCGCGACGAGGACACCGAGACGTTCCAGATCTCGGTCAGGTGGGTGAGCCCTGCGCCGGGCCCCTGGCTGCAACTGCCGGAGACAAGGGCGACGGGCACGATCGTCGACAACGACGACGAGCCGGCCGTGTCGGTGGCGGCGGTGTCCGCGGTCGAGGGCGAGCCTTTGGGTTTCACGGTGCGGCTGGACCGTCCCAGCGGCCGCACGGTGTCGGTGGACTACGAGACTGTGGACCTCGCCGCGGGCGACGGTGCCGCCACTGCGGGCGCCGATTACCGGGGCGTGTCGGGGACTGTGAGGATCGCGGCGGGGGAGTTGTCGGCGACGGTGGTGGTGAACACGGTGCAGGACGGTCTCGACGAGGCGACCGAGCGTTTCGAGTTGCGGCTGAGCAGCCCCGACGGGGCGGTGTTGGCCGACGGTGCTCGCACGGCTGCGGGCAGCATCATCGATGATGACGATCCGCCTGAGGTGAGGATCTATGACGCGGCCGAGCCCGAGGATGATCCGCTGGTGTTCGAGTTGCGCCTCGCCGATCCCAGCGGGCGGGTGACTCCCAGCGGGCGGGTGACCTCGGTGGGCTGGACCACCCGCGACGGCACCGCGGTGGCGCCCGGCGACTACACCGCGGCGTCGGGGCGGGTGACCTTCGCGGCGGGGGAGACCTCCAAGACGGTGACGGTGCAGTCCAAGGGCGATGATGTCGCTGAGGGCGACGAGAAGTTTTTTGTGGATCTGTCCAACGGGTCGCATCTGGGGTTGGGTGACGACCAGGCGGTGGGCACGATCCGTGATGTCACCGAGAGGCAACTGAGCGTGTCGGACGCGTTCGCTCGTGAGGGTCGTGCGCTGGGGTTCCGGGTGGGTTTCGACGGTCCGGCTTCGAGCCGTGATGTGACGGTGCGGTATCGCACGGTGGCGGGCACTGCCACCGCGGTGGACGACTACAGCGACCGTTTCGAGTCGGCGGGGCCGGCGCGGGGGCTGGTGCGGATCCTGGCGGGGAGATCCTCGGCAACGATCTGGGTGGCGACGGTGGATGACCGTCTCGACGAGGACGCCGAGCAGATGACGCTGGTGCTGTCCGATCCCGACGGCGCGGTGCTCGACGACGCGGAGGCCGCGGGGGTGATCATCGACGACGATCCGCTGCCGGCGCTGTCGGTGGATGACCCCGAGGCCACCGAGAACGGCGACGGCGACCCGATCACCTTCACGGTGAGCCTCAGCGAACCCAGCGGCCGGGACGTGTCGGTGGACTACGCCACCGAGGACGGCACCGCGGAGGCCGCCAAGGACTATGTGGCCGAATCGGACGGGTCGGCGACGATCAGCGCCGGCAGCCGCACCGCCGAGGTGTCGGTGGCGCTGGTGGACGACGACGATCCCGAGGGCCTGGAGCGGTTCTGGCTGAACCTGTCGGATCCCGCCAACGCGACCATCGACGACGGCGCGGGGGTGGGCACCATCATCGACGACGACGGCCTGGTCCAGATACTCGTCGACGGCCCGGCTGCGGTGCGCGAGGCCCCCGGCGCGGCCGCGGTCTTCGCGGTGCGGCTCAGCGACGCCGCACAAGCCGACGTGACCGTCGACTACGCCACCGCGGATGTCACCGCTGAAGCGCCCGGCGACTACACGACGGCTTCGGGCAAGCTGACCTTCACCGCCGGCGACACCACCGCCGAGGTGAGCGTGGCCGTCGTCGACGACGAGGTCGTGGAGGACACCGAGACGTTCGCGCTGACCCTGTCGAATCCCAGCGCCAACGCGGCGGTCGGCGACGGCCATGAGCGCACCGCCGCGGCCATCATCGACGACGACGGCGAACCGGACCTGTCCGTCGCCGACGCCACCGCCGCCGAGGGCGGCACCGCAATCTTCGAGGTCACCGCCGACAAGGCCCCCGCCGCGGCGGTGCGCTTCGCCTACGCCGCGGTCACCGACCCCACCGCGGGCGCCGCCGCGGCGGTGCCGGGACTGGACTTCGACGCGGTCACCGGCACCGGGATCATCACCACCGGCACCACCACGGCCACAGTCAGGGTGCCGGTGCGCGGCGACGCCCTCGACGAGCACAACGAGACGTTCTGGCTGCGCATCACCAGCCCCGAGCGTGCCACCGTCGTCGACGGCACCGCCGTCGGCACCATCGTCGACGACGACCCGCTGCCGGAGATCACCATCGCCGACTCCAGCGCAGAAGAGGGCGACCCGGTGCGCTTCACGGTGCGGCTCGCACCCGCTGCGGGCCGCACCGTGACCGTGCCCTGGGCCGCCGCGGCCCGCTCAGCGGGCGAGGACCGCGCCGCCGCCGGCGCCGATTTCACCGCCGCGTCGGGGACCGTGGCCTTCGCTGCCGGCGCCACCGCCGCCATCATCGACGTCGCCACCATCGAAGACGAGCTCCCCGAAGCCGACGAGACGTTCCATGTACGCTTCGGCGAACCCACCAACGCCCTCATCGACGTCGCCATCGCCGTCGGCGCGATCCTCGACGACGACGACCTGCCCCGAGCGTCCATCGCCGGCACCGAGGTCCCCGAAGACGACAGCCCCGCCACCTTCACCGTCACCTTGAGCCGCACCAGCACCCGGACCGTGACACTGCACTACTACACCACCGACGGCACCGCCGAAGCAGGCGCCGACTACGCCACCGCCGCCGGCGCCCGAGGCGACCTGGTCATCCCCGCAGGCCTCGACACCGGCGAGATCTCCGTCTACATCGCCGACGACGACCTCGTCGAGGGCGCCGAGACCTTCACCATCACCCTGCACAACCCCACCAACGCCGTCATCGCCGAAGGCGCCGGCACCGCCGTCGGCACCATCCTCGACGACGAGATCGCCCGCCTCGCCATCACCGACGCCCAAGCCACCGAAAGCGACGGCACCATCGACTTCACCGTCACCGCCACACCCGCCCCCCCGACCGGCATCACCGTGGGCTACAGCACCTTCGACGGCACCGCCACCCAACCCGGCGACTACACCGCCACCACCGCAACCCTGCGAATCCACGCCGGCGACACCGCAGCCACCGCCACCGTCGCCCTCACCGACGACAACTACCACGAAGACCCCGAGACCTTCGCCGTGCGCCTCCACAACCCCTCCACCGGCGCCGAGATCGACAAAGACAACGACACCGCCATCGGCCTCATCCTCGACGACGACGACCTGCCCCAAATCGTCACGGACAACTACCTCACCTTCAGCGAGGACGAGGGCACCGTCGAGATCCAGGTGACGTTGAACAAGCCCAGCGACCGCGAGATACGGATCGACTACCGGGCCGGCGACCACCGCCCCGTGGAGGCCCGCCATACGAACTCGGGCAACAACGGGTGCGATCCTCCCTTCCGGCTGGAGCCGGGCACGCTGGTGTTCCCGCCGGGCGCGGTGGCCGCCACCATCGCGATCACGCTGGTGAACGACGGCATCGCATGCCACTACATCGTCAACAATCCCCTCAGCCGAACCTTCCGGCTGTACCTGGAGAACGCGGAGAACGCGGTGTTCGTCGCCGACGGCGACTACTATTACGAGACCACGCAGCGCAGAGTCAGCATACGTGTCTGGGATGTGGCTGTGGGGCCCTGCGTGGCCGTCAGGGGACCCACGGGGCCGGAGCGGGAGTCAGCGGTCCAGGAGGGCGCGGGCGCGGCCACCTTCACGGTCCTGCTCAACCGCGCCGTCGCCACCTCCATAGACGTGGCGGTGTCCACCGGCGATTTCTCGCCCTTCGAATTCGAACCCCAGGCGCGGGCCGCCGCGGGCGCCGACTACACGGCTCTGAGCAACGAGCCGGTGAATATACCCGCCGGCCAGACCGAGGCGGAGGTGGACGTCGCGCTGACCGACGACGACACCGTCGAGCCCACCGAGGGGTTCGCGATGAGGTTCAGCAGTACTTCCGGCACCTACGGCTATTGCCCCAACAGCGTGCGCCAGCTCGCTCCGGCGTACATCATCGACGACGACACCCTGCCGGAGATCACCGTCGCCGACGCCGACGTCTCCGAGGGCGCCGGCAGCGCGGCCTTCAACGTGAGCCTCGACCGGGCCAGCGCCACCGACGTGACCGTGCGCTACGCCACCGCCGACGGCACCGCCGCCGCGCCCGGCGACTACACCGCGGCCTCGGGCACGCTCACCATCGAGGCCGGCGCCACCGGCGGCGCCGTCGAGGTTCCCGTCATCGACGACGACGACGACGAGAGCGACGAGACGTTCACGCTGCGGCTCACCAGCCCGGCCGGCGCCACCATCAGCGACGGCGACGACGAGGTCACCGCCACCATCCGCGACAACGACGGCGACAGCCTGCCCGTCATCACCATCGCCGACGCCGTCGTGACCGAGAAGGACAATTCCGTCCTGGTGACGGTCACGCTCAGCGAGCCCGCGCCGGGCAGCCCGTGCCTCTACAACGGCGAGGAGATGGCTTTGTGGGCTTGCATCCTCTATCTGAGTATCTATGGTCATGGTCACGACGACGACGGTCTAGTGCTGCCTGACGACTGGGTGACGGTCTCGTACGCCACCGTGGCGCTGCCGCCGGGGCCGTACGCCGCCACGCCCACACGATTCGGCGCCCTGGTAGGCGGGGACTACGAACCGACGACAGGCACGGTGAGCTTCGCGCCGGGCCGGACCGAGGCGAACCTCGCCGTGTTCCTCACCCAGAAGGAGACCCGGCCCGAGTTCGACGAGAAGTTCCTGGTGGTGCTCCACGACCCGGACAACGCCACCCTCGGTGACAGCCGGGCCGAGGTCACCATCACCGACAACGACCTGCCGCTGGTCACCGTGGCCGACGTGTCGGCGCCGGAGGGCACGGGCAGCGTCGTCTTCACCGTGGATCTTCACGCGCCCGGCGTGTACGACGCGTCGGTGCGCTACCGCACCGTGGTGCGGGGCTCCGAGGGCGACGCCGCGGCCACCCCCGACGAGGACTACGCCGACACCTCCGGCACCCTCGACATCCCCGCCGGCACCGGGTCGGCCACCATCACGGTGCCGATCACCGACGACGCCTTCGACGAGCCCGACGAGACGTTCATCCTCCAGCTGTACGAACCCAAGGTGCTCACCCTGGAGAAGGCCTCCGCCATCGGCACCATCACCGACGACGACCCCGGCTACTGGATCGACGACGACCGCAGCGTCTGGGAGTACGCCGGAACCATGCAGTTCACCGTCCGGCGCGACCACACCAGCGACGACCCGGTGACCGTCAACTACACCGTGACCGGCGTCTCCGCCACCGCCGGCACCACCTGCGGCGCCGGCGTCGACTACATCGCCCCCTCGGGCACGCTCACCCTGGCGCCGACGGCCACCTCGGGCACCATCGCCGTCACCGTCTGCAACGACACCGTCGCCGAGAGCCGCGAGACCCTGCTGGTCGAGCTCACCGGCGTCCCCGGCCGCAACCTCAGCGCCACCGGCACCATCCTCGACAACGACAACTGACCGCCGCTGCGGCCGGTCCGGAACCCCGTTCGCCGCCCCTAGCCCCCCGACGCGGCGAGCAGCGCGATCCAGATCGAGATGGTGGCCGGCACGATCGTCGCGACCGTCACATACAGGTGCCGGGCCTGACCCCTGATGATCTTGGCGCGTTCGGTGGCGGCCTCGGCCCTCTCCTTGGCGGCGTGGGCGAATCCGGTGGCCATGCCGCCGACCGGCACAGGTATCGTATGGACTCGCTGACGAGTACCCCGCACCACCCCGACTGCGCTAGGAGAGTTTGGATGGCCACCGATGTGATCCTGCCCGAATGGGGGCCGACCACGGACGGCGTCACCACGGTCGCCTGGTGTGGCGACGAGGACGGCCACATGGTGGAGGGCGTCTCGCGGACCCGGCAACCCCCGCGGACCCCGCCGCGGCATCAGACACAGGCCGAATGACCGGCACGACGACCCCGGTCACGCCCGTCGAGGGGACCGCCGTCACGATCACCATCGACGGGCGGCCCGTGGAGGTGGCGCAGGGCTCCACCATCCACGCCGCCTGCGTCGAGGCCGGCATCGACACCCCCACGCTGTGCTGGGCCGAGAACCTCACCCCGGTCAACGTGTGCCGGGTCTGCGTAGTGGAGCTGGACGGCTCCCGGGCGCTGGTGCCCTCGTGCTCCCGGCCGGCTGAGGAGGGGATGGTGGTGCAGACCGACACTCCCCGGGTTCGCCACAGCCGCCGCATGGTGCTCGAGTTCCTGGGCTCGGGCGTCGACCTGAGCCAGGCCGACGACCTTCACCGGTGGATGGACGCCTACGGCGCCGACCCCGACCGCTACCGCGACGAGGACCATCCGGTCGAGCGGGTCGACGAGCCGGTCAAGATCCAGGACGACCTCTACATCCGGGACTACTCCAAGTGCGTGCTGTGCTACAAGTGCGTGGAGGCGTGCGGCGACGACGCCCAGCACACCTTCGCCATCGCGGTGGCCGGCCGGGGCTTCGACGCCCGCATCTCCACCGAGTTCGACGTCACGCTGCCCGACTCGGCCTGCGTGTACTGCGGCAACTGCGTGGGCGTGTGCCCCACCGGCGCGCTCCAGTTCAAGACCGAGTACGACCTGCGCGAGGTGCAGGAGTGGCGCCCGGAGGACCAGACCGTCACCCGGACGGTGTGCTCCTACTGCGGCGTGGGCTGCAACCTCGACCTGCACGTTCAGGACGAGCGGATCGTGAAGGTCACGTCCCCGTCCGACCATTCCGTGACCAGCGGCCACCTGTGCATCAAGGGCCGCTTCGGCTGGCAGTACGTCCACGGCGAGTGAGACGGGGGTAGTGGGCTGTCCACAAACGTTCGTCGGTTTGAGCTTGCCCGTGACCGCTGCAACTTCGGGCCGAAGGAGCGCAATCAACGCTCGCGAAGGTTACTGGACACCGCACTAGTGGTGTGTCGCCGGTTTGGTCGCGCGACCTGTTCGATCTCCGACCTCGCGCGATGGACTGCAAGGCTCCGCACCAGTACTCACGGCATACCACCAGGGTTCGGGTATGGTGCAGGGCTGTGAAGCTGCGTCCTGAGTCGGCCACGCTCAAAGCTGCGGCTGAGCGCAAAGCAGCGGCCACGCGCAAAGCTGCGGCCACGCGCAAAGCTACGGCCACGCGCAAAGCTGCGGCCACGCTCAAAGCTGCGGCTGAGCGCCTGCGGGCCGCCGCGTCCGCCGCGATCGCGCCCAGGGTCGGTGATGGCGCAGTGGATGGCGGCGCCGTGGATGGCGGCGCCGTGGATGATGACGGCGCAGTGACGGCGCGTCCCGAGTCCGCCGTGCTGGAGGCCGCCGCCGAGCGCCTGCGGGCCGCGATGGTTGCCGGCGTGCCCTGCGAGCCGGTGCGGGGCCTCTTGGGCGATTCCGCCGGCCCCGAGGCCGGCTACGCGGTGCAGCAGATCAACACGGAGCACTGGCTCGCAGCCGGCCGGCGGGTCAGCGGGCACAAGGTCGGTCTCACCAACCCGGCGGTCCAGGAGCAGCTCGGCATGGACGAGCCGATCTGGGGGATCCTGTACTCCGACAAGTGCCGCACCGACGGCGACGACATCGGCGGCACCGGTCTGATCGAGCCCCGGGTCGAGGTCGAGGTGGCGGTAGTGCTCGGCGCAGATCTCGACAAGGGCCAGCACACTGTGGCCGACGTGATCGGTGCCACCGCCTACGTCTTGCCCGCGTTCGAGATCGTCGACAGCCGGATCGCGTGGGACATCACCAATTGCGACATGATCGCCGACAACGCCGGCAGTGGCCTGTACGTGCTCGGCACCCGCCCGGTGCCGCTGGCCGCCGTCGACCTGCGCCGGGTAGAGATGCGGCTCACGATCAACGGCGAGGAGGCGGCCACGGGCACCGGCGCGGCATGCCTCGGCAACCCGTTGAACGCCGTGCTGTGGCTTGCCGACACCATGAGCCGGCGGGGCACGCCGCTGCAGGCCGGCGAGACGATCATGACCGGCTCGCTCTGCGGGATGCTGCCACTGAGCGCCGGCGACGAGTTGGTAGCCGATATCGACGGCGTAGGAACCGTATCGGCGCACATGTCAGCGACCTGAGGCCCTCTACGGCGATCCGCTGTTGATCTCCTTCTGGGCTGCAATTTTTATTCAGTATTGATTTATATAGATCAGTTTAGTGCATAGTCGCTGTCGCGAGAGCACGGCTTTAGGATGCGAGAGCCGGAGCGTCTCCCCTTTCCCACGTCAGTGGAAAAGCCTTCAACCGGACGAGGGGGAGGCGCTCCGGCACCTACAGCCTGCACTGTAGCACCGGCCCTCCCCGAGCCGCACACCCACGCCCGTGGTGTGGAGGCACATCGGCACGTGCGGCCCGGCGCTAGAGCAGGAGCCCTCGCCGGAGCCGCACGCGACCTTCGGCCGGAAGGTGGAGGGCGCTACGCCGCGAGCCGTGTCCGCTCCGCGCCCTCACACAACCCTCGGACCCGCTCCGCTACATGGCTAACTCGATCAAGCACCTCAGTGAGTGTGCCGGACAGGTCCAGCGCCATGACCTCGAGGCACTTGTCGGCGTGCTTGACGCGGTACGACCGTGTTTCCGCCTCGCCCTCTGCATAGATCAGCAGCCCGCCGGGTAGGTCCAGGGCGGTCGCGTAGGCCAAGAGTTGGTACAAGTCGGCACCGGGGATGTGCTTGCCAGTGAGATTCTTGTACTTGGCGTCCCCGACGAAGGTACAGGTCGTGCCATCCCACCACGAAAGGTCGGGCTTCAGCCTTGCCTTCCCGTCCTCGTCGAGGGTGATCTCGTGGTCTGAGCGCAGCCTGGTGGACGACGCGCCCAGCGCTTCACGCAGCGCCGCCGTCAGAAAATCCTGGAACAGGCGGTTCATGTCCATCAGGAATCCGGATGCCCTCACATCGCCGCGGCCGGACTCGAACGCGCTGTGGCGCAAGATGAGCCGAGCGAGCCCGATGACGCCTCGGTAGTGCTCGTTGAGCCGGTCGAAACGGGCCTCGGGCACGTCGCTGGCGTCGAACTCGACCAGCGAGACCTGCGCGAGCATCCCGGCGACCCAGTTCAACTCACTCCGCGCCCGAGTGGAGCGCAGGCGCATTCTGCTCAGCCGGCTTGCGGCCGCCTTGACCAGCCGGTTCTCCAGAATGTCGTCGGTGAACTCGTCGTAGCGGACCTCGACCGGGAGGATGAACCCTGAGCGCCGACTGATCTGGTCGTCGAGCCTGATCCGGCCCCGGACGGTCTGCAGTGCGTCCTCCTCCTCGCGGTAGCCGTGCAGCAGGCCGCACGCGAATGCTCTCTGCGCCTCAGACGCGAGCGCGATCGCGAGCACATCGGGGAGTGCCTCGTCTCGCGCGAAGTCGAACGGCTTGTCCTGCTCGCTCCTGAATACTCCCATCGCGTAGCAGGCCAGCGACAGCAACTGCGGAATCCCGATCTTGGGCTCGATCCGCACCGACAGGTCCCCGACCTCGACCGCACCTACTGTGGAGCCGGCGGTGACGCGGTAGCAGCCGCCTGTTTCGGCGATTGGTTGGACGGTCAGGTTCAGTTCGTACGCGGCGTGAAGCAGCAGGTCTCGCTGAGCCGTTGAGAGCTCATGGTCGCTCGGCCCGTATTCCTTCAGGTTGATGTCTAACATGGCTCAACCGGATCCTCGACGCCTCACTTCTCAGCGTTGGCAGCATCACCGGCGGCGGGGCCTTCGGGCGTGTCGGTCTGCTCGGGCCGGTCGGCGGACGGGTCGCCACGCTCGTCGCGCGATGTCATAGCAGGCACGGCAGCCTTGCGGAGCTTGTTCAGTTTGAACTCCGGCATGCGGTCGGGGGCGCCGATGAGCCGTTCCTCGATGTAGGGAAGGACACTGTGCTTCCAGATACGGGCAACATCCGCCTCGCTCAGGTCGCGCTTCAGGAAGTGGCTGGGCCCGATCGCGGCATGCCGGTCGTCTCGCAGCAACTCGTTGGCGCGATCGACCACATCGGCCACCCACATCATTCCCGGCGTGCCGTTTTCGGTCAGCCAGTCTCGAAGCAGGTCCTTGATCGGCCACTCGTCTGGGTGGAACTCCACGAAGTGGAAGCGGCGGCGCAGGGCCAGGTCCACAAGCGCGATCGAGCGGTCGGCGGTGTTCATCGTTCCGATGAAGTACAGGTTCGGCGGGAGCCAGAACTTTGTGTCCGGCTCCGAGTATTGGAGGCGTATCGGCTTGTCGCGGTACTCGAGCAAGAAGTACAGCTCCCCGAAGACCTTGGCGATGTTGCCGCGGTTGATCTCGTCGATCACGAGGAAGTGCTTGGACTGCGGCTCGGCGCGTGCCTTGTCCGCAGCCGACAGGAGTGGCCCGTCCTTGAGGTCGAACGTCGGCTGTCCATCCTTCAGGGCTGGACGATAGCCCTGAACAAAGTCCTCGTATGCGTACGAGGGGTGAAGCTGCACGAGCGTGACCCGCTCATCCGATCCGGCCAGACACCGTGCCAACGCCTGTGCAACGAACGTCTTGCCGGTGCCGGGCGGCCCTTGGAGGATCACCTGCCACTTGTCGTCCAGCAACCGCTCAATCTCCCTGAGGAACTTGGCGGGAAGACACAGCTCCCCGGCAAGCTCGTCGAGGCTCGCCGGTTCGGATGGCTGCTTGTCTTCGAGCGGCGCGTCCACTTTGGCGGGCTGGGGGCCATCCTCGATGTACGCCCACACAGCGGACTGGGCGTCGAGGCGATGGCGCAACTCCACGCCACTCGTTGCCGCCTTTTCGATAAGCCGGTCGAGGAAGCCGAGAGCGTGGTCGTAGAGGGCCGCCTCGTCGGCGTCCTCGCTCGGCGGCTCGTATCCGGTTTGTGTATACGCCTGATCGAAGAGGGTCGTCTTGAAAGGCGGGTACTGCAGCACGTCGAACCCCATTAGAAGCCCGGAGACCATGTTCGTGCGGGTACCCACACCGCTGATCGCCGAAGAAGGCATGAGCCTCATGAAGGCTTGCACCCGCTCGGATACGGGGATCTCATCATCGCGCCGCCAGAGCGCTAGCAGGGCCTCGAGCGACTCGCTTGGTGCCTCATCGACCCAGTCTCGGAACTTGATCCCTGTCGTGTAGTGGATGGGATTGCCGACAGGGATGCGGGTCTTGACGAGATCCTGCCAGTTGTCGGAAGCTGTGAGTACCGCCTCTCGGGCCTCCGCAAGCTGCTGTCCGATCTGAATCTTGTAGTCGTTCTCGACTCTGTCGATCCGGCCGGTGTCTACGAATTCTCGAGCACTGCGGATGAGCTCATCCCAAGCGCCGAGTTCGTCGTCATTCCGATCGTCGGGCTCGTAGGAGTCATCCCACTGGGACCGAACAGCCGGGCTATAGAAGTCGAACGGCTGGTCGCCGTGGGTACGTTCCATGGTGGCGCGGATCTCCTGCAGCTTGCGGTCGAGGTCCTGCGCCGAGTCCTCGACCAGCCCTTCGAATGCCGCGGCGATCTTCTCCTTGTGGTTGACGCTCACGATCGGCTCGAAGGTGTCCGGGTGGACGAGATGCAATAGTGCGTGCTGCTGGAGGCGTGGTCTGAGGGAGGAGTTGCGGAAGAGGGCGCTACGCCGCAGGTCCATGTTCACTACGAAGTCCTTGAAGTCCCACGGCTCTTTGAGCAACCGTACGCGCTCATCGGGCACGAGCTGCTTCCACTGGCTGGCGAACTCGATGATGAAGCCAACATGGTACGGCTGGCGTCTATTGAATCCCGTGCCCGGGTCGGCCAAGCCCGGCGCCAAGCCGTCGATCAACTCGCGCGGGATGGCTACCAGTTTGGGCGACCACCCCCGAATCTGGTCGACTCGCTCCTGCTTGGTGGCGCTGCGTCTCTTGGAGTCGATCAGAAAGTGCACGTATAGCACCTCGGCCATCAGCTGGTAGGCCTCCGGCGGCGATCCTGTCAACTGGCGCTCCAACTTGTCCATAAAGGCCATATCGGACACGTCCGGGCTATCGAGGAATCGATGATGGAGTTCCTCCAGCCACTCGGTCGTCCAGATCCGCCTGCCGGGCGCGAAGAGCGAGTCGTCGGATCTCAGAGCGCGTTCAACCCAAGTCTCAGCCGCCGCATAGACGCTCTCGCGATCAGGCTTTCTGGTGTTCATCTCTGCTCCGGGGGTCCAGACGGTGTCGTCCGCATGACGATACGTGCCGGGCGGGTCGCCTTGCGCTGTGTTAGCGGAGGCTCAGGTGCCGGGGGGTGGATGTGGATTGATACACCTTCCTGGGTGAAGGCATCCCGCCATGAGCGGCCGACGTTCGACTCGGCCACATGCACGGGAGCGCGGTGGACGAGGGCTGCGGCGAGCAGCTCGGAGGTGACGACGCTGAGCCGGTGGCGCGACATGAGCTGTGCGGCTGTCACCGTCAGGTGGCGGGGGTCGAGCACCGTCAGAACAGCCGCTGGAGGCGCGAGCGCGGCGCGCACCATTCGCTCGTCGATCCCCTCGCTCAGACGGCCGCGCACACGGCTGTCGAGCAGGGCACGCAGCAAACGGAAGTGGAAGCCCCACGGAATCGCGGGAACTTCGCCGGGCCACAGCCGGCTGCCCCGACCCGCAAGCGCCCACACCGCGAGGTGGTCGTCGACGATGATCACGACCGGCCGGCGGTCAACGGCGGGATACCCTCACTGGTTGTCCTCGAGAGGATCGACGCTGAGGTCTGGATCGTTGGCGAACAGCCGGGCAGACACCTCGGCGTACTCGTCAGCCAACGCCGCGAATGCTCTCTTGACTTCGTCGTCGAGCACGACGGGCCGGGCGGCGGCATCATCGATAATGTCCCGCAGGACGGCACTGCGGGTGATGCCAGCGGCGTCGGCGCGAGCCGCCAAGTACCGGGTCTGACCCTCAGTCAGGTACACGTTCGTCCTTTGCATACACCAAAACATACACCGTCATGACGCCCTCGATCACTCCGCACCCATCAAAGGACGGCCTCCGAAGTGATGCAGTGCCCGGAATCCGACCCTTACCGTCCACACATCATGAGCGTCCGGGTATTGCTCTCGAAGCCGCTCGGCTGCGACGAGGATGCTGTCCGCGACAGCCCAACATCCGCTGTCGACGTCGATGGCGACGTACTTGCCGTGGTGATCGGCTTCGACCTCCGGCCGGATGTCGCGCTCGTAGATCTCATCACCGAGGCGTGCGGTCTCCTTGGCGGGGCGCCGGAGGGGTGTCACTGCGTTCTTCCCGTACGTGTCTGGCCCGGATCGGACAGCACTACAACCTCCATGCCCCCAACCATAACCGGTGACAGCACGATACAACACTAAAAGATATGAAGCTCATTTTGATGGTCTTGGACCGGGCAGCGGTTTGCAG